>Ga0335085_10000697_pt1 | contig 87978 bp, 67 predicted proteins | sample Lox_Sample_45_FD_206712 | JGI IMG/M metagenome (GOLD analysis project Ga0335085, IMG submission 206712) | Soil microbial communities from Loxahatchee National Wildlife Refuge, Florida, United States - Lox_Sample_4.5 | ecosystem: Environmental > Terrestrial > Soil > Wetlands | place: USA... | reverse complement strand
GAAATGGGCGCTGAATTCGGGGATTTCCAATCCAGCGAAACCAATAAAAGGAGACACACTTGGGACCTCGATAGCCCACAAGCCAAAGCCGTGCTCGCTGAAATGCTTTTCGATATGGCCGACCATCGCGTCGCTTTGCACGCGAGTGAGGCAACCCCGGAAGTACTCCATGACTTTCGCGTCGGAATTCATTGCGGCAAACGCTTCCCGATCCTCGTCACGCCAACGACGGAGGCAGATGCGACCACGAGATAACGTTATGAAAGCGTTCATCGCAGCGCGATCTTATGTCGCGAAGTACGCAATGGCGAATCCCGCCGTGGTCATGACTTGACCAAATTGCCATTGGCGTCGGCTTCTTGAGCCTGACGTCCAATCTGTGATTTAAGCCCCTGATCGAAGGGGCCGAATTGTCCGTCGTCAGATAATTTGAGACAGATGGCGGCGTGATTTACGGGAGATGCCGGCTCATCTGATTTTAGTTTATGCGGCTTTCTTTTGGTGCTGCAAGCGTCGGTTTTGGATTGTGTTGCGTTTGATCCTTTCTCTTTCCAGCAGGATTGTTTGACCGCGCCCGAAGTAGACGTCGGCCGGCGTCAGATTGCTCAAGCTCTCGTGATAGCGCCGATGGTTGTAGTGATCGACGAACCTGTCGATGCTGGCCTCAAGATCACCCGGCAGGTAGTAGTTTTCCAGAAGGATGCGGTTCTTGAGCGTCTGATGCCAACGTTCGATCTTTCCCTGTGTCTGCGGATGATAGGGCGCGCCACGAACCTGGCCCATGTTCTGATGCTATTTGTGACGCCTGCCTCCGTGGCCATTGGTCCATCTCCCCACTCCTCTTCCTGCGGCCCCCCTCTCTTCGCACCCGGCCTCCGCGCATTGGGTCTGCTCAAATGGCGCAGGAAGCGGAAGGCTAGCGCGCTCGCAGTCTAATCGAACCAACCTCCAACGGATTCGGAGAGCCGCCGCGTTGGCGGTCTTACTTTTTTTGCGATCAATTATTTATTCAAGCCGGCACGGCGTTCGAAACAACATTAGCAAACACGTCTTCCATTTTTTGCGTGAGATCTCGTGACGAAAAGGGCTTTGTAACATAGCCGTCAGCGCCATCGAGCCATGCTTCGTCATCTTTACCGTGTAATGCGGTGATGAGAACTATTCGAACGTTTGAGAGCTGTGCATCCGCTCTGATGCGTTTAATAAGCTCTGGACCACTGATTGGCTGCATTTGCCAGTCGGTGATCACAAGATCGTATGCCTTTTGCCGCAGTTTTTCCAGGGCACGGGTACCGTCATGAACGCAGTCGACATTGGTGTAGCTCGCGTCCTTCAAAATCCGAAGGACGATAGCCGTCATCGTTTTTGAGTCATCGACAACCAAGATCGGTTTTTCTTTGTGCATGACAGCCATCAATCTGAAAATAGCAGCGCCAACCAACCATCGGCCGGACTCGCTAACGAGAGGTTAACCGCGCTGCCAAGCAGTCCGAGCTATTCTCGACATGCTGCAGCGGCAGGACATGAAGTAGTATGCGGAGCGCCGGCACATACTGATTTTGGTATTGGGTGCTTTACCGAGGATTTACCCGATTAGCCGATAATTATGTCTTAGGCGAAGCCGGTTTGCTCGATTGACCATGACCGAACGTCGAAAAACTCAGCGCTATAGGACCCTGAAAGTAGGCGCCGTCATTTTTAATAATGGCGGTGGCGTCACCTGCACCGTCCGCAACATATCTGCGGCCGGGGCATGCATCGAAGTCACAAATCCGCTCGAAATTCCCGATGCTTTCACTCTCGTCGTTGAAAGCGACAATTTTCTGCGCCGATGCCATGTCGGATGGCGAAAACAAAAGCGGATTGGGGTCGCGTTCAACTAGGCTCGCTGCAATCGGTGGCCTCATTACACGTTGGCGGCCACGGGTTGCCACCAACGCTGCTCGCTCGCGCAACAGGCCCGGCGTTAATCGAGTAGCAGGTCGCATCGCCATTGGCCTTTCGCGGAAACCACACGCGCAATGTCGCCTATGGCACTAAGCGACACGAACTTCGGCCAAAAACTGCTCAACCTGGCCGCTCAGCATTGTGGATTGTGTTGCAAGTTCGCCCGCGGCGTTTAATACGCTGTCCGCGATTTGGCGGGTTTCCATAGCTGCTTTTGATACTTGACTGATATTTTGTGAAACATTGCGGGTACCTTCGGCGGCCGCATTGGCGCTCTTGGCGATATCGTGAGTCACCGAGCCTTGCTGGCTAATTGCGACAGCCACATCATTTGCAATTTGATCGAGCCGGGCGATCGTTGATGCGATCGCTTTCATTGTTTGGACTGCATGAGCCGTTGTCTCGTCGATCGATGAAATTTGCTGGGTAATGCTCTCGGTCGCCTTTCCGGTCTGGGTGGCAAGGCTCTTTACTTCCTGCGCAACGACCGCAAACCCGCGGCCCGCCTCACCCGCGCGCGCGGCCTCAATGGTCGCGTTAAGCGCAAGTAGATTTGTTTGCGATGCGATATTGCTGATGAGTTTGCTGACATCGGCGATTTTTCCGATTGATGCAGCGAGTGCCTCGACGGCGCCGGTAATGGCTTCTGCCTGGCCAGCCGCCTGACGCGCGATGGTCGCTGAATTGCCCACCTCGTTGGATATGTGTTCGACCGAGCTGGCAATTTCTTCTGCCGCCATGGCGACGGCCCCGACATTCGCCGTCGCTTGTTCGGACGCCTTTGCCGTAGCTATTGCCTGTTCTTCGTTATGGTCAGCACTTTCGGCCATGGCGCGTGCCACACGGCCCATATCGGTGGAAGCATTATTCAGAGCGCGAACGACATTAGATATCGTTTGTTCAAAGGTTTTGGTCGATTGCTCGATCAGCAGCCGGCGATGCTCGGACGTCTGTGCCAGTTGCACGTCTTTTTCGCGAGCGATTGTTATATCGAGGGCGGCCTGACGGAAGATCAATAGTGTCCGCGCCATTTCCGCGATTTCATCCCGGCCCTGCTCCGGAATAATCGCGGTCATGTCGCCGCCTGCAATTTTTTGCATCGCCTGGCTCAGCACGCCGAGGCGGCCGGCAATATGACGACCGACATAGAACCAGGCGATAAGACCCGCGCATAGTAACGCCATAACCGCCAATCCGATCAGCACAAAACGCCCGGCGTAGATTTGTTTCGCCGCCGTCACCGAAACAGCGTGGGCGCGCTGCCCGTCTTGATCGACCAGGCTGTCGACCGCTTTTTGCAGCTTCGTCGCTTCCAATTGCGTCGCCGCAAAAGCGGCCTGCGCGTCCTGCTGCCGGCTCAATTCGAACGTCCGCAGGGTGAAAATTCCGTCGTCGCCACCGACATCGGAAAGCTGCTTGAAAAGTTTCGACAGTTTTTCGCGCAACACAGAATTGGAAAGCGCCTTGAGATTGGCCTCGGTCTTGCGACGCGAGGCGCCGACCATATCGCTCAATGGCTGCAAACGCGCGCTGTCGTTGACCAGCGAGGCCTCGATCAATGACCCAGCTAGAAGATTGGATTCAGCCTCGATCTCGAGCAGGCGGCGAAGCGTCTCGATGAGATCGCCAAGCGGGGCCGGGTTGGCAGCAGATTTGGCCTTCATCATCAGGTCGAAATTTGCATCGTCAATGGCCGGAACAATGGCCTCAAGCAGATCTTCGTGGGCCGCGCGCGCCGAAATCATTAGTTCCCGCCGCTCGTTCGACACGATAATCCGTTCGTTTACCGATCGACCGAGAGCACCCAACCGCTCGGTCATCACCATTTCGGCTTCGTTGATGTCTTTGCTTTTGCTTTCGTCCAGCGCCAGCAAGCTATCAATCTGGGATTCTAGCGCGTCTTGTTGCTGGACTATGTCGTCAGCTATCACCTTGCGATTACGCTCATCCTGCGCCGTCAACAAACTTGGGACTGAGCCAATCAGACGACTAACCTGGTTGGCCAGGCGAAGCGATTTAACCGTCGCCGGAATAGTGCGGGTGACGATTTCGGTCGTCGTGTGGCCGATGATGGTGAAGGCAACCAGCCCGACCAGCGAACAAATCACCGTCAACAAAGCAGCAAATCCGAAGGCCATGTAAAGCCGTCCACGGATTGTGCTGAGCCAACCCAAACCGCGTGTTTGTTTTGTTCGGAGGATTTTCAGAAACCACAATGCGAAGCGGCCCATTTTAATCCCTGCCTTTGCATTCAAACCTCAGCGGCGGCGCGGCGTCACCGAACCGTCATCGGACTAGCCGCACGACCGGCTTGAACGACCCATCGGCCTGCAACACCGTAAAATAGACCTGATCTGAGCCTTGGTTTTTGGCCGGCCCGTATCTGAGTGTTACGCCGCCAAAGTCGTACGGTGCCTTGGCGGTCGCGTCGAGAAAACCTTCACGCGTTGGCTCTCCCGGTAGTCGCTTGAGGGTCTCGACCACCAGTCGACCGACCAGATAGCCCTCCAGTGATACAAAATTCGGCTTGGCCTTGGGATCGAGTGCTGAGATTGCTGCCTGGTAGGACGCCACTACCGGCAAAGTCGAATCGCGCGGAAACGGCACCACCTGACTGACAATGACGCCGGAGCCATCACCAGCTAATTCTTTCGCCAACGCGTCTGAGCCGACAAAAGATATTGCCACGAACAACGCGTTCAGGTTCACCTGCCGAGCCAGTTTGATAAATTTCGCGAGCGGCTTGTACGGGGCGATGGTGACTACCGCCTCCGGTGCGGCTTTCATGATGTCGAGGAGTGCCGATTTCACCGCTTCCGTATTGCGTCGAAACGACCCACTTGCAACGAGCGCCATATGGCGTTTGGCCATCGCACGATTTACGCCGGCAAGGCCGGCCAGTCCAAAGGCGTCGTCCTGATAGAGAATAGCGATCTTTGTTACGCCGAGGTCTTTGGTCAGGTGCTCGATCCAGGCCTCGGTCTCTTGAAAATACGAACTGCGAATATTGACGACGTAACGATTATAGGGATTGCGCAGGAACTCGGCGCCGGTGAAGGGGCCGATGAACGGGATCTTATCTGCGCTTGCAATCGGCTGGCCGGCCATCGACGTCGGCGTGCCCACTGACCCGACAAGCGCAAAAACTTTGTCCTCGGTGATGATCTTTTTGGTGGCCTCGATGGTTTTTTCCGGCTCATAGCCGTCATCGGCCGATTTTAAGGCGAGCTTACGCCCGCTAATTCCGCCAGCGCGATTAGCCTCATCGAAGGCCGCAAGCAGACCCTCACGCATGCCCTGCCCTAATGCCTGGGCGGGTCCACTGAGGGCTGCTACCTGACCAAAAAGAATTTTGTTCTTGCTGACCCCGTCTTCGGCTGCCGCACCCGGGCAGCTCACCATGACGAGGAGCGCAGATACCATGAAACCGCGCATGGTGATGCCGTTCATCGGAGGCTTCCTGAGCCAAGCGGAGCGATCGCAGTTCGTGTGTTCAAAATTAGGAATCGATTCGCTGCTTTGCCCCATGCGATTCTGGTCGTGTCCGGTTAACGGCTTGTTAAGCACTTTGATTGGGCTGTTAATGCCGTGACGCAATGCCCGCAGCTGACCGATTCTGTTGAAAAAGCCCGTGCATCCGCATGGCTAAAAGTTCCACTTCGCGTCATTCGCCGCGCCAAAATAACTTTGGATGCTATTTGGGGCATAGCAGACAAACGACAGCACAGGCCCCGATTTGCTCGGCAGCGTCTTACCCAAGGCGGACATCAGATGCAGCCGATCAATTGGGCTTTATACCTGCCCAAGCGAAAACGTCGCGCATCAAAGTTTGGACAGTTTCCGGCCGGTCCTCACCAGGCAGATCAGCGGCAATCGTATAGCCATGTTTTTTCAGGACGTATGACAGCAGGCGGTAGGTGGGCCGGAACGTCTGCAATTCGCGCGGATTGATGCTAATTGAATTTCCGGGAATGGACGGCGTAAGTTCGTCGCGCAAATAAATGGCATCGAAGCTAAAGACGCGCCAGTGATCGTCTCGCTTCTCGGCCCGATAAATAAAACGGGCATAGATCAACAACATCATATCAATTTCCTGCAGTCGTGTTGGAATTTCAACGATCGCGGACAATGTTGCCACTGCGCGGTTGCCGGAAAGCACAACGTGGATAGGTGCAAGTCGGTGCCGATTGACCATACGGTTAGCCATATCGACGGAGCCTTTAATGAAATCAGCGGCGCTTCCGCGGAACCAACTCACGCGCACCTGCGCGTCGGGATGATAGCAGTCGCGCATATCATCCCAGCGGCCTAGGTCGCGGCTTTCGCGCTCTTTCAAGATTAACTGGGTGACCGCCGACACATCGGCGGCCTCGCACACGGCCAGTGGTAAGTTCATGACGCTCCCATCATGCTGAACATAAGGTCATCTTAACTCAAACACATCGTGCCTTACACGACGTCATGTCCTGGCCCGTCTGAGACGTTCAGTCACGTCTGCTTTTCTCCCGCTATTGGTAGACAAGCGGACCGAAAACGACGCCCCTGATGCCGAGGCGGACAAACCAACGACATTAGGATATTACATTTAACCAGCACTCGTGCGCTGGGGGTCTCGATGAAGCTCTACGTGACTTACACTTCACCATACGCTCGGCTGGCACGCATCATCGTGATAGAGAAAGCGCTTGAGGACCGCGTCGAGATTATCGGGGCAAAGACGCGTACGCGTGAAAGCCCATACTACCAGATTAACCCCTCGGGCCGTGTACCCTATCTTGTCGATGATGCCGGGGTCGGTATGGAGGATAGCCAGCTTATCTGTGCTTATCTCGACAGTCTCGACGGCAAACCTCGGTTTCACAAGCCGCAAGGTTCATCTGATTGGGCTTATCTTCGGCTCGAGTTTATGGCGCGCAATATGTGCGAAGGCATCGCGGTATGGGGACGCGAAATGAGTCGACCTGAGAGCGAGCGCTCGCCCACCGTTCTTGCTCACGAGGTTGATCGTAGCCAGCGCATGGCGAATGTCCTTGAGGGGTATGTGACCGATCCACTAATGCAGGGGGCACCCCAAATGGCACATCTGATCCTCGCAGTGGCTGTCGAGATGGCGCGCAAGCGCGGTCTGGGTGATCTCACCAACGGCCGCCCGCAGCTTGCTTCCTGGATGCGCCCTATGTCGGACCTGCCATCAATGCAGAAGACGGCCCCACCGTAAGACCAAGAGGCGCCACAGTTATGGGAAATGGGAGTTGGGGGTGTCTTTGTCGCCTGATGGCACAACGCGTCATTCGCCGCGCCAAAATAACTTTGGATGCTATTTGGGGCATAGCAGACAAACGACAGCACAGGCCCCGATTTGCTCGGCAGCGTTTGGCCCAGCAGCGACATTCTCCGGCGTGTTATGTTGCAGCGCGAAGCGAGTCTTAGCTCTATCAAAACATTTGCTTGAGCCGGTACGATGCAGCCTCCTCGATAGCTGGAGGGTGGCCCGCTAACCGTGCCCCTCAGTTTTCCCTCCCGGACGCCTGGCGACCGCACCGCGGTCCGTCTGTCAGCCCCCGGGGCCATCCGTCATGATGTAGCCCATCAGGTCGCCCACGTTGCGCTCCAAATTTCGGATGATGTCCTTGACGACGTCTCCGATCGAGATCACGCCCACGACCTTGCCCGCGTCCAGCACTGGTAGATGGCGAAAGCCGCGCGCAGCCATCATTGCCATGCAGCCTTCCAGTTGGTCGTCCGGCTTGACCGTCACAGGGTTGCCCGTCATCACTTGGCCCACCGGGGTCTGCTTCGCATCGAGCCCGGGCAGCAGCACTTTTATGGCGCAGTCACCCTGTGTCACGATACCGACCAGTACATCGTCGTCGATGACCAGCACCGACCGGACCCGGTTGTCGCGCATCTGGCGCAAGGCTTCGACGACCATGTCGCCGGAACGAACCTGGATCAGGGCGCCACTCTTCTGGGCCAGAGCGTCTTTGACTGTGTTCATCGAGGTCCTCTCGTGAGCCCTGTCCTTGCCCACCTAAGTGGTACGCATTGAAGGCTAGAGCCGGCTCGTTCAGCATCGCCCATAGTCTAGCTCACTACACGGCTCTTAATCGAGGTCGCGTTCGTCGCCGCCTGGCCTCATCGAATAGCGAAGCGAACTTTGCTGCGGTGCGTCGAGACACATACCGGACGTTAATGGCCCTTCGCATCATTCGCCGCGCCGCAATACCTTTGGACGCCATGGGGGCATAGCAGACAAACGACAGCACAGGCCCCGATTTGCTCCGCAGCGTTTGACTTGTAGCAGACATGGCATCCTGCGCTGCACTTGTCGTCATTGGCCCTTAACCGACAATTCTCGCTCAGTGTATTCGCCGCCGAGACAATGACGGGACGTCTACGCCCGCGGCCACTAGCAATACGCGAGCGGCCTCGCGCGCGGTGCGTGCCATTTTTGGATCGCCATGGACCAGCGCTTGTGCGACCGCACCTTCGCCAAGGATCATCAGCTGCGCCGCTAGGATGTCTGGATCGGCAACATTGAGTTGCTTGAGCAGTTTGCGGAACAGCGTGCGGCGCTTTTCTTTATGGGCGACCGCAATCTTGTGCGCCGGGTGCAAAGGGTCCGCCAACTCCGCAACAGCATTCATGAAGGGGCAACCGCGATAGCCTTCCTTCCGCATCGCCCGTTCAAGCCGATCGAAATCTTCAAGGATTTGCTCGGCAGGCGCACCATCCATTGGTTCGATGGGCCGCAATCGGCGGGACAGATAGGCGACAATGAGATCATCTTTTGAGGGGAAATAGTTATAGAGCGTGCGTTTGCTGATGCCGATTTCTGCGGCAACGGTATCGACACCAATAACGCGAATTCCCTGCCGGTAGAACAAACGGTCGGCTGTATCGAGGATGCGCTCCTCCATGGCCGCCTTGGCTGTGGCTCGCGTGGACATTACACAGACCTGTGTATTTTTAATTGACATCGGCTTTATAGTGCTTCATTTTATATACACAGGTCTGTGTAATCAAGGGAGGTATCCATGTGGGGCACTATTCTGCGGCCGTCTGTACTTGTGCTGTTTGGACTGACTTTGCTACCGGGCAGCGCCGTTAGCGGCGAAAAATCACTGCGAGAGCAGCTGATAGGAACTTGGAAGATTGTCAGGGTCAACAACACTCGCCCGGACGGCAGCATTAAGCAGATATTTGGCCCCAGCCCGAAAGGTATCGCCGTCTTCGACGCACGCGGCAACACGGTGATCGTCTTAATGCGTTCTGGCCGTCCCAAATTTGCCGCCAATAATCGCGATTTGGGAACACCGGATGAGTACAAGGCTACGGTGCAAGGCACGCACGCCTACTTCGGTACTTATTCCGTCATCGAGAAAGACAAGACCCTCGTCTTCCACGTCGAAGGTAACACCTTTCCCAACCAGGAGGGTATGGACACCAAGCGATTGATCTCATTCAACGGTGACGAATTTACCTGGATAACTCCCAAACCGTCCGTCGGTGGGAAATCGGAAGCCGTTTGGAAGCGCGTCGACTAAGCACCCTGGGCCGTCCTGCTTGACCCACTGGCCCCGTTCGCTTTGCTTGCGGGGCCTTTGTATTTGTCGGACAACGAATGCCCCGCAGGTCTGGTTTTGGTCCTTCGCGTCATTCACCGCGCCGCCATGCCTTTGGACGTTATTGGGGGCATAGCAGACAAACGGGAGCACTGGCCCCGATTTGCTCGGTAACGAATGAGACCCAGAGCTGACCTGATCTTTTGGATCAGCGCCTTCCTTCGCATTTTCTAGGACCTAACTTCACGCCATTGCTAGCCCGAGCGCACCTCAAAGGAATGGCGCAGCCCGCTGCCGCCGCGCTCATATTCGAGTTCTATCTTCATGATTTTGCCGGGGTAGGCCTTCAGCGCAATTTGCCGGGCTTGGCTCCAGCGTAGTGGAGAATGGAGGCGTAGCTGCCGTCAGGAGTGCCAGACCGGCCGTAAGGCCCCCGTTACTGAGTCAAGCTATTTATGCCTTTCACTCATCAGTATCGTTTCAGGGCCGTTCCTTTAGCGGTTTGCCGAACTCTTGTTCGTAGTCCTTCTCGTCCCAATAGCCGATCAGGATTCCGGGCGGTTCGCGTCCTGACATCTGATCGATACGTACTGGCGTGAGTGTGATGCGATTGTGGTGTCGGCGCGCCCACGTGAAGATCGCATCGGCGAGCCGCGCGCGTTCCGCCACATAGGTCGGATCGGCGCCGAGATCGCAGAGTTCCTGCGGGTCGGTCTGCAAATCGAACAGCATCGGCCGGAAACCCTCGCAGTGCACGTATTTCCAGCGCTTGTCGCGCACCATGACCAGTCGCGCTTCTGCCTGGTCGATGCCGAGCGAAACGCGAGCGCGACGGGTGGCGTAGTCGTATTCGGAGATGACGTAGTCGCGCCATTTCTCCGGCGGCCCTTTCCGATGCAGAAGCGGGCTAAGTGAACGGCCTTCCAGGATGTGCGGCTTCGGCTCACCGCCGAAGAATTCGAGGAAAGTTGGTGCGAGATCGATACCCTCAACCAATTCAGCCGTCACCGTGCCGCGCGTGCCGTCGGCATCGTGGCGCGGGTCGTAGATAATAAGTGGCACGCGCACTGACTGCTCGAAGAACAGATCCTTTTCGCCCATCCAATGGTCGCCGAGATGGTCGCCATGATCGGAGCTCATGACGATCATCGTGTTCTCGAACAGACCGCGCTTTTCCATATAAGCGAACAACTTACCGAGCTGATCGTCGAGCTGCTTGATCAGGCCCATATAGGCCGGGATCACTCGCTCGCGCACTTCGTCGCGTGAGAATGCTCGGCAAACCCGCGTTTTTTGATAAGCGGCATAGACCGGGTGATCGGTCTGGCGCTCCGCTTGCGAGCGTACCGGCGGCAAAATGTGCTCTGGCCCGTACATTTTGTGGTAGGGCGCCGGCACAATGTAGGGCCAGTGCGGCTTGATGTAGGAGAGGTGACACAGCCACGGCTGATTGCCGGCCGTGTCCATGAAGTCCATTGCCCGTTGCGTCATATACGGCGTTTCGGAGTGCTCGTCGGGAACGCGCGCCGGGAGATTGCCGTAGCGCAAGAGCCAGCCCGAGAGAATATCACCGTCGTCACCTTCCGCCGAGTTTGCCCATTCCTCCCACGGATTGCGTCCGAGGAATCCGTGTTGGCGCAAATAATTGTCGTAAGGCGGATCGGGATCGTACGGGCCATCGGGATGCAAGCCGTCGTCACGCTCAAACGGCTCGAAGCCGCATTGCGACACCAACACGCCGATCGGCGACCGCGGATCGATACCGAGCCATTCCATGCCCCTGGTATCAGGAATCATGTGGGTCTTGCCAACAAGTGCAGTACGGACGCCGAGCGGACGCAGATGATCGCCAAGCGTCGGCTCGCCCACACGCAGTGGAAAGCCGTTCCAGGTTGCACCATGTGAGCGACAATAGCGCCCAGTATAGTAGCTCATGCGCGAGGGGCCGCAGAACGGCGACTGTACGAAGGCGGCATCGAAGCGCACGCCCTTTGCCGCCAGCGCATCGAGATGCGGCGTATCCAGGTAGGGGTGGCCGTAACACGACAGGTAATCCCACCGCAATTGATCGGCCATGATCCAGAGGACGTTCTTCGCAGCAGGCATTCCATGGACTCCAGCTAATTGGAACTACATCAGCTTCGGCAGCAGCGTCGCCAGTGGGGGAAAAGCGATGACCAGCCCAAGGCACACAAACATCGCGATGATGAATGGCCAGACGCCGCGAAACACCGTCCAGACGTTGACATCGGGAATGGCGGCATTGACGACAAAGACATTCATGCCGATTGGTGGCGTAATCAGTCCAAGCTCGACGACGATAATTACAACGATGCCGAACCAGATCAGATCGACGCCCATCGGCTTCAAGATAGCCGTGAAGACAGGAACGGTCAGGATAAGCATTGCGAGGCTGTCGAAAACGCAACCCATAATGACGTAAATCAGACACATCGCGAGCACCACGCCAACTGGCGATGCATGAAGTCCGGCAATCCAGTTCACCATTGCATCGGTTAGACCGGCGATGTTGATGAAGTTCGAGAACACCAGCGCACCGAAGGTGACGATGAAGATCATCGTCGTGGTGACGCCGCTTTCGACCAGCGCATCAAATGCTTTCCGTAGGCCGAGCTTGCCCCGCAGCAACGCGAATAAGAAAGCGCCGGCGGCGCCGATTCCGGCGGCTTCCGTCGGCGTGAATATACCGAAATAGATGCCGCCGATGATAACCGAGAACAGGACGATGATGCCCCATACGCCCGAAAGCGCCTGCATTCGCTTCGACCACGAGCGCAATTCGCCGGGCGGCCCTTTGCTGGGATCAACCCTCATTTGCGCAGCAATGGCGACGATGAACAGGCCGATCAGCAGCAACCCGGGTAGAATGCCGGCGATGAACAGCTTGCCGATGTCCTCCTCGGCGAGGATGCCGTAGATCACCATTGGCACGCTCGGCGGAATCAAAATGCCAAGGGTACCGCCGGCGGCGATCGAGCCGGTCGACAGGCTGTCGGCGTAGCGATAGCGCCTCATCGACGGCATGGCCACGCGCGACATGGTGGCGGCGGTGGCGACTGAAGACCCACAAACCGCGGCAAATCCGCCGCAAGCGACGATTGTTCCCATCGCCAGCCCGCCGCGCCGGTGGCCTACAAAAGCATTGGCGGCGTCATAGAGCTCGCTCGACAAATCGGCGCGATGGACAAAGGCACCCATCAACACGAACAGCGGAATGACGGTAAGCCCGTGATTGGTTGATATATCGAACATCTGCTGGCCAGCCATGGTGAGGCCGGCAGAAAGACTGGTCCAGTCGATGCTCAGGCCGCCATGGCCGATGGCGATCAGGCTTTGCCCCACCATGGCCGCGCGCAACGCGGCAAAGCCGATAATGCCGACCAGAATAAGCGAAAAGCCCAAAGGTACCCCGAGCAGGGCGAGCAGCAAAACGGCGCCAAACCCGAACGAGGAAGCGAGCATCACTCGTACTCCGGCCTGACGGAGCCAGCTTCGTTTTGCACAGCATCCCGGCCGCACACGGCCGCGATCAACTTCGTGACGATGATAAGGAAGGCGATTGCGGCAAATATGGCCATTACCGCGGCAATAGGCGCCAACGGCAATTGCAGATACCCGGACACCTGCTGTGAGTTTGCGAGAATCTGCGCCTGGCTTGCCATTCGCCAAGCGATGATCAGTAGGGCGATGGCCGAAAACAATCGAATGAAAACCTTGTGCATGCGACCAATCGGATCGCGCATCGTCGGCGGGATGAGGGAGACCGATAGGTGACTGTCGTTCGCCGTCGTCACAGGCAACGCGGCGAACACCGCTATTGCCATTAGATATTGCACAATTTCGAAAGCTCCGGAGATTGGCGCATTGAGCACGTAGCGGCCAATCACGTCGGCCGAAGTCAAAACCATCATGGCGAACAAAAAAACCGCCATGACGGTCCTGAGGCCGAAGTCGAGCCAGCGCCAACAATTAGCCAGCACGACGCGTCTCCTGCTTTTCCGAAACGCGGCCTATTGGCCGCCAGCAACTTTATTCGCTTCGCTCAGGTAGTAGTCGAGTGCCGCGCGGCCATCGATACCTTCTTTGTTGGCTTGGGCGATCCATTCATCATAGAGCGGCTGCCATACCTGCTTGAGCGCCGCATTAAAATCCGGCGTCGCCTTCACGATGATCCCTCCGTGCGCCAGATAGTCCTTCTGAACCTGCTCGTTGTGCGCGTCGGTCGCCGCGCCACGCCGTGCCAAAGCCTCGCCGGAAATCTTCATGATCGCGGCCTGGTCCTTTGCTGAAATAGAATTCCATTTGACGTCATTGATGAAAACCGAAAATTTCGGCGAGAACACGCCGCCATCAACCTCGGTTACTGCGCCAACGTATTGCAAGACCTTGTAAGCTTCCATGTCGCCATAGTCGATGCAGCAGAAAGTGTCGACGACGCCTTTGGAGATAATCTCGTACATCCGTACCGCCGGACCGGGCACCACCGAGGCTCCGGTGGCACCGATGGCGCGCGCTGTGAGACCGGGGAGCGACCAGGACTTTTTACCCTTGAGGTCGGCGAGCGATTGGATCGGCTTCTTTTGCATGTTGTAGAGGTGGCCGGGCGGGTTGGCGAAAAAGCCGAGAAGCTTCACTTCGTTGACAGGATGCTTTGGCGCGAAAAACTTCTCATAAGTGCGCCAATAGGCGACGCCGTCCGCCTGTCCGGTGTGCATCGTGCCGGGCAGAAAGCCGATCTGCAGCAGAGGGTGCGACTTCTGCAGGAAGGCGTTGAACATGAAGGCGCCATCGGCGACGCCGGTCTTCACCATGTTCATCTGCTCGGGCGGCGGCGCCAGACTCTGCGGCGGCACCTTGATTTTGACGCGCCCCTCGGTGACCCGCTCGATGTCCTTGAGCCAAGGCATGATGATGTCCCGGCTTATTTCGGACGACGGCGGCGTGAAGACATTAAATAGAAGTGTCGTCTCCGCCGCAGACGGAACGGTTGTGGCGACGAACGCGCCAATGCCCATGGCGACAAGGGCCGCAATCTGCCTCATCATGATGATTTCCTCCCTGGTCTCCGTCCCTGTGCCCATCGGTGGCGCGTGGTGACAATGGCGATGTTATTTGTCATTTTGAGCCAGATCATAAGGTCAAAATGACTTGATTAGTAATCATAATTTGACAGGATATCACATTGATATGAAGCTTGATCCGCGCATCTCGGCCAACTCGCTGTTATCCTGGATAGCGGAACGAGGAGCGTGGCCGCGGAGCGGCTTGGCACAACGCAGTCTGCGCTCAGCCGTACCGTCGCAATGATGGAGGAGCGCATCGGCAGGCGGTTGTACGGTCAAACCTTTCAGCCGAAGAATAAAAACTCCAATATGGATGGATTGCGCAAGCGTTCCGCGCGCTAGGCACCCAATGTGGCAAACAGTTCGGACGCAGTTCTGGCACGACGCACCTTTGCGAGATCGTCGGCTGCTCGCAACTTACGCGCGACGCACGCAAGCGCGCCAAGTTGCTCACCTTCGGCAGCCGCAGGCAACAAGAGAAGAAACACAATATCGACCGCTTGGCCATCAATGGCGTCGAAGTCAATTGGCTGCTTGAGCCTAGCAACAACTCCAAAGGGTTTTCCAATCGATTGAAATCGGGCGTGGGGAATTGCAACGCCGTTGCCCATACCGGTCGACCCCAACCCTTCTCGCTTGAGCAGCTCTGTCACAATTTCGCTTTCGGATAGCTTCAACTTCGACGCCGCTCTGCGTGCCAATTCTTGCAGTAACTGCTCCTTGTCCGATGCGCGAATATTGAACAGCGTTTCAGACGGCGAAAGAAAATCAGAAATCTTCATAACGGCTCCAGGTTACGCGCGATGGAGATCTCGGCATTAGATTATTAGTCTGGCGCCCGTAGGCGATAGCCGATCCCAGTTTCAGTGAGGACATATTGTGGACGCTCCGGGTCCATCTCGATCTTTTGCCGAAGTTGTCGCACGTAAACACGTAGATATTGCGCATCCGTAAGGTTATCCCAAAGCTCGCCCAGCAAGAACTTATGGGTAAGTACCTTCCCCGCATGTTGCACCAGGATACGTAGGAGGTCGTATTCTTTGGGGGATAACTTCACTTCCTGGTCGCGCACCTTCACGATGCGGCGAACCAAGTCAACCGACAGATCTCCGACCCGAAACACCGGCCGCTCGCCGTGAACCTGAAGTTGGTGACGAAGCGCTGCGCGCATTCGCGCCAAAAGCTCATCCATACCGAACGGCTTGGTGACGTAATCGTCAGCCCCGAGATCAAGCGCTTGGACCTTGCCCGCCTCGTCCCCACGGCTCGATAGCACGACAATGGGTACGCCTTCTTTCCGCCCGCGAATTGTGCGCAGCAATTCGAGGCCCTGAATATCGGGAAGTCCCAAATCGAGAATAATCAGATCTGGATTTTGCGGCAGCAGCTCAAGTCCAGTCTTACCGTTCGGTGCTTCCAAAACATCATAACCTTGGGCGTTGAGCCCCAATCGCAAAAGCTTGCGGATTGGCGGCTCGTCATCGATCACCAAGATTTTCAACCGCGCGGCGCTCATGCCGCTGTGTCCAGTTGGGTCACGCTGGCCGGAATCGGCAACCGAATTGTGAAGATCGCCCCCGCTCGATCGCTCCTGTTCGCAGCGACAATGGTCCCATTCATCGCCTCAACGAAGCCACGCGAAATCGCAAGACCAAGCCCAGTGCCGGGCCGCACCTGATCGCCCTTCTGCACGCGATAGAATTTGTCGAAGATGTGCTCGAGATCATCCGGCGGAATGCCGCTGCCCTCGTCTAGGATTTCCAGCACGACCGAGTCCTTGTCTCGCCAGCCGCGCATCCAGACGGTCGAGCCAGGCGGCGCATATTTCGCCGCATTGTCGAGTAGGTTGAAAAGGGCCTGCTCGAAAAGCACGGCATCGAGCTTAAGCATAGGCAAATCGGCGTCGAGTTGAAGTTCAACACGATGGCTACTGAGAATCTTGTCGGCTCGCCGCAACGCACTGCCGACAATTTCACGAAGATCATATTGCGCGGTATTTGGGATTATCGCGCCGGATTCAAGCTTCGTCATATCTAGTAGATTTGCGATAAAGCGATTAAGTCGTTCGGACTCGTCGATAATTGTTGCCAGGAGATCAACCTTCTCGCTGTCGCTGAGCTTGCTGGACAGGTCTCGCAGTGTTCCGGCCGCGCCAAGGACAGCGGCAAGCGGCGTCTTGAGATCGTGCGAAATCGACGTCAGCAGAGCGGAACGTAAGCGGTCGGTTTCGACGGTGCGCTTGACCTGGTCCATATCTTCGACCAAGTGCACGCGCTCGACCGCCAACGCGCTCTGGTCAATCAGTGCGTCGAGCAGCCGTCGTTCATCCGGCGTCAGCAACGGTCCTGTCTTGTCGCTATCGATGCCGACGATGCCAATGGCGCCGCGTCCGGTGCGCATGGGAAGGAACAGTCGCTTGGCCCCGGGCAGCGTGTCCGACCCTCGCCCAGCCGGTCGGTTATTTTGCCAAGCCCATTTTGCCGCGGCCAGATCCGCTTCATCGAGAACATCTTCAGGTGGATAGCCTGCGGCCACCGCAATTGACCCATCCTTTGGCAATAGCAGAACGACGCGAACCTTCAGCATCAATGCCGTCTGATACGCTGTAGCCCAAAGGACATCGTCGAGCGTGCCGACGCCGGTCAGCTTGCGGCTGAAAGCATAAAGCGACTCCGTCGTCCGCGCGCGCGCCATGGCCGTGACTGCTTGCGTGCGCACGCGGGCGGCAACATTGGAAACAATCACCGCCATGACGATGAAGAAAAAAAACGCCAGGACGTTCGTCGGATCGGCTATGGTGAAGGTGTAAAGCGGCGGCAGGAAGAAGAAGTTGTAGCAGAGTGAGGCCGCGACGCTCGCTAACAGCGAGGGCCACAAGCCAAACCGCGCGGCAACGGCGACGATTCCGGTTAGAAATACCAGATCGACATTTTCGATGCCAAAGAAAGGCTCGATGGCCTCGCCGACGGCGAGCGAAATTGCCACGGCAACGAGCGAAAACAGGTAGGGGCGCGGATCAAATGCTTCGTGGACCGCGGCGGTCCGGACTGTCTTTTTGCCGAGAGGGTCGCCTTCAACGTCTTCGCCGGCAATGATATGAACGCTGATTGAGCCCGCATGCCGCACAAGATCGTGCACAACCGAGCCATGCAAGATTTCGAAAAACCGCGAACGGGTCGATTTGCCTATGACGATCTGCGTGATGTTATTCTCGCGCGCGTAGGTGAGCACATCATCTGCAATCCTGCGGCTGCCGCCAGGTATAGTGATGGTCTCAGCGCCCAAACTTATCGCGAGACGCAAAGTGTCTGCGATTCTGTCGCGTTGCTCGTTACTCAGCCGGGCGCTGCGCGCCGTCTCAACATAAATCGCCATCCACGGCGCATGCAGTCGGTCGGCAATGCGCCTGGTCGCTCGCACAAGCCCAGCGGCACGCGGGTCCTCGCTGATGCAGACCAGCACACGTTCGCCAGCCGCCCATGGGCCAGGAATCGCCTTCGCTTGCATCTCAGTAAGCAGCTGCTCGTCGACCCGCTCGGCGGTGCGGCGCAAAGCAAGCTCGCGTAGCGCGGTCAGATTGGCCGGCGAGAAAAAATGCTCAAGTGCACGTTCGGCTTGCTGCGGGATGTAGACTTTGCCGTCCTTCAGACGCTGGATCAGGTCTTCGGGCGTTAGGTCAACCAGCTCAACAGAGGCGGCACGATCAAAAATGGCGTCGGGCACGGTTTCACGGACGCGCACGCGAGTGATTTGCGCGACCACATCATTCAGGCTTTCGATGTGCTGGATATTGACGGTTGTATAGACATCGATGCCGCAGTTCAAAATTTCTTCGACATCGAGATAGCGCTTGGGGTGGCGGCTGCCGGGCGCGTTAGTGTGAGCAAGCTCGTCAACAAGCACGATCTGCGGCCGGCGGGAAATGATTGCGTCGAGGTCCATCTCCTCAAGTGTGCGGCCTTTGTATTCGACCTGGCGGTACGGAACGGCTTCGAGCCCCTCCAGCAAAGCCTCGGTTTCCTTTCGGCCATGTGTCTCGACTGCCCCGATGACGATATCGTACCCGTCCTTTTTTCGAGCGCGGGCAGTCTCCAGCATTGAATAGGTTTTGCCGACGCCGGGGGCGGCGCCGACAAAGATGCGTAGCTTGCCGACGCGGGATTCCTCGCGCCGGGCAGCCTCCAGTAAGGCTTCCGGTGACGGTCTTTGATCAGGATCGCGTCGCTGATCTGCCATCGGATTATATTATCGCGAACTGCCTCTATTTGGCAGCTAACTGATCGAGAGCCATATTCAGCAAAAGCACATTGACGTATGGCTCGCCAAGCACGTCAACGAATCGGCCGCCTATGTGCTGCTCAACAAGCTGGCGTACCTGCTCAACCGGCAGCCTGCGTGCCTTGGCTACGCGCGGCACCTGAAACAGTGCTGCGGCAGGGGAAATGTCAGGATCGAGGCCGCTGGCCGAAGTAGTGACCAAATCGGTCGGCACTTGGGCCGAAGGATTTTCGGCTTTTAATTTCTCGACGTCACCCTTGATGCGATCGATCAAGGCCTTGCTCGTCGGACCAAGGTTTGAACCGCCGGAATTCGCTGCATTGTACGGCACTGATATGCTTTTTGTTGGGTCTTTCGGATCGGGGCCCGTCGTGGCCGACGGACGGCCGTGAAAATACTTGTCGCTTTCGAAGTTTTGGCCGATCAACGACGAGCCGACCACCTTGCCGCCGCGCTCGATCAGGCTGCCCGCGGCTTGGCTCGGGAAGATGACCTTTGCGACACCGGTCATGGCGAAAGGATAGGCAACGCCCGTGATCAAGGTCAGCGTAATGATAAAGGTAATGGCCGGGCGGATTTCTTTCAGCATGGTCTTAACTCCTCAAGCGAGGTGCATGGCCGTGACGACCATGTCGATGGCTTTGATGCCAATAAACGGGACAACGACGCCGCCGAGCCCATAGATCAATAGGTTCCGCCGCAGCAGCGGCGCGGCGCCGATCGCACGATATGCCACGCCCTTCAGCGACAGCGGGATGAGCGCGATGATGATGAGCGCATTGAAAATGATGGCCGACAGGATTGCACTTTGCGGGCTTGTCAGCTGCATAATATTCAACGCCTGCAGTTGCGGATAAAAGGCGACAAACATCGCCGGAATGATGGCGAAATATTTCGCCACGTCGTTGGCGATCGAGAACGTGGTCAGTGCGCCGCGCGTCATCAGCAGCTGCTTGCCGATCTCGACGACCTCGATAAGCTTGGTGGGGTTAGAATCGAGATCGACCATGTTGCCGGCTTCGCGCGCCGCCTGCGTGCCGGTGTTCATGGCGACACCAACATCGGCCTGCGCCAGCGCCGGCGCGTCGTTGGTGCCGTCGCCGCACATAGCGACCAACTTGCCCTTGACCTGTTCGTCGCGGATCAGGCGCAGCTTGTCCTCGGGCGTCGCTTGCGCGAGGAAATCATCGACGCCTGCTTCCGCCGCGATTGCGGCCGCGGTCACCGCGTTGTCGCCGGTGATCATGATGGTGCGGATGCCCATGCGGCGGAGCTCGGCAAACCGCTCGCGGATGCCGCCCTTGACGATGTCCTTGAGGTGAACGATCCCAAGCAACTTGCCATCTTTGGCGACGGCGAGCGGGGTGCCGCCGGCCTTGGCGATGGACTCGGCGATACTATTGAGTTCACGCGCCGTATCGGCGCTCGCAGGCGCTGTGCCCTGGTTCACGAATTTGAGGATGGCGTCGACAGCCCCTTTGCGTATCCACGACCTGCCGATTTCGACCCCGCTCATGCGGCTCTGCGCGGTGAACGGAACGAACTTGGCGCCGATCTCGGCCACTTCGCGGCCGCGGATGCCGTATTTTTCCTTAGCAAGCACAACGATCGAGCGGCCTTCCGGCGTCTCGTCGGCGAGCGAGGCCATCTGCGCCGCATCGGCTAATTCCCGCTCGCTGACGCCACGCACCGGCTTGAACTCGGTCGCCTGCCGGTTGCCGAGCGTGATGGTGCCGGTCTTGTCGAGCAGCAGGGTATCGACGTCGCCCGCTGCCTCGACGGCGCGGCCGGACATGGCGAGCACGTTGAAACGGACAAGACGGTCCATGCCGGCAATGCCAATGGCCGACAAAAGCGCGCCGATAGTGGTCGGGATCAGCGTCACGAACAAGGCGACCAGGATGACCACCGAAATAGAACCGCCGGCGTAAGCCGCATAGCTCGGGATCGTCACCGTCGCGAACACGAAGATGATTGTCAGGCCGGCGAGCAGAATATTGAGCGCGATTTCGTTTGGCGTCTTCTGACGCTCGGCGCCTTCAACCAACTTGATCATGCGGTCGAGGAAGGTCGAGCCGGGCGCCGCCGTGATGCGCACGCGGACCCAGTCCGACAGCACCTGAGTGCCGCCGGTAACTGCCGAGCGGTCGCCGCCCGATTCGCGGATGACTGGCGCGGATTCGCCGGTAATTGCGGCTTCGTTGACCGAGGCAACGCCCTCGATGATCTCGCCATCCGATGGGATGAGATCTCCGGCCTCGACCAGCACAACATCGCCTACCTTCAGCGTCGTGCTCGGGACGAGCTTGAAGTTTTTGCGGTCGGAACCATTCAGCAGTTTCGCCTTGGTTTCCGTGCGCGTACGCCGCAAAGCCTCAGCCTGCGCCTTGCCGCGACCCTCGGCGATGGCCTCGGCGAAATTGGCGAACAGCACGGTGAACCACAGCCAGAGAATGATCTGGAACTCAAAACCGATGTGGCCGCCGCCCGTAACAAGGTCGCGAACCAAGATGACCGTGGTCAGGGCCGTCACGATCTCGAGCACGAACATCACCGGGTTCTTGATGAGCGTGCGCGGATCGAGCTTGACGAAAGCCTGGCCGATCGCCGGGACCACAATCTTGGGCTCCAGCAAAGCCGACACCGGCATGCGTTTACGGGTATGCGAGGTTTCCATGGGGGAGGACTCCAAAGCGATCAATACAGCGTGCCGGCGCCCATCGCGAGATGTTCGACGATGGGTCCGAGCGAGAACGCGGGGAAATAGATCAGTCCGCCCGTGATCAGGATCACGCCCACAAGCAAGCCGACAAAGAGTGCGCCGTGAGTCGGGAACGTGCCGGCGGAGGCGGGCACGCTTTTTTTCATAACCAGCGAGCCGGCAATCGCCATCACCGGGATGATGACGAAGTAGCGGCCGATCAGCATCGCCAAACCGCCGGTGATGTTGTACCAGAGCGTGTTGCCAGTGAGGCCGGCGAAGGCTGAGCCGTTATTGCCGGTCTGCGAAATGTAGGCGTAGAGGATTTCCGAAAACCCATGCGGGCCGGAATTATTCGTTGAAGCGACGGCAAACGGCAGCACCGACGCGGCCGCGGTGAAACCGAGCATTGACACCGGCAGGATCAGAATGGCGAGCATCGCCATCTTGACTTCCTTGGCCTCCAGCTTCTTGCCGAGATACTCCGGCGTACGGCCGACCATGAGGCCGGCGATGAATACCGCCATGATGACGTAGAGCAGAATGCCGTAGAGGCCGGAACCGACACCACCATAGATGATCTCGCCGAGCGCGATCATGCCCAAGGGAATCATGCCGCCCAGGGGCGTGTAACTGTCGTGCATGGAATTGACCGAGCCGTTGGAGGCTGCAGTAGTTGCAGTCGCCCACAGGCTCGAATTGGCGATGCCGAAGCGGACTTCCTTGCCTTCCATATTGGCGGGGTCGAGCCCGAGCGCGGCAAAGTTGGTATTGCCGTGCGCTTCCGCCCAGTAGCAAACGAGCAGCGCGCCAAGGAAGATGACCGACATGGCAGCATAGATCGCCCACCCTTGGCGCGCATCCTTGACCATGCGGCCGAAGGTGTGGGTCAGTGCCGCCGAGATCAGCAGAATGTAGAGCATCTCGACAAAATTGCTAAGCGCAGTCGGATTCTCGTAAGGGACCGAGGAATTGGCGTTCCAGAAGCCGCCGCCATTGGTGCCGAGCTGCTTGATCGCGATCTGCGAAGCGGCCGGGCCCTGGCTCAGCGTCTGTTTGGCGCCTTCGAGTGTCGTGGCATCGACATAGTCGCCGAGATTCTGTGGCACCCCCTGCCAGATCAGAACAAGCGCGGCGACAATGGATAGCGGCAACAGAATGTAAAGCGTGCAGCGCGTCAGGTCGACCCAGAAATTGCCGACGGTTTTAGCCGACGCACGGGCGAAGGCGCGTATCAAGGCGATCGCCAGCGCGATGCCGGTCGCCGCCGAGACGAAGTTTTGCGTGGTCAGACCGACCATCTGAGTCAGATAGCTCAGCGTGCTTTCGCCGCCGTAATTTTGCCAATTGGTGTTGGTGGCGAAGCTGACGGCGGTGTTGAACGAAAGATCCGCCGGAACCGCCGATTGGTCGGCAGGGTTGAACGGCAGGACGGCCTGGAAACGTTGCAGCGCGTAGACGACCAGGAATCCCGCCGCATTGAACAGCAGCATCGCCACGGTATAGGTGATCCAGTCCTGCTCGCGGTTCTTGTCGACACCGCCAATCCGGTAGAGTGCGGTTTCGATCGGCTGCAGCACCGGCGACAAGAACGTGCGCTCACCTTCGAATACCTGGGCCATAAAACGCCCAAGCGGCACCACCAGCGCGGTGAGCACCACGAAATAAATTGCAATTTGAATCCAGCCATTGATCGTCATGACACGTTAGCTCTCATATTTGCGCATGATCTCGTCCGAAACCCGGTTTCATCCCCGATCGGCGCCGAGGACGTGCTTTTCGGGATCAGCGCGTCAAAACCGCTCGGGCTTCAGCAGAGCGTAGACCAGGTAGATCGTGATGCCGGCGCTAACGAGCGCGGCGAGCGAATAGTCGAAGATCATTGTTGCCTCCTCAGAGCCGGTCGCAGGCGTAGGCGTAGCCGATCGACACCGCAAAGAAGACGAGCGCCGTCACCACGAGAATAAGGTCCAACATTTTTTGCCCCTTGCGAAACACCGCCGCAGCCTGCAGTGGATATGACCGTTCACGGGCGCGGCGTTGACATGCATCAAGCTATTGGGGGATGTTCCGCCACGTCGCTGCGGGCCTTCAGTTGCCACTCCCGCCATATGTTTTCGAGACGGAATGGCAGACGACGTTATAGGAATCTCATAAAGACGCGCATTGATAGGGGCCTGCCCGGAACAAGCATTTGAGTGGGCTGAACAGCCGCAAACCGAACGAAACCGGCTCAAGTCCTCTCCGGATTTGGCGAATCCGACAATATCCGGGCGTCCTGGCCAACTGAATTCCTATGAAAATCGTATTTAGTGCGCCGGCTCACTGACTATGCTGCCGCTTGTAAGCGGCTTTCTGTTCGCGCTTTATCTCGCGTTGTCGGCGAACTTTATCTAGCTCGTGCCGCCTGCCCGCGGAAGTGCGGCCTTTATGAACGAGACCAAAAAACCTTTATGGCGCGCTTATGCCAATGGCAGTCCATTCGTCTCGTTTCTCTATGGCGTTTTGACCATCTTACCAGGTGCGGCCGCTCGTTCGGCCGCTCCGTGAGGTGACGCCATGTTGCTCAACTCGAACGACGAGGCTGCGGTCGACCGTCTCCTGGAGATGGTGCGTTTGGCGAAAGCAATCACCCCCGAGCTCATGTCCGAAATCGTCTTCGATGCCTGCGCGCGTCTTCCGTTGCTCAACAAAGGCGGAAAACCAGCCGCCAGAATCGCCGAACTTATTCAGTCCTCCAGTTGGATCGAAACGGCCCTTGCTCTCATCGAGATCGAACTACCGGGCCAGAAGCTGCGCCGACTCGCTTACGACGAGGGCGAATGGCACTGCTCGCTCTCCCAGCAGCCAAATCTGCCGGTGGAGATCGATGAAGCAATTGATGCGCATCACGATGTTTTGCCTCTGGCAATCTTGTCCGCGTTTCTCGAAGCGAGGCGCGACAGTACTGCGCGCAAGACTCAAACTGTGCCGCAGGTCCGTTCCGCGCCGGCGCACGCCGTTTGCTGCGACAATTTTTCCTGAGAGTTCACCGGACCGGAATGCCGCCCAATTCAGACATCCCGTACGATCTCGTGTCGGCACACGTGCTGGCTCGCTTCTTCTTGCGGATCGTCATTCTCTGCATCTACGCGGCGTTGGGCCGACAGGGCTTCGGGAAAACAATCGGACCACTTCTGACCCTCTCAACTTGCTATTGCATCGTCGTCGGTGGCATCCGGCGCGAGACGCTGCTCGGACACGCACTAACTCATTACGACGAGGCAGCAGGGTATGCCCTATGTGCCAGCCTGGCTGCGTGGATTGCATAACCGCTAAGGCCTGCTTTTCCGCGCGCTCTGCGCTGCACCGCCTCATCCCCTTATGCCGCCTTTATAAAACGGCCGGACCGCTCGTCTCGATTTCATATGCGGTCATGCGCACATTCGCGGCACACAATGAAAACCACGCCAGCCGGCGAAAATAGCCCAGCGCCTTCGCCACCGGCAAAATCACCTGGAGGATCCAGGAGGGCTCACAAGACTAACAACAAGGAGAGACCTCGATGTTTGGCAACATGTTCAACACTGCGCCCCGCCGCGGCGCGTCAAAACGGCACGGTTTGCTGAGCCGCCTTTTAGGCGTACTTGATGCTTATGCGGCGCACCGTACGCAGATGGCAGTCCCCGAGTTCGAGCAACTCCGCGCTGAGCGCGAAATTGCGCGGTATCGCCAGCAGGTGCGGCGCGCCGCGTAGCCGAGGGCGAGGGTCTGATGCTTTTTCGCCCCCCAGAAACACGTGCGCGACGGCAGACAAGAATGTCTGCCGCCGTGCATTCAACAGTGGCCGACCCACAGCAGACAGCGCCAGCCGAGCCAACGCCGACGGCGAATTGGCCGCAACGGCCTGATCGCAGCGTTCTCAGCGAATCCATTCCGCTGTTTTTCATCAGCCGCGACAGCGATGGCTTCTGGATTGCTTGCGAGGCCGATTTCCGAATCGGCGGCATCTTCCTGAGCCAGCGCTCGGCTTTGCGCTTTGCACAGCGTTGCAGCGAACCAACACGGTGCGCGACCATGATCCTGGAAGGAACCCACAATCTCGATATCGAAAACCGCGGCAATCTTTTTGCCGCCGAGTTCCGCTCAGCCAAGCGCCTGGCGAGACGACTTGCATCAAAGCTGGCCGCCGTTGTCGGAACAATAATTGTGAATGTGCGCGTGTTGGGCACGCGCTGGTCGCGCGCTTATATCGAGGACCACATGCTCCGCGCGGCGCTCGAAGCCCGACTCTATCGCGGTCGCTACAAACACTCGAACAAGAACGACGACGACCTGCCAGTCGTCAGTCTGACGGAAGCGCTTACGCCGACGCGCACGATGAAAGGCCAATCGATCGTCGTTGCGATCAGACGCGCCCAGCCCGTCATTATCGCCTTCGCGATCTTCGCCCTAATGCTTACGGGAATTATCGGCCTGCGGGTGGCGATCTGGCTGCCTACTTTCAATCGTTAGATTCAACAGCTCATCAAAGGAGTACATATCATGCAAAAAGGCGAACCTTCCTCGTGTGCGAGGTCATCAATGTTCATGATCGGCAAGAATAGCCGCGGAAATTGGGTCGTCCAGGACCAGCGTGGTACCTGCGGCGGACTGTTTGTTGATCGGGTTAAAGCGCTTCGCTTCGCACTGTTTGAAAACGGCAACAACCCACGAGCCGTCGTGATGGTCCCTGGCGTACTTGAGCTCAATACGAGCGCCCACCCGCTCGCTCCGCATTCGCTGCCAGCCAATGACGGAGCTCGGCGCAAGTTGCAGATGGCCTAATTGGCTTAATCCCGCGCGACCACGAGGTTCGCCGTGCAGCTCACGCTCGGCCTTTTGGTGTTCCTCGCCGAAACAAGCCGCCATCTGTTGCAGCGCGCGGCTAGGTCCAAACAAGACGCGGATCATCATGTACAACGCGCGCGTCACCATACGCGACGCCAGCGGGCGCGCGGACAAGCGCTGGCTTCAGAACGACGCGGAATACTACGACGTACTGCGAACCGAGTTTGGATTGAACATCACCGACGCCGAGACCGTTAGGATAACTGCGCCGAAGCGGCATCTGAGACTACAAACCATCATTACACCCCTCCGGTTCTCGTCCACTCCTTTTAGACGTTAGAAAAGCATCGTTTCTCGGTGATTATAACTTGGCTCCTGTATCGTATGGCCAGCGCCTCAATAACGAACAGCCCGGAATTGCGGGATTGGCTAGGAGCACCGATACAGATCGATTACGTTCCTGATTGGTCACCTACTCCTGCTCATATAGACCCGCTCGCATTGCTGTGGTCTAATCGCAGAATTCCTGCTTCTCATTCCTCGGTGCTTTATGCAGGCGCCAAAGCAATTTCAGCCGGGTAAAAGCGCCGCCGAAGATTGTCGACGAAGGGCTCGGGACGCGGAGCGCGCAGCGGATGCGGCGCAGACCGCGGAGGATAAACAGTATCATCTAGAAATTGCTAAGCATTGGTGGGAACTGGCCGACCGCGCCGAAAACGGCTAATAGGAGCCACCAACTGAGCAGTGGCGCAACTCTTTGCGTCATTTCAGACGGTCACAGCTTATAGGCCAATTCGACGACTCTTCCGCTCGCCGCCGACTCAACGGCAGCATCGAACACTTCCATGCCGTGCAATACATCCGCCGCGGCAACCGGAAAGGCGCGGCGCTCACGAATGCAGCGGGCAAATTCGACGAGCTCGGCGCACAACATGTCGAAGCCGGTGCAGTCGGCCACTTCGTCGGGCGGCGCTATGCCCGGCGCGGCTGGCAGCGCGAGTGAGGCGGGGACGAAGCGGAAGTGCGCAAGAGCCGGCCCGGACACCTCGGCGGCGCCGCATGTACCGTAGACGCCGAAGCTGAAGTTTGTCGCGGTGGCAACCGAGCAGAAGATCGTGCCAGTGACGCCGCTGGCGAATTGCAGTAGCACGGTCGTGGTGTCATCGGCGGGCCCGCCGCCGCGGTGACCGGTAACGCAATAGACGCCGCGCACCAATCCGCCGAACGCGATCATATGGGTCAAGAATGTTGCCTTCGGCAACAGGCCTTCACTCATCGACTTCCGCTATGCCCCAAAAGCGACCTTGAACGCAAAGGGCGACGGGCCGAAATTTCATTGAGATCGGTCGTCGGGTCGTGATTCAAGCCCCGAAATCGAGGGCTCGAATCATGGGCTGCGAACTCACGGACCATGAATGAATGGCCATCAAGCCGATGCTACCGAACAAGCAGCGCGGCGGCGTGCCTAGCAGCCTTTTTCGGCCCAACCCTCTGGAAACTGTATCGCCATTGAGCCGTTGCGGCTGACGATCTGACACGTGCAGCTGCCGCTTTTTGCGCTTTGCGTGTTCGAACAGCGGCTCATGGCTTCTTGCTCGATGACGTTCGGATCGGAAGAGAACCGTCCGGTCGTAAACCAAAATGCGTTGGCGACGCGGCGGTCCGGCGTTGACTCAACCCAGTTAATGCAAGCCGCAAAAACTTTCGGCGTCGGCGCGGTGGGGTAATCGTTTGAATGCCCCTGCGAGGAGACCGCGGTCTGCACATAGCCTGCGATGAGATCGGTGAATTTTCTTTTCGCCTGCGCCGTGCAAGCGGCGGCCGGGGCCGCCATTTGCGCTTGTTGCGCCGCCGCCGGGGATTGCCCCTGCTGCCTGCGCGCGCCGCACCTGCTCGTCGAATGAATCGGCCGCCCGTTGCTGACGATCTTTCCGGCCGAAACCACCTTCTTTCCGTCGAGGGTAAATTCCGTCGTCGTTTGCCGGTCGCCTTCGACCAGCCAGACGGCGTCAGTCGGCTTGTCATCGTAGGTGCCACTGAGCGCGATCTCGTTCGGCCCCAGTGGCGTGGCCTTGTCGATGATCGACACGTGATCGCGCTTGCTGGGTCCGCTCATCGCGTCGCGCTGCACATGGTCGGCATCGATCACGCGATTGACGAAGTAGTGATTGTTGTCGCTTGGCGGCTTGCTGCAATCCCACGCCCACATCCCGATCTGATTGTATTTCTCGAATGCCTCCTGGACGGAGACGGCCTGTGCGCCAACAATGCCGCCCGTAAACGCCGCAATTGCAAGTAAACAAAACAGACTGAAACGTAACATCGCGCCCCCCGATAGATGATACCGACCGCCCTACAGGCGTGCCCACAACCCCCGTTTCTTCGTTCTGCTTGCGGCGATGATTGCACGACTTGCGCACCGATTCCAAGGACTTGCGCCGCGCGCCGGCCCCTGCCTTGCGCGCCGAGCGCGCAACGATCCCGCAGCCGTCCAATTGCCTGATGCCGCCGCCTAGTCTAGCTTATCGGCTTCTGGAAGCCAAAAGTGATCGGGGGGCGAGATCATGAAAAAGGCTCTTGGAATAGCGACGACGCATGCGCTGAAATTCGTTGCGGCGCTTTTCATTCTCCTACACATAACCGACTGGGCCGACGCAAGCGGGCGCGGCATGGGCCGTCCTGGCCGATCCGTGCACAGCAGTTACGTCCATCGTGGCTCCATCCACAACAATCCGGTGCACCGTGGTCCCGTCCACAACAAATCCCAATCGGGTTCACGATCGAGGGGCACGCATACGGGCAACAATTCCGGCAACAACGGCGGCAATAACGGGCGGCACAACAAGACCGATACCGGCCGCGTCGGCACGCGGACAGGAAATCCGGGCAAAGGCACCGGGCAGAAGTTCTACGACAACATGCCCGCGGCCGAGCCATCGAACCCGCCGCCCGTCGCAACGGGCAGCCCGCCGCCGCCAAACAAGCCTCGCGTCGGCGTCCTGCCGCCCACCGTCATCGACGTGCCGCCGGTCGTCTTGCCCCCTGTCGTTTTGCCGCCCGTGGCGATCGACAACGGGCCGCCGCGGCTCGATGAATCGATGGACTCGCCGGCGCCGCCACCGCCGGTCGCCAATAACCCCCCTCCGCCGGATTGCAGTGATGCAGCCATTGCCGCTCTTCGCGAGCAGAGGCTCGCAAAGCTGTTCGACCAAAAGACACTGCTTGAGCAAGAGCGGGACAAAGCGCAGGCCGATATCGCCCGGCTCATGCCGATGTGGCTCGATGAACAGCGAATCGACAAGGTCGCTTTAGGGAAGCCGACCTCAAGTGCAGGCGAACTGGACTACCTGCCTCTCATCTCGCAATCGCAGAGCATTTACAAAGACGACTTGGATCGCGCCATCAGGGCAAGAAGCACGGCGCTGATTGCAATCCAGCTCAACAGCAACGCAATGGAAGTCGCCAATATCGCGAAACCGCCCGGGTGCCCTTGATCGTCGGTTCCGCGCTAGACGGAGCCGCCTATCTTTGACAGGTAATCAACAAGCGGATTGATTCTGGCCGCTTCCGCTTCTCTGTTTTGCGACAGGTATCCCTCGCTATCGAACAGCGGGTTCGGATTGCAGCCCTTGAAACCGCCGTGCCAAAGATAATGCGCCAATGGGTTCATTCCATTCGGAATGTCATTTGAATATTGCTTCAAATACCAGGCTGAACTGAATAACGGGTGCGGGTCTCTGCCTTCGGCATATCCGGTCATCAGGTAGTGGACGAGCGGGTTTACTCCGGCATTTGCGACATCGGGGTTTTGCCGCAGGTACCAGGCGGCATCGAACAACGGATTCGGGCTTAGGCCTTCGGCCGCGCCCGTCTTGAGGTAATGTTGCAGGGGGTTCACCCGCGATTTGGCCACATCCGGATTTCGTTCGATGTACCACCGGGTATCGAACAGCGGATGCGGGTCGCGGGCCTCGGCGGCGCCATGCGCGATGTAATGATTGAGCGGATTTTCCCGCGCGGCGGCGACGTCCGGATATTTTTCGAGATACCACAATGAATCGAACAACGGATTTGGGTTGAGCCCGTTCGCCGCGCCCATTTTCACGAAATGGTAAAGCGGGTTGATATGCGCCGCCGCCACTTCCGGGTTTTGCCTGAGGTAGTAATCGGTGTCGAACAAGGGATGCGGGTCGAGCCCCTTCGCCACGCCGATGCTCGCGTAGTGGGCGAGCGACGTCATTTTCGATTCGTCGATGTCAGAGGCTTGCGACCTGTACCACGCGGTATCGAACAGCGGATGCGGCTCGCGGCCTTCCGCCGCGCCGTGGAAGATATAGTGCCAGAGCGAATCTTGCCCGGCGGCGGCGACGTCGGGATTGTGCCGCAAATACCATACCGCATCGAAAAGCTTCGACTTGCGCAGTAAGTCGTGCTCCCATTGATTTAGCTCGCCATCGCCATCGCCGCCGCCTGATCGGCGAAATTTCCTGGCGATCGCGCGCCAGATTGACGATCGTTGGCGGCGCAGCCGTCCCGATTCCGATTTTATCGAACGCGATTGCGCTTCGAGCGTGCCCTGCAATTCCTCAAGCAGCGAGCGGGCAATCGCCAGGTCTCGCTCGAAACCGGCGGCCTTATCATCGCTCGCACGGTGTGCGCGCCGCGCCTCCTCAAGCTCGGCGCTTTGGCCGGCCAGTTGCGCGATTTCACGCTGGGCGCCGGCAAGCTCGCTTTTCACGCGGCCCATTTCGCCCAAAAGGTTGTTGGCCCGCGCGTCGCTCTCGCTCAGCTTTTTGATGGCCCCTTCCAACCCGAGCTTGGTCGATGCAAGCTCGTCGCGCGTTGCCTGAAGCTGCCGTGCCGCCGATTTGAGACCGTCGACCTCTACCTGAAATTTTACCACGCGGCTGCGGACCAATTGCAGTTCGGCGGCGGTGTCGGCCATTTCATTTTGCATGCGCATATGTTCGGCACGCACACGCGCCACTTCCCGCTGGCTTTCGTCCAGTTCCCCGGAAAGGCGTTGCACGTCGGTCTGGCTGTCCCGCAGAAAGAGCCGTGCTGCGTCAAGCTCGTGCGCAAGCCGCGCCGTGTCTCCGTCACGCTGCCGGCGCAGCGCTTGCTCCAGCTTCAGGTCGTCGGACAGCTTCTTGATGTCACGTCCGCGATTAGCCATCTCTACTTTCGTGTCGCCGATAGCGGCCATGAGTTGCGCTTTTTCCTGCTCCCGTTCAGTGAGCAGGACCCGCACCTCGTGCACTTGATCGAGAAGACGGCTTCGTTCGCGGTCAAGCCCTTCCCGCTCCTCGCGGATCCGTGCCGAAGCGGCGTGCGCCTCCTGAAGCTCGCTGACAAGACGCTGACCTTCGCGCTTGATCTCTTCGGATGCGTTGCGCGTGGCGTCCAGCTGCCCGCGGATTTGCACGATCCTTTTTTCGCTGTCCGCGGCCGCGAGATCGCGCTCCTTGGCGGCGGCCTGGGCGGCCTTCAGCTCCTCGGCAAGCAGCGCCACCTGGGTCTCGCCCCGCATGGCGGCCGCCTGCGCCTCGCGAAGCTCGTCAGTGAGGTTCGCCCGCTCGCGTTCCAGCTCCGCGGAAGCCGCCAGAATCGAATCGAGCCGACTTTGAACATCCGTCGTCGCTTTTTCGGCCGCACCAAGCGCGAGGTCGCGCGCCCGAACCGCCTCACGGGATGCTTCCAGCTCTTCGGTGAGCAAGGTTATCTGCGCATCGCTACGTTGCGCCGCGACTTGCGCCTCTTTGACGGCCGCCGCCAGCTGCGCGCCCTCCCGCTCGCGTGCGGTAACTGCCGAATGCGCCGATTGAAGTTTACTTACACTTTGAGCGATTTCATCATTCTTAACGCGGGCGCTGCGCTCGGCCTCGTCCGCAAATACCAGGCCAAACGCTGCGGCAGCGTTGTCAAACTCGCCACGTATGCGGTCGAGATGCTTCAACGCGGCGGCGGACTCGCCCTGCCCGGCCATCTGACCGAGCAGGCGATAAGCCTCCTTGACCCAGCCGCTGATATCCGCTCTTGCAGCAAGCTGTGCTGTATCGACAACATGGTGGCGATACTTGGTCGCCAGAAACCGGTCAATTTCAAGCTCAGAACTGTCGGACCGGCGCGGCCAATGCAGCCCGGTCTTTTCCGCCACCGTCGAAACGACACGGCGCCAATCGTCAAGCAATCCGTCATAGCTCGCGATGGCGCGGTCAAGATTTCTGGTCTCGCGTTCTGCATCCAGCACGTGCCGCAACCAGAGCAGGTGAGATTTTGACGGCAGAATATCGTTGCGCTGCTTCAGCGACATCGCAACTTCGAGCGGATTGCGAATGGTGATGACGATGTGCGTTTCGGCGTCGAACCTTTTGAGAACGTCAAGCCAAAGCGGCACAAATCGGCATATTCTGGGATCCTTGATTACGAAAAGCTGCGACTCGGCAAAGTCCTTCTGCAATACGTTGAGCAGCTTCAATCTGTACGATTCCGCTATGTTCGACGCGTACCAGTCCGGGTTGAAAGCGCGCCAGTCGTCCCATCTGGAACCGGTCGACGCCAACAGATCGTCATGAATGGCCATCAGGTCGTTTGATTCCCAATGGCCGGCTTCGTTCGTCGGTGCCGGGGCCATCAAATTCTTCGGCAAACCCGCGCCAAGGAGATTGAACACGCGCGTCATTGCCGATGTCCCGCTGCGGTGCATGCCGAGCACCAGCACCGCCTGCCGCGCGGCTGCAACGCCCGCGCCGCCCGCCGTTGCCGTTTTTTGAGACGGTTTATGGTGGCGACGAGCGCTTCGTCGAACGCGCTTCTTGGAATTTGGGCTCTGCATCACGGTACCCAGTTTCGCGCCAAGCCAATCAGCGCCATCGGGGACATGCAGGCGGATCGTTTGACAATTTCGATAATATCAAATGGAGCCGTGATAGTAGAGTACCCACTTCAGCCCTTTAAGATTGGCCGCGGTGCCGCCCCGCCTTAAATCGGCCATCACCTCGTCGCGCAGCGGCTCGCCGAATTCGCTCAGGATACGATGAATGTCCTCCAGCAAATAAACTCCGCGGTAGAATATGTCCCGCTTGATGACCGGCAGGCCAAGATATTTGACGAAAATAAACCCACCGGCATGAATCTGGTTGCGCGACGCGATCGCCGAAATGATCCGGTTCGTGAATATCTCGAAGCTCCATCGTTCCATGGTTTCGGCCTGATCGCTGATTGCCTGCATCCTGGTCTTGTTTTCGTCGGCGCTGAGCGCGGGATCGAAATTGCGGACGCCTTGCGAGATCGTCTCCAATATCGAGATCGATTCCGGACTCTCGTCCGCTTTGAGAACTTTTTCGAATTGTCCGTACAGCTCCGACCGGATACCCGTCGGCAACAGGCGCACCGATTCCAGCAATTCCCGTATCGGGCGTGCGGCGAGGCGCGGACCCAGCTCGGCCGCCTGATAGAGAATATGCGGCCTGAATCCGACCTTGGTAAGCATGCGCGTCAGCGCCACTTCGCCCTTGTGGATCGACCAGCGGCGCGAGCTGATGGGCCGGTATCGTCTCCAGAACCGGAGGAATTGCTTGTTTCTGAGTATCCGCTCGCCGAATGACAGCGCGTAGGACTGGACGTGATAGTGGAACTGAAAGACCTCGGTGACGCCGATGAATTCCGCCTCGCCGTTCAGGCGCGCGATGAACTGGTCGAGGCCGCGGTCGAAGTAGAAAAGGCTGTCGTTGAGCAGGATCAGCCGCTCGATGTTCTTGATACGCCGCAGCAAAATGCGAACGCCGTCCCGGTAGGCGCCGAAATCGCGGCCGAGGTTCGACCGCACGATTAGCAAATTGCATTTTTCCAGAAGCTGGGCGCGCAACAGAGGGTCCGGGGCGGAATTGGAAACGACGACGAGGTTAAGCGGGCTGCGGTCGATTGCGTCGATCAGATTCATGGTGAATGCGGGCAGCGCCACCTTCTCGTACAAGGCCAGGATGACGTAGCGGTTCGATTTCTTTTCAACATAACCCTCGTCGATGCTGCGGATTCGCAGGCGCTGCGAATAAACGCGCGGATTAAGGTGGTACCAAAAGCGCACCGCGCCTTCGATGAACGGAATTACGACGCGAACCTCGTAAAACCGGAGGATGCCGGCGAAAAATCGGAGACCCTTAGCCATTGGTCCTCGCAATTGTCCGCGTCAGATTCAGCAAATAGCGGCAATATTCCGTCTTGCCCATGGAATGCGCGATTCGCTCCACCTGCTCCTCATTAATCCATTTTTGCTGAAGGGCAATTTCTTCCAGGCAGGCGATCTTCATGCCCTGGCGGTGCTCGATGGCGCGGACGAACTCGGCGGCCTCGAGCAGCGAATCGCAGGTCCCGGTGTCGAGCCAGGCAAAGCCGCGGCCCATCTTTTCGACCTGCAAAGTCCCCGCTGTCAGATAGGCACGATTGACGTCCGTGATCTCGAGTTCCCCGCGTGCCGACGGCTTGAGCGATCTGGCGATCTCAACGATATTTTTGTCGTAGAAGTAAAGGCCGATCACGGCCCAGCTCGATATTGGATTTTGCGGCTTTTCTTCGAGGGAGGTTACCCTTCCGCTGCCGTCGAAGCCGGCCACGCCGTATCGCGCCGGGTCATTAACCTGATGCACAAAAATCGTCGCGCCCGACGACAGGCTTGTGCGCCGACGCAGCATCTCAGGCAATGCGTGCCCGTAAAAAATATTGTCGCCCAGCACGAGCGCCGCCGCCGACCCGGCAAGATATTTTTCACCGACCAGAAACGCGTCGGCAAGGCCGCGCGGCTCTGTTTGAACGGCGTAGGTTATGGATATGCCCCAATTCGACCCGTCGCCCAGCAATTCCCGGAATACCGGCGTATCGCGCGGCGTCGAAATGACCAGGACCTCCCGTATACCGGCGAGCATCAGCACCGACAGCGGATAATAAATCATCGGCTTGTCGTAAATCGGCAATAGCTGCTTGTTCACCGCAAAGGTGACCGGATAGAGCCGCGTCCCCGAGCCGCCGGCGAGCAGAATTCCCTTCATCGGCCCATATTCAAATGGTTCGGTGGCCCTTGGCAACAAGGTACGCGTCCAAGGCGTCCTGCCAGGGCCGGATCGGGCCGATTGCGGTGGCAATCTTGGAGTTATCCAGCACGCTGTAGGGCGGCCGCTTGGCCGGCGTCGGAAAATCGGCCGTGGCGATGGGCGCAACCGAGGCGGGGATCCCTGCCCGTTCGATGATGCGCCTGGCAAATTCAAACCAGGTCGCCGAATTCGAGTTCACCACGTTCCAGATGCCGGAAGGAACGCCGGCGCGCAGCATCCTGACGACGGCCGCGGCGACATCGGCGGTCGCAGTCGGAGACATCGTCTGGTCGGCGACGACGTTCAGTTTGCCCTTGTCCCTGCCGAGACGGATCATGGTCTCGACGAAATTGCCGCCTTTGCCGCTGGCGCCGGCGACGCCAAAAAGCGACGCCACGCGCAATATCAGGACATCCGCGCCGGCAAGCATCGCGAGGTCGTCGCCCTTGGCTTTCGAGGCGCCGTAAACATTGACCGGCGCTTTATCGTCGAGCTCGGTGAGCGGCTCGCGCTTTCGCTGACCGCCGAAGACATAGTCCGTCGAGATATGAACCAGGCGGGCTTTTTTGCCAGCGCAAATTTCGGCAAGGCTGCGGACAAGATGCGCGTTGATCCTGAAGGCACGCTCGGCGTTTTGCTCGACTTCGTCGGTCTTGTGGTAACTTGCGCAGTTGATCAGGCACTCGAAATCCTGCGCTTTCAAAAGACGTGAAGCGGCATCGAGATCGGACAGGTCGACGACCGACCGGTCGACCGGCCTGATCGCGAGCGGTTCGCCTTTTCGCAGGTTTTCGGAGTAGATATCGCTTCCAAGCTGACCATTCGGGCCGAGCAGAATGGTCTTCATCGCGTCAAATCCTCAGCACGCCGCCATACATTTCAATCTGGCGAATGCGTTCGTGCCAATCGATAAGTTCGCGGTACCAATCGAGCGTGATCGTCTTGGTGGTGCGATCGATTTTTCCGGCGGCAAGCGCTTCGCAGATATCCTTGACCCCGTCTTCGGCAACGTACTTCGCCCGATAGCCAAGGGAATGGATCTTGTCGAACGAGACCCGATACGAGCGATGGTCGGGATTTCCGTACCACTCGATCTTGACGTCACGCGGCACGATTGCGGCCACTTTTTCGGCCAATGGACCGAGCTGATAGTTATTTTCTTCCGAGCCTACGTTGAATATCTCGCCGTTTACCTTCGCCGGATCGGCCGTGAGCATGAACAGCTGCGCGCGCGCGGTGTCCCTGACGTGCACCATGGGCCGCCACTGGGTGCCATCCCGCATCAATGGCAGCACGCCGGTTTTCCAGGCGCCGTAGGTCATCCCGTTGATCGCCAGATCGAAGCGCATCCGCGGGCTGAAGCCGTACACGGTCGCCTGGCGCAGGACGACGACGACAAAGTCGTTTGCCGCAAGCGGCAGCACGTCGCGCTCGGCCATTTCGTTGGCTTTCGCGTAGGTCGTCAGCGGATTGGTCGCCGTTTTTTCGCTGGCGATGACCTCGGGCGGTTGGAACCCGTAAAGGCTGCATGAAGAGGGCAAAATGTATCGCTTGGCGCCTGCGGCCTTGGCGAGCCGCGCGGTGGCCGCCCGCGCTTCATGATTGATGGCGTAGGTCTCCGCCTGGAATTGTTCACCGGACGGGTCGTTGGACAGGGCAACGAGATCGATGACGTAGTCGATCCCGGCGAGGTGCTGGGCTTTGATGACGCGCGCGTCTTCGCGCACGATTTCAAGCTGCGGATGATCGGGAAGCAGTTCGCGGCCGAAAAAGTAGCGATCGAGGGCGCGGACCCTGTAGTCTTGCTCAAGCAGCATCGGGACGAGCGTCGAGCCGATATAGCCCCCCGCGCCCGTGACCAGGACGGTTCCCTTGCCTGTGCCGTTTCCCGCAGCCATCGCCTCGCCCATATACCCCTAAAATCCGGTCACGACATCTCTTAAAAGCGGCTGCCGCTTGTCTTTCTCCGAAATCAAAAGCTGGTGCTCCGGAAACGGCCATTCGATCGCAAGGTCCGGGTCGTTCCAGCGGATGCCGAAGTCGTGCTGCGCCGAATAATAGTTGGTTACTTTATAGATCAACTGGGTATTGGCCTCCAGCGTGCAAATCGCATGGGCGAAGCCGGCCGGGATAAGGATTTGATTCCATTTTTCGGCGGCAATTTCCGCCTTCACCCATTTGCCGAAAGTCCGCGAGCTGCGGCGGATATCGACCGCAACGTCCAAAATGCGGCCGCTGACCACGCGAACGAGCTTGTCCTGGGCGAACGGATGCCCCTGATAGTGAAGCCCGCGCAGCGTCCCGATTTGCGGCGACAGCGAGTGATTGTCCTGCACGAAATCGAGGACAATTCCCGCCTCGGCAAACGTTTTCTTGTTGTAGGTTTCCGAAAAAAATCCGCGCGAATCGAGGTGCTTTTTCGGCGAGATGATTTTAACATCGGGGATTTCGAGCGGCTGGACGTCCAGACCCATGGCGGCATCATCCCCGTTCGGAGTGCGCGTCGACTTAAGAATTTGCGAGCCCGAGATTTTGCCGGCCGAGGGCCATGCCGCCAGCGAAGCGATATTGCGGTTATGCCGGGTAGTATCCCGCCAGGTCCTTGCCCGTCAAGATTGCCCCGGATTTGGGGGTTAGGCTTTCAGCGCGGTTTGCTTCGCTTCAGATAAATCCAAATCCCGATGGTAACGACGAGGGCAATGGGTGCGCAGACCGCGAAGACAAGCTTGAGGACCTGCAAAACGTCAGTCGGCAAAAACCTGAATTGCGCCATCAGATCGGAAGACATATCGCCTGGTTCCCGGGCTCAAGCACACATTCATTTGGAACCAGAATTAAGACCGGATGAAGCAGAAGGCAAAGATTGAATCCGGAATGATCCTCAAGGTTTCGTCGAGGTGTAGATAGCCGCCCCCGCCGATGCCGGCGCGATCACATGGCCGATCATGTTCAGCACCTTGTCAACCTCGCTCAGCGGCGCATTGGCCACGTACAGGATGTCCTTGTTGTGGACCGGGATCATGCTCGCCAGAAAATACGAATTGGCGTCGCGCAAATTCAGCCGATAGACAACGGGCACGAATTCGGTGGTGTAATGACCGTCCGGCGGCGGCTGGAGCTCCGCGGCGAGCCGCGCCGGTTCAAAGCGCAACAGGAAAACGCCGCTGGCGTCGGCGCGGCTGTCGAGCAGTCCGCCCGCTTTCGCCACCGCCTGTTCGAGCGTTATGCCGGTGGCCTCGAACGGTACCGATTCGTTGCGCAGCGTCCCACCGAATGCCGTAAACATCTGCGGCTCGCGGATGACCGTGATGACGTCACCGGGGCGCACGTAGATATTTTCTTTCGGGTCGGCCAGGATCTTGTTGAACGCGACGCTGGCGGTCTGGCCATCGCGGGTCAGGCGAATGAAGCTTTCGTGGGCGGCGGCGCGGATACCGCCCGCCGCCGCGATAACGCCCAGGATCCTGTCGCCGTTTACAGTCAGCGGAACACGCATTCCGTTGGTCACCTCACCGGTCACGGTGACGGTGTTGCTCACGTTCTTCGCAATCGCGACGACGGCCTGCGGTTCGATCGCCTTGCCTTTCAGGGCTTCGACGATTTCTTTTTCGACTTCAGCCGGGCGCTTGCCCGCGGCGTGGATTCGGCCGGCATAAGGAACCTGGATCGTCCCATCCTGCGCGACGGTCTGGTCGGGTATTGTGGCAGTTCGCGAACCCGCGCTTACGCGGTCGACGACCGCGGAAGAAAACAGCCCGCCGGACGCCGCTTCCCAAATCGTCACCGTCAGGCCGTCGCCGACGCCGATACGAAGGTCCGGACGAGGCCGCCGGTCGCGGAAGGTGCCGAAGAGCGTCGGGCGCGCCTGATTGGCCAAAATGCCAGCTACCCGCTGATCGATATCGACGACGATATAGCCGTCAAATGCGCCGGCCGCGCGCTCGTTGGACGTAATTTCGAGCGTAGTCGGTCCCGCGGACGGAATACTGGAGCATCCAGCAAGCGCCGCCACCAGGCCGCAAATAAGAATGCCAAGGCAACTACGTTTGGCCACTACTTCCGACCCACCCCATACATTTCTGGATTGTACCGGCACCATAGTTGAGAATCAGCTACCTGTAACGGCGGTTGGAGCCTTTTTACACATAGTTGCCAATACAACACAGGTGTTCGCGGGGCCGGATCAATCTTCGTTTGGTTGAATCGCGAGTATTCAGGTAGAAACGGTATCCATTCATCGAGCTGTAACGGTACATTCACTGTATGCGTAGAAAAGGCGCCGCCGTTCTATTCGTAAATCCGGGCTATTTCCCTCTGACGGTATGGCGGCTCCATTGAATTCGTCCGTTCGAGCGAGGCCGCGGGATGATTGACGCGCGATCGCTGCCGGATCGATCGGGGCGTAGCCGGCATGGCGGGGCCTGCTATCGGCCGCGGTCCGGGGCGAATGCGGCTTCCGCAACATGGTCCCCTTCAGCGCCGGCTTACAATTCAGCTTTCGATTGGCGAGCCGGGTTTCAGTTCTGCGCGAAACTCCGATAGCCCAATCCATCGCGTGACCGTGTGTCGCGGTTTGCTTCGATCCAGTTGGACAATTGTTTTTGCGCGTATTCATATCCAATGTCGACCAGCTTGTAGATCGCCTTCCAGTCAAGCAGATCGAACGCCTGCACCGGCGGCTGCAAGAAGAGATCGGTCTTGTCCTGAAGTTCTCCGGCGCCCCGGAAACTGCCGAGCGTGGTTGCGGAGACGAGCAGCTTGATCATGGAAGGCAAGTTCGCGTGATTGGCCCGCCCCGACAGCCGGGAGCGAAGGTATTGCAGAGGCGTCGGGAAGCTGTCGAACGGCACCGTGAATTCCCGGGTGCCCGTTGCTCGAACCGCGATCGTGCTGCCACCGATAAATTGCTTCATGGCCCCGACCGGCAAGTTGTCGAGGACGCCGCCGTCCACGTGCAGCTCGCCGTTTTTTATCACCGGCGGCAAAATTCCCGGCAGCGTAGCGCTCGCTTTCAACGCGCGCCATAACGTTCCCGAATGATGTGCCTCCAGGCGGCTACGCGACAGATTTGTCGAGACGCAAAAATAGGGCAGCCAAAGATCGACGATATCGACGTCTCCGGTGTAGTGCCTGATCGTGCGCCCAAGCTTTTCTCCTTGCAGCAGCGCGAACAAGGGAAACGTATAGTCGTCGAGCGGCCGATCATCGACGAACCCACGCTTGCAGGTATTCAAGATGCGTTCGTCGTCCCATCCGAGGGCTACGAGCCCCCCGATAATCGCTCCGATACTTGTGCCACCGACCGCGTCGATCGGTATCTTCGCCTCGTGAATCGCGCGGATGATGCCGATATGCGCGAAGCCGCGCGCACCGCCACCGCCGAGAACCAAAGTGACGGCATTGCCGGACAGCAATCTAGCCAATCGGGCGATGTCGTCATTGTCCTCCAAGGCGACATTGGAATGGCGCTCGACCTGGCGCGGGGCGAGCCATGTGGCGGTCCCCGATGGGGTCGTCCGGCGGCTCGAGCGCAGCAGGATTAGCTCCTTTTCGGCAAGGATCGCTCCGGCCGATTTTCCGAACAGCGCCTCCTCGATCGGCGTGATAGCCGGAGCGCGGGTCTCGTCCGCCAGGAGCAAGACGCGGTCGGCTTGCCGAACGCACTTTCGCGTCCAGTCGGTCGCTTCGGCATCGGCCTGGTAGATAACAAAACGCCGTGTTTTTTCCGCCTGGTCGAGCACCATTTGGAGCTGAAATTCATCCGTCTGCCCACCGCGCGGCCGCGGCAAAAGTTCGCGGACCGTCTGCGAGTCGAGATAAAGCGTTTTGCCGAATTGCATGAGCGCGAGCTCGAGCCGCCGTCCGAATTCGGCAGGCGACACGCCCGGATGCAACGGAACGATGGCGATATTGGTCACGCGCGGCGTAAAGCGCTTCGTCCCCGAGACCAGCCGATCGAGAGCATAACGCGCGATATTAAAGCCGACTTGCGGAAGGTCGCGGATGATTTCTTCATAGTCCTGCCGGTCGAGGCGGGCAACCGTGCTGTCGCGGATCGCAACGACGTCCGCGGCCCGCCGATTGCCGGTCAGCACCGACAGCTCGCCCACCAAATCGCCGCCGGACAGATGCGTGACCGGCAGCGCGTTGCCGTACTCGTCGCGAAGCCGCACTTCCAGCCGCCCGGTCAGGACAAAATGCATGCAGTCGCCTGCATCGCCGTGCCGGTACAGGAGGCCGCCGCTGGAAATCTCCTCGTGCCGCAAATGCGCGGCGACTTCGTTCAGTTCCGCCAGCGGCAGGTCACCGAAGTAGCGCCGCAACCACACATGGGTCTGTGATGGGGATTCCTCGTTCATCATCGCGCGCGCTGCAGTTTGAACGCCACTTGCGCTCAGGCGGCGCATTTCTCCACGTTGTAGAAAATCAGACCGGAGCCCACACTCCCGGCCGGCGTGGAGGCAAATTCCTCACCCGCCGCTCGCCGGGTCGCCTCGGAAATGACAACCTGCCCGACGGGTGCTTCTTCAAGCAATCGAATCAATGTTTTGATGCCGTCGCCCCAGAGATCGTAAGAAACCTTCTCGGTTTCCACGATGCCGCCGAGCACGCGGCCGGTATGGACCGCGATGCGCGCTTCCAGGAAAAACTTGCCGTGCGCCCGGCGTGACACGTTCAGATCGGCCAAGAATTGGCGCATCTCGAGGGCGGCTTCGACACCGGCCGCCGCGTCGCCCTCGCGTCCGCGCGGCACGCCGGCGACGGCCAGATAGCGGTCGCCCAGCGTCTTGAGTTTTTCAAAGCCGTGGCGGGCCGCAATGGCGTCGAATGCCTTAAAGCAATGCAGGAGATGCGCGAGAACCTCATCCGGCTCCTGCGACTCGAGGGTTTCGGAAAAATCGCAAAAATCAATCGCCACCAGCGTCACCGGATCGAACAAAGTGAAGCCATCCACCTTCGCATGCTTTATCTCTGCCGCGATGCCGGCGGGTATCAGGTTCAGAAGCAACGTGTCGGAGCGCCGTTTCTCGATTTCCAGAGTCGCCTTTTGCTCGCGCAGTTCGGTGCGCGATTGGGCGAGCAACGCATTGCTGTGATAGACGGAAAAACCAAAGAATGTGAAATAGACGAACAGGAATACGGAAGCGGTTATGTCGAGCGTGATCAGGTTGTTGGGATCGAAATTGGCGCCACCGAACAACATCGACACGGCGATCCCTAAAACCAGCGAGACAATGGAAAAAAGCATGTCCCTGAAACCGCTCACCGCAAGCGCATTGACCTGCGCGATCGTAATCAAGGCGAAGGTCGGAACCGCGCTGAACCCGATTGCATAGACAATCAGACCGAGAAGGAAGGAATCGAGCAAAAATGCCCGGCGTTCGATCTTCAGCCGGTCCTGCGGGTACTGCCAGGCAAAATAACGGATGAAATGGGGGTATACGAGAAAGAGGCCAATCAGCAGCAACCGGTACGGCGTGAACCCGCCGAGCAGCAGCGAATATACGCTGACGATCAAAATGATGAAAAAGGCGCCGACGATCCGCAGCGGGTAGAACAGAGCAAAGCGGTTGAGACGGAGTTTCATTTCGCGCAACGCTCTATGCCGGAATTGATAATCTTGTACGATATGCCTCGCGGGACGCAAGCCCGTCACGATCCCCGCCGAAATCGTGTGCCGGCGGGCGACGACAAGGCCCGGCTTATCCCGGTCTATGGTTCGCTGTCGGAATCCAGAGGCACGATCGCCAATTCATGCAGCGTTACCCCGAGCAGACGGTCGTCGTTTGACAGGCCCAACAGTTCCGGCGATGCCGGATCTTCGATCCACAATTTGACACGGATCTCACTGCCTGAAATCGCGTCGGCGGGGAACGTGGCATACCGCCACGATTGATTGACGTCTTCCGGACGGTCAACGCTGAAATTCCATCGAGCCACGGCCACACCGTTGACAGAAACGCCGACGCTCATCTGCGGATGCGCCGAATTGATAAAGGGGGTGAGGCTGATGCAGAACTTCAGCGGCTTTGCCGGCTTCGGGTCGATGCGAAAGGCAAGCTCGGCCACCGGCCCGACGGTCCAGATGCCATAGGCTGATTCGAATTTACTCCATCCGCCGAACAAGTAGCGGCGGGTCTCGAACTTATTGGCGAAATTGATCGTGCTTTCGAGCTGATACGAAATGTCTCGCGACCTCAGCGCGCCATAATCGTTTGCCGAAGATTCCGCCCTCGGCGCCAATGCGAGGAATGCTTTCAGTCTTTCGTGCGCGACGGCCAGGGAACAATGCTGCTCGAGCGCGCGGCGCGCGTTTTCGGCCATGGCCCGGTAACGCGCCGGGGCGGTTTTGGCGACGCGATAACTTTCCTCATAGGCCTTCAATAGCGATTCGAAATCGATGCGCTGGCTGAATGTGCGGAAGGCCATCCGGTCGTCATGCGCCCAGATTCCCGGCGCCGCCGTCGAATTGATGACAAAGGCGCTTTCCGCCGAAACGTAGTCGATCATTCCGGAATGGCGCGGGGCAATCGCCGGCTTGCCGTAGGCCATGTATTCCATCAGCGGCAGGCATTGGCCCTCGCCGATCGAGGTGTTGACGGCATAGGTCGAGTGACGCAACAGGGATTCATAGTCGGCGTTGTTTAGATAGCCGTCGATCAAAACGACCCGGCATTTAAACGGCGCCAGCCTGCCAAGATGCTGCATCAGCATATCGATGACCGGGCTCGAATCCTTATGACCGATCTTCAGGATCAGCGTGGCATCGTCGATGCCGCGCATGGCCCAACAGAAGGCGTCGAGCATGTCGAAATAGTTCTTGCGCAAATCATGTGAACTGAAGATCGACGTATAGACAACACCGTCGATTTGAAGCGTCGTGTCCGTTGCAATTCCGGGAATGGGTCGCGGTGTCTTCGTGGCTCCGGAGGCCTGCCGCTCCTGCTGGGCCTGGGCATAGGCCGTCCAATCGACCGCGCGGCTGTCGATTGCCGGGGCATCGGGACTGATCTCGACGCCCTGCACGACCGGGTCCTCGCCGGCCGCTTGACGCAGCGCGGAGAATTTGTCCCAGACCGGTGCGGGGATCGAGACGATCGGGAAATCATGCCCAAGCGCCTCGTGAACCGCCTGCACGCTGAAACTCGAATGCGTGATGGCCCGGCCGAGCTTGTTCAAGACAAAGCGCCAGTCCTGAAACTGCTCGTTGAACCAGGTCTCGCTGGGAATTTTGTCGAATTCCCAGGCAAAGACCGGAACGGTCGGACAGGCAAGACCGAGCGGCGTCCGGTGCGGCGGAGAAAACGAGAAAAATATGCAGTCTTCGCCCTGCTGCGCCGCGCGGCGATAAATCTCGTCGACCTCGCGCATCGGGTCGGTGACGACGATGACCGTGCCGAGCCGCTGGAACAGCGGCAAAAACTCCTTCAGCACGAAATAGTAGCTGTATTCCGGAAAGCCGAAATTCGCCTTGATCGTTTCCGAATTCGTCTCCGAATAGACAGCGAATATCATTTAGGTTCGCTAGTCGGCGACGTCCGTCAGCGCGGTCGCCGGTGCGCTCTCGATGGGCGTTTCCGGTGTCGCGGCAACGGGCGAAATTTCCGGGCTCATCAGGAATTGCGTGAGTTGCTGGCGGATAGCAGAAACCGAACTGCATTCCTGCATCTTGGTCCGGGCCCGCGCCGCCATGGCGGCGTATTTTTCCGGCGCGTGTTTGGCGATCTGATAGCTTTCTTGCAACGCGACCAGAAGCGATCCCCAGTCAAGCCGATAGCGCGTCGTGCGAAACAGTTCGCGCGGATCGTGCGGCCAGGCGCTGATTTCGGGGCTGGCGCGCAGCACGAAAGCGACATTGTCGTTGATGTAGTCTGCCGCCGCCGTGTGCGCGGGCGCAATCGCGGGCCGGCCATACGCCATGAACTCCATCAGCGGGCGGCAGGTCCCCTCGCATTTGGAGGCGTTGACATAAAAGGTCGTCGCCGCAATCAGCGCCTCGTACTCGGCGTCTTCCAGATATCCCTGCACCACAATCACCCGGCACTTGAACGGCGACAGGCGGCAGAGCAACTCGAACACCTTGCTCTGGTACGCAGCAATGTCGTGCTGGACTATCTTGACGATGAGCGTTGCATCGGCGGTTTCGCGAAACGCCCAGCAGAATCCGGCTACCAGATCGATCCAGTTCTTGTGCAAATCCTCCGGATCGAGCACAGCGGTATAGACCACGCCGCCGATTTTCACGATCGTTTCGGGCCCCGGCGCCGGGTCGGCGGCGGCCGTTTCGACAGTTGCGGGCGATATGTCTTCTTCGGTTTGCGCAGGCCGCCGCGGCGAATTCGTTTCGAGGTGTCCGAACTCCGGCGCGCGTTCGTCGTCACCGGCGCCCGGCCGTGAAACCGAAACCAGCAGATCGGCCGACAAATCAATCGCCGCGCTGTCGATCACGGCGTTGCGACACTTCAATTCGGCGCCCGCTGACTTTGAGTGCGGCCGAACGGCGCCGGCGGCCCCTGCGGTCGGCCATTCGGCAACCGGCGCTGCGATCGCGCGGACCGGAAAGTCCGGTCCGAGCGCCGCCATGACGGCGTGCGCGGCATATTTTGAAAGCGTGATCGCGCTGCCGAGTTTACGGAGGACAAAACGCCAGTCGTTGCGCGGTTCGTCGTCCCAGACTTCGTCGGGTATGTTGCTCAATCCCCATGCAATGACCGGAATCGTCGGGCACTTGAGATTGATCGGCGTCTTGTGCGGCGGTGCGAACGACAGGAATACGCAGGCTTCGCCGTTCTCAACGCAGCTTTCGAAAATTGCATCGACTTCGCTTTCCGGGTTCTGCACCGTTTCGACGGAACCCAGTTCCATCAAAGCGAGCTGGTATGCCTTGCGCACAAAATAATAGCCGTAATCGGGCCGACCCAAACTCGCCCGGATGGAGTTCTCATCGAACTGGGAATGTACAATGAACTTCATTTCCCCTGTCCGATCTCACCCCGATCGGCCCCGCACTCACACCCAAACAACGCCTGCCGCAAAAGCGGGCACCAGCCTTGCAAAAGGCCGGCCCATGGAATTAAGGCCAGCCAATCTCAAATCCCACTTCCATTCGTGAATTATCGTCGTGACGCGATTTTCGTCCGCCACATTTGGTAAGCATATCAGTTGCCAACTGCCTTGCAAGCGGAGTCCGGAATGGAGAAAGGCGTCGAGGTTAATATGCTAGAATATTAATGCCGGCGGGCGTTCCATTGATGCAATTTTAAGATGGGCGAAGCCCACATGAGCAAACTGACGTCAGACGACGTTGCGGAACGTTAAGCGGTTGAACAGAGGTGCAAGCTTGCGACAAGGTGTGGGCCAATACGGCGGAGAACGATGGCTATGAGCGAAGACGGTGTCACGATACTCGTCGGCACGACGAAGGGCGCTTTCCTGCTGTCCGGTGGGCGCGCGCGGGCGGGCTGGGCCGTCAAGGGTCCGTTTTGTAACGGCTGGCCGATCAACCACGTCATCGGTGACGCCGAGACGGGAACGCTATGGGCCGGAGGGGGCGGCGATTTCCATGGCGCCGGTGTGTGGCGCTCGCAAGACATGGGCGCAACCTGGGAGGTTGCAAAGCTCACAAAGGGCCAAATCGACGATTGGGCCGCCAACGATCCGCAGCTCGCCGCGATGATGAACTGGACCAAACAGCCCTTGCCGTTCGCCGATCAGTTTTCGCAGGTTTGGTCGCTGGCATATGCCCACGACACGCTCTATGCCGGAACCAAACCGGCAAGGCTGCTTTCGAGCCGGGACGGCGGCAAGACCTGGGAAGAAGCGCGCGGTCTGCGCGATCATCCTTCCGCCGGAAGTTGGAACCCGGGCGGGGCGGGATTGGTCTTGCACACGATTTTGGCCGATCCGGCGAACAAACAAAAACTCTGGGTCGGTATATCGGCGGCCGGCGTCTTTGCCACCGAGGACCACGGCCGGACGTGGGAGCGCCGCAACCGGCTTTCGAATGCGCAGCCGAGCACACAACACACGCACCCCGCAGCGCCGCGCGACGGCGACATTGGACATTGCGTGCACAATATGATGCGAGCGCCGGGCAACACCGACCTGCTCTATCAGCAAAATCATCACGGCGTCTGGCGTTCCACCGATGGCGGCCGCAGTTGGGACGACATCACGCGCGGGCTCCCCTCGACATTCGGCTTTCCCATCTGCGTTCATCCGCGCGATCCGGAGACGATCTGGACCGTGCCGTTGAACGGCGACACCGAGGGCCGCTTTCCGCCCGACGCGGCCGCGGCCGTCTGGCGCTCACGCGACGGCGGCAAGAGCTGGCACGCCATGCGCGCCGGACTGCCGCAGCAAGCCTGTTACTTTACCGTTCTTCGCCAGGCCATGGCGCGCGACGGCCGCGACCCGGTGGGGGTGTATTTCGGCACCAACAGCGGCTCGGTGTTTGCCAGTCTCGATGAGGGCGAAAGCTGGCAGGAAATCGCGCGGCATTTGCCGACGATCCTGAGCGTAGAATCGCTCGACCGCCAATAACGGCCAATCGCTGCCGACGCGCATGCCGCAGCCGAGCCGAAAATATGCATGCGCAATTTTGCGCGGAATAACGTGCCGATGGGCCGGTGGCGGACTCTCGCGGCGTTCAAATTTTGCACGTGACGACCGCCGATGATAGCCATAGGGTTCTGTGAACGCGGCTCCCCAAACGCCGCGGCCTATGAACTTTCGGGAGGAAATTCCGTATGAACAAGCTGCTGTCTGCCGTCCTGCTCGCCGCGGCCGCAATCTGGGCGCCCACTGCCCACGCCGACGACTATCCGTCGCGCCCGATCGTCATGGTCGTGCCGCTCAGCGTCGGGGGCTCAACCGACATCATCGGGCGAATCATGGCGGACGCCATGGGCAAGCAGCTCGGCCAAACCATCGTGGTCGAAAACACTTCCGGAGCCGGCGGCTCCGTCGGCGAAGCCCGCGTCGCCCAATCAACGCCGGATGGCTACACCATCGGCATTGGCCAATGGGGCACCAACATGGCCAACGGCGCGATCTACAAGCTCAATTATGATCTGGTGAAAGATTTCGAGCCGATCGGGCTGATCGCGACGCAGCCGTTCTTCATCGCGGCGCGCAAGGATATGCCGGCAAGCAACCTGAAAGAATTGGTCGCCTGGCTGAAGGTGAACGGCAACAAGACGAACGAAGGCCATTCCGGCATCGGGTCGCCATCGCACGTCGCCGGGCTCCTGCTGCAAAAGGCGATAAACACCGCGTGGACCATGGTGCCTTACCGGGGCGCCGGCGAAGCGTCGCAGGCCTTGCTGTCGGGGCAGATCGACCTTCTGCTCGTCACCCCGGCCGTCGGCGCAAAGCAGGCGAAGGCGGGCCAGATCAAGGTCTATGCGGTGACGGCGCCGCAGCGGATCAACACCGCGCCTGACGTGCCGACCACCGACGAAGCGGGACTGCCGGGCTACTATTTCCTGTTCTGGCACGCGCTGTGGGCGCCGAAGGGCACGCCGAAGCCGATTATCGCCAGGCTCAACGAGGCGCTGCGCAAGGCGCTTGCCGATCCGACGACAAACAAGCGGCTGGTCGATCTCTCGCAGGATGTCTTTCCGACCGATCAGCAGTCGCCGGAAGCGCTGCTAAAATTCCAGCAGGCGGAAATGGACAAATGGTGGCCGATCATCAAGGCGGCCGGCATCAAGGCGCAGTGATCCGAGCCTGACTGCCTTGGCATCATTGTCCGGACGATTTTTTGATCGTGCCGGAAATGGCTACGGGATTCCCTATCTCGTGGAAAACGAAATTTTTGAGGACGGATCGTTGAATTTTCTGCATGCCCGATTTCGCCCGCGGAAACTTTTTCAGGATCGCAAACCGGACTCGCTCGAACGACACAAATTCGCGGGCCGCCTCGATCAATTTTGCTTCCGGAAGCGCCCGATTCGATTGAATGGCGATTACGAGCTCTTCGATGCCCTGATCGTCGAGCGCTGAAAACACGCAAACTTCGTCAACCCCTAATTGGTTCTTGATCGCCTCCTCGATCGGCGCCACGGCGACCTTCATGCCCTGCATGAGCACGACGTCATCGGTGCGACCAAGTATTCGGATCCGGCCGTCCGCGCGCGCCACCGCCATATCGCCCGGATAGAAAAATCCGTCCCGGAAGAAGTGCGCACTTGCTTCTTCGTCATCGAGGTAGGCGCTGCAATCCAAGTCCGTTATGGGAATGCGCAGCTTCCCTTCCCGGCCCGTCGCACATTCATCGCCAAAGTCATCGACAATCTCAATCTTGCGATCGCTGACGGGCGTGTACCAGTAGAGATCGTCTTTCGTTTTGAACTCCGTATACATCACGATCCCGCCGGTCTCGGTCGAGGAGTATTGAAAGGTCAGCTTTGCGTTCGAATTATCGATCACCTGCTCGACCAATTTGAACGGAATAAACCCGCCCATGATTGCAAATTCAATCCGATCGGCCGGAAACGCGCGGGTTCGGCCATACGTTTCGCACAAGCTATTCAATGTTGGCGGCACCAGGAATGCGTGCGTCAGTTTGTGCTTGAAAAAGTTGTCAACCAGATTTGGCGTCTGATCGAGTATGGCGCATCCGCCAACATGCCAGACTGCGGCCGGACATTTGAAGCCCGCCCCCGTCCAAAGGGGCATGGCGTGGAAATGCGCAACTGTGTTCCTGTCGAAGAATAATTGTTTTGCCCGCAGGGCATTTCGCCTCTCCTCATTGGCGCCTTGTTGCAATACTTTTTTGTAAGTGCCCGTCGTCCCCGACGTGAAAAGGATGTGCCCTCCAAACGGCGATTGTTCCGGCGGCCGCGGCAATTCTCCCTCATGGTGGCCAACAATTGGCCCCGGGATGGCGATCGCCTCGACCCTGCCAAGCGAATTGCCGGCGGCGTCATAGTCCGCTCGCTCTGCCTCCGTCATCGCGACGCAGGCTACATTTCGAAGCCCGAGCGCTTCGGCATGTTCGATCGACGAAACAGTCGCGGTGTCGAGACCGAGCGAACGAAGCGCCAGGACGAGCGCCCAGGCATCGGCAAAATCCTGAGCCAAAACGATTGCCGTTTGACCGGCCGGAAGGTTTTTTTGCTTAGACAAGCGGCGCAGGCGCTCGATCGTTTGCGCAAAGACGCCATAACTTATCGTGACATCGTTGCAAATGAGGGCCGGCTTGTTCGGCTGAACGTGCGCCCACTCGTAAATGCGATTTATGATCATCGGTGCGGTGCAAATATTGGGTCGCGTTGTCCGGTGCTATTCGCAGCAGCTCCGGACAAGGAACCGCAACGAGTGCGGGCACCGATGGAGGTGCTGCCCGCCGCGTGGCTTGCAAACATGCGGCCGGCGGGTTCGGTGCAATGACCGGGCGTAATTTTTGAACTGGCGGGACAGAGACTAATCTATCGATTTTTCATAATCCAGATAGTAGGCGTGCAGCGACCGTGATTATCAATCAGGGGCGGCGCACCGGCAGCGATCAAGAGGCTCGCCGATGCGGAGTGCAATCCCGATAGCCCCTTGCCGAGGCGCGAAAAAGGGTGGCCGGTGTTCCGCCTGCCACCCTTGTCGCGACGCCGATGGTCAAATCCCGTCGACGAAAATTATTTAGCTGTTGCGCTCACTCGCGCCCGGACAATGATTCAGGCCATCTTGTTCTTGATGAGCCCAACGACACCGGCGACAACAGCCCCGGCGACGCCGCCGCCGACTGCCTGGCCGGCGAGCGCGCCGATATCGACGTTGCCCGCCGCGCCGGACAGCATCGGCAGCAATGCCGTGAGAATTTGGCCGCCAACGCCGCCGCCAATTGCGCCGGCGATCGTGTTGCCGGCAGTCCCCAAGCTCACATCTTGTGATGCCGCGCCGACCGCGTTACCGCCGATTGCCCCGGCGATGACTTGGATGATGAGATTGACTATCATGCCCGACATAAAAGCCTCCCTTATCCTCTGCTAAGTTCGGCGCGGCCAGAGCGGTCAAGCCGGCCTCGATCAATATTATCCCACATTTGGGACTCTGTCGTCCGGGGATTCGTACGCCCATCCGACGGCTTATCGCAGTGCAACCGATTGTCGCCTCATGCTTTCGACTCATGCGTTGCAACACCCATGCGTTGCAACATATGTTTCAAGAACGCAGCTGGGACAATTTGCCATCATGACAACTTATGTTTCACGAGCGGGTGTAACGCACGACATCGTCGCTCACACCACCTTGTCAAGGCTGGCGCGGGAAGAGGTTTCGCTTTACCTCGGTATCTTGGTCTTTTTGCTCGCCTTCGGTGACCCTGGGGGTGGATTGGTTGGCGTTCCGATTGGCTTTTTTCTCAAGAATAAATTGCATTTGACGGCACAACAGCTCTCCGACTTCCGGCTCGTGGCCGCTTTTCCTGTCTACGTTTCGTTTGTCTTTGGATTCGTTCGCGACACCTGGAATCCTTTCGGGATGAGAGATCGAGGATTCATGCTGGTGTTTGGTGCGAGTACAGCATGTCTTTATATTATTTTTGCTTTCATACCGATTTCGTTCGCCACGCTCCTGATTGCGAACTTGCTGTTGACAACGTCATTTCTTTTTGTCGCAAGCGCTCAGAGCGGCCTGACTTCTACGATCGGCCAACAGCACGCCATTTCAGGTCAACTTAGCGCGGTGTGGAACGTCTTTTCGTCAATTCCCAATACTGCCGCGCTCCTTGTCGGCGGCAGTCTCAGCGCCATGCTTGAAGGCGAAAACGCCGAAAGAGCCGCGCGTACACTTTTCCTCGGTGGCGCCGCGATCATGGCATCGATTGCCGCTTATGCCGCGCTTAGGCCAAAATGCGTGTTCGACAACCTTCGCAAGGAAAGAGAAGGCGCCGTTGAGCCGGTCAAAGATATTCGAAGGCTCATCCGGCATTGGCCGATCTACCCGGCGCTGCTGATCTGGACATTATGGAGCTTCGCGCCCGGCTCGGAAACGCCTCTTCAATACTATATGCAAAACACGCTGCACGGCGGCGATGCCTCGTGGGGACAATGGAATGCCATTGTAGAGGCCTCGTACATTCCCACTTTCATTATTTTCAGATTGCTTTGTCGGAGATTTCCGCTGAAGAAACTGCTGTTCTGGGGGACCATATTCGCAGTTCCTCAGATGGTGCCATTACTGTTGGTTCATTCGGCAGCGACGGCCTTGATCGCTGCGGTGGTGATGGGCCTCTTGGGTGGCGTCGCGACGGCGGCCTATCTAGACCTCATCATTCGATCCAGTCCCGCGGCGCTACAAGGTACGATACTTATGACGTCCACCGCGCTTAGCGTAATCGCCTCTCGTATCGGGGATGTATTCGGCACGGCCCTGTACGAGAAATTTGGCGGATTCACAATTTGCGTTGTCGCTGTCACGGTCGTCTACGCAACGATCCTTCCGATTCTCTTGCTGGTTCCAAAAGGTCTGATCGTCACGGCCGACGGGCAAAAGCTTCAAATTGTGGGCCAAGCAAGAACCTAGATGCAAATCCCGCAGGAACCGCCCAACGGAAGAGTTCAACTCAAGCCTCCTTATCGGTAGGGTCCGGGCAGGATTACTCGCGCCCCATTGAATCCATTCCGCGCGAGGCGTAAATCGGCTCGCGTCGACAGCGGAAAACAACGAGAACCACAATGAACGTCGTCAGCCCAGTCGCCGCGGAACAGGCGGTCGGCCCACTGCCGCGCAAGAACGCCGGCGTCTGGGAATTCCCGGTGACACATGCGCGTGGGGGCACCTCGACGGGTCTCGTCATCTGGGACCGTGCCGCGCCGAAGGACGTTGCGCTGCGCGAGGAATTGCTGCGCCACCTGATGGGCCTGCCACTTGCGGGCGCAAACAACGACAGCAAGCAAATCACCGGGCTAGGCCGCGGCTACGCAACCTCGAACAAGGTGTTCTTCGCCGACGTCTCGCGCGAGGCGAACGGCCCGCGCATCACATCGACGCTGGCGCAGCTCGCTCCCGGCAAGTCGGCGATCGATTGGAGCGTGAACTGCGGCAACATGTCGGCCTCGCTGCCGTACTGGGCGATCGACCAGAATTTCCTGCCGCGCGAACTGAACGGCAAGGGCGAGGTCGAGATTTTCAACACCAATACCAAGACGACGATGGCCGGCCGCGTCGCGCTCGACGGCGGTCACTACGAATTGGTGGCGATTCCCGGCGTCGACGGTGAATTTCCCGGCGTCGACCTGTTTCTCTCCAATCCCGGCGGCGCCAAGACCGGGAAAATCCTGCCGACCGGCAACGTCACCGACAAGTTCGGCCGGTATACGGTCTCGTGCGTCGATGTCGCGGTGCCGATGGTGATCGCCCGCGCCGCCGAGTTCGGCAAGACCGCCACGGAGCCGGTGAAGGAGCTGCGCGCCGACGAAACGTTCTTCGCGGCACTGCGCAAATTGTGGGTCGATGCTGGCTTGAAGATGGGCCTCACCGTGAAGGGCCGCCCGATGACGGCGGACGAACTCGCGGCAAGCGAAACAATTCCGAAAGTCTGCATTGTCGGACCGCCGGTCGGCAACGGCCACATCTCGACGCGTTATTTCACGCCGCAAGAAGGCCACGCCACAATGGCGGTCACCGGCGGCTGCTGCCTTGCCGCCGCGTGCCTGCTGCCGGGCTCGACCGCGTTCGAAATCGTGCGCGGGCTGCCGAGGCTTGGACCGCAGCCGGCCGAAGTGCAAGTTGACATTGAAAACCCCGCCGGGATTCTCTCGGCAACCATCGAAGGCACGTATGCCGACGATGGAATGAAAATCAGCCGTGCAGCCTACAAGCGTTCGGCGCAAATCCTGCTCGGCGGTTATGTGCCGCTCTACCGCGCCTCGAAGAGGTTGCAGGACGCACTGGAAGAGATCGCCAACACGGCGAAAGCAGCGGCATTGAAGGGATAATTAGCCACCGGGGCTACCTCTTCCTTTGGCTGGCTGCTCCGGACACTCGACAGCCACGGACACACTCCGGCTGGAATTGCGCCGATCAATCCGAACTATACCATCTCGCCCCGCTGGCCGAGGTAACGCGCGGTCACCTCCGCCAGGATGGTCGCTACCGCCGTCGTTGCGACAAGTCGGAGATAAATTGGCCTAGTTCGTAAGAAGCGGCCGCTGCAAAGCCAGACATTTCATATCTCATATTCGCTACCATTCTGCCGCTCGCATTATCGGAGCTTGCAAAAAACCGGCCTTGCATTAGCCTTATCTTATGGACGCGCCGGTCTCGAAGCATCCGATTGCAGGGCAGCTTGCAAAGCTGACTTATTTTCAAACGACGCCCCTGCCGGATATCGACGCCGATTACAACTGTTTCAGCCTTACCAGCGATGAGGACGTGCGGGCGCTGTCGGAACGGCACGGCATTACCGCTCACCGCGCGATCAAAGACAACCACGTCTTCATGCATCGTGAGGCGGGAAAAGTGAAAGCGAAGCTGGAGATCGCGGGATACGCGATTTTGCCTAGTTTTGCGCCGAGTAGACATTCATGTTATATTTTTAGATATGTTGGATTATTCACAACATGGCGAATTTCCAATTTTCCTCGACCTTGCCAAACCTGGCCGCGGAGGGGTGGTAGTCGAAGCTGGGGCGTGGGGCCGCGAGATGTCAAACTGTTACAATTTGCTCGCGGAGTATGGCTGGCGGGGGTTGCTTGTCGAAGGCAACCCAACTCGATGGCAAATAATAGAACAAGATTTTGCTGGCCTTGATTATTCATTAGAACGTGCGGTCATTTCCGATAAAGAAGAAATCGCAACGTTTTACATCGGTATGATATCTACACTAAGTCCGGAAATAGCGAAGCTTCATCATTCACACAGCTCAATCCAGGTAAGGACGACGCGCCTTTCCGGTATACTCGAAAATCACAAAGTGCCGCATGACTTTGATCTTCTCTCACTTGACATCGAGGGCATTGATGTACCGGTATTCAATGATCTCGTTGAGACAACCGAATATCGGCCAAAATGGATTTGGATTGAAGCGTCCTACGGGTTCAATAACAAAACGCTTGCAGATGCCGGACTTTCCATTTCAGTTCAAACTCACTATGAGCTTGCGGCACAAACGTGGGCCAATCTTTTGCTTAAAAAAACGGTATAACAGCCTGCACCCGGTTTGGACGACACCAACTGAAGCGAACCGGGTCCGCCGCTCGAACTCCACAGCGCCCAGTTAGCCGATCATCAATTTAAATCTTCCGAGGTACCATCCAAAATTACTCAGTCGCAAGGCAGGTATTGATCGGCCGGAACCTGAGAGCTTGTAATCTTTGCAATAGTATGATGGTGAACTAGTCAATCCATGCCTTTACATTCTCCGCACTCATCTTCTGAGCAAGGTTGAATGCATGGATTGCGTCGGCTGCGCTTTTTGACCCCTCGCAATAGAAGGCCTCGAATATCACCATCATTGCATCGATAATGTACGGGAGTGGGTGACGTCCATCGGGCAAGAAACGGCTCGGGAATAGTTCACTCACGATTTCATAGGACGGAAAATAATAACATCGAGCTGGGCTTTCTTCTCTTAGGTATTCATCTAAGGCGCTCCGCAAAATTGCTTTAGAAGCCGAATTTGCGGAAATGCATGATTGTGCCCTAAAAGTCGCTGCAAGTGGAATTGGCGACAGAGTGAATACGACATCGGCCCTACAATGCCGAGAAATTAGTTCGTATATGCGCCGTATTGCTAATTTGGTCTCGGCGTGAGAGCACACCCGAAACTTGTGACGCGTGGCGTCGAAAAGCTTCATCGGCACCGCTCGCCAAAAGTTGGCCCCAGTCTTTTCGTCATACCAAATTTCGGAAAGTCCGAGAGTTATGATGAAAACGTCGGTAGACTTGAAAATTTCCTCAGTTTTCTTTCGGATGTTTTCGTCGGGCGGATACGCTTTAGCGTGCGGTCCGTGCCAAAGGTCTTCATGCGGAGCCTTTCCTTCCAATGCCCACTCGAATTGCGAAAGCAATGCATAGACGTTTACTAGTCCGTCACCGATCTGCGAGATATGGATATTCGGAGCGCGATCAGCGGAAAGGCTGAAACCGAGCGCACTCAAATATTTGGTTATGTGAATAGCGAAGCAGGACCCGAAAGCCGTCACGTTCGAGCGCTTAGTTATGATCGGCTCACTTGGGATATGCCCATGCAATGCGAACCGCGTGAAAAAGTCCGGGATACGATGATCGCTTAAATGCGGATACAAGTTGCAATGCTCACCACGATAAAAATTTGAATAATCCACCTTTGCAGCTTCGCCTTCGCCCTCGCGGCGATACTCGATCAAAGATTCTGTCGGCAAACCAAGCCCAAGTTCCTTGGCATGTCCAAAGTGGGTGGCAGGATGGAGTTGCTGCCTGAATTCCTCGGATTCCAATAAATACCTACATACATTCTCTAGCGAGTCGCCACCATCCAGTTGGGCGGCATATGCTTCCAACCCCTGCGCCTCCGGCTCACGCTTCAAGATGGATTTGTATAAGGCGCGGACGACCTCTTCGCTGCTCATAGGTCGCATTGGCGTTCCCCAGTTTGAATTTGGGTTCTTCAACAGATTGCTCAATTAACAATAATATTCGCGTTATTTCGAGATTCCTGCAAGTCAGTCTCACAATGTGAGCCGCTAGCATCATACCTAACGGTGAGAGCGACCGTTGAGTCAAATGAATTGGGCGCTTTCGGTCCTGGGCACACGCTACAGATGAGTATTCTTCGACATGTGCATCGGGCAATTTGTGCGGGCAACAGATACAAGGCCATTCATGTTGACACAAGTGACGACCGACTGGCGCCGCGCCGGGATACCGGCCGCTTCTCCTTTTCAATAGCAATTCAATCATGCATAAATCCGGCCGCATCCGCAGGGCTCTTGCGGCAGTCTGGTCGGGAACAAATCAAGAGAAGCGGCAATGCCGGAAACCGGCGACACCCAACTTCAGGCAGGCGATCCGGCCGCGGCGGCGTTGCAAGCCAGGCTCGATCAGGCAATGGGGCTGCACCGGCAAGGCAAGATTGCGGAAGCCGAACGCATCTATCGCGACATCCTGCGTGACCAACCGAACAACTCCGCCGCGTTGCATTTGCTCGGCGTCATTGCCCTGCAAACCCGGCATTCCGAACGCGCGGTGGAGCTGATCGGCCAGGCGATCGCGCTTGATCCGGGCCACCCGGAGGCGCACTTAAATCGCGGACTTGCATTTAGAAGTCTCAATCGTGCCGGCGACGCGCTCGCAAGTTTCGCTAAGGCGATCGAGCTGAACCCGGACTATGCCGAGGCCCACTTCAACCGTGGGCTTGTGCTCGGCGAACTCAAGCGCCCGGCGGAGGCGCTCGCGAGTTACTCCAGGGCCATTGAGCTGAAGCCGGATTACGCCGAAGCATATTGCAATCGCGGATTGGCGCTGCAAAATCTAAAGCGCCCCGAAGACGCGCTTGCGAATTACGACAAGGCCATCGCGCTGAAGCGCGACTTCTCGCGCGCCCACTTCAATCGCGGAAATGTATTGCAGGATCTAAAGCGCCTCAAGGACGCGCTGGCGAGTTTCGACAACGCGATCGAACTGCGGCCGGACGACGCGGATTCGCACTGCAATCGGGGAGACACGCTCCTCAGGCTAAGGCGCTCCGAAGACGCGCTGAAAAGTTTCGACACGGCCATTGCACTGCGACCGGAGCTTGCCCTGGCGCACAACAACCGCGGTATCGCGCTCAACGAGCTAAATCGCCGCGAGGAAGCGCTGGCGAGTTACGACAAGGCCATCGCGCTGAATTCCGGGTTTGTGTTGGCGCACATCAACCGAGGCGATACGCTCCTACGCCTCAAGCGCCCCGAAGAGGCGGTTCACAGCCTGCAAAGGGCGATCGCGCTGAAGCCGGATCATGATTTCCTGCATGGAGAATTGGCGCGCGCCAGGATGGCCCTCTGCGACTGGAAAACATTCGACGCCGACGTCAATCACCAAATTCAGGCCATCGGCCGCGGAGAAAAAGTGTCCGAGCCATTTCCGCTGTTGGCGACGATCGATTCTCCCGAATTGCAGAAAAAAGCGGCGGGGATCTACGGCCTCGCCAAATTTCCGCCGAACGATGCACTTCCAAAAATCGCCAGGCGCCAGCGGAAAAAGAAAATTCGCCTCGGCTATTTTTCAGCCGACTTTCGCGATCACCCGGGCGCCTACTCGATGGTCGAAATGTTCGAGCTGAACGACAGGTCCGCGTTTGAGACCGTCGGCTTTTCGTTTTCACCCAGCGACACCTACGAGCTCAAGTCACGACTTCAGGCCGCTTTCGACAAGTTTGTCGATGTGAGATTTCGCGACGACCTCGAGGTCGCGCAATTGGCCAGAGAAATGGAAATCGACATAGCGATCGATCGAAACGGGTTCACCACCTATTGCAGGCCGAACATTTTTGCCTCGCGCGCCGCGCCCTTGCAGGTCAGCTACAAGGCTTATCCGGGCACGATGGCTTTGGACTATATCGATTACCTGATTGCCGATTCGGTCGTGATACCGCCGGAACATCGGTGCCATTATTCAGAGAAAATTGTGTATTTGCCCAATAGCTACCAGGTTTACGACAGCAAGCGCGAAATCTCGGGTCGCAGTTTCACCCGTGACGAACTTGGATTGCCGCCGAAAGGCTTTGTGTTCTGTTGCTTCAATAACAACAACAAGATCACGCCGGCGATTTTCGACTGCTGGATGCGGCTATTGGAAGAGGTCGATGACAGCGTCTTGTGGCTTCTGGAAAACAACGCGACCGCAACGGCAAATTTACGGCGCGAGGCGCGCGCAAGAAACATCGATCCCGGTCGCCTGGTGTTCGCCGACTGGATGAACCTGTCGGACCATCTGGCGCGACACCGCCTGGCCGATTTGTTTATCGATACGCTGCCATATAATGCGCACACGACCGCGAGCGACGCCTTATGGGCGGGGTTGCCGGTCCTGACCTGTCTCGGAGAAACCTTTGCGGGCCGGGTCGCCGCGAGCTTGCTCCATGCGATCGGTCTGCCGGAACTGGTGGCGACGACTTTGCAAGCTTACGAACAGATGGCGGTCGAACTCGCGACGCAGCCGCGGAAACTGGCGGCCATCAAAAGCAAGCTGGCGGACAACCGTTTGACAACGCCGCTGTTCGACACCAGGCTTTACACCAGGCACATCGAAGCCGCGTGCATTGCCATGTTCGAGCGCTACCAGGCCGGCTTGCCGCCCGATCATATCGTCATCCCGAAAAGCTGAATTTGCTTTCAGCGGAAAAGCGGAGCCGCAATCTTGCGCATCGACCAGGGCAACCGTCCGGCGGCGTTTCTCGATCGAGACGGCGTGCTCAATTTCGACCGGGGTTACGCCTACAAGCCTGACCAGCTCGAATGGATCGACGGCGCAGCCGATGCCGTAGGTCTGCTCAATGGAGCCGGCTACTACGTGTTCGTCGTCACGAACCAGTCGGGCGTCGCCCGCGGCTTCTACGAGGAAAGCGCGGTGCGTCAATTGCACGCCCACATGCAGGACGTGTTGCGTGCGCAAGGCGCGCATATCGACGCCTTCTATTTTTGTCCGCACCACCCGCAGGGCACGATCAAGCAATACGCCGTCGAGTGCCGCTGCCGAAAGCCGGGCACGGGCATGCTCGAACAGGCGGCGCGCGAATGGCCGATCGACCGAAGCCGCAGTTTCCTGATCGGCGACAAGGACGACGACGTGGCGGCCGCCGAGGCGTTTCACATACGCGGTTTTAAATTCGACGCCCGCACCGACTCTCTGGTCGATCTGATCCGCAAAGGGCTCAAGTAGGCGCGGCCAAATCGGCGCGCGGCCCGACCGGCGAACCGGCCCGGCCTGCCCCGCGCGGCCGGGGCCGGTAAACCGCTTATATTCAAGCAAAATCGGGCGCCGTTTGAGCGGGAATCCGGGCCGAAAATCCGATAACATCGCCTGCAAGCGATTCGCCCAACGGCAACTCGGCGGAGGCAGGCAACCCATGAGGCAGATCATCACAGTTGCTACGATGAAGGGCGGCAGCGGCAAGAGCACGCTCGCCAGCTGCCTTGCCGTGCACTGGCATCTCTGCGGCCGGCGCACCACCATCATCGACGCCGACCCGCAGCGTTCGATCGCGCGGCTGGCGGCGCGCGAAAAGGCGCTCGGCGGCGTGGAAGTGGTGGAAGACGCGACCGAGAACGCCTGGAAAACCGCGCGCAACCTCGCGTCCACCGGACCCATTATCATCGACACCCCCGGTTTCCGTTCGCTCGCGACGCTCGCCTGCATCGCCGCGGCGGATTTCCTGCTGGTTCCGGTCAAGGCGTCCCCGCTCGACATCGACCGCATGCTCGACACGCTCAATTCGCTGCTTGAGGGCGACGAGGGCGAACGGCGCTTCTTCCGCTGCGTGCTGACGCAGACGACGCGCGATTCGGTGATTGCCAAGCAGATCCGCTCCGAACTGATCGAGGCCGGATTCCCGGTGCTCAAAAACGAGATGACCAATCGTGTCGCCTATGCCGAAGCCGGACTTTGGGGCGCGACGCCGAGCATCATCGAGAATTCGGGCGCGGCCGCGCGCGACATTGCGGCCATTGCCGACGAAGTCGACGAACTCTTCGGCATCCGGCAAGCGGCCTGACGATGAACAAGAAGAAGATGCCACGTGCGATTGTGCCGGGTGCCGCGACCCATCCGGCGGACGAGACGGGCTTGGGCGGAAAACGGGAGGCGGCGATGGCGGCGGATTCAAACGGATCGATGGAACCCGAAGATCGCCGCGCGGCCGCGGCAAAACTGGTCGAGCGCTTTTCGCTGTGGTCCGGGGCGGCCGGGCTTATCCCGCTGCCGCTGATCGATCTGGCCGCGGTCAGCGGCGTTCAAATCCAGATGCTGCGCCGGATTTCGCAGATTTACGGCGTCCCGTTCTCCGACAACCAGGGCAAAGCCCTTGTCGCGAGCCTTGCCGGCTCGATAATCCCGGCGAGCAGCGGCATCGGCGCGGCAAGCATCCTCAAGGGCGTGCCCATCGTCGGAATGGCCGTGAGCGCGTTCGCCATGCCCGTCTTGTCTGCCGGCGCCACCTACGCAATCGGCATGGCTTTCGTCGAGCATTTTGCCACCGGCGGCACGCTGCTCGATTTCAACCCGCAGGACTATCGCGACTTTATCAAGTCGCAACGGGAATTGTGGAAAAAGCGATCGTAGGGCGCGGCATGTCAGGCCGCCGTCTTCCCTAATCCGGGCAGGCAAACCGGGTGCAGTAGGCAAACTCGGTATAGGCTCCCAGATTCCCTACGAATGCCGCCGCCTCCAGCGCTTGGTCGGAAACTTCGGGAACGAGAATATCGTCGTCGCTTTTTTCGTCGGTGAATTTTTTCATCGCATCGCTCCATTCATCGCCCACGCGACCGCGGCCTAGCGGATCGGCGGGGCGTACAGAATGCCGCCGGCATTCCACAACTGATTGAGCCCGCGCGGAATGCCGAGTTTCGAGCCGGTGCCGACATTGCGCTCGTAGACTTCGCCGTAATTCCCGACGTGGCGGATAATGCGCACCGCCCAGTCGTTGGTGAGGCCGAGGCCCTCGCCATATTCGCCTTCGGTGCCGACAAACCGCATGACGTCCGGCTTTTTCGACTTGAGCGCCTGGTCGATATTCTTCGAATTTATTCCAAGCTCTTCGGCGTTCAACATCGCAAACAGCGTCCACTTCACGATCAGCAGCCAGTCGTCGTCCTTCTGCCGCACCACCGGGGCAAGCGGCTCCTTCGAGATGACGTCCGGCAAGATGACGTGATCGCCCGGCTTGTCGAGCTTCTGCCGCAACGCATAAAGCTGCGACACATCGGACGTCAGGACGTTGCACTCGCCGGACGCGTATGCCTTGAAGACATCGTCGACCTTGCCGAACTTGGCGACTTCATACTTCATGTTGTTGGCGCGGAAATAGTCGTCGAGGTTGAGCTCCGTGGTGGTATTCGCCTGCACGCAGACCTTGCTTCCGTTCAATTCCAGTGCGGAATCGATCTTGCGGTCCCGCGGCACCATGAAGCCCTGGCCGTCATAATAAGACACCGCGGCAAAATGCAGGGCGTAGTCGGTTTCGCGCGAAATGGTCCAGGTCGAATTGCGCGCCAGCACGTCGACCTTGCGCTTTTGCAGCTCGGTGAACCGCTCTTTGGCGTCGAGCGGGATGAATTTCACTTTCTTCGGGTCGTCGAAGATTGCCGCCGCGATGGCGCGGCAGAAATCGACGTCGAAGCCGGACCAGTTTCCCTTTTCGTCGGCGCTCGAGAAGCCCGGCAATCCGGTGTTGACGCCGCAGAATACGGCATCGCGGCGGATGGTCCGCTTCAGCGTCTTGGTGTCATAGCGGTCGTATGCGAACGCGCCCGCCGCCACGGCGAGCGCAATGGCGCAGCCGATCAGCAGGCCCGATCGAAAATTCAGCGCAAACAGCTTCGGCATGCCCCCACTCCAAAACGCAACGTTAGATCAGACAGCACGATCACAATTGCGGCTGCTGCCGGACGATCACTTTGGTGCCGACCGGAATCCGTTCGTAGAGATCGATGACGTCGGGATTGACCAGACGGAAGCAACCCGACGACACCGCCGTACCGATCGTCTGCGGCTGATTGGTGCCATGGATGCGATAGACAGTGTTGCCGAGATAAAGCGCACGCGCGCCCAGCGGATTGCCCGGCCCACCGGCCATGAACCGCGGCAGGTACGGCTGGCGCGCAATCATTTCCGGCGGCGGGGTCCAATCGGGCCATTCCTGCTTGCGGGTAATGCGCAGCAGCCCCTGCCATTGAAAGCCCTCGCGCCCGACGCCTATCCCATATCGGATCGCGCGACCATTGGGCTGCACGACATAGAGAAACCGCTCGGACGTCTGCACGATGATCGTGCCCGGGGCTTCGTCGGTGCGGTAATAGACCATCTGCCGCTGCAACTCGGGCGGCAACGCTTCGGCGGCGGCGTCGGGAATCAATCCGGGCTGGTCGCCGTAATCTTCCACGGCGCCAGCCTGCGGTACCGGCATGGCAAGCAATGCCACAAGGCCGATCTGGATGCATAAACAGAGTCGAAGCAGCGGCATCTTGGATTCTTTCACGACAATTAAACTCATATTAGACGTCGAAGTTGCCGCCCCCGTCCGTGCCAACAATTAAATCCGAACCGGGTGGGGTCGGCAAGCGCCCGTGGCATGCCGCATGACCGGGAGGCAGAATGGCGCGTTTTTGAAGCGCCAATGAGGCCGCCAGCTACGGCAGTCAGTGGAGCGGGATACCGGCCTTTCTGATCGTTTCGCTCCACATTGGCACTTCGTGCGCGACCAGATCCGCGAGGGGCTTAGGCCCGGCCGCGGTGACACGATAGCCGGATTCGCGCAGCGATTTCTTGAGATCGGGCGCCTGGTAGATCGCGATCACTTCGCGGGCGACACGGTCGATGATCGCCTGCGGCGTTCCGGCCGGCGCAAACAACGCCTGGAAGGTCTCGTTCACCGAATCCGCAAAGCCCGCTTCCGTGATCGTCGGCACGTCGGGCAGATCGGCCCAGCGCCGGTCGCCGGTTACAACCAGGCACTTGAGCTTGCCGGCCTTCACGAAGGGCAGCACCACCGGCAACGTCATCGATGTCGCCTGGACCTGTCCGGCGAGCAGCGCCTGCACCGCCGGCGCAGCGCCGTGATACGGGACATGGACGATGTTGAATTTTTTCTTGGTCTTCAGCAGCTCCATCATGAGATTCGTCGAGGTGCCCGTCCCCGGCGTCGAATAATTGAATTTGCCGGGATCGGCGTTGGCCTTCGCGATCAAGTCATCCAGATCCTTTATGCCCGCATCCGCGCGCACGGCGATGACATTCGGCGATGAAATCAGTTCGGTGACCGGCGCGAAGCCCTTTATCGGATCGTACGGTGCTTGACGGTACAGGCCGGGATTGACCACGAACACGCTCGAGCTGACGAGGAACGTATATCCGTCCGGCTTTGCACGCGCCACATCGCCGATGCCGATATTGCCGCCGGCACCCGGCTTGTTCTCGACAACTACCGTCTGACCGAAGCGGTCGCGGAAATGCGTGCTCAAGAGCCGCGCCATGTAATCGCTGGCGCCGCCGGGCGCGAACGGAACGACGATCGTAATGCTGTGATCGGGATATTCGGCCCGGGCCGGCGCGGGAGCGAGGCCCATCGCCAACACCGCCGCCATCAAGACACACGCTCGCGCGGACAAATTATGCCTCGCCATCCATTCTCCGGCCGCCTGTCGCGTTTGCTATGGTAGCATATCGGAACAGCAAGATGCCAAATGGACAGCAGGGTGCGATGCCGGCCGGGCGCGGGTGCCAATCCGCCGGGCTTTAGTCTCCGGGAGCATGGACATGACAAAGAAAATCGGCGTAATCGGCCTTGGCGCCATGGGCTCCGCCATGGCATTGCGGATGATCAAGGCCGGCTATGACGTCGTCGGCACCGACCTGCGGCAGGCGTGCCTGGATGAGCTTGCGACGAACGGCGGCAAACCCGCAAGCTCCGCGCGCGCGGTCGCCGAAGCGGTAGATATCGTCATCATCTCGCTTGCCAGCGAAGCGGCGTTTCATGCCGTGACCACCGGCCGCGACAGCATCCTCGAGGCCAAACGCAGCGGGATCGTCGTCGTCGACACCTGCACCCTCGCAATCAGCGACAAGGTGGCAGCGCGCGACAAGTTGAAGGCCGGCGGCATAACCTTGCTCGACTGCACACTGAGCGGCACGCGACCCATCGTGCTTGCGGGCAATCTGATCCTATATGCGAGCGGCGAAGCCGCGGCATTCGCAATGGCCGAAGATGCGTTCAAGGCCTTTACGCGCTCGCGCATATTCCTTGGTGAATTCGGCAACGCAAGCAAGCTCAAATACGTCATCAATTTCCTGGTCCTCATTCATAACGCGGCGACCGCCGAGGCAATGGCGCTCGCGCGCAAATCCGGACTGGATCTGGCGCTGATCCAACCGCTGGTCGACGACAGTTTCGGGAGTTCGAAGATCTGGGGCTTGCGCGGAAAGATGATGGTCGACCGCGACTACACCGCCTCGCGGGGAACCTATGGGATCGCGCGCAAGGATGCCGTCGTCATTGGCGCGTTCGCGCAATCCATCGCCGCGCCGACGCCGATGTTCCAGACGGCCCTGCAAATGCACGTTGCGGCGATTTCGCAAGGCTATGGCGACAACGACACGGCCTCGCTTTTCGAGATCTATTCAAAATTTGCAGGGCTCGAAGCCCTCGCACCGCAAACGCCCGTCATCGAGTAGAAGCCAGAACGGGCCGCCCCTCAATCAGCTTGAATCGTCGGCTCGTCTCACGCCAAATATCCCCGATGAAGGACGGGCAATGAGCAAGCGATGATCACCCAAATGATCTTCGACTGGGCGCGGCGGACGCCCGACAAAGCGGCGGTCGTCTTTAACGGCGAGGCCTATTCGTATCGGCGGTTTGCCCACCTCATCGGCACCGCCCGCGGCTATTTCATCCGGCGCGGATTTACCGGCCCCGGTTACGCGGTGCTGGCTGTGAACAATCTGTTGGACAATTGGATTCTCAAGCTGGCATTGCGCAGCCTGGGTATGACCACCGTCGAAGTCCGGTTTGCCGACGGGCTCGGTCTCCTTGGCCTTCCGAATGTGCGCTGCGTCGTTAACTCACAGCTCGATGTCTGGCCCGACTTAAGGGGCAAATGCAGCGAACTAGGCCTGCCGCTGCTTTCAATGTCTTTCGATGAGGGGCCGGCCGTAGGGCTCGAAGCATTCGAAGCGCCGCACGGGCTAGGCGGCCACATCCTGCGGACGTCCGGCACGACCGGTAACCCGAAAATGGTGCTGATGAGCGCCGAATTCGACGTTGAACTGTTTCGGCTCCATGTCGGTTTGTTCGGCATAAATCAGGACAGCCTGCTCTGCGTGTTCGACATCCGCACCTGGACCGGGCTCGCCTACAAGTGGGCGGCGAGCCCCTGGAGCGTCGGCGGCACCACCCTCATCGAGCAGGGAGTCGACCAGGGAGTCGAGCCGCACCGGGCGCTTTTGCGTCCCGGGATCACGCACGCGGTGCACCACCCGTCAGGGCTCGCCGCAATCCTCGCCGCACCCGCGGGCGCATTCCCGCGCAACGATGCGATGCAGCTTGCCGTCGGCGGAGGACCGATGACCCAGACCCAGGTCGAACAGGTGAAGGCGCGCATCACACCGCGCCTGTCCACCTATCTCGCTTCCACCGAGGCCGGCGTCATCGCGTTTACGCCCATAAATGGTGCGGAGGATCAGCGGTGGCACCGGCTCCTGCCCGGCCGTAAAGTCGAGATTGTCGATGAAAGCGATCGCCCGGTGCCCGCCGGCGAAATCGGGCGGGTGCGCGTCGACACTGCGGGCGGGCCCGCCGGCTATGTCAACGACGAAACCGTGACGCGGGAGTTCTTCAAGAACGGCTTTTTTTATCCGGGCGACCTTGCGGTCATACGATCCGACGGACGCATGGCGTTGCAGGGGCGCGTTACCGACGTCATCAATATCGCCGGCGACAAGTTTCCTCCGGCGCCCATCGAGGAACGGCTGAGCGAACTGTTCGGGATCAGCTCTTGCCTGTTCTCGATGCAAAACGACCTTGGCGAGGAAGAAGTCCATGTCGTTTTCGAAACGACGACGCCGATCGATCCCGAACGGCTGACCGCCGCGTTCAACCGGGAGCTCAGCGGATTTCCCCGGGTCCACGTTCACTACGTCGCGGCCCTGCCGCGCAATCATTTCGGCAAGGTATTGCGTCAAACGGTTCGATCGCAAACCGTCGCGCACTAGGTAGCCGGCCTGAAACCGCTGTTAATCCGGCGCAACGGATTGCAAGCAATCCGTTCAGAATTGATTCACCGCAATATTTTTAACCGCCGGCCCGCGCCCGGTTCTTAACCCGGCTGCAAAGGGTCGCGCGTTAAACCTCCTGCAAATATCGGCCATGGGATCGGCGAAGCCGACCGACAAGCCGAATGCAGGGGCGTTGAACCATGTCGGCTTGCGCGCGAGCAGCGCAGATATTTTCGTTGATCGTGGCGGTGACCGTTTGCCACGGCGCCACGACGGATGCGCATCCGAGCGGTAGCGGCACGGCGCCTGTAGCCATCGCCGTCGATCCGCCCACGATCGATGCATTCGCGGCCGAGACGGCAAGCATCCAGGTCGCGCCCGAATACAACAAGCCGGAACAGGCCGAATTGCCGCGCCTTGCCATGCTCATGCCCGAGCAAAGCACGCCGCGTGAGGATTATTCGTCGACCAGCGCCGAACCGTTCGGCCTGCCGACAATGCCCGCGATACCGAGCGATGTGTCCGCGAAGTGGAGCGAGCTGCAATCCCGGCTTCTCGCCGAGAAGAAGGTCCTTGCCGCGTGCCGCAGCGACTGGAGCACCTGCCCGGTCGCCGGGCGGCGCCTATTGGCGATCGCCGACCTCGGCCGCCGCCACCACGGCCGCGCGCTGCTCGGCCAGATCAATCGCGCCGTCAATCTCAGTATTCGGCCGATGAGCGACTGGGCGCAGTATGGCGTAGCGGACTATTGGGCGACGCCGCTTGAGAGCCTGAAGAGCGGGGCCGGCGATTGCGAGGATTATGCCATCGCGAAATACGTCGCCCTGCGCGAGGCCGGAGTCGCGACCGCCGACTTGCGCCTGTTGATCGTGCGCAGCATCAAAGAGCGGGAAACGCACGCCGTGCTTGCCGTGCGCTTTGCTGGCGAATGGCAGATTTTGGACAATCGCACGCTGATCATGGTCAATGCCGAAGCCGCGCGACGCTATTTTCCCATGTTCGCGCTCGACCAAAACGGCGTGCGGACATTCATCACGGCGGTTGCCGGCCGTTGACGGTCACGGCCGCTGCCGTTCCAGCACGGACCAGCCGTGCGCCTTGAACCATCTTTTTGCCAGCGCGGTCGCCTGACCGGTTATGCGGAGTTCGCCGCGTGCATTCGGTGCAATGCGATTGCGCTCGGCATTGACACTGGCAAAGCCGGCGGACGTCTCGTCCGTCCAGGACAGCGCATCGATCGGCGCCACGGTTTCAACGCGCCCGTCGCGCGTGATGACGTAAGGATAGCCGACCAAGGCCACGAAACGCGCGTAATCGCCGTGCCGCCGATAATCGTCCGCCATGAGTTCGGCCTGGCGCCGCATGACATAGGCGATGGCCCGCGCCCCGACGGCTGCCGCGCACGCCGCGTACGCCTCACGGCTGCGCACCGCGTGCATGCTGTCGAGCGCCGCGACCATGGTCGCCATGTCGATGGGGGTATAGTTGCGGTTTGCAAGCAACCGTTCTGTCAGGTCCGGGTTGACGCCCATGGCGAGAAGCCGTTTTCGGTTCAGGTCGAGGATCTGCGACGCGGTATAATTGCTCGCCAGTTCTTCGATGCCGATATCGCTGAGCTTGTAGGCGGTAGAGAGGTTTGACACCACGAGCCCGGCGACCCCGCCGGGAATGACGAAAAGCGCCGCAGTCACCGTCAAGCCGCCCATCGCCGCCGCTTGAGACAATTGCTCGAGCTTGGCGCTGAGCGGAGGGAAATCCGTATAGGGATCGACGCCGTAGGCCGCGGCGAGCTTGCGCCGCTGGTCCGTTACGCCGAGGACGCTGGAAACCGTGTCGTCCGGCGTCTTGCCGGAATTGGCGATGCCGGACGAGACGCGCCCGAAAAAGCCGCCGACGCCGGCAAGCGTATTCTGCACCGTGCCGATCGGGTTGGTGATCAGATGACCGGCAAACACCACCGGGCTGATGCCGGCCTCGGCCAGGGCCTTGGCGAACGACTCTGAACTGCTCACCTTCTCCAGCAGCGCCAGCGCATGCAGTTCGTTGAGGCGCATGCGCAACATTTCGTCGCCCTGCACCCTGAATTCCCCGTAGGGCGTGGTCAGGACGTAGATGCGCAGCAGACCGTCGCTGCGGACAGGGTTCTGAACGGTGTAGTTGGCGCCGACCCGATTGATGTTTGGTATTTGCGCCGCATTAAACACAGGCGGCGCTTCCGTCGATTGCGCAACCGCCACGGCGGAATGCAGCAGGAGAAAACCGATGGGGGCCGCAATCCGCAGCGCGGAACCGAATGAAAATCCCACCAAATCCCCCTGCCCGCTTTGACGCCACGCCACTCAGTGATCGTCAGTTAAAGTGCCATAATGAACCGGGTTGCGGAAGTATGGCATCCGGGGAACTGGCGGCCAAAAGGCCGCCGCGCATGAATTCGCCGCAACCAACGGGCCCAGCGGCCTGCCAATGCGGATTACGCTTCAATCCGCGATGCGCTGTTCATGGAACCCGGGCTTAGCGGTTCGTTAACCTTAACCGTTAAAAGGCCATTTAATAATCTTACCAGTTTGTTAACTTGATCGTTGAAGTGCGCGGAGGACATCGGGCGGACCAAGATTTGGGGCGGACAAAGATTTGCGCGAGTTATGGCAGTGGGTCATGGCCCCCGTTTGCCGGTCGACCGGCGGCGCAACCGCAGAGTTCCACGGCAACGTTGCCGCCGACCTCCTCGTCCTGACTCATCGGCAATTCCGCTGCGATGAACATTCCGGCTCGGAAAGGGGCTTGCACGCGCGTTCGGCACGCTTTTGCATCGACGAAGGAGCGGCATCGTGACGGCAGGGACTTTGATCAGCGGCCAAATTCGCGGCGATGGCCTTGATCTTGCCGCGGCCGGATCGTGGACGGCAGAATACGCACGTTCGCTTGAATCGCAGGTCGATGCGGCGACCCACGCCGACAAGCCGGTGCGCAGCATTGCGCTCAACATGGCGGGGGTCGATCGAATCGACACCTATGGCGCCTGGCTCCTGGAGCGCACGCTGCGCGCGTGGAAAACGCAGGGCTGCGAGACCAGAGTCGTCGGGCTGCCCGAAAACTACCGCGGTCTGTTCGAAAAGGTCCACGCCGGCACGCACGAGATGGTGCCCGAGCCGCCGAGGGCCAATAGCGTCATCGCGACACTGGAAAGCGTCGGCCGCACCATGGTGGCGGTCGGCGACGACCTTATCCGGCTGGCGCAGATGGTCGGCTCGCTGGTCGTCGCGCTCAAGCGCGTGACCATACGCCCCTGGACGTTCCGCCTCACGTCGATGATCAACCATCTCGAACGCGTGGGATGGCAGGCGGTGCCGATCATTCTGCTGATCACGGTTCTCATCGGCGCAATCCTTGCCCAGCAGGGCATTTTCCATTTCCGCAAATTCGGCGCCGATATTTATGTCATCGACATGGTTGGCGTCCTGGTGCTGCGCGAGGTCGGCGTGCTGATCGTCTGCATCATGGTGGCCGGGCGGTCGGGCAGCTCCTACACCGCCGAGCTCGGCGCGATGAAAATGCGCGAAGAGGTCGACGCCTTGCGCACCATGGGCTTCGACCCTGTCGAGGTGCTGATCCTGCCGCGTATCGTCGCGCTCGTCATCGCCGTGCCGGTTCTGACATTTCTCGGCTCGATGGCGGCGCTCTATGGCGGCGGCGTGGTGTGCTGGGCCTATGGCGGCATCGAGCCGCAGGTCTTCTTGTCGCGGCTGCGCGAGGCGATCTCGATCGAGACCTTTGAGGTCGGCATCCTCAAGGCTCCGTTCATGGCGCTGGTCATCGGCATCGTCGCCTGCGTCGAAGGCATGCAGGTGCAGGGCAGCGCCGAGTCGCTCGGCGAGCAGACGACGAATTCGGTGGTCAAATCGATCTTCCTCGTCATCGTGCTCGACGGGCTGTTCGCCATGTTTTTTGCATCGATCGGAATGTAGCGATGGCAAACACTCCGGCCGACACCGTCATCCGCGTCAGCGACCTCGTCGTCGAGCTGAAGACGCATCGCGTCCTCAACGGGATCAATCTCGACGTTTATCGCGGCGAAATCCTAGGTTTCGTCGGCGCGTCGGGCGCGGGAAAATCCGTCCTGCTGCGTACGATCATCGGCCTGTTGGAGAAAAAGCAGGGACGCATAGAAGTGCTCGGCACCGACCTCGACCTTGCCGACGAGGAACAGCGGCAGGCGGTCGAGCGGCGCTGGGGAATCCTGTTCCAGCAGGGCGCGCTGTTTTCCTCGCTCACGGTGGGCCAGAACGTCGAGTTTCCGATCAACGAGTATCTCGATCTTTCCGAACGTCTGATGACCGAGATGGCGATCACCAAGCTGGAAATGGTCGGTTTGAAACCCGACGTTTACCGGAAATACCCGTCGGAACTTTCCGGCGGCATGATCAAGCGCGTCGCGCTTGCGCGCGCGCTGGCGCTCGACCCGGAAATCCTGTTTCTCGACGAGCCGACGTCCGGCCTCGATCCGATCAGCGCCGGCGATTTCGACCAGCTCATTTTGACATTGCAGCGAACGTCGAAAATGGCGGTCTTCATGGTGACGCACGATCTCGACAGCCTGCATACGATCTGCGATCGCATCGCGGTGCTGAGCGACGGCAAAATCGGCGAGGCGGGCACGATGGCGACGATGCTGGCGTCCCAGCATCCGTGGCTGCGGGCCTATTTTCATGGCGCGCGCGGACGCGCCGGACGGCAAGCTGCCGTCGGTAGTTAACAGCGGAGTTGAGCGATGGAACGCAAGGCGAATTACGTGCTGATCGGTTTGTTCACTTTCGCCGTCATCGCCGGCGCATTCGGCTTCGTGTTCTGGGTGCATCATACGTCCGGAAAGAAGCAGAGCGTGCTGTACCGCGTCATCTTTGACACGTCGGTATCCGGATTGAGCCGCGGCGGACCGGTGCTGTTCAACGGCATTCGCGTCGGCGAGGTCACCAATCTGCAACTCAATCCCGACAAGCCGTCGGAAGTCATCGCCACATTGCAGGTCAATAAAGCAACGCCGATCCGCTCGGACACGCATGTCGGACTGGAATTTACCGGCCTGACCGGCATCGCCTCGGTCTCGCTCAAAGGCGTCTCGGCGACGACGCCCTTGCTCGAACGCGAGGAGGGCGAACCGCCGACGCTCAGGGCCGACCCGGCCGCCAGCCAGGATCTGATGAAGGCGGTGCGCGATACGTTGAACAACGCCAACGCCGTCATCGCGGACAATCAAGCCGCGTTGCATCAGGCGGTGCAGGACCTCGCCACCTTCACGGCATCGCTGGCGCGCAACGCCAACAATGTCGACGAGATCATGTCGAACACCAAACAGGCCACCGCGTCGGTGCGCGACCTCGCTGACCATCTTGACAAGCGCACCGAGGAAGTCGCGGCGGGCATCAACAAGCTCACGGATTCGGCGACCAAACAGATCGAACTCGTCGGCGGCGACGCGCACCGCACGATCATCCACATCGACCGGGCCGTCGGGAATATCGACAAGGCGGTGACCGACCTGGCGAAGAACCCGCAACGCATCCTGTTCGGTGGCGGCAACCACTGATGGCTGCCGTCGCATCTGCTCTTAACGCGCTGATTTTACATAGCAATTTTTAACGTCACAAAGTCCCGCGCGGCGGCGATCATCGGCAATGACAGTGGCTGCAAGCCGCCCTCGCGGGCCCCGCAAGGCATAATCCCGCCAAATGATAAGGTTATCGGCTGGGCGACAAGTTCCCCGGCGAGCCGCGCGGGGCCCCGGCACTTAACCTTACTCCGCCGCTGTTGGGACAGAAAAAGGCTGCTGTGGCATAATGATGCAATGATCGGCTGATATTGAAATCGCGTGGAGATTCCCGCTTTTTCGGCGGAAGTATGAAGCTTCGATAGTACCTGGCACATCCGATGGCAGCGCGCGCAAAAACGCAGACAAAGACGCCTGAGCGTTCCGCACTTTCCTCGGCGCTGAGCGGATGCCGCAGCGCCTTCATTGGCATTGGCGTCATGAGCGGGATGATCAACATCCTGTATCTCACCGGCTCATTCTTCATGCTGGAAGTTTACGACCGCGTGCTGCCCAGCCGCAGCGTGCCGACGCTGGTCGGGCTCATTGTCCTTGCCGCCGGCCTCTACGCGGCGCAGGCCATACTCGACCTGATCCGCGGCCGCATCCTGGTGCGCATCGGCGCCAGTCTCGACGAATCGCTCAGCGACCGGATTTTCGACACCATCGCGCGGCTGCCGCTGAAAGTCGGGCAGCGCAACGACGGCCTGCAGCCGTTGCGCGATCTCGACAGCATACGTTCGTTTTTATCAGGCCTCGGCCCCGTCGCGCTGTTCGACCTGCCCTGGATGCCGTTCTACATCGCTATTTGTTTCGTCTTCCATCCGCTGATTGGCTTCACTGCCCTGGTCGGCGCGATCATCCTGGTTACGGTGACGGTGCTCACCGAATATCTCACCCGCGCGCCGATGAAAGAAGCAACCAGTTTCGCGATCGCGCGCAACGGTCTCGCCGAAACCAGCCGTCGCAACGCCGAAGTGCTGATCGCCATGGGGATGTTGGGCCGCATCGGCAAACGCTGGCGCGATTCGAACCATTCCTATTTGGACGGCCAGCAGCGCGTGAGCGACGTCGCCGGCGGCCTCGGCGCGATCTCAAAAGTGTTGCGGATGATGCTGCAATCGGCGGTGCTCGCCGTCGGCGGCTACCTGGTGATTTATCAATTGGCGACCGCTGGCGTCATTATTGCGGGCGCGATCATAGCCGCCCGCGCGCTGGCGCCGGTCGACCTGGTGATCGCCAACTGGAAGGGACTGGTCAACGCCCGGCAGGGCTGGGAGCGGCTGAACCGGCTGCTTGAACTGATGCCGGTTTCGGCAACGCCCATGCCCTTGCAAGGTCCGACCCGGACGCTTGCCGTGGAAAGTGCGGCGGTCATTGCCCCTGGCACCCAGAAGGTCGTCGCCCAGGACATTCAATTCACGCTGGAGCACGGCAACGGCCTCGGCATTATCGGTCCTAGCGGCTCGGGCAAATCGTCGGTCGCGCGCATGTTGGTCGGCGTCTGGCGGCCGGCCAAGGGCAAGGTCCGCCTCGACGGCGCGGCGCTCGACCAATGGTCGTCGGAAACGCTCGGTCCGCACATCGGCTATCTGCCGCAGGATGTCGAGCTGCTGGCCGGATCTGTCGCCCAAAATATTTCCCGTTTCGAGACCAAACCCGACGCAAATGCGGTCATCGCCGCTGCCAAAGCCGCAGGCGTGCATGAATTGATTACCGGATTGAGCGAAGGCTACGAGACGCAGATCGGCGAACAGGGCACCGCGCTGTCGGCCGGCCAGGCCCAGCGCATTGCGCTGGCGCGCGCGCTTTACCGCGATCCGTTCCTGGTCGTGCTCGACGAGCCGAATTCCAATCTCGACGCGGAAGGCGACGAAGCACTGACCAAGGCCGTTCTTTCGGTGCGCGCGCGCGGCGGCATCATCGTCATTATCGCGCACCGGCCGAACGCCATCGCCGGCGTCGATCTGTTGCTGGTCATGAATCAGGGACGGCAACAGGCGTTCGGTCCCAAGGACACGATCATGGCGAAATTGATCAGGCCGACGGCTACGCCCGCGCCGGCGCCCATCAAAGCGGTGCCCAACGCATGAAGACCGTGGACATGAAGACATTGCGCGACTTCTTCCAGATGAAGACGTTACACGACTTTTTCCAGCCGCCGGGCGAAGGCAATTCGAGTGCCTCCATCCGGCGGCACTTGACCGCCGGGATCATAGTTGTCGCGGTTTTGGCCGGCGGCGTCGGCGGCTGGGCCTCGACCACCCAATTCGCCGGCGCGCTGATTGCCGAAGGCTCCGTCGTCGTCGATTCGCACGTGAAGAAAGTTCAACACCCAACCGGCGGCGTGATCGGCAAGCTCAACGTGCAGGACGGCGATCACGTCAAAGCTGGAGAGGTGCTGGTCCAGCTCGACGATACTGTGCCGCGGGCGAACCTCGCGATCGTCACCAAGGGCCTCGACGAACTGGCGGCGCGCAAGGCAAGGCTCGAGGCCGAACGCGACGGTTCCGAAACGATCAAATTCCCGGCGGACCTGCTCGCCCGTGCGAGCAACCCCTCGGTCGAGAATGCGATCGCCAACGAGCGCAAGCTGTTCGAGCTGCGCCGCTCTGCGCGGCTTGGCCAGAAGGCGCAATTGCAGCAACGCATCGCGCAGCTCCAGGACGAAATTCGCGGGCTGGAAGCCCAGCAGGTGGCGAAGGAGCAGGAAATCACCCTCATCCACAAGGAACTCGAAGGCGTCCGCACGTTGTGGCAGAAGAATCTCGTCGACATCGCGCGGCTGACCGCGCTGGAACGCGACGCCGCGCGCATCGAGGGCCAACGCGCGCAACTCATCGCTTCCGTGGCGCAAACGAAGGGCAAGGTGACGGAAACCGAGTTGCAGATCATTCAGATCGACCAGGATCTGAGCAGCGAGGTCGCCAAGGATATGCGCGAAGTCGACGCCAAAACCGGCGAATTCGTCGAGCGCAAGATCACGGCCGAGGATCAGCTCAAGCGAATCGATATCCGCGCCCCGCAGGACGGGGTGGTATTGGAATCGAAAGTGCATACCGTGGGCGGCGTCATTGCCGCCGGCGACACAATCATGCTGATCGTGCCTGGCGCCGATAACCTTATGGTCGAAGCCAAGGTCAATCCGCGCGACATCGATCAGGTGCAGGTCGGCCAGACCGCCGTCCTGCGCTTTACCGCCTTCAATTTGCGCACGACCCCGGAAGTCAACGGTACGGTCACCCAGGTGGCGGCGGATACCACCACCGACCAGCGGACCGGCCAGAGCTATTACGTTACCCGCATCTCCATGTCGAAAAAAGACATTGCCAAGCTCGGCGACGTCAAGCTCATCCCGGGAATGCCGGTCGAAGCCTTCGTGCAGACTGGCGAGCGGACTGTGCTATCCTACCTTATCAAGCCCATGCACGATCAATTCATGCGGGCTTTCCGCCAACAATGATCGGCGCGCCTGACGGCGGGCCGCACTTGGGAATAGTCGAATGAACTGGCTCGCGCGATTGGCGCGGCGATTTGGCTTGGCGCGGCTTCTTGCCCTCGCGCTGCTGGTTGCGCTTGCCGCCCTGCGCGTTGCCGACCCGCCGCCGCTTGAGGAATTGCGCGTCCGCGTCTTCGATCTTTTCCAGGTGCTGCATCCGCGTGTTGCGACGCAGCGGCCGGTCGTCATTGTCGATATCGACGAAAAAAGCCTGAAGACCATCGGCCAGTGGCCGTGGCCGCGTACGCGCATTGCCGATCTTATCACCCGGCTGACGCAGATGGGCGCGTTGGTTATTGCTTTCGACATCGTGTTCGCCGAACCCGACCGGATGTCGCCAAGCGTCGCCGCCGATACGTTCCGCAATCTCGACGACGTCACGCGCGAAAAGCTGCGCTCGTTGCCAAGCAACGATGACGTGCTCGCCGACGCATTGCGGCACTCCCGGGTCGTGCTCGGCGAGTCCGGGCTGCCGTTTGCCAGCGCGCAAGCCGCGGTCAAATTGCCGCCGATGGGTATCGCCACCTTGGGCGAAGATCCGCGTCCCTATCTTCTCAACTATCCGGGATTGCTGCGTAACGTGCCGATCCTCGAGCACGCCGCCACTGGGCGCGGGCTTTTCACTATCCGCGTCGAACGCGACGGCATAGTGCGGCGCGTGCCGATGGCCATGATGGCGCAAGGTCAAATCATGCCGTCATTGACCCTGGAAATGCTGCGGGTGGTATCCGGCTCGAACACCTTGCTGATCAAAACCGACGAAGCCGGCATCAAAAGCGTGGCCGTTCCGGGCTTTGAAATTCCTACCAACCGCAACGGCCAGCTCTGGATTCATTTCTCGCCGCACGATGCGGCGCGCTACGTCTCGGCGGCCGACATCCTGGCGGGCACGGTGCCGCCCGACCGGGTCGCGCGCCGGCTCGTTCTGATCGGCACATCGGCGGTCGGCCTGCTCGATTCCAAGACGACGCCGATCGATCCGGTCATGCCGGGCGTCGAAGTGCACGCGCAGGTTCTCGAAAGCGCCTTGTCGCATTCGCTCCTGTCGACGCCCAATTATGCGATCGGCGCGGAGTTATGCGCCGCGATCCTGCTTGGTATCCTCATCATCTGGCTCGCGCCGATCCTGAACCCCGCGGTTCTCCTCGGGTTCGGCGCGCTGATCGTCGCCGCGACTGCCGGCGCCTCCTGGTACCTCTATCTGGAAGATCAACTGCTGATCGACTTCACCTACCCGATGCTATCGAGCCTGCTCGTCTATCTGACGCTGATGTTCAGCAATTATTTCAGCGAACAGGCGCAACGCCGCCGTATCCGCTCCGCTTTCGGGCAGTACCTGTCGCCGACGCTCGTCGAGCAGCTCGCCCAATCGCCCGAGAAGCTCGTGCTCGGCGGCGAACAGCGCGATATGACGATCATGTTCAGCGACGTGCGCGGCTTCACCACGATTTCGGAGCTGTTCAAGGACGATCCGCAAGGACTCACCTCGCTGATGAACCGGTTTCTCACGCCGCTGACCAACGCGATCATCGACCGCAAGGGCACCATCGACAAATACATGGGCGATGCGATCATGGCGTTCTGGAATGCGCCGTTGACCGACGCAGAGCACGAAATCAACGCCTGTAACGCGGCGCTCGATATGCAGGAAAGAATTGTCACGCTCAATCACGATCGCGAGCAGGAGGCGAAGAGCAATGGAAAGCCGTTCATCTCGCTTCAGGTCGGCGTCGGCCTCAATACCGGGCGCTGCGTTGTCGGCAATATGGGTTCCGACTTGCGCTTCGATTATTCCGTCCTCGGCGACAGCGTGAATCTTGCCTCGCGGCTGGAGGGGCAATCCAAGACCTACGGGCTTCCGATCATCGCCGGCTCAAGAACCGCAAACGCGACAAAGGACAAGTTCGCGATCCTCGAGATCGATTTCATCACCGTGAAGGGCAAGACCGAGCCGGAAGTGGTCTATGCCGTCATGGGCCGCGACGACGTCGCCAATTCAGGCCGCTTCCAGAAAATGCGCGAGCTGAACAGCAGGATGCTGACCTGCTATCGCAGCCGCGACTGGTCGGCGGCGCTGGCGGCAATCGAGGAAGGGCGCATCGCCGATGAAGAGCACAGGCTGAATACGCTGTTTAGCCTATACCTCGAGCGCATCCAGGAATTCCAGGCAAACCCGCCACCGGATGACTGGGACGGCGTTTACGCCTTGAAGACGAAATAGTGCGAAATATCGAGACGGCGCGCGCCCCGGATCGGAAAATATCAGGGGTGGAAAATGCCGTGGTTATGCAGATCCAGCTGAATTAGTTGCGCGCCATCGGGATGGCCGAGGGCATCGTGCGGCAGATCGCCCGCCACATTGTGGATCAGCGACTCGACGTGCCCGGTCTGCGACTTCAGCGCGTTTTCAAGCTCGAGATTGTCGAAGTTCCCGGGGTTGACGGGCACGTTCGATACCGCGCTGTGCGCCGGATCGAAATTGAACGTGAAGCCTTGTGTGCCGGACTGGCCGCTGAAGACGCCGCTGTGATCTTGCGGGGCCACGTAAAGCTGAAGCTCTGCGCCCACGTCGTGTTGATGGGGCGGCGGGGGATCATGCGGCAGCGCGAGCCCGATATTGGCACTGTAGCCACTGTCGCCGTTGTGATCCACGGGGCCGTCGTTTTGCGGCTGGTGGGGCGTATCCGGCTGGCTCGTGAACGTGTCCGATAGGTCAGTCGATCCGGGAACGCCGGGCGTACCGCCGGCCGAACCATCGCTCGAGGTGGACTGCACCGGAGGATCGACGATCAATATGCCGCCGTTGCCGTCGTTCTCAACCGTGAAATTCGCAAGCTCGTAGCTGCCGACGAAGTTGATGCTGATCAGGATATGGCCGTCGGCATCGTACAGCGTCAGCGTCCCCGTCCCGTTGCCATTGTCGATATAGGCGGTCTTGTCGGTCGCCACATTGGCGAAATTGATGTCGGTGACGTCGATCGCGTCCGAGTTCGCGATCGACCCATCCCCGGCAAAGCCGACGATCTTTCCGGTGAAATCCTTGGAATCGTCGAGCTTGAGTTCGCCGCCCATGCCGCCGACGTTCGTGAACGTGACGGTCGCCGAACTCGCCGCGTGGAATTCCAAAAGACCGCCGAGGTCGATCTTTGCGAGCCCGTCGCCGGACACCGCACCGAGAATGTCGACCGTGCTGCCCGCACCGGCATCGAGGTAGCCGTCATTGACGATATCGCTTACGACCTGCAACGAACCGCCGTCGGTCGCCTCGATCATCCCGTAATTCGCGATGGCGTGGTCGCCGGTGTCGATGATGAGCTGATGATCGGCGACATTGCCGTCGATCACGCCCGCTGTCTGGTTGAGGAGGACCATTTGCCCGTCGCCGAGCTGGCCGGCGCCGGAAATGACGTTGTCGACGTTGGTCAGCGTGGCGGTCGGGCCGCTGCCGAAGACCACGCTCATACCGTTGTCGGAGAGCGTCACCGCGCCGCCGCCCTGGAGCGTGACGCCCTGCTGGATGATTTCGAGGGAGGTGTCGCTGCCGGCGGAGACGAGCTGGATCGTTCCGCTGTTGTCGACGACGCCGGAAAGCGGCAGGAGAGCGCCGTCGCCCAGCACCATTTGACCGGAATTGTGCGTGACCGGCGTCTGTCCGAACACGAAATCATTCGCGGAGAGGGCCGACGCGTCGACCCCTTCGAGGGTAATCGACTGGCCGTCGCCGAGCACGATCTTGGCGTTGCCGGCGGCGTCGCTGGTCAGCCGCGCCTGCACGTCGGCAAAGCTCGCCACCCCGGCAAAACCGATGAGATCGATCTGATCATGGGCGGGATCGAAATTGTGGACGACATCGTTGCCGATCTGGTTTGCAAACACCAACAGGTCGTTTCCGCTCGAGGCGGTCAGACTATCGTCGCCCGACCAGGCGGAAATCGGCGCGCCCTTGGCGAAAACTTCCACGTTGTCGGCGACGAATGCGTTGCTAATGCTGCCGTCGGCATTGGTCCATTGCATCGTGACGTCGAGCAGCAACGCGCCGGTATAGCCGGCAGGCGAGGTGACCGAGAGTGCGCCGATCTTGCCGGTCTGCACGGTCCAGGTGCCGTCGCCGTTATCGGTGCCCTCGCTCAGGCTCCAGCCTGAAGGCAACCCTGCGACCGTGAGCGTTACCGCGCCGGCATGACTGGCCGACGGGTCGCTCAGCCCGAGATTGATCGCTTCGCCGGAAACGCCCGCGGGGAAGCTGCCTGTGGTTCCCCCGGACCCGCTGTTTCCCGCCAAATCCGTGTAGCTGCCATTGGCAACGGTGGCGGATCTTGTCCCGGTCGCGCCGTAGGTGAAAGTCTGCGTATAGACATCCTGGCCCGAGCCGTTGATGCCGACATGCGTCAACGTCCCATGCCCGGTAATGCGCGAGCCGTACGATATATCGGCCTGGATGAAGCCTGTGACCGCTTCACTGAACGTGAATGTAAAGGTGCCGCTCCCGCCGCTATGGGTTTCAGTGACGGCAACGGTCGGCGGGGTCGTGTCGACCGTGACATTAAATGCCGTCGAAAGATTTCCATTCCCCGCCGTGTCGATGATCGCCGCCGCAAGGCTGTGCGCGCCGTCACTGAGCGCAGGTGTCGTGAATGCCCAGGCACCGCCGGCGGCTGTCGTCGTCGTGCCGATCAGCGTCGTTCCGTCAAAGATGCCGATCGTCTTGCCGCTGCTCTGGTCGGATGTGCCGACCAAAGCCAGCGTCGCGTCGTTGGTGTTGTCGCCGCTCGACAACGTACCTGTTATCTGCGGCACATCGTCGGTCACCGACGTGATCGTCGTCGTTCCCGCCGGAGCAACGGTATCCACGGTAACCGTCAGCGCGGTCGAGCTTGCGGTGCCGATATTCCCCGCCTGATCGACCAAGCGCACTTCAAGCGCGTGCGGGCCATCGCTCAATGCGCTGCTCAACGTGATATTCTTCGCGCCGGAATTCCAGTGGCCGCCGCCGTTCAAATCGCCTGCCTGGACGGTGTAGGTGCCCACCACGGCATTGCCGTTGCTCGTGTCAATAATCTGGATGACATCGCCAACCGACATGGAGATGCCATTCATGGAACTCACCTGCACCGTCGGCGTGGTGACGTTCGTATTATTGTCGGTACTGCTGATGCCGCTGTCGCTGCTCGCCAGCAGATCGAGCGTTTGCCCCGAGAGGCTGCTTGGCGGCGTGGTGTCGATCCTTATGTCCCAGGCGTGGCTGGTCGACTCGTTGCTGACATTGCCGGCCTGATCGATTACCGCCGCGCGGAAATCGTAAGTCGTGCCGTTCGTCAACGCGCCGGTGGTGATGTCGATATAGCCGTTCGTGTTCACGTCGGTAGCCGTCAGGACCACCGGGCTGCCGAGCGCGGTCGTTCCGTTGAACAGCTGGACGCTGTCGCCGACCGCGGCGTTGGTGCCGCTCAAGCTCACGCGGATCGTCGGCGTCGTGTCATTGGTGCTGCCGCCATCCGCGACCGTGCCCTGCACCGGATCAACATTGTCCGTCACGGAAACGATAGCGGGCGCATTGGGCGGCGTCGTATCGATCGTTATGTCAAAGGCATGGGCGGTCGACTCGCTGCCCACATTGCCGGCTTTGTCGGTGATCGACGCGCGGAAATCGTAGGTCGTGCCATTCGCCAGCGCGCCGGTCGTGATATCGACAAAACCATTGCTGATATTGGTCGACGTCAACTGGACCGTGCCGCCGAGCGCCGACGTTCCATTGAACAGTTGCACGGCGTCGCCGGCGACCGCCCCGGTGCCGGTGAGGCTCACCCGAATGGTCGGCGTGGTGTCGTTGGTGCTGCCGCCGTCCGCAACCGTGCCCTGAACCGGATTGACGTTGTCCGTTACGGACGTCATCGACGGAGCATTCGGCGCGGTGGTGTCGACGGTGATCTGCAACGCGGCCGAGGCCGCACTCACGTTGTTCGACGCGTCGGTCTGGATCGCCCTGATATTGTGTACGCCGGCGCTCAGCGAAATATCCGTGCTGAACGTGCCGCCCGAAACCACTGTCGTCGTTAGGGCCTCGCCGCTGTCCAGCATGCCATTGTTATTGGCATCGTCGAACAGCGTGACGGTCGCACCGTTTGTGCCATTCCCGCTGATCGTCAGCGCCGTTGTCTGATCCGTTAAATTGTCGGAATTGGTCCCGGTTGTGCCAGCACCAAAGCTGTCGTCGGTTGCCGCGAGATCGAGCCCGGTGGGCGCCGCGATGACAATGAGATTTAGCTGGCCGGAGGAAGCCGTGAGACCCGACGCGAATACGTTTTGAACGTCAATTAGCACGTCCGAACTGTTGGTGCCGCCGTTCGTACCCTGGATAAACACAAAGGTGTGGGAAACGCCGGCAATGGTCGCGACAAAAGCCACCGAGGCGCCGGCGTTGCCGAAGTCGATTGCCTGCAAATATTGGACGGCGGCTGCGACGTCGGAAAGCGAGGTGAGATTGACGGCTCCGCTGCTGTCATTGAACGTGACAATACCGTCGGAAACGCTGTCCGAGCGGACGGTGGAGCCCGTGTGCAGTTGAAGCGTGGAATCGGTGCCGTTCGTCGTGCCATTCCCCACAACCGACGCGCCGGTGAAAGCGATTTTATCGCTGGTAGCGACTTGGCCTGCGATAAAGTCGGTGATGGTGTCAAAGCCGGATATCGTGCCACTGGTCCCCGATCCGCCGATCGTCAGGACGCTGTCGCCCGCCGCGAACTTGAATGTATCTGTTCCGCCGCCGCCCGTGAGGGTGTCGGCCCCCGGACCGCCGGAGATGGTATCGTTGCCCGAGCCGCCAGTGATGGTGTCAGCGCCCGATGAGCCGGTAATCACGAACCCTTCGGTCTGGTTGGACAGATTCAACGTCAACGCCGTGGTCAACGTCACGTCCTCGACGTTGACGATCTGAGCGTCGCTTGTGCTGGTGAAGTTGCTGCTGACCTTGAGCGTGTCAGTGCCACCGCCGCCATCGATCAATATGTCGCTCTGGTCGCCAATGATGGTGTTGTTGTCGCTGCTGCCGATGATGATGTCGGCGCCGCCGCCGCCGTTCAGCGTGGCATTGGTCCCGTCGCCACGCGCGTCGATCAGGATGTCGTTGCCGGAGGTGCCCGTAATCACGGCATTGTTGGAGCCCCGATAGACCGTGACGGTTGTGGGAGCGGAGTCCTCCGTTCCGTCGGTCACGATGTAGGTAAAGTCGTCCGTGGTGGTTCCGGTATTCGGACGGCTGATGTTCGGCGTCACCTTTGTCGTCGACCCGCTGTGGCTCGCCTTGACCACAGTGCCATTAGCCACCGAATAGACGCTCAGCGTCGGGCTGTCGGGATCGGTGTCGTTCGCCAGCAGCCATGCGTCCTGGACGGTGATCGAGCTGCCGTTGTGAACGTTGGTGAAAATCCTGTCGGCAACACCGACCGGCGGAATATCCGCGGTATATTCGAATGTCGTGTTGCTCGGCGCCGCGGTGTTCCCGGCATTGTCCGTCACCGAGGCCGACACGGTAATGGTGGTGTCGGTACCATTGAGCCCGGCAAAGCCGGTGAAATCCGCCGAACCGAGCGTCACGGTGCCGGCCGCGATTTCCGCCGAGGTGAGCGTATGGGTGGCCGTGTGCGTGCCGTCGCTCAGAGTGACTGTGCCGGACGTAACGTCGCTGTCGATGCCCGAAAGCGTGATCGAAACCTCGGCCGTATCGACCCCGCCGGCCGCGGTCGCGGCGGTCAGCGCCATTACCGGCGCCGCGTCCGCCGTGGTGTCGAGGATGAAACTGGTGTTGCTCGGCGCGGCGGTGTTGCCGGCGCTGTCGGTGACCGAGGCCGACACGGTAATGGTGTTGTCGGCGTGGTCCAGCGTGCTGAAGCCGGTGAAGGCACCCGAGCCCAGCGTCACGGAACCGGCCGTGATCTCCGCCGCGGTCAGCGTGTGTGTGGCAGTGTGGCCGTCGCCATCGTCGAGGGTGATGGTGCCGGAGGCGAAGTCGGGGTCAATGCCCGAGAGCGAGATCGAAACATTGGCTGCATTGACCCCGCCGGCGGCCGTGAAGGCGGTCAGCGCCAGCGCTGGCGACTTGTCCGCCGTGGTGTCGAGGACGAAGCTGGTGGTGATCAGCGCGGTGGTGTCGACGGCCCAATCCGTGAGGTTCGCCGTCACGGTAAAGGAGCCGTCGGTAAGCGCCTGAGCCTCGCTCGCCGTTACATTGATCGTCCAGGCGCCGTTCGTTATCGTTGTCGTAAACGCATCGACCACCACGTTCGACGCGTTGACGATGTCGACCGTGATGGACTGCCCGTTGATATTGACGCTGGTATCGGACGCACTCCCGCTGATCGCGAAGCCAGCGGCGGCCTCGTTGGCGTTAACGATATTGTCCCCTGCAATCGTGTCGATGGAGATCGTCGGCGCGGCCTCGAACGTGAAATTCGTCCCGCCGGCGCCGTCGCTGGTGAAATAGAAGGCGTCGGCCGAGGTAAGCCCCGAAATTGTGAATGATGCCGATGATCCGTTGACGGTCAGCGTTGAGCCGCTGAACGTCGCCGACGTCACCGTAATTCCGGCCAGATCGATTACATCGCCGATGGAAAGACCCGATACGTCGCCGGTAAAGCTCGATGTCGATTCAAGCTTGAGCGTGCTGGCGTCATTGAAAATGACCGGTTGTGAATCCGAACCGACAATATCCAGCATGCCGCCGGTGCTGACTTCGGCGTGACCCGTGCCCGTGACATTATCGACAACCTTCAACGTGCCGCCGTTGGTCGCCTCCAGCGTGCCGTTATTGGTGACGGTGTTGCCGGTGTCGATCGTCAGCGTTGCGCCATAGACGTTGGCGTCGATTATGCCCGCGGCGTCGTTCTTCAGCGTCAGCAGCGCATCGCCGTTGTTGCCGATTGAGCCGGCGCCGGAAATCGTGTTGTCGAAATTCTCCAGCGTCGCGGCCGCGCCGTTGCTGACGATGCTGTCGCTTGCATCCAGAGTAATCGTGCCGGCGCCCTTGAGCACGGCGGAGGTGGAAATCGTCAGTTGCGCAGGCGCGGGATTCTGATTGTCGGCGTCGATGTAAATCGCGGATTCGTTATAGATCGTGCCGGTTAGGTCCAGCTTGGTGCCGGCGGTCACGGTTACCTTGGTGCCGCTGGCGATGGTGAACCCGCCGGCGCCGGAGCCGTCGAACGTGCTGTCGCTGCTGCCGGTCAGGGTTTTGATCGTGCCTGCCCCACCCAGCGTGCCGCCCTTGATCGTCACGCCGTCGAGCTCGATGGTGCCGCCCAAGGCTGCGTCGATTTCGCCGGCGTTGCTGATATTCCCGGAAAGATCGAGCGTCGTCTGATCGTTCACCGTTATGGTCGTGCCAGAACCGATCGACAGCGCGGAGATCGTGCCGTCGAAGTAGCTTTCGCTGCCATTGCCGACGAGCGCGATTGTGCCTCCGCCGGTAACGAGGCCGCCGAAAATGGTGACATTCGTCAGGTCCAGCGTGCCGCCTTTGTCCGCCTTGACCGTACCGCCGTTGTTTTCAATGGTGCTGGGATCGATCGTCAGCGTAGTACCGGACTTGATCTCGATCGTGCCGGTATTGGTGATGTCAGCACCGTCGATGTGGTTGTTTCCGGACGTCGCCGCGATCAAACCGTAATTATATATTGCGCCGTGAAGAGCCGGCTTTGACGCGTCGTAACTGTCGATCGTCACCGACTGCAAATACAGCTTGGCGCTGGCGTCGACCTCGACCTTGCCGTCTTTTTGGCTCAGACCGCCGTATTTATTGTAGAGCGTCTCGTTGTTGAGAACGAGCGTATTGCCCGACGTCACCAGCAGTTTGCCGCGGTTTATGAAGTCGCCGCTGGCGACATTTTTGATCGTGCTGGTGGCGTTGCTGCCGACCACCTTCAGCAGATTGTAGTTTTCTACGGTGCCGCCGATGATCGTCGTATGATTCAACGCGAGCGATATGACCGGCGCGGCATAGGTGCTGCGGGCATAGACTTCGATCGTGCCGCTGTTGGAAACGGTGTCATTGACCAGATACAGGTTCGTGCCGTCGTTCATTACCGACAGGTTGTTGCTGTTCGTGATGACCGCGCCCTTGATGAAGTCGTTGCCGGAAACCGCCTGGATCAGCCCGGAATTGCTGATCGCGCCGTAGACATAGGCCGGCGGGTTCGGCTGCGTGCGGCTGACGATCGTCGCGCTCGCCAATTCGAGGGTCGCACCGGAGCCAACAACTACCGCGCCGTTCTTCTGACTGCTCTCGCTGTATTTGTTGTAAAGCGTCTCGTTATTACTCAGGACCAATGTCGTGCCGGTACCGGACACCACAATCTTGCCGCGGCTGGCAAAATAGGTCGCGTTTGCGATCTTGTTGTAGCCGCTGGTGACATAAAGATGCTGGTGAGCGTTGATCGTGCCGCCCGTGATGGTCGTGCTTTCCAAATAAAGCGTCAGCGGCGAGTTCGTCGCCACATTATTCACGGTGGTGGCGCCGATATACACCGTGCCGTTGGTGTTCGTGATCGTATCGTTGATGAGATAAAGCTTTGTGGTGATTCCGGAATTCGTCGTCGCCGTGTCCGTCAGCGACAGCGTGCCGCTGTTGGTGAAGTTGCTGACGTTTTCGATCGTGTCTGTCGTGCTGACAAGACCGCCGGTCGCCTCAAGCAGCCCCTTGTTGACTATCGTTCCGCCATTGATGACCGCACCGTATGTCAGGTCCAGCACCGGCGCGGGCCCGCCGCCGCCGATCGCATCGACCTGCACCGTCCCGCTGTTGCTGAGCGTTTCGTTGTTCAGCACCAGCATGGTGCCGTCACCGGTCACCAGCAGTTTGCCGCTATTGCTGAACGTTACGGCATTCTCGATCTTGCTGGTACCGCCGCCGTCCGCCTGCAGCAGCCCAGCGTTGGTCAACGTACCGCCGATAATGGTGGTGCCCTTCAGGTCCAGCGTCGAATAGTGCGTGGCATCGGTGCGATCGGTTACGATCTTGCCGTTGTTACCATTGTAGTAATTGGTGATGGTGTCCTGGCTGAACACGAGCGTGCCGTTGCTGGTCGCTTCCAGCGTGCCGGCATTGGCGATGGTGCTCGGATCGATGGTTAGGGTCGTACCGTTCGCGTCGACAAATCCGGAGCCGAAATTCGTGATCGTCGCGCTGTTGATGAAGCTTGCGCCGGTGATGCCTTCGATCAGCCCGGAGTTGTTGATTATGCCCTGGTCGATGCTGCTCGTGTTGAGGTCGAGCGTGCCGCTGGCATCGACCTGAATGGTGCCATTGGTCGCGCCATTGTGGTTGGTCAGCGTGTCGTTGAGCAGCGTCAGCGTGCTGTCGGCGGTGACCAGGATCTCGCCGTCATTGGTGAAATTGGTGTCGGTGAAGTTCTCGATGGTGCTGCTGACGCCGCCGTCGGCCTTGAGCAGCCCGTCGATGTTGAACAGCGCGGGACTGGCGATGGCGCCGCCGCCGTCGATCGTCGTGTTCTCCAGGTTGAGCGTCGCGCCGGCGCCGCTGCCGTC
>Ga0335085_10000696_pt1 | contig 88001 bp, 73 predicted proteins | sample Lox_Sample_45_FD_206712 | JGI IMG/M metagenome (GOLD analysis project Ga0335085, IMG submission 206712) | Soil microbial communities from Loxahatchee National Wildlife Refuge, Florida, United States - Lox_Sample_4.5 | ecosystem: Environmental > Terrestrial > Soil > Wetlands | place: USA... | reverse complement strand
TTGCTGAAAACTCGGGTGATAATCGCATGCGATACTCTTCATTGCTGGCTCCTTTCCCCCGAGTCTTGGTTGCTGACAACTCCAAGTCTATCTCGGGGAGGGAGCCAGCGCCCTCATTCAATCAGCGCAGGCGGGAATCCACGTGGAAAGACGCCGGCGGCATTACGGCATGTCGATCAGCGTCAGCGACAAGTTCTTCCACCCAGGGTTGATCGACTCGATGAGCCGAATCTTCCACGCCCGGTTCCGCCGCAGACCCAGTGGAGGAGCCGGCACGCCTTCCGGTTTTTCTTAGATGGATTCCCGCCTTCGCGGGAATGACGATGTCTGTAAGACGGCTTCAATCAGCAAATGACGTCACCACCACAACCTCGAAGGGGTTGACCACTCTCGAATCCCCCCATGCGTCGGCCCCTATCATCTTGCCAAACGGCACACCGCGACAATTCATCGGCGCATCGTGTTCCGCAGGTTCCTTCTGCGCTCCACCGGCGGCTGTTCATGGTCTTGCCCTTCGGGCAACGTGCAGGTTCTGAGATGTCGCCGGCCGGCAAATCTCTCGATAACGCCATAGACGGGCCAACGTATTATCTGTTGAAGAACTGAGAATTGGAGAGGTGATGTCCGGCAACCACAAACTGACGAGGCTGATGCTTAGCGCTGCTGTAGCCGTACCGCTGCTGTATTTCGGCGTTCAACTCATCGCTGCGCCGTGCTATCCCGGATACAGTTTCGCTACCGATACTGCGAGCATGCTTGGAACGGCCGCATCGCGCCATCCCGGTATTTTCAACAGTGGCGCGATTCTCGATGGTATCGCCGGATGCTTCGGAGCAGCCGGGTTATTCCTTGGCCTTTCCGGCGTGGCGAGCCGTTGGCTTCGGGCCCTGATCGCCATTGGTGTGTTCTCGAATGGCGTTCTGTCGCTCAAAGCGGGGCTATTTCCGATGCCTGATCCGCGACATGCTTCGTGGCAGTTCCTGCTTTTCCCCACCCTGATCACGCCGCTGCTGATGCTTGCCGCCATGTGGCGGACTTCGATGTGGCTGAAGCTTTATTTATTGGTCGATATTGTTTGTCTGCTTTTTACGCTTCCGATGATGCTGCACCGTATGGCGCCGATATGGCCGGAAGGGGCAATGCAGAGATTGTTTGCTTTCGTGGTGATGCTGCCGATCGGCGTGGTTGCGTTCGTCGTCCTGCGAAAAAGGCTGTGCTGGGAGCGTCCGCTGATCCAGAACGGCATCAACGCTTAAGGCACTCGTTGCGGCACGGCCCCTTACCGTGCCCTGCTACCAAAGGTCTCCGCCCCTTTCCCTGCCTTCTCGTGCTCACTGAAGATCGCTTCACCACGCAATAGGCGTCAACGGTACGTCAACCCGGTTGCACAAATTTGACCTCTGCCAAGTTCCTGGCTGACGTAAGATACCCGTTCGGATGTGTTCGCTCGAGACTCGCCGTGGTCCAAGCTGACTCCGTCGGAGGTGGCGCAGGTGCTGGGCACGGTGGCGCAATACAAGGTGAGCGAGGTCGCCGACCGCAACGCCGGGGTGGTTCTCAAGATCGACAAGGAGCGCCTCCAAACGCTGCCACCAGGAGCCAAATGAAAGCGTTGATCTTTAGCGAGACCAGTGAACCGAAGAGCGTATTGAAACTGGCACAGATCCCTAGCCGGCGCTACGGGTGCAGGCCTTTGTGATTCGGATCGGGAGCATGCCATGAAGCTTTCAGTCTTCTGTGGAGTGAGCGTTGACGGCTTTCTGGCTCGCCCGAATCACGCGCTCGATTTCCTGGACGCCGGTGGGCAGGAGCCGCACGGTTTCGAAGAATTCTATGACAGCGTCGACGTGGTGGTTATCGGCCGTAAGACCTTCGAAGTGGTGCTCACATTCGGCAAGTGGTTCTACGGCAAAAAGCCGGTGGTGGTGCTGAGCGGCCGTCCGCTGGATTTCTCATCGATTGAGAAGGGCGTAGTCGAACAGATGTCAGGCGAACCGGCCGAAATCGCAGCGAAGCTCAAAGCCCGCGGCTTTAAACACGCTTACATCGACGGCGGCATCACGATTCAGCGATTCCTCGCGGCCGGGCTCATCGACCGGCTGGTCATCACGCGCGTGCCGGTGCTGATCGGAGAAGGCGTACCCCTGTTTGGCCCTCTACCGCGCGACGTCGGTCTTCGCCACGTGGCGACGCGCTGCTATGGCGGCGGACTGGTGCAGAGCGAATACGAGGTTGGCGCTGCGCCCTAGACCAGCGTGGCCGCCTGTCCCACTGATTCAGTTGGTCCGTTTGGGAACTTGCCCCTGGCAGCCCCGTAGGGCAACGTCAATCTGCGAGACTACGCCCGCTCCGCGCGTTTTCGCGTTCCTGTCGTTGGACCTCACGCGCCGTCAAGAGCGCTTCCCGGAAATCGATACCAACGAAGCTGAAATCTCCCACAGAATCATCTACTGCTCGGGGACGATTCTTGCCCGCGGCACGGGAGTGCCGGCCGCGACAGGAAGCCGGTAAGCAACGGGATGCCGCTAAACAGCCGCTCGAGAACCGAAGGATACCTAAAAACGAACCTGGAATATTCTTGGGAAATGCCACCTTGCGGGGCAAGAATTCCCTGCCCGTCTGGACACGCGATCTCCGGCTGGACCAGGCTGACGGGGAGCGCTCTTGTCACTCGTCCCTTGTCACTCGTCACTTTCTTCACTGTCTTAACCGTCGCCATGCCCGGGCTCCCCAGCGTCAGCGTAGCGCGAACTCCAGCCCCGCTTGTGCCGGCGGTCCAGAGCACGGTTGACCCCGATGAACTGGTGCGTGAAGTGATGCAGAACGAGATTCAGGCGCAGACCAGGGAGGACGACCTGTGGAGCTATCGCGAGCTGACGAGAGGCAAGGGAAGAGAGCAGCTTGTGGAGTATTGGGAAACCAAAGACGGCACCCTCCGTCGGCTTCTGGCCGTCAATGGCCATCCGCTGGACGCGAGGCAACGTCAGGCTGAGGACCGGCGAATCCAAAAGCTGCTCAGGTCGCCGGACGCACTCCACGAAGCTCAGAAGAAGGAGAAGGCCGACGCGGAAGAGGAGAGAAAATTCCTGAACCTCTTTCCCAGAGCTTTCCGCTACGAGCTACAGAGCCGCAGCGGTGATCTCGCCACGCTCGAGTTCAGGCCCAACCCTGACTTTGAACCCTCCGGACTAGAGGCGCACGCGCTCGCTGCCCTGGAAGGCACCATGGTGGTGCACGTAAAGCAGAAACGCCTGGTGAGCATCCGCGGTCACCTCACGAGAGAAGTGGAACTCTTCGGCGGACTGCTGGGACATCTCGACCAGGGTGGCACGTTTTCAGTCGTGTCGGAAGAAGTAGCGCCGGGCGATTGGGAAGTGAAGTCCCTGAGCGTGGAAATGAACGGTAAAGCTCTTTTCTTCAAAACGATTGCGGTGCACGAAGAGAAGTCTTACTCGAATTACTCGCGGGTCCCTTCGGACACGACCCTTGCCCAGGCCGCAGAGCATCTGCGCAACGCTCAGTTTGCGGCGCAGGCTTCCCAGCGTGCTTTTGGGCACAACCCAACCACGATGCCCGCACCCCCGAACTGAGACACCGCCGTAGATCGCGTTGTGATATAGAATAGATCGCATTGTGATATAATTGTTTCTGATGGCGAACACGAGACCGCGCAACCAAGCGACGGATCACAAGGCTCTGGTGGGTCTGGACCTTGACCTGATCCGCCGTCTGGGGCGGTTTCGCTATCATTTGCGGCAGTTTTTGCGCTTCAGCGAAAAAGCTGCGCGCAGTGCGGGCATCACGCCTCAGCAGCACCAACTGCTGCTGGGCGTCGCCGGACACACCGGACGCGGCTGGGCCACGGTCGGCGAATTGGCTGAGTTCCTTCAGGAGCGGCACAACGCGGTGGTGGGTCTCGTGGATCGCGCCACCCGGAGCGGTCTGGTTCGCAAGGAGCACGGTAAAGACGACCGGCGATTCGTTTGCGTTCATCTCACCCGCCGCGGCGCTGCCCTCCTGACGCAGCTCTCGCAGTTGCATCAGGAGGAGGCTGGACGGCTGGCCGCGCTGGTCGTGGAGGCGGCGCGTGCGCCATTGCGCGTCCGCAAGGCGCGAAGGAGTCCCAATCCCGCATGAGTCCGGTGGCAGCAGGTAACAAATCGCGGCGCTTCTTTCGTGAATTCGGGCTGGCGCTTGAACCCGCCATCGTCAAGCTGTCCGCGCTGGCGCTGCTGGTCGGCCTAGTCGCCGGTCTGGTGGCGCAGGGCCTGCTGGAGCTGATCTACCTTTTCACGAATCTGTTTTTCTTTGGCCGCTGGTCGTTTGCCATCACCTATCCGGTCGGGAATCATCTTGGCGTCTGGGTGATTCTGATTCCCCCGATCGGTGGTCTCCTCGTGGGAATCATGGTCTATTTCTGGGAGCCCACGCTGAAGGGCCATGGGATTCCCGAGGCCATGGAAGCGGTCCTGATGGGCAAGAGCATGATCCGGATGCGAGTGGCGATTCTGAAACCGCTGGCCACCGCGCTCGCCATTGGCACCGGAGGACCGTTCGGCGCCGAGGGTCCGATCATCCAGACCGGCGCGGCTTTCGGATCCATCTTCGGTCAACTGGTCAAGCTCACACCCTATCAGCGACGCGTGCTACTCGCCGCCGGCGCCGCCGGAGGCATGGCCGCTACCTTCACGGCCCCGCTGGCGGGCGTCATGGTGGCGATCGAACTGCTGCTCTTCGAATTTCGCGCGCGATCGTTCATTCCCGTGGCCATTTCGGCCGCGGTCGCGACCACGGTGCGGGTCCATTTTGCCGGCTGGGCTCCGCTGTTCCCCACGCCGTCCTTCCACCTCTCCAGCATGCAGGAGCTCTGGCTGTTCGCAGTGCTCGGTCTGCTCATGGGCGTGGTGGGGATTTGCATGATCCGCGTCCTGTTCTGGCTGGAGGACTATTTCGATCACTTCTTCCTGAAGCCTTCGGCGATCTGGGCGCCGGTTGTGGGCGCGCTGATTCTCGGCATTCTCGGCTACTTCTACCCCCAGATCTTCGGCACCGGCTACGACACGATTCGCGACATGCTCAACGACCGCCTGACAATCTCGAAGCTCCTGGGTGTGTCACTGGCCAAATTCTGGGCGCTGGTGATCTCGCTGGGCTCCGGCACCACGGGCGGCGTGTTCGCGCCCTCGCTGATTGTCGGGGGCGGCATCGGAGCCGCCTACGCCGCGGCTGCCCACCATTTCCTTCCGCACCTGGTGAGCGATCCGGCGCTTTACGCCCTGGTGGCGATGGCGGCGGTGTTCGCCGGGATTGCGCGGGCCCCGTTTACCAGCATCATCTTCCTGTTTGAGCTCAGCCGGAACCCTAACGCCATCCTGCCCCTGGTGGTCTGCTGCATGATCTCCGACGGTTTCGTGCGGCTGTTCAGCGCCGAATCCATCATGACGGGCAAGCTGGTCAAGCGCGGCCTGATTGTTCTGCAGGATTATTCCGTGCCTGTGCTGATGCGCTCGCGGATCGAGCAGGTAATTCGCAAGGAGTTTGCGGCCATTCCTGCCGACGCCGATGCCCAAGCCGTAGTGCGCGACTTTTACACCGAGAACACCGGCGTTCTTCCCGTGGTCGAGAAGGACGGCACGCTGATCGGAATTCTCGAAGCTCACGATCTGCTCAAGGAGATGCAGAACCCGACCAAGGCCCGCGAGATTGCCCGCCAGGACTACGTGACGGCTTATCCCGGCGAGACGGTCGACGTGGTCACCCGGCGGATGATCCAGCAGAATGCCGAAAACGTGGTCGTGATGGGCCCCGACGACGGGCGATCGAAACCGATCGGCGTCGCCCGCGCCGCCGATATCCTGCGTCTGCGGCGCTGGGTGATCGACGAAGAAGCGCCGGCCGTGGAGGCCCTACGCCAGCACGCCGCCTCGAAAAGCGCTTGAGGGTTTCGGGACCATGGGCGCCGGGTTACTGCTAGAATGAGGCAGGGACGAACCTCGGTCGCGATGGCAGACATACCTTGGAAAGCGGAAATACTGCTCCCGGGAAGCTGGCGCGGCGCAACTTCCGTGCTTCTCACAAGCGGAGCCCACCACCTGGTGGTGGACAGCGGTATGCCCCATGAGGCTCCGTTGCTGCTTAAAGCCCTGGAGCAGCGCGGGCTGAAGCCCGAGGACATCGAAGGGCTGATCGCGACGCACTTCCACGTCGATCATGTGCTGAACAACTGGCTCTTCCCGCACATTCCCATCTACGCCAGCCAGCAGGCCCACGATTGGGCGTGCTCGCTCTATTCGGATCTCGCCGACGATCTGCACTGGGAAAAGCTCCTGCTGAAGTACTATCCCGAGACGTTCGATTACGATCGCGCGCCCGCGCTGATGGGCAAACTCCGCAAGCTCGGACTGCGCCTGTGGCGTCCGGAGCGCGTCGGGTCACCGGAGCAGTTTGTCTGGATCGAGAACCGGCCCTTGCCCGAAGGGCTCGGAGTCCATCTCACCTCAGGCCACGTACCGGGACATCTTTCCGTGGTGGTAAGCAACGGCGCCGAGCCTACCGTGATTGCGGGCGACGCGCTGCTGAGCCGGGAGCAAGACGACCAGATCCTCACCATGATTCCCTACAACCGCGAGCAGTTTGACCGCGACCGCGAAGCCATCCTGGCAATGCGCGGCCGGATCCTGCCCGGTCACGGTCAGCCATTCCGCGCCACCACGGATCCAGAGACGAAATCGGAGAGCCGGTAGCGAACCTCGAGCCGGGCAGTCCGGCGGGTTTCCCACGGATTCCCGAGGAATCGAGGTCGGGGACAATTCTCTGCCCTCGCGCGAACCCGGCGGCGCCTCTAAAATGGTGCGGGGACGCGGGAGTATGGCTACTTCCTACGAAGCGATCGTGATCGGTTCCGGCCCAAACGGTCTCGCCGCCGCCATCACTGTGGCGCAGGCGGGGCACTCCGTGCTCGTGCGCGAGGCGCAGGACACCATCGGCGGAGGAACACGCTCCGCCGCTCTGACTCTGCCCGGCTTCATGCATGACATCTGCTCCGCCATCCATCCCCTCGGCGTCGGATCACCCTTCTTCAGGACTCTGCCGCTGAACAAGCACGGCCTCGAGTGGATTCAACCGCCGGCTGCGGCCGCTCATCCGCTCGACGATGGGTCGGCAGTGCTGGTCGAGCAATCGCTTGAGTCTACGGCCGCCGGACTGGGCGACGACGGCGACACTTACCGTAGCCTCATGGGCCCGATCGTGGAGCATTGGAGTGAACTTGCGCCGGCGCTGCTCGGTCCGCCGCGGCTGCCGCGCCATCCGCTGGTTCTGGCAGGTTTCGGATGGCATGCCATGCGCCCAGCCACGAAACTGGCTCGGGCGACGTTTCAGGGAGAGCCCGCGCGCGCCGCGTTTGCTGGGATGGCCGCTCACTCTATGCTGCCGCTTGAACAGCGCGCTTCCGCCGCCTTCGGTCTCGTCCTCAACGCGCTCGCCCACGTGGTCGGCTGGCCTCAGCCGCGCGGCGGATCGCAGAAAATCGCGGACGCGCTTGCGTCCTACCTCAAATCGCTCGGCGGAGAAATCGTGACCGGCGCTCCGGTGAATTCGCTTTCCGAGTTGCCGCCGGCGCGGGTCGTGCTATGCGATGTGACGCCGCGTCAACTTCTCGCGATCGCCGGCGACAGCTTCACGCCAGCCTATCGAAGGCTGCTGAGCCGCTACCGCTACGGAGCAGGCGTATTCAAGCTGGACTGGGCGCTGGACGCGCCTATTCCCTGGAAGGCGGCAGGCTGCGCGCGCGCCGCTACCGTGCACGTCGGCGGAACGCTTGATGAAATCGCCGCCTCCGAGAGCGCGGCGTGGGAGGGTCTTCACACCGAACGCCCGTTCGTCCTGGTCGCCCAGCCGAGCCTTTTCGATTCCACGCGCGCTCCGGCCGGTAAGCACACCGCGTGGGCCTATTGCCACGTGCCGCTCGGTTCCACGATCGACGTGACGCAGCAGATCGAGAATCAGATCGAACGCTTCGCACCTGGCTTCCGCGAGCGAATCTTGGCGCGCAGCGTAATGACGCCCGCTGCACTTGAGAGTCACAACGCCAATTTGGTCGGCGGAAATATCAATGGCGGCGCGCAGGACCTGAGCCAGCTCTTTCTCCGGCCTACCTGGCGGCTCTATGCGACCTCGGCACGCGGCATCTACATCTGCTCCGCATCGACACCGCCCGGCGGCGGAGTGCACGGGATGTGCGGATATCATGCGGCGCAACGCGCCTTGCGAGAGATTTGGCGCTGACCTCTGACGCGGCGAAGGCACCCGACCTTATGTCCGCCTCCGCTGGTTGCTTATCCTTTAGTAAGAGAGCTATAACGAATCATTCTTGGGCAAAACGGCAAGGAGGAATCATGAAATCACTATTCGTCGCATTCGCCGCCTTCGTCGCTTTTGGCCTCGCAGCGCTTCCGGCGCGATCGCAGGCCGGAACCTGCAACGGGCTGAGCCTCGGACCGGAAGCCAGCTTGAATGGCTTCATTCCCTTCCCCAGCGACAATCTGTGGAACACGAATATCTCCGCCTGGTCCGTGGACTCGAATTCGCAGAACATCATCAACTTCATCGGCGCTGACGCTCCGCTTCATCCCGATTTTGGCGCCGGGCTCTACGACGGGCAGTCGATCGGCATTCCCTACCAGATCGAAGCCGACACCCAGCCGCTGGTGAATATCCAGCTGGGCGCATATGCGAGCGAGAGCGATCCGGGACCAATGCCCATTCCCGGCAACGCTCAGATCGAGGGATTCCCGAACCCCGGCTACGGCGACCGTCACGTGCTGGTTCTGGAGCAGACGGGATGCTGGCTCTTCGAGCTTTATAACGCTTCCAAGCTGAAAAACGGCGGCTGGCGAGGGAACTCCGCGGCGATCTGGGATATGACCATTGACGAACAGCGTCCCTACACGTGGACCTCAGCGGATGCGGCCGGGTTGCCGATTTTTGTGGGCCTAGTGCGCTATGACGAAGTCGCTGCCGGAGCCATCCACCACGCCCTGCGCTTCACCGTTCCCACGACCCAGGAAGCTTTCGTTGCGCCGGCCTCGCATTGGGCCTCGTCGGATACCGATCCCGACGCTCCGCCGATGGGCACGCGCCTGCGCCTGAAGTCCAGCTTCAACATCTCAGGATTCCCGCCCGATGACCAGGTGATTCTTACGGCCCTGCAGCAATACGGCATGATCGTGGCGGACAACGGTAGCGCCATGTACATCAGCGGCACCCCGGACTATCGCTGGAACAACGACGATCTCGATCAGCTGAAAACGCTGACTGCTTCGGACTTCGAGGTTGTCCAGCTCGGTACGATCTACACCCCTGCCAATGTGCCCACCGGCCCGAACCCTGTGATTTCCAGTTTCACCGCCAATCCCAACACGGTGAGCGCAGGCACACCGGTCACGCTGAGCTGGACCGTCTCGAACTCGATTTTCAACATCATCTCACCGGTCATCGGACCCGTGCGCGGATCAAGCATTACCTTCACGCCCGCATCCACAACCACGCTGACCCTGTACTCGACGAACCAGTACGGGCGCAGCGTCGCGAAGGTGAGAGTCAAGGTGGATTAAGAGGATAACAGAGTACTGTGACAACGTCCTCTGTAGCGGCGATTTTTTGGAGAAGAGCGGCCGGCGGCCATAGACCGCCGCTACAGCAAGGCGTCACTATGTTCAGTAGTGTTCTGTGAGGCGCGCCCGCAGAACGCGCGCCGCTGCGGACGCGTCAGGCACCATCGTGATCAGGTCCATGGCCGCAAGATGACGGTCCGGCGTGAGTGAGGCGAGCTTCGGCTCCTGATGAAGGCAATCGATGACCGGCTGCCAATAGGATCCGATCAGCAATAGGGGCTTTTTTCCTCCGACGGTTGCAGCGAGCACGGACTTGTTCATCAATTCCCAGGCCAGCGCCAACTCCGCGAGCGTACCCGTGCCGCCGGGCAGAACGATGTAGGCGTCGCCGCGCGCGATCAGGGTCATGATGCGCTCCGGAAACGACGCGGTGTGGACTTGTTCCTTGATCCAGCAATTCGCGGCTTGGGTCCAGAGGCAGCAGGTCACGCCGATGGTATGGCCACCGGCCTCGTGTGCGCCTCGCGCCGACGCTTCCATCAGCCCCCCATAACCGCCGTTGCACACTGCGAGTCCCTGCTCCGCGAGCGCCTGGCCCAACACGAGGGCTTCCTGGTAGGCAGGCGTTTGTTCCGGCGGAAGCGAGCTGCCGAATATTGTGACCGTCTTCATAGAGTCGGTGGGCTGGGCAGTTGTTCAGTATTTCAGTTCGTCAGTTTGTCAGTTCCTCAGTTCGTCAGTTTCTCGATCAGGGAGCAAATCGCAATAACAGACAAACTGAGGCCCTGACTTACTGACACACTGACATACTCACTGAGTCGAAGCCGCCTACAATTAGCGGTCCGGCATTCGCGCGACGTCTTTCGCGAAATACGTCAGGATGATGTCCGCGCCGGCCCTGCGGATCGCGAGCAGCGTCTCCACCACGATGCGCTCGCGTTCGATCCACCCGTTGCGGGCTGCCGCTTCGATCATGGAGAATTCACCGCTCACCTGGTAAGCGGCAATCGGAACGTCGAATTCGCGCCGGGCCGCCGCGATGATGTCGAGATAGGGGAGCGCTGGCTTCACCATGATGATGTCGGCGCCTTCCTCAATATCGAGGGCGATCTCGCGCAGCGCCTCCCGCTGATTGGCGGGATCCATCTGGTAGGACTTGCGGTCGCCGAACTTGGGCGCGGAGTCCGCGGCCTCGCGAAAAGGACCATAGAAGCCGGAGGCATACTTGGCCGAATACGCCAGGATCGGCGTCTGAGTGAAGCCGGCCGCGTCGAGTTCCGTGCGGATGCGTCCTACGCGACCGTCCATCATGTCCGAGGGCGCCACGATGTCCGCGCCCGCCTGCACCTGGGTGACGGCGGTGCGCGCCAGCAATGCGAGGGTGCCGTCATTGTCGACTTCACCGTTGACGATGAGGCCGCAATGCCCGTGGCTGGTGTATTCGTCGAGGCAGACGTCGCAGATCACCAGCAGGTCCGGGACCGCCTGCTTCACGGCGCGCACGGCGCGCTGCACGATGCCGTCGGCCGCGTATGCCCCCGAACCCACGTCGTCCTTCTGCTCCGGAATACCGAACAGGATGACCGCTGGAATTCCGAGTCCGGCCACTTCGCGGCACTCCTCGATCAGCACATCGATCGACCAACGGTAATTGCCGGGCATAGACCGGATTTCGTCTTTCACCTTGGAGCCGGGGCAGACAAACAGGGGATAAACCAGCGAACTCGCGCTCAGCCGCGTCTCGCGCACAAGACCACGCAGCGCTTCGGAGCGTCGCAGGCGGCGGGGACGGTGGATGGGGAAAGGCATAAGAAGTATGTCAGTGCCTCAGTCTTTCAGTAAGTCAGTTGGTCAGTACTTCAGTTCGTCAAGTCTCGATTCCGGGGCCCTCATCGGTTCAGCCAAAACTGAAGACTGACATACTGAAGGACTGACATACCGCAAGCCGGAACGCCGAAAACAAGACTATTGGGACGTCAGCCCCGTCTGCTGAAACAGCCGATCACGTTCTTTCAGATTTCCGAACGATCCCACATTCGAAAGTGTGATGGCGATCCGGAACTGGTTTTCATCGCGCAGCGGACCCAGGTTGAAACGGTTGTAGCCGATGTCCACTCCGAAACAGCTCAGATTGTACGTCAGCTGGCCGACCCAGGCGTTCGCCAGGCCCGCCGTAACATTGTAATTCACGCCGACCGCTCCGCTCAGGCCTTTGCGATCGCTGTGGCCCCAGATGAAGCGGGCATTCACAAGGTTGGACGAATTCATCGTGGGTATGGGAAGCACCGGCAGCACCAGCGGCAGCACGCTCAAGCCTTGCACGCGATTCACGACGAAATCGGTAGCTTCGAAGATATAGTTGCTGCGGTGCACCGACGACGTGATGCCCGCATCGAGCACGCCGCCGCCGGTCGGGCTGATATCGGCGCGCAGCTCCGTGTCGAAATTCGAAAACGGCGCCACCTTGAGCACGGTGACGAACGGCGAATAGTGATGGCCGGTCGCGAAGGCGAAGCCGGTGAGGTCCAGCGTAGGCGCGTAGACATTGTTCGTGCCGGGCTGAAGGACGCCTCCGAACGTGGGATCGAAGTAGTACTTCTGGGTGACGCTCAGCGACATCAGCTCTCTCGCCTGCGGAGGATCGGCCTGGTTTGGGTCGGCGTCCGGACGCCCGAACAGAGTGGTCTTGAGCGAGTACTCCAGCTCGCTGGTTTCAGCCAGCACATCCATCTCGTCAAAGCGTATGATATCGCTGATCTGCTGCGGATCGGCGGCGCGGACCAGGTTGTAGCGAATGTCGGGCTCGATCACGTTCTTCAGGCGGTAGTGATGAATGCGGCGGTCGAAGATCCTCTCGACGCTGGGAGGATGCAAATCGAGCGACATGTCGCCCAGCAGTCGCGTCACCGGGTCGTGCGTCTGGAGAAGGCTCGTGCCATAGCGCGTCGCCTCCACGCCCAGGGTGGGCGTGAAATGGAATCCCCAGAACTCCGGCGTCTGAAGGCTCACCTCCGGGTGAAAGTCGAGGCGTTCGGAGAGCAGCGGGGTGCTGAATCCCGGCTCTTCGCGCCCCACGCCCGCCGCCGAAGTGTCGAAGTCCAGGTAAAACGGCGACGAGCCCAGCTGGTGGTCCACGCCGCTGAAGTCCAGGCTGGGCGTCTGGCGGATGATGACGGAAGGATTGGGCACGATCTCGCTAGAGAGAAAGTCCTGATAGCGATGGGCGTAGATGTTGAGACTGTAACCGTCGGAGCTGCGCGTGGCAAACCCCGTCTGCCGCGCCTCGGAGGTAACGGCGGTGTTGAAGTTGTTGCTCCAGGTGAGGCGGAAAGCCAGTGAGTTGATGTAGTCGACGTCCACCACACCGCGGAAGCCCAGGTCCAGATCGTCGTCCACTCCGACGCCACGAACCCTCTCGCCCGGGGCGCGCTCGGTGGGCAGCGGTCCAGTGCCGTGGTCCTCCACCTGAAGATAATCCACTGAAAACGTGCTGTTGGCGCTCGGGGTAGCCCGGAACCGGCCGATGATGGCCGGTCCGCGCGAACTGTAGTCCTGCGCTCCAAGCATCAGATCCACGCTCGGATTGATCGCCCAGTAGAAGGCATCCCCGATGATTCGTCCCTTTTGGGTGGAGTTGCCAATCTCCGGCAGCAGGAATCCCGTCTGGCGCGGCTGGCGCGACGCCGAGTGCACCAGCACGGGCGCATAGAACATCGGCACGCCCATGAAGTGGAACACGTCATCGCGGCTGACCGCCTTTTCGCCCAGAGTGATCTGCGCGCTGCGGACCGTAAGCCACCAGCCGAAGCGTTCCTTTTCGCACGAGCTGATCCGGCCGTCGAGCACAGAATACGTGTCCGCGCCCTTGCGATCGACTTCGCGGGCCTGGATGTAAAAGGCGTTCGACATGGGCACGCTGGCGCGCGCCCTTCCGGCGTGAGGCTCGGTGCGAAGATAGCCGTGCACCCTCGAGAATACGCCGACTTCAGTCTTCACGTTGTATCTGGCGTGCTCCGCCTCAAGGTACGCCTTGGCATTCGCGAAGGCGACGTTGCCCGCGGCGTCGATCTCGCCGGTGGACTGATCGTAGACCGCCTCATCGGCCAGGAGCGATGTTCCGCGCGATTCGATCTCAACGTGACCGGTGAGCGTGAGAACATTCCGGGCGGCATGTTGCGAGTCCGCGTAGACGGTCACGGTATTGAACGGATTCTGAAACTCAGCGGGAATCTCCGGCTGCTGGGCCGGCGCTCGCGAGCCCGTCAAAGCCCAGAGCACGCCAAGAACAGCGGCGCGAAAAGGCCCGCTCGCTGCTCGAAACTCGCGGCAGTGCCGGCGCCAGCAATCAGATAAGTCTTCAGGCATGCACGGATCCGCAGTCCAGCCCCTCAGAGTCAAGGGGCAGAATGTATTTTATGTGGGATGCACGCCTTCGCGTAAGGTTAACCGCCGGCAATCGCTCCGATCACCAGAAACGGCTCGGCGCCGGACGCGACCGCGTCAGGCAGCGGCGCGTCAGGCGACTCATGCGACAGATCCTGCTGGCAGGCGAAGAATCGCAGGAAGTCGCGGCGTCTTCCCGTGTCATGGTCGCGGATGGTTCCGCGCAGTGCGGGGTACCGCGCCTCGAGCGCGTCGAGTACGGAGCGCTGCGTGACCGCGCCCGCGACCTCGAGTTGTACCTCGCCGTCGACATGGGCAAGCTTGCGGAGATGGTAAGGAATCTCGACTCGAATCATATGGGAACACTCCCGGCTGCCTTCGTCATACTCTCGGCCAGGCGCCGCATTCCACCTGGGATCCCCTCCTGCAGGGCCGGAGCCGCGGCGTCAATCAAAGACGCCTGTTCGCTCGTGAGAATTACACGCTGGGTGATGCGCGTGTGGCCGCCCAAGTCATCGAACGACCAATGAAACCGTCCCACCCCGCCAGGCACCGGAATCTCCACTACAGCTGCCTCACCGGGCCGGACTTCCGTCAACCGCCAGCGGATGGGGCCGGAACTGCGCGTCAGGGTCACCCCCTGCGATCCGGTCGTGAAAGGCCCATTCAGTTCCACTGATTCAACGTCGGAGTCCAGTGTCCAATTTGACACATCCGTCCAGAATTGCCAGGCGAAGTCTCGCCCGACCGGACACTCGATCGAGTGTTCGAATGACCAGTTTTTTCCCACCTTCGATCGTCCACCCTACGATTGCAGCGTCTGCACCTCGACTGAGAGCACCGGCGGCAAGTCATGAACAATCGCATTCCAGGTGTCTCCGGCGTCCGCCGACGCGTACACCTGCCCGCCGGTGGTACCGAAATAAATACCGCACTTGTCGAGCGAGTCCACCGCCATGGCGTCGCGCAGCACGTTGACGTAGCAATTGCTTTGCGGCAGGCCGTTGGTGAGTTCCTCCCACTCGTTGCCACCCGTCCGGCTGCGGTAGACGCGCAGCTTGCCTTCCAGCGGGAAGTGCTCCGAATCGCTCTTGATCGGTACCACGTAGACCGTCTCCGGCTCGTGCGCGTGGACGTCGATGCAGAACCCGAAATCGGTGGGCAGATTGCCGCTGACCTCGCTCCAGTTGTCGCCGGCGTCGTCGCTGCGCATCACGTCCCAGTGCTTCTGCATGAACAGCACGTGCGGACGCGAGGCACTGTGGGCAATGTGATGAACGCAGTGGCCGACCTCGGCGTTCGGGTCCGGGATATACTGCGACCTGAGCCCGCGATTGATTGGCTTCCACGACTGGCCGCCATCGTCGCTGCGGAAGGCGCCCGCCGCTGAGATGGCGACCACGATCTGGTCGTTGGGATTCAGGATGATCGTGTGCAGGCACATGCCGCCGGCGCCTGGCTGCCATTTGGGTCCGGTGCCGTGGCCGCGCAGTCCGGAAAGCTCCTGCCAGCTGTGCGCACCATCTGTCGAGCGAAAGATGGCAGCGTCTTCGACTCCCGCGTAGACCGTGTCAGGATCGGTAAGCGAAGGCTCGAGGTGCCACACGCGCTTGAATTCCCAGGGATGCTGCGTGCCGTCGTAAAACTGGTGGGTCGTCAGGGGCTTGCCGGTCTCAGCCGAAGTGTCGTAGACGAATTTGTTGCTCTCGCCCATCGGCCACCCCTGCGGCGATTTCTCGGGGCCGCCTCCAGGCGTTTCCCACGTCTTGCCGCCATCGCTCGATCGCTGGATGATCTGCCCGAACCAGCCGCTCGTCTGCGAGGCGTAAATCCGGTTCGAATCCGCGGGCGATCCCTTCATGTGATAGATCTCCCAGCCGGTGAAATGCGGACCACTAACATCCCATTTCTCGCGCTTGCCGTCCGATTCGAGAATAAATGCGCCCTTTTTCGTGCCCGCCAGCACGCGTACTTTACTCATCGCTACCTCCCTGTTTGGTTTTCATCCCTGTTCGTAAGCCTGCTTCAAGCCTTGGATGTCGAGCTTCTTCATCTTGAGCATCGCTTGTACTACGCTCCTCGACTTCGCGGGGTCTTTGGCTCCGAGCAACTCGCCCAGCGCCGTCGGAACGATCTGCCACGAGACGCCGAATTTGTCCTTCAACCAGCCGCACTGTCCCGGCTCGCCACCCTCGGTGAGCTTTTCCCACAGCACGTCGACTTCTTCCTGTGTCTCGCAGTTCACAAAGAAGGATATGGCCTCGGTGAATTTGAACACCGGACCGCCGTTCAGAGCAATGAACGCCTTCCCCTCCAGCTCAAACGTCACCGTCATGACACTTCCCGCCGGACCAGGCGATCCCTCCGGGTAGCGGGCGACGCTTAGGATTTTCGAGTCTTTGAAAATCGACGTATAGAAGTTCGCCGCCTCTTCAGCGCGGTTATCGAACCACAGAAAGGTGCTGATCTTTTGCATCTTTCCCTCGTTTCATTATCGGAATCGCGCCCGTTTGCTACGCCAGCGGCATCGCCGATCGTTGTCTCAGCCGCCGCTGACGGCCGGCACAATTGAAATCTCAGCCCCGGGAGGCACCCGGGCCGTGAGCCCGCCCAGGTATCGGACGTCTTCGCTTCCGATAAAAACGTTGATGTGCTCCCGCACCAACCCCTGCTCCGTCATGACCCGGTCCCGCATGCCCGGGCAGAGCGTCCACAGCGCTTCCAACGCTTCCGAAAGGCTGTTGACAGAACGCCCGATTTCCACCTGGCTGCGTCCACCGGCGAAGCCGCGAAAGACACCCGGAATGTTGAACGTGACGGCCATGGTCAAATTCAGGGGTCAGGGGTCGGGGCTAGGGCGCGGCAGCCAGAAGTCCGGAGTCAGAATCCTGCCGCCGCATGGTTGTGCCCGACGTCGGCGGCTGTACCGCCTACGATCTCCTGCTCTCTGTTCCCCCAGTCGCTATTCCCCCTGTATTCGGTCTTCAGTGCCCAGGCGCCCTCCTTATTCCACTCGTCTTCTTCCGATTTGTGGCTCCTGACTTATGGCCCCTAGCTTCTGACCCGTGACGCCTGACCCCTGAGTTCTGGCCCCTTACCCCTGACCTCTGACGCCTGGCCCCTGACTTCGGTTCCCCGATCACGGCGCACTTCACACACACGATCGCCGGCAGGCCCTCAAGAATCCGCTTCCACGTTTTCCCTTCGTCGGACGAACCGTAGAGCTGTCCGCTTCGCGTGCCGAAATAAAGCCCGTGCGGTTCGAGGGTGTCAGCCGTCATGCAGTCGCGAAGGATGGTCTCGTAAGCGCCTTTCTGGGGCAGGCCGCGCGCCAGCGGCTCCCAGGATGCTCCCGCGTTGCGAGTGCGATAGACACGCAGGCGGCCCTCCGGAGTGCAGCGAAACTGGTCGGACTCGACCGGCACAATATAGACGCAGTCGGGATTATGAGGGTGAACTACGATGGGAAACCCGAAGTCCGACGGCACGCCGTTGGCGATGTCCTTCCAGTTCTCCGCGCTATCATCGGAGCGATACAAGCCGAAGTGGTTCTGCAGGAACAGACGGTTCGGCCGCGCCGGATGCATGGCGAACTTGTGAACGCACTGGCCAAATTCGGGGTATTTTTCCGGCTGGTGGATAACCCGGATGCCGCGATTGCGAGCCTGCCAACTGCACCCGCCATCGTCGGTCCGGTACATCCCTGCGGCAGAGATGGCCACATACATCCGTTGCCTGTTCTGCGGGTCAGGCACGATCGTGTGCAGTGTCAGGCCGCCGTTGCCCGGCATCCATCGCGGGCGATGCGGATGATCGAACAGGCCGCGGACCAGCGACCAAGTCTCTCCCGCATCGCACGACTTGAAGAGCGCCGCCGGCTCCACGCCGCAATACATCACGTCCGGCTCGTCGGGCCGGCCCGGGCAAATCTGCCAGATATTCTTGAGAACGGCGCCGGTCTCGAAGGGAAACTTGACGTTCGCCTCCTGCGGATTGGTCCACATTCTGCCGAAATCGTCGCTCGATCGTAGAAACGTGCCCCAGAATGCGCTGGTCGAAGCCCACAGGCGATGCCGGTCTCCGCGCCCGTCATAAGCCATGGCGTAAACAAACTGGCCGTGGAAATAAGGTCCGGCCACGTCCCAGCGGCGGCGATCCGTGGTCGCGCGCAGCAGGAAGGCCCCCTTGATGGTGCCGACCATCAGCAGAACGTCGCCATCTCTCACGCGCAGGTGCCGGACTCCATGGTGGGTCGTAGTGAGGGGGCCCCTCTGCTCACCGGGTTGAGTCAGGACGACCTTGGAGGAAGATTCGACGGCCTCAAGGGCCGCCTGAACCTCCGACGCCTGCTGATATCGCTGTGAAGGCTCTTTGGCGAGGCACCGCTGAACGATCGCTCGGAGCCCGGGCGGTATACGCTCGGGCAGCGGCGCCGGCGGCTCGCGCAATATCGCGGAGCTCCCTTCCAGGTTGGTGGCTCCCCGGAAGGGCAACTGTCCGATGGCAGCCTCGTACAGGACCACGCCGAGCGCCCAGAGATCGCTGCGCTGGTCCGCGGTTTCCCCGCGAAGGACCTCAGGCGCCATGTAGAAGAGCGTTCCGGCTATCTCGCCTGCGCCCGGGGCGATACTGGCCGTCGCTTCAGCGGCCACCGGGGCGCTGGGACGCCAGGCCAGTCCGAAGTCGAGCACTTTCGCCAGACCCTGGGGCGTGACCACCACATTGGCGCTCTTCATGTCGCGATGAACCACGCCGCGGCTGTGAGCGTGGGCGAGAGCGCCGGCAATCTGGACTCCGTAGCGCAGCACGGATTCGACCGCCAGCCCCAGATCTCCAATGAGATCTTTCAGCGTCTTGCCTTCGACCAGCTCCATCACCATGTAGAACTCGTCGCCGAATTCGCCTACTTCGTGAATGGTGCAGATATTGGGATGGCTAAGCGCCGAAGCCGCCCGAGCCTCGTGCAGCAGCTTCACCCGTGAGGATTTCTCAACCGGCGTGCTTTCGCGCACCACCTTCAGCGCCACGTCCCGCTGCAGAACCTCATCGTGAGCGCGATAGACCACACCCATTCCGCCCTGGCCCATCTTCGAGACGATGCGATAGTGGCCCAGCAAATCGCCGATCAAAATCGCTCCTCGCTGAACATCGGTTGAGTCAAGAGTCGACAGTTAACAGTCGACAGGAGATGGGCCAAAGTCCAATCGGATTGTCCGTAGTTTTCTCGTCACTTGTCACTCGTCACTGAAGAAGGCCATATCCACCGTCCATCCACTTGCAACGGTCTCGGATCCCATTCGCTCCAGCGCCGCCGGACCTCCGCGACCAATGCCCGGCGATGACCCGCCATTTGCTCGATCGCAGCGCACGGTGTCCCCGTGTCCTCGTGCCGCCCACTCCAGATCAACAACTCCAGCAGCACCGGCGCCAGATCAATTCCCTTCGATGTCAGCCGGTAGTTTACCCTGCGCGCGTCCTTCCCGTCTGCCTGCCGGCGGATGATCCCCCGGCGTTCGAGCTTGCGCAGGCGATCGGCCAGAATGTTGGTTGAAATGCCTTCGCCTGACTCCTCGAACTCCCGAAATGTGCGATACCCGCGAATCATGAGATCGCGAACAATCAGGAGGGACCAGCGATCCCCCAATCCGTCGAGCGCCACGCTGACGGGACAGCCGGACCGGCGATTTGACCGGGTTGTGCCATGCACTCTGCAACCCTAGTCGATATCGCTTGCAAATTGCAAGCGACATTAAACTCCACTTGATGTTTTGGCGTAGGGGCGGCCGTTGTGGCCGCCCAAGTGATGGCACCGCGAGCATCCGGGCGGCTGCGGGGCCACCCCTACTTCAAATTAACTCACTCCTTGACTTTGGGGGATGAAACCACGCACCGAAGTCTGTGTGAAAACCGGCGGCAAAGCCGCGCACCTGGAATCGATAGTTTTCACACAGGCTCCGCCAGGGACATAGATTCCATTAGTGGGTCAGTTTGAATCTGTGCTACGCATTATACTCTGTCATTCCCGCGAAGGCGGGAATCCACACCGCAAACCGCCTTTGCCCACAATGGATTCCCGCCTTCGCGGGAATGACAGAGAATGCACCGCTGAGCGGAAAATTCAGAGTGACCCACCACCTAGATTGCCGTCCAGTTGCGGTTATTTAATATTTTATACAGAGCACCTCTTCTGTTTACAAATCCTTGACCATCCCGTGACATATGCCGCGCGGCACTGGCTTATCATCATGCCGTAAACCCCGGGCAGCGTGCACACGCGCCGAACGTTCATCAAAGGGAGATTGCACATGCACCAGAAAAAGGAGAATCCGATGGATCGCGCCGCAGACAAAGTCAGGCAGGGGTTGTGCTGTCTGGCTGCTTTCGCTCTCTGCGCCGCAGCGGCCTTCGGACAGACCGAGGAATTCCAGCCGAATCCCAATGCCGGACCGAGCGGCGTCATCGTCCACAGCAAGTTCGGCGGACAGATCTATGGCTTTGACATCGACCAGAACGGCACCGAGGGATTGCTGAGCGAGGCCCAGGACATCTCTGGCGGGAAAGTGCTGGCGGCCGTCGAGACTTTCGATCAATCGAGCGGCAATATCGTCAGCGTTGTGTCGGAAATACAATCGAAGGACGACTACATCACCTACGGCGTGGTCGGCCGGAGCGTAGGCCTGACTGAGCGCGAGCACGTCTCCGGCATCTTCGTCAGCAAGCGCATCTACCAGGTCTTGAATCCTCTCAAGGGCAACAAATTCACCGGCATGTGGACTCCGCCCATCGGATCGGATTACATCATCATGCCGGACGGAGTCACCCACAACCAGCGTGAGCCCACCGTGGCGGTATTCGCGTACGACAACGGCGGGAGTTTCACCCCCGAGGTGTTCTCGTCTAATGTGGCCGCCAACACCTTCGGGCCGGTCGTCAAGATTACCGATTCCAACAACTTTGGCAGCGTGCCTCCGCCCATCGCGTATGATTTCGTCACCAACCAGCTGATCATGGGAGGAGGAAATGGGTGCTTCGGGTGCCATCCGGTGGTTGGCCTGGTCGATCTCTCCAGCGGGGCTTTCAGTGAATTCACCAGCATCGGCTTCGGATTCGTTAATGGGATTGCCGTCGACTCGGCGGACGGCATCTTCTGCATGACAACCGAGGACGATGCCAACATCGAGTTCTACACGCTTCCCAACTTGAGCGGCTTCAACGTGGAGTTGCCCGGATCAGGCGGGCAGCAGATTTTCAGCGGCGCGGACGTGGAGTTCGACCCCGTCCATAAAGTATTCCTCATTGCCCAGCCCGTTTCGAGTTCGTCCTCGACAGGGAGCACGATCTACGTTTACGACACTCAGGGAAACCTCAAGGAGACGCTGAACGGATTCAGCTTCTCCAACGCGTTCAACGTGGTACCCGCATACATCGCGCTACACCCGAGCTTGCGGACCGGGTTCGTGAACGGGCCCGATGACGGCGTTACGGAACTGCAATCGTTCACGTATTAACACGACATTGCATCCGGCGCGTCCGCGACGCAGCCGCCTTGGAGTTGCGGCAGCAGGCCACGCCTCTCCTGACCTGGGAGGCGTGCTCTGCTTTTCTTGAACAGACGCGAACTTCGGCAGAAGCCCGCTGTCCACAAGCGGGAGTGTACCCACGCTTGTCCCCGTGCCTGAGATCGGTACCGTCTGAGGGCTTCCGCCGCCGTCGTCCCCGACTGAAACCACTGCTTGGCGGAGACCGTTCGCCTGCGGGCGGAACGTCACCGAAATGGTGCAACTACCGCCGGCCGCAACTTCCACCCCACAACCGTTGATCTCGGAGAAGTCACCGGCGTCCAGGCCGGCCACTGTTATTCCGGCGATACGAAGCGCGAGCGCTCCGACGTTCGTCAAGGTGACGTTCATGGGCGAACTGCTCTGGCCTACGGGAATGCTGCCGAAGTTCAGCCTGGCAGGATTGAGCTTGACGACCGTTCCCGTGCCCGTCAGCGATACGACCTGTGGGCTTCCGAGAGCACTGTCAGATACCGACAGAGTGCCGTGCATCGTACCCGGCAAAGCGGGTGTAAACGTCACGGAGATGCTGCACGACGCTCCTGCCGGCAAGCTTGCGCCGCAGGTGTTGGTCTGGGCGAATCTGCCGCTTGTTGAGATTGTGCTGAGGATCAGAACGTCGTTGCCCGTATTGGTTAAGGTCACGTTTTGAGGTTTGCTGGCAGTCCGAATAAGCTGGGTGGGAAAAATCAGGGTGGCCGGTGACAGTTTGACCGCCGGCCCTTTGCCGGTGCCTGTCAGGCTCGCACTTTGCGGGCTGGTGGCGGCGTTGTCGGCGATCGTCAGCAGGCCAGACCGGTCTCCCGGTATCGAGGGAGAGAAGCGTATGGACGCGGTGCACGTCTCTCCGGGCGGAATCACGGCGAGGCAATCGGTCGATTGGAAGTAATCGCCGGAGGTCACGACGCTCATGATGTTCAGCGCCGTACCGCTGGGATTGCCTACCGTCAGCGTCTGTGGACGGCTGGTTGTTCCGACCTGAACGCTTCCAAAATTGAGCGCAGCGGGATGGAGCGAAATGACGGGAAGGTTCAGAAAGAGGGAGGCGGTATTGGCCGTGGTGTCTGCCACAGCAACATCCAGCCCGCCGTCCAGATCAAAAAGTCCCGCCACTGCGGCTGAGGCCGAAGCACCCACGCTGTAGTCAACGTGCGGTTGCAGAGTGCCGTCGCCATTGCCCAGGAGCAGAGATACCGTGCCCCCGTGGTTGCCGCTGTTGGTCGACAGCACGTCGAGCTTGCCATCGCCGTTGAAATCGCCCAGCGCGATGCCCCTTGAGGCGCTGTGAACCAGGATGTAGTCGGTGTGCGCTTGAAACGTGCCATCGCCGTTGCCGAGCAGAATCGACACCGAACTGAGGCCCGCGTTAGCTGTAGCCACATCCAGCATCCCGTCGCCGTTGAAATCGCCCAGCGCGATCCCCGCAGGCTCGAACCCCGTAGTGAAAGTGGTCGCGGTCCCAAGGGTTCCGTCGCCCTTGCCGAGGAAGATCAGGACAGCGTTGCCGAGGGAGTCTGCCACAGCCACATCTGTCTTGCCGTCCCGATTGACGTCGCCAACCGCCAAAGCCACCGGATCGCTGGCAGCGTAATCTGCGTGTGACTGAAACGTCCCGTCTCCTGCGCCAAGCAAGACCGAAACCGTGTTGGCGGCATTGCCCGCGGTCACCAGATCGAGGTTGCCGTCGCCGTTGAGATCCGCCGCGGACAGAGCAGCGGGGCCGGAACCCGTCGCGAAATCCGAGTGCGCGAGGAAAGTACCGTCGCCACGGCTCAGCAGAACCGACACGCTGCTGGCCTTACGATTGGCCGTTGCCAAGTCCGGCCGTCCGTCACCGTTGAAGTCGCCCGCCACGATTCCCGCCGGTCCGGAGCCCGTCGCGGGAGTTGAACCGGTCCTGAAGGTACCGTCGGAATTGCCAAGCAGAACGGAGACGGTGCTGTCGGCGAAGTTTGCCACGACCAGATCAAGCGCTCCGTCAAGATTGAGATCGCTGGCCGCCAGCGAGGAGGGACTCGAACCCACAACCGTATCAGTGCGCCTTGCAAACGTGCCGTCCCCGTTGCCCAGAAGCGTGGTGAGCATATTTGACGCGTTGTCGGCGACCACCAGGTCCAACTCGCCGTCCCCGTTCAGGTCACCGGTGCCGAGCGACACCGGGAAGTTGCCGGTGGAACTGTCGAGGCGAGTCGGGAACGTGCCGCCACTGTTGCCCAGCAGGACGGAGATGGTGTTGTCCGCGTTATTGACCGAGACCAGGTCCGGGAAACCGTCGCCGGTGTAATCACCCACGCACAGGAAGACAGGCTGTTCGCCCACCGCGTAGTCCTGCTCCGAGCGGACGGTTCCGTCGCCGTTTCCGAGCAGGACGGAGACCGTATTTGCGCCGTTGTTGGCCACCGCGAGATCGATCTTCCCGTCGGCATTGAAGTCCGCGGCAATCACCGAGTACGGCAGGCTGCCCACGGCGGGATTGGAACCTGTCTTGAATGTTCCGTCGCCATTCCCGAGCAGAATTGAGATCGTGTTCGAGCCGGTATTCGCTATCTCCAGGTCTGGGTTGCCGTCGCCGTTGAGATCGGCAATGGCCACCGAACGAGGATTCACCCCCGTAGCGAAGGTGGCTTGGGCCTGGAATGTACCATCGCCGTTGCCGAGCAACACCGAAACCGTATTCCCGCTGAGATTCACGACCGCGAGATCCTGCTTGCCATCGTTATTGAGGTCGCCTGCCGCTACCGAAACCGGCTCGACTCCCACGGCCGGCATGGATCCGGTTACGAAGGTCCCATCGCCGTTACCGAGCAGGATCGAGACGGTATCAGCCGAAATGTTGGCGACGGCGAGGTCGGCCTTGCCGTCGAGATTGAAGTCCGTCGTGGCAATCGCGTATGGACCGGTGCCTGCGGCGTACCCGACCATAGGGCCGAACGTGCCGCTTGGCGTCCCCAGCAAGACCGCTACGCTGTTATCCTCCTGGTCCGCGACCGCCAGATCGAGGCGGCCGTCTCCATTGAAGTCCGCCACCACCACCTGGCGCGGACTCAACCCGGTCGGCCAATTCGCCGCGCTGAACAGATACTGCTGGGCCCGCGCGTTTACCGCGAAGAGCGGCACGAGCGCGAGCAATGCGAGCATCCGCTGCCCGATCACGGTAGGATTTCGCGCTTGGCAGGGTTTCATGAGGCCGGCTTCCGTCGCGCCGCGGTTCCCCGCGAAGAGTTGAACCACTGAACCCGTCATCACGTAGTGTCTCAGTGTGTGGTGCACGCTTCCTAGCGTGCTTTTGGGCATGACGCAGGCAAGATGCCTGCACCACAAACTGAGACACTATCCAGCATGAGGTGCAAACCATTGTGGCGCTGTTCAGTCGGCTGTCAAGGTCTTGCCTTGATGTGTAATGTTCCTGGATAGGCTTGACTTGGGGTCGAACGGCTGGTCTCATAGCTCAACGCCGGGAGAGTGCCCTTCAATGGCAAAACCTCGAACTTTTCCGCTGTTCGGAATCCTGCCGATGACACTGGGTCTGCTGGCACTGGCCTCGGCGGGTCTGAAGCTGGCAGTTCAGGCCCAATCAGGAGCCGTCGATCCTGGAGTCCGCGGCGGTCCCGCCGGCGCCGGCCAATTCATCTCCGGTATAACCAACCAGCAATTGGGCGTCGCCCTCAGGGGTCAGCAGGATTTCAACGCCACGAACAACGTCCAGGGCCCCGACCCTGGCTTGGGACCGCGCTATGACGCCATTCACTGCACGACCTGCCATGTTCAACCTGCGTTCGGCGGTTCCGGCGGATTCAATAATGGGCTGTTTCAGGACTACCAGGTCGATGGCGCTTTCAACTACATGCCGTCTTTCGAGATTTTCACCGGGCCCACCCTGAACGCACGGTTCCCTCGCCAATTGTCGAACACTTCGCTTCCCGATGGCGGCGTCCATCAACTGTTCACCATCGCCGGACGGGCTGACGCAGGCGGCTGCGATCTCGCGCAGCCTGACTTTCCCGCCGCTTCGTCTGAAAACGACTTGACCTTCCGTGCGCCGCTTCCGATGTTCGGCGACGGGTTGGTGGAAATCATCTCGGAGAGTGACCTTCTGGCAAACCAGGCTGCGGAATGTGCCGCTGAAGCAACGACGGGCATTTGCGGTGTGCCGAACGATGCGCCCGATGGAACGATCGCGCGCTTTGGATGGAAGGCCCAGGAGAGATCCCTGTTGCTGTTTTCGGGCGCGGCCTACCAGGTGGAACAGGGCGTCAGCAATGCGCAGTTCCCCAATGAGCTTGACGAGTCCCCGGGCTGCGTCCTTAATCCCGTGCCGGAGGACCACTTCGACTTCAGCGGAGTCTCCCGTCCCATGGACTTTCCGGGGGCTCCCCAGCGATTTGCGATCTTTGCCCGGCTTCTGGCCCCGCCCTCGCCGGCTTTCGGCAACCCTTCGACTGTGAACGGGGAAATCCAGTTCAACAGGATCGGCTGCAACATTTGCCACACCACCTCCTTCGTCACACCGCGCTCGGCGATTAATGCGTTAAGTAAAGTTCGCGCCAATCTCTTTTCTGACTTGCTGCTGCACCACATGGGCCCGTGCCTGGCCGACGGGATCACCAAAGGGTCGGCTGCCGGTGACATGTTCCGCACGCCACCCCTTTGGGGCGTCGGCCAACGGGTCTTTTTCATGCATGACGGCCGCACGTTGGATATCGTGCAGGCGGTCGAAGACCATTTTTGCACCGCGGACGACTCCTACCCGGATTCGGAAGCGAATACCGTCATCAACAGCTTCAACTCACTCACGACGCCCAATCAACAGGACCTGATCAATTTTCTGCGCTCTCTCTAGTTGATCACCTTGTGGTGCAGGCTTACAGCCTGCGTCAAGTTGGATTGAGGTGACCGGAGCACGCAAGATGCGTGCACTACAGGCAAGCTATCATGTTGCAGACTTCCAGCCTGCAGGGGCGCAGCGGACGCGGGCTGCTCCTCGCACGGCCCTCTTGCTTTACCTGCGGTTTTTGCTGGCACCGGACCTGCTGCCCGTTTATTCTAAAGAAACGGACAGCTTCACGTCCGAATCAGGCCCGGCATTCCTTCGCCAAGGCAGATTATTGTGGCTCAAGTATCGTTGGCACTCTTGTTGCATTCGCACCAGCCTGTCGGCAACTTCGACCACGTGATCGAAGAGACCTACCAACGCGCCTATGAGCCGTTTATCGATCTTCTGCAAGAGCACCCGAAGATCCGCGTGAGTCTGCACTACACCGGGTTTCTGCTGGAGTGGATCGAGGGACATCATCCGGAGTTCTTCGCGAAGCTGCATCCGCTGATCGATCGCGGCCAGGTCGAACTGTTCGGCGGCGGCTTCTATGAGCCGATCCTGCCCGTGATCTCCGATCGCGACAAGCGCGCGCAGATCCACAAGCTGAAAGAATTCATCCAGAGCCGCTTTGGCGTGAGGCCGCGCGGCGCCTGGCTGGCCGAGCGTGTGTGGGAGCCGTCGTTGGCAAAGCCTCTCGCCGAGTCGGGTGTGCAGTACATCGTGCTCGACGACACGCACTTCACACTTGCCGGTCTCGAGGCGAAGAGCCTCAACGGCTACTACTACACTGAGGACGCGGGCCTGCCCCTGCGCCTCGTCCCCAGCATCAAATCGCTGCGCTATACAATCCCGTTTCGCGAGCCCGCGGAAACCATCGAGACCTTGCGCCGCGGCCTTGACTCGGACGCGACCGCGAGTCCGCTCTTCGCCATGGGCGACGACCTGGAGAAGTTCGGCGGCTGGCCGCATACCTTCGAGCACTGCTACACGAACCGGTGGCTCGAGCGATTCTATGGGGAGATTGAATCCGCCGGCGATTGGCTGGAGATGACCACGCTCGGCGATTATCTCGATGCACATCCGCCGCTCGGCCGCGTCTATCTGCCAACCGCTTCCTACGAGGAGATGATGACCTGGGCGCTGCCGCTGGAAGCCGCGCGCGAGCTGCGGGCCTGCCTCGACGAAAGCGACGAACTGCCGGGCGCCGAGCGCTTCCATCGCTTCCTGCGCGGCGGACTGTGGCGGAATTTTCTGGCGAAGTATCCGGAGTCGAATCAGATTCACAAGCTGATGCTCGACGTGAGCCGGCGCTGGGAGACGGCTGCGCTCCCCGGCCCATCGTCGCCGCAGCGCGCAGCGCTTCTCTCCGAAGCCGAGAATCATCTGCTCGCCTCGCAATGCAATGACGCTTACTGGCACGGGGTCTTTGGCGGCTTGTATACACCGCATCTGCGCGCCTGCATCCTGCAGCACCTGATCAAGGCTGAGGGCGCGCTTGACCGGGCCGAGGGCGCGACGTCGCCATCAATCGTCAGGAGCGATTTTGATTGCGACGGGTCGGAGGAGATTCAGGTCCGGCATCCGCTGTATGGCATAGTCCTGCGTCCCGCGGACGGCGGCACGGTGTCGAGCATGCGCTTCAAGCCTGCGGATATTGAGCTCGTCAACTCGCTGGCGCGCCGGCCGGAAGAGTATCACGACGAGGTGCGCGAGAAGGCCGAGGGACACGCGACGCGGGGCGCCGTGCCGGAATCGCTTCAAACCGAGGTGCGGCATACCGCGGAACAGAATCTTTCCGACTTCCTGCGTTACGACCGCTACTTGCGGCACGTTTTTCGCAGCTACGTGTTCCCGGCGGACAAGGACTGGCAGGATCTCGACCACCTCAGTCTCGAAGAGTCCCCGCAACTGGCCGCGGGCGCCTGGAGTGTAGACGCGGCGGAGCTGGACTCGTCCGGCGGAACCCGCTTCGCCCTGTCTAGGACGGCCAAGATGGACCTCGGCGGATCTTCTCGCGATCTGTGCGCCACGAAATGGATCGGGACTCGGGCACAAGACTCAACGTGGCGAATGGAGTGCCGCTCCCAGGTGATTGTGGCGCCAGTGGCACCGGCACTCTTGCCGGTGCAGGACGGAGTGGCACCGGCACTCTTGCCCGCGCAGGAGAATTTGCCCCTCGCTTTCGGCCTGGAGCTAGTGTTCAATCTCCTCGCTCCGGACGCTCCCGGACGCTACTTTCTCGCCTCGGCTGAGAGCTCGCGGTATGAGCCGCTGAAATTCCGCGGCGAACTTGCCGGCAGCACGCTGCTGATCGTGGACGAATGGCAGGGCGTCAAGATCTTGATCACGGCTGAGCCGGAGCCGCGGTGGTGGATCGTCCCGATCGATACGGTGTCGCAAGCGGTGGAGGGGTTCGAACGCGTCTATCAGGGTTCGGCGATCCTGGCGGTGTGGAAGCCCGATACGTCCTCATCAGACGCCAAGCCGTGCCCCACTTTCGAGAGCCGCCTCGCGATTGAGGTCGAGCCCTGGCGAGCCTGACTTATAATAGAGCTTCAGAGTGTGTGTGAAAGCCGGCGGCAAAGCGGCGCACCGGGAACTCGATGCTCTTCACACGGACTCTTCAGCGGCTTCTCACCTTGTGATGGCAACGTCAACTGCACCAGTTTCCACCGCGTTCACCTCTGCGCAGAAGAAGTTGCTCCTGGCCCTGGCCAGCGCCGTCGGTCTGCGCATGCTGGGACTGTTCCTTGTCCTGCCCGTCTTCACTCTTTACGGGCTGCAGTTCACCAACTCGCGATTTCTGGTCGGCTTCGCTTTCGGATCCTATGGCCTCGCCATGGCGATGACAGAACTGCCGCTCGGGCGCCTCTCGGATCGCATCGGCCGCCGCAAAGTGCTGATCCTTGGCATGGCGATCTTCAGTTTTGGATCGGTTCTCTGCGCCATACCTGGCTGGCTCCCGCCGGCGCTGCGGATGCCGGATTTGATCCTGGGAAGATTGGTGCAAGGCATCGGCGCGATCACCGCCACTGCCTTCGCTGCGGTCGCTGACCACATCCCGGCAAGCCGCCGGTCCACGGCCATGGCAATCCTCGGAATTCCCATCGGCGCGTCATTCGTGATCGGCATCCTGGTCGGACCTGTGATTGCCGGTCATTACGGCACGGCTTCGCTCTTCTGGCTCACGGGCGCGCTCGGCCTCGCCAACGTCATCCTGCTGGTGCGATACCTTCCGGCCACGCCGCCGCACGGCGAGCACCCCACGCCGATCCGGCGCGTCCTCGCAATTCGCGAGGTGCTCACGCTCGATCTGGGCGGCTTTCTGATGAACACCTTCATGACCGCCTTCTGGTTCTTCTTTCCGCTGCTGGTGACGGTGCGCTATCACCTCGGCATGACGCAGTACTACCATTTGCTGCTGCCCATGGTGCTTGCCAGCGGCGTGACCATGTTCGGATTCTCGCGTGGGGCCGATCGCGGTTGGGGGCGCCCGCTCGCCGCCATCGCTTTTGCCATCATGCTGGTCAGCGCCCTGCTGATGTTCCGGCCGTCAGCCGCGGGATTGCCTCAAGGTCACCTGATGTCGGTGCTGATCCCCGGCATGCTGTTCCTCATCGGCTTTACCGGACTCGAGCCCGTGCTGCCGAACCTGGTGAGTCAATCGGCGCCTGAAGGCGCCACCGGCACCGCGCTCGGGACCTTCCATACGCTGCAGTACCTGGGCAGCGCCACCGGCGCGCCCGTTGCAGGCGCGCTGGCGCATCTGCCCTCCGACTACATCATGGTCACTCTGATGAGCACATCGCTGATCGGCTGTCTGCTGATGATTTCCGCTCACCGCGAAGCCAGGAAGTCGCGCTGACTCTGCGCCGTTCTAGGGGCAGGCCCCTGTGCCTGCCCTCGGGCGGCGCCCCAACGCGAGTCACGGCACACTGGCGGATAGCATCGAGAGACTGCGATCGCTGGGAGTCAGCATGGTCGAAAGGATGACTTGGGTCTACGTCATCGCGCTTCTGCTGCAGGAGCTCACGCTCTTCGAAGCTATGACCCGCATCCGCGCTGCGAACTTCGGGTTCGAGTCTGCCTGGAAGATAACGATAGGCAAGGCGCGTATTGGGCGTTGTGTTGGGATAGAACAGCCAGACGGTCTGGGTGCCGGCGGCCAGATACTGCGCCACCTTCAATGGCAGGTCGGCCGCGCGATCGCCTGGTGAGACAATCTCGATCGCGGGATCCGGCGCAATCGGCAGGGGTACATGCTGGAGATCGATGCCTTCCAGGCGCGGCTCAGGCTTGAACCGGCGGAAGCGCGCGCAGGTGATCGAGGGCGTCGCTCAGGTCCTCACTGAGAAAACCAAGCAGACGAAAGACGAAATCGCTGTGCCGGCCCAGGAATTCCAGAAAATCACCGCGGCTGACCAATCCGATTTCGGCTGACTCCAAAGTCCGGGCGCTCGCCTGGTAAGGCTCGCCGGCCACAACTGCGGAAAGTCCGAGGATCTCACCCGCAGAATAGGTGGTCGGCGCAGCGAATCCATCCTCCCCGTCGGCTATCGACACCGTCACGCTTCCGCGGTGAATCACAAACAGCGTCGATGCATTCTGGTCCTGCTGGAACAGAGTGATTCCGCCTCGATAGAAAACGCGACTCTCAATAGCCCTGAAGTCCTGAGCAGCGGACATGGGCAGGCCGTTGAACAAATCGTCTTCGAACACATGTGCCGGAACATTTGGTACACGCATCATAGCCTCACCACGCTCGCTGCCAGAACCGCCGGGTCGCTGTGGAGGTCTCTCGCGATATGCCGTCCGGTCTGGGGACACGTATAATCTGACCGCCCGGGCAAAGTGCCGCTGTGACTGCCGTCACTACTGCAGGTGCCCTGCGTCTCCGAACCGAGAGTTTTGCCAGTGATGATCAGAAGGGAGGCACCGGCTCCGGCAGGCATTCCGAAGTGGATCGCCCGCCAGAGCCGGTGAGGAGGAAAAGGGTTGGGGAAAACTCATGCGCCGGCGAAGCTCTCCAGCCCGGCACGATCCTGGATCACGAGCATCGACCCGTTCCTGACCAGCAGGTGCCTGTCCCTGAACTCGCCGAGCGTCCGGGTCACCGTCTCGCGGGAAGCGCCGATCATCTGGCCGATCTCTTCGTGCGTCATGGTCATCCGTACACGGATACCTTGCTTCGTTTCTTGGCCCTTTGTCGACGTCTCAAGAAGGAATCTGGCGAGCTTCTCGGATGCGGAATGGGTGAGGCCGAGCGAACGGATCTGGTCGCACGCGGTCTGATAGTCGCCGCTGAGCTGCTGGGCCGCATGTACGGACGCTTCGGAATGTTGAGTGAGGAAGCGCAGGAACTCGTCCCGCCTGACGAAGTTCACCTGGCAGGGCTCGATCGTCTCGGCAGTCGCTTGATAAGGCTTGCCGGACACCACGGCATGCAGCCCCATGACCTCGCCGGGTTTCACGATCCGCAGGATCATCGTCTTTCCGTCAGCCGAAGTCATGGTCAGCTTCACCCGCCCGCGGCAGAGCACGTAGATGCCTCGTGGTCCCTCACCCTCGACAAAGAGTACAGCGCCGCCGGGATACCCGCTGGTGAACTTGATATCGTCGAAAGCCTTCAGGCACGATTTCTGCAGGCTGCAGAAGAAACCCTCGCCCCGCATGGAGCAGGTTTCGCAGCTTCCGCTCAATTCCATTCCGTATGGTGAATGCATTCTCAGCCTCCCTTTCTGGTATCTCCACCCGACTCTTGCGAGTCCTGCCTGATCCGTTCGATGGTGAACTGCATCAGCGCGCCGCCGCCCTGAAGATCCGCGCCCTGCCGGACCATCTCACCGAGTAGCTGCCGCCCTTCACGGGTGATGAAAGTCACTTCTGTCAAGTCGACAATAAAGTGCGGCGACTTCGGCGTCATGTCGTCCCAAATCCGCCTGAGTTCCTCGACCCACGGCCCATTGAGCCTGCCGTGCAGCCTAAGCCTGGGAGGCGAGGACTCCTGATCCCACGTGATTCTCATCATTCGGAGATAAGCCTTCTGTCAAAACGCTGCCTACCGTCGAAGCCAGAAACCCGCTGAGCATCGCAGCGCGCACCGCCCGCGCCAACTCCTGCTCGCTGAAGGGGGGCGCCAGGAAACCGGCCGCGCCGCTTTCCCAAACCCGGTTACTGACTCGAATATCCCCCTGGTGCGACACCACGATTACCGGAACGGGACAGCAAGCCGTGTTGGCGCAGTCCACGATGTCTTCCCACGTCCCATCCGGGAGGTCTGTCGCCGCAAACACCAGAACCGGCGGCGTTTGAGAGCAAAGGACGTGCGCTGCTTGGCCGCAATCACGGACGCGGGAGGTGTCCACGCCCTGCCGGATGAGGAGATTTCTGACTTCATTCAGCGGATGCTCCTGGCTGTAAACCAGGAGAGCCGGGCTTCTTTCTTCCACGGCGTTTTCTCTTTGTCGAGTCATGGCCAATTCCTGCCCGTCCAGTGTTCGCTTCCACTTTCTCAGCGCGGGGAGGCTTCGCAAAGCGTTCCGGCGTCCCCTCTGTCGTGTCTATATCCTGAACCCAAGCCCCTCCTCGCCCCGGCGTTTGCTGCCCCGCCCCTTTGGCCCGGCACTCTGCGCTCCGCCCTCACTAGGGCAGCGCAGATACCAAACTGATCGAGGTCGATCAAGTAGCTGAAAATGTGTCACTTATTGTATCTGTCAGCTGGTGTGACGAGCGAACATGGGGCGGGTGACGACGGTTACATGTCGTCATATGACTATATATCGTCACACGTCCTGGCGAGAGATTCCGAGCTTTCGCATCTTGGAGTTCAGAGTGGTTCGCTTGAGCCCGAGCCGGGCGGCCGCCCCTTCCGGGCCGGCGATAAGGCCCTGAGTCTCACGAAGCACCTTCAGGATATGCTCTCGCTCCGTAGCCTCAAGTGACGAGGAGGCGGCCGGGCCTGCCGGGAACTCCGCCGCTTCGGGTGTGGTCAATTCAGAAAGCGGCACGCGAAGCACGGGCCCGTTGGACAGTATGACCGCGCGCTCCAACAGATTTTCCAACTCGCGGACGTTCCCCGGCCAACGCCAGCGTTGCAGCGCCTGCATGGCCTCCGCTGGAATGGTCTCGATCACCCGATTCATGCGGCGGGCGTGCTTGGCCACAAAATGGTGCACCAGGATGGGAATGTCGTCGGAGCGCATCCGCAGCGGAGGAATCTCAATGGGAAAAACCTTCAGCCGATAGAACAGATCGCTGCGGAACTCGCGAGCCTGCACCATGGCCGCAAGATCGCGGTTCGTGGCGGCAATCAGGCGGACATCGACCGGGATCGTGCGGGTGCTGCCCAGGCGCTCGAATTCCTTCTCCTGAAGGGCCCGCAGCAGCTTGGGTTGGAGTTCCAGCGGGATATCCCCCACCTCATCAAGGAATAACGTGCCACGGTGGGCCAGCTCCAGACGTCCGATCTTCTGCGTGATCGCCCCCGTGAAAGCCCCCTTCTCATGGCCGAAGAGTTCGCTCTCGAGGAGCCCGCCCGGAATCGCTGCGCAGCTCAGCCTGACGAAGGTGCGCTCCCGCCGTCCGCTCAACGAGTGAATGGCACGCGCGATCAGTTCCTTGCCGGTTCCGGTCTCGCCCAGAATGAGGACCGTGGCGTCGGTGGGTGCTACCGTTTCTACCTGTTTCAAGACCCGCTTAAGAGCGTGGCTCTCGCCCACAATCTCTTCAAAGTCGTACTCCGTCCGCAGTTCCTCTTCAAGGTAGGCCTTCTCTTCCTGCAAGCGCTCGCGAGCCTCGGTCACCTGGCGATAAGTCTCAGCGTTGTCGATCGCGATCGCAATCTGAGCTCCGACGTGGCTTAGCAACCGGACATCCTTCTCCGTGAAGGGCGCCTCGGCGATCTTGCCGACCATGAGGGTGCCCAACGGACGCCCGCGATTGATCAAGGGAATCCAGCACGCGCAGTGGATGTCAAGATCCGTTAACCTCTTTAGGTCGGCGGGGGAGAAATCGTCCCCTTGCTGTGCCACGTGGTTCAGCACTATGGGCTCTCGCGAGGTGAAAGCCCAGCCAGCCGGCGAGCCGCTGATCGCGATCGGTGTGCCGTCGGGTGGCACCTTGCGGCCGCTGGGGGCTTCCAGCGTATGGATCCGCAATTGCCCGCTCGATACGTCAAACAGCGTCAGGCCACAATAATCATACGAAGCTACCTGGCGAATGCTGGCTGAAATTGCGGCCAAGAGTCTGCTAATGTCCAGATTTGAGACGAGCGTGTTGGTCACCTGCAACAGCAGTGCCTCCTCGGCCTGCTTGCGCTCGGTGAAATCGCGCGTGACCTTGGAGAATCCCCGCAGATTTCCCGCAGAATCGCGGAGTGCGCTGACAATGACATTGGCCCAGAAGCGCGAGCCGTCCTTACGCAGACGCCAACCCTCATCCTCGAACCGCCCGGTGGCCGCCGCGATCTTAAGCTCGTGGTCGGGCTTTCCGCGATCAATGTCCTCCTGCAGATAGAATTTCGAGAAATGTTGCCCCACGATCTCATCGGTCCGGTAGCCCTTGATCCGTTCCGCTCCCGCATTCCATGACGTTACGTAGCCGCGGGGATCCAGGATGAAGATGGCGTAGTCCTTGACACTTTCGACCATGGCGCGCAGCCGCTCTTCGCTCAACTGCAAGGCGTCCTGAGCGCGTCGGCGCTCGGTAATGTCGTTGTTGATCTCGAGGATTGCAGTGGGCCGGCCCGCGTGGTCGCGCTGCAGCACTTGGCGGCTGGCCACGGTGATGCGCCGCTTGTCCTTGGTGCTGTGTACGAGCTCGCCCTCCCAGTAGCCTTGGCCCCGGAGCTGGGCCTCAACCTCATGGAAAGGTTGCGGAAAAGTGGTTTCCAGAAGCGTGTGGGTTACGTTTCCGAGCGCCTCTTCCCTGCTCCAGCCGTATCTCACTTCAGCGCCGCGGTTCCAGAAGGTGATGCGACTCTCGAGATCGCGTACCATGATGGCGTCGTGGGCAACTTCCAGCAGTGCCGCCTGTTCGCGATTAAGGGCAGCCTGCTGATCGCGCTCGGCTTCAAGCCTCTTGCGCTCGCTGACATCGCGCACCACGGCCAGCACGATGGGCTCAGGACCCATGTGGAGCGCGTTCAGCATGATGTCGACGGGAAATTCAGTGCCGTCCTTGCGACGCGCGTAGAGCTCGAGTCCAACGCCCATCGGACGCAGCCGAGGCGCCGCAAGGTAGCTCCGCAGATGTTCAGCGTGGCCGCCACGAAAACGCTCCGGCATCAACACGCTCACGTTCTCGCCGACGACTTCCCTGCGGTGGTACCCGAAAAGCCGCTCGAATTGACCGTTCACTTCGAGAATGACGCCTGCCGGCCCCGTCGCCACGAGGGCATCCGGTGAAGACTCAAAGAGCTCCTGGAAGAGCCCTTGCTGTGGTCCGGAGGACACGATCTGGCGTTGGACTACGCCAGGATTGTTTCTCGCGTTATCAGGGGACACGTTCTCACCGAACGAGAGAAGACAGCATATCACACTTCGATATTAGTTGTAACGAGAATCCCGGTATTCGTTGCAACGGAAACGGCCACCGGGAGTCTTTGGTTTGTGGTACGGGCCTTAGCGTGACGGTCTGGCCGAGCGCGCACAAGGTATATCGCCCCCGGGGCTAAATGAGGCCGCCCGCTTTGCGGGCTCGGCAGCTCGCAAAGCCCGGCCACGTGCGAATCCAGGCAGGCGGGGCCACGCCTCTTAAACGTCTATTGACTGTGTTCCGGAATCAGTTACGCTGGTTGACTGTCAACCAGGGTGAAATTCAATCCAACGATGGAGGCAGCCATGATCACGCTCGCAGATGCCCGCCGGATTACCGCAGCAGCGGAGGAAAAGGCGCACGAAATCAAGCAGCCGATGAACATCGCCATTGTGGACGCCGGGGGCAACCTGGTATCTCACGTTCGCATGGACGGTGCCTGGATCGGCAGCATCGACATCTCGATTAACAAGGCTTGGACATCACGGGCTTTCGATATTTCGACCAAGGACCTGGCAGGCAACGCGCAATCAGGCGACCAGTTTTTCGGCATCCACGTTTCCAACCACGGACGCGTCATGATCTTCGCCGGAGGCATTCCCCTCAGGCGCGATGGCAAGGTTGTGGGGGCGATAGGCGTTAGCGGCGGCGACGGAAAGCAGGACCACAGCGTCGCCGAGGCCGGCGCTAAGGCTTTCTAAAGACAGGGTAGTAGTATCGTTTGCCGCTTTAGAGTCGTCTGTGGGACATCGTCATTCCCTCTATGAGGTCCTCGCCTGACGACTGGTGGGGGTTCGTAGCGCCAGCCTTTAGTAAAGCCCGGCGCTACTGCCGTGCTGTGTTCGTCGAAGCTGCGACGGGCTGCGCGGGCGCATTCCGCAGCGCCGTGAGTTCACCGAGGACCTTCTGCCACTCCTTGGGATCGTTCTCGATCGCATTGCGAGTCTTGGTCTCTTTAAAGAAACCGAGGACGTTCTGCTGCAGCGCCGGCGTAAGCCCGGCGAACTTGTGCGCCGCCAGCCGGTCGAGCAGCCTGGCGTATGTCTTGTCCGCGAGGCCGTATTCTCCGAGCACCGCCGGCTTGCCGGTGTCGAGATCGTCGTTCACAAGTGATCGATCGCCGTCCGCCGGACCATGGCCTGCCAGAGTCGTGTAGCGCTGCACGACGACTTTGAAGCTGGTGAGGAACAGCGCCTGCGTCTGCGGAGTTGGCGGCTTGAAGCGCAGCGTTCGCAGCGGTCCGATCTTGGGCAGAATGCGCGCCAGAAACACGAGGAATCGCGCCAGCAGCCCGGGTTCGGTCTCCGATTGCCCCCACAGCGCGCCCCGATATCGCGGCTGCCGGTAACTTTTGCCCCAACGCGTCTCATAGTCCCGCCGCGACAGCCGGTACACGAATCCCTTCTGAGTGGCCTTTGGATTCGCCTTCAGGATCTCGTCGCGCTTCTCTTTCCACGCCACCTTGGTCATTTGCGGAATAATCTCGCTGGCCGTGCGACGATAGGTTCCAATGGCAAGATCTTCGCTGAGAAAGAGGTCCTTGAGCCTGATGCCATAGGTCTCCTCGAACGCCCGCTCCAGGTCGCCGGTAGCCACTTTGAACCCGATGAAATCGCCGTAGGTGGCGGGCGAGTAGCCGGAGCCGGCGATCTGCGCCACGTCAAACGAGAATTCCACCATAATGTGCGCCGAAGGATCGTCCTCGTAGGTGGTAATCTTGCCGAATTTCTGCCGCAGCTTGGGATAAGTGTCCGGCACCGCAAGGTTCACGGCCAGCGGATGCCCCTCAGTGTCGGCGGCGTAGTGCGCGAGCGCGCCCAGCGCGAAGGCGTACTCATACATGTTCTGCGCCTGTTCGAAGAGCGCGCCGATAAAGTCTCCCGTCCTCACATAATGGGTGAGATCGCTGAACAAGTGGCTGCCGAATGGATAATAGCCCATGTCCTGAATCACGCAGCCGCCGTAAGCGTAAGCGTGCGCTTCACGAAGCTGCGCATCGGAAGCGGTGGGGTAGCGCTCGAGCAACAGAGGCTTGATGACGGGATCCCAGGCAGCGTCAATCACGGCCTCGTGACTGAGGACGGAATACGCTGCCAGCGGCGAGGCGAGGGGTCCCACGAGAAACAGGATCGCGAGCGCAGAGACCAGCTTTCGGTGCCACAAGCGAGCGCGAATCACGATCTTCAGCCGGGGGCAGGGCCCGTATCCTCGGCGTAATCCGGCCGATCTCGCGCTCACGTCATGGCGGGTCGAAACCACAGCTCAGTTAGATTACCGCAGAAGCCCGTCCGTCGCCCTGGGGGCCTGTAGCGGCGCTCTGTGACTGTCTGTGACCGCCGGTTCTTCCGAAAAAACAGTTGCGGTCTGTGACCGCCGGATTTTAAGCTTAGCAGCCGCTGATACTTAAGTCATACCCTGCCTCAAAATTGGCCACTAGGTAATGGGCTAACAGCCCATCACCGGCCACTACTCCATGTTGACAACCCTTCTCCAATGTGGTACAAGAGGGCAGACGACTTTTGCGGCGTCTTTCCATGCCTTTGCTTGTCACCAATCCGAACGAGACCCCCTGCCGAGGCCGTTCGACGCCCTCGAGTAACATCCGACGACCGATTACTTATCGAGGCTATCTTTCTGGGCTCTGCGGTTGTACGGTCTATAAGCCCGGCCGCGAAATTTTTCAAATTCCTGGGGAATCAAACCCACAAGCGCAGTATGTTCAATAGCATACAAGCCTTGCCTTGACGAAGCAAACCCACCCAGACCCGCGAGAGCTCTCCGCTTGTAAGCATAAGCCATTTAGTTTCTTATATCTAGCAGGCTCCATGGAGTATCCGAAAGTCAACCCAACGTTGGGCTAAGCCCCGTGGTTTCAACGAACCTTCAGTGTGGGATCGCGTGGCTTTGCGGCCTTGAGCGAAGATAAGCCTGCCAGACGGGCAGAGCCAACCACGGCCGCAGAAGAGAGGCACCGCCAGAGTCCGTGTAGCCCCTGGAGTACGGATCGCCCAGCCCGTTACGGGGCTCCGCCCTGCCGGTCCCTGGCAAGCTGCACCCCTACCGTCGAGGTCGAAAGGTTGACCGCTGTCAGCAATACCACTAAGCTGGCTAGTAGACTCCGTACGCTTGGCATCTCCTCCATGTCCATCTACGCCATCTACACCGTCTCGCACGACGATGCCGAAGCCCGCAACTGGCTTGGATTCCTGCGGCGCCATGGCTATGCCTCGCTCTCGTCGCTCGCGATCGAACGCGTCTTCTGGCTCGAAGGCACGGTGGACGTCCAGGCGCTGCTGCCGCTCGTGGCCAATCCACTCTACCAATCGGCGGCAGAGCATTCGATACTCGACGCGGCGCGCGGTCCGATTATCGAGATCGCGTACCGTCCCGCCGTCACCGACCCGGAGACGCCTTCGATTCTAACGGGCGCGCGAGCCCTCGGCCAGCCGGGGCTCGAGTTTGCACGGCTGAGCAGGCGTTATCAGTTCATCGGCCTGGGCGCATCGCAGGCGAACGAGGCCGCGTCACGGTTCCTCTACAATCCGGTTGTTCAGCGCGTGCGCGAACTCGGCGAAGTCTGGAGCACGCTGCGTCCTAGCGGCCAGCCCGATCCTGTAAGAACCGTCACGCTCGCCGGGCTCGACGATCAGGCGCTGACCGAGCTCTCGCGCGAGCGCTCCTGGTATGCGCCGCTGGACCAGATGAAGGTAATCCAGGAGCACGAGATGGCGCGCGGGCGTCCGCACACCGACGCCGAGATCGAGATTCTGGCGCAGAGCTGGAGCGATCACTGTTATCACACCACCTGGAAGAGCCTGGGCCTGCTGAAGCAGCTCTCGCAGGCGACCGCCAAGATCAATCATCCGCTGGTCGTCTCCGCGTTCAAGGACAATGCGGGTGGAATGGAGTTCTACGATGGTTGGGTGGTGACCATCAAGGGCGAGACGCACAACTTCCCTACCGCCATCGCACCCTTTGGTGGAATCTCGACCAAACACGGCGGCGTGATCCGCGACACGCTGGGCTTCGGTAAAGGCGCGTACCCCATCGGCGGTTCGACGATCATGGGCACCCAGGACCCTCGCCTCGCAGACGCGGACGTACCGGCCGGCGCGCTGCATCCGCGCCTGATCGTTTCTGAGTCGATCCGCGGCACGGCCTATTACGTGAATCCGATGGGCATTCCGATGCTGCATCCCATCTACCGGGTTCACCCGGGCTACGCCAAGTGCTTCGCCCTCGGACATTCGATCGGACTGATTCCGCGCGAGCACGCACTCAAGGAAACTCCCCTGCCGGGCGATCTCGCGCTGCTGATCGGCGGCGAGACAGGCCGCGATGGCATCCATGGCGCCACCGCCAGCTCGGCCAGTATGACGGGGGAGACTCTGGCCAAGGAATCGGCGGCGGTGCAGATCGGGCACCCGATCGCCGAGCGCAAGTTCGCCACCGCCATTCCGGTGCTCCGCGACGCCGGCCTCATTCGATCCATCACCGATCTCGGCGCCGGCGGCATCTCGAGCGCGGCCGGCGAAATGGGCTCCGAGACCGGCGTCGAACTCGAACTGGACACGGTGCCGCTAAAGGACCACAGCCTCACCGCCTGGGAGATTCTGCTTTCCGAGTCCCAGGAGCGGATGCTGTTGGCGATCGCGCCCGGGAAGCTCGCGGAAGCCGAAGCCGTTCTCGATCGATTCGAGGTGCCGCACACGGTGATCGGGCGTTTCACGGACCACGGGCGCTTTGAGGCGAGATGGCATGGGCTGACGGTAACCGATCTGGAGATGGGCTTCCTATGGGGGGCCTGCCCGATCGAGGCTACAACGGTAGCTGAGCCCGCCCGCCGTCTTGAACCGCTGAACCTGCCCGCGCTTGACACGCCCGAGGACTGGTCGCGCGCGATTCATGGCGTGCTTGCGCACTATCACTGCTGCGACCAGAGTCCGGCGGGAGTCCGCTTTGACAGCACCGTGCAGGGCCGGACCGTGATCGGCCCGTACGGCGGACGGAATCACCGCATGCCAACGAACATCGCGGTCTCCACGCCGCTGCGCGGCAAGCCGTACGGTCTCGTCACCACGGTGGCGTTCAATCCTTTCTACGGCGACATCGATCCCGCGGCCATGGCGCGTCTGATGGTGATCGAGGCCATCACCAAGGGTGTGGTCGCGGGCGTTGACTATCGCGAAATGGTCCTGTGCGACAACTTCTACACGCCGCGGCTGCGCCCCGAAGTCGCCTGGGACCTGAAGGCCATGGTGGCAGCGATTGCCGAGCTTTCTGTTCAGATTGGCGTGCCTTTTATCTCAGGGAAGGATTCTAGCTCAGGGACGTTTGAATCCGCGGGACGCCGCATCGACGTGCCGCCGACGCTGGCCGTGGCCGCCATGGGGCGCTTGCCGGACGTGAAGCGCGTGGTCACCAAGGAATTCAAACGCCCGGGCAACCGCCTGGTGATCCTTGGGCGCTCGGACGGCGGCGCGCTTGGCGGCAGCGTCTATGCTGATCTTCAGGGGCGGCGAGGCGGTCGTCTGTTCGACGGCGGAGACGGGGTTGCGCAACGCGAGCTGTGGGATGCGCTGCTCGCGTGGCCTCGTTCCGGCCGTTACGTGTCGGGTTCGGCCATCGCCGAGGGCGGCGTGCTGCTGCGGCTGTTCGAAGGGAGCCTGGGCTCGGGTCTCGGAGCGAAAGTGGATCTCAGCGCCTCGCGACGACGGCAGAAAGGAATCGCTGATGGGGGCGCGGAGCTACTGTTCGGCGAGTTCATCGGCTCGGCGCTGATCGAAGTCGAAGCGGACGCCCCGCTCGCCGCGTTCGGCCTACCGTACCGCGAGATTGGAGAAGTGACTGCGCAACCCGAACTCGAAATCAGGACACGAGCATGGGAAAGGATCCGTGAGACGATGACGAATCTGGAAGCGAGTTGGTCGCGAGCCTTTCGCGAGGTCATCGGATGAGCGAAGCGGTGACAGCCATTCTCTACGCGCCGGGAACGAACTGCCACGAGGAGACCGCAGCGGCGCTGGAACGCGCCGGCGGACGCAGCGAGTTGGTCTTGCTGCACGATCTGCTGAGCGGCACAAGTGCTCTCAAACGCTACCAGGCGGCGATCGTCCCCGGCGGCTTCTCTTACGGCGATCACCTGGGCGCAGGCCGCGTCTTCGGCACGGTCCTGGTGGCGCAGCTTCGCGACCAACTCGCGGAATTCCTTGACGCTGGCAGGCCGCTACTTGGCGTCTGTAACGGATTTCAGGTCTTGACCGAAGCGGGAATCCTGCCGGGCCGAGTGCCGGGCGGTCACGGAATGGCCTTGCTTGATAATGAGTCCGCGCATTTCGAGGATCGCATGGTGCGCTTGCTCGTCGGCGATCAGCCATCGCCATGGACAGCCGGCCTGAGCGGCCGCGTGCTCCAGATGCCGTCGGCGCACGGCGAAGGTCGCCTCCATTCCGACGCGGCGGCCTGCGGAGGCGGGATAGTCTTCCGCTACGTTGACGCTGCCGGCGTGCCGACCAACGAGTATCCATACAATCCGAGCGGCGCTCCCGGCGGCATCGCGGGCATTTCCGACAGTACCGGCATGGTCGTCGGATTGATGCCGCACCCGGAGCGCGCCTCGCTGCCGGTTCACGAATCGCAGGATGGGCTTGAGATTTTCCTCAATCTTGTGCGCTGGCTGGCTCTGTAGGGGCGGCCCTTATGGCCGCCCTCGCGCGGTCGCAAAGTGTGCGGGCGGCCACAAGGGCCGCCCCTACAAAGCCAGTTCAACTCACGAATCCCGACCAGCGCAAGTAATCCTGGAGCAGCGTATTTCCCCAGAGGCAGACGTAGATCGCGGCCGCTCCCAGAAAGCTTCCGTAGGGCCACTGAAAGCGCCGGAATCGCGGGTACAGGAGTTCGAGCGGCAGAGCGACCAGGCTTCCCAGCAGCGATCCCAGCAAAACGGTCATCAGCGTCAGCGGCACGCCGAAGTACACGCCGACCAGCAGCATCAGCATCACGTCGCCGAAGCCCAGGTACTGTTTGCGGCGTCCGCCGAAATAGTAGAAGGCCTGTCCAACGAGATAGAACAGGCCTCCTCCGACGATCGCTCCCGCCACGGCCCCTTCGAACGAGCCGAGCGCGGGCGACGGCGCCACGCCCCAGTTCAGCAGCAGCCGGAGAAGCGGCCGGCTATCGACGGGCACGAACCAACTGAATCCGAGACCAATGAAAATGGCCGGCACAGTTACACGATGCGGGATACGACGCTCGGTGAGATCGGTGAACACGAGCACAATGAGAACCATCAGGAGAAAGGCGTCGCGCACGAATCCGAGTCCCCAGCCTTCGGTGCGAAACGCAACGAGCAGCAGGGCGGCGGTGCCGAGCTCAACCATGGGGTAGATCCGCGAGATCGGCTCGCCGCAGTCGCGGCAGCGTCCGTGAAGCAGCACAAAACTCAGCACGGGAATGTTGTCGTACCAGCGGATGGGGTGGTGGCAACGCGGGCACGCGGAGCGCGGGCGCACCACTGACAGTCCGAGCGGCAGCCTCGCAATGCACACGTTCAGAAAGCTTCCGAAAGCGAGCCCGAAAAGGACGACAAACAAGTAAGCCATGGCTTGTGGTGCCGGCATCCTGCCGGCGCTGTCTTTCGCCGCTTCACGTGCCCCACAGGGGCGGGACTGGATGAGCAACCGTGCGGCTGTGCTGCGCCCCTACCCGGACTCCGCTTGCGTGAGACGAAGGTAGACCGATTCCGTCTGGCCGATCATTATATCGCTGGAAAACCCCGCAGCGCGTTCCCGCGCTTGCTCTCCGAATTGCCGCAGCCGCTGCGGATGGGACGCGGCATCAGCCAGGGCGTCGGCAAGGGCGCCCGGCGAATCCGGGGGAACGAGCCATCCCGTCCGCCCTTCCTCCACCACTTCCGGCAAACCACCCACGCGACTGGCCACCACGGGCAGTCCATGTGCCATGGCGAGCAGCGCCGACGATCCCAGACCCTCGGCGCGGGAAGGCATCGCGTACAAATCGAGGGCCGCGAAGAACGGCGCGAGATCCTCGATCCAGCCCACCCATCGCACGCTATCGCCGGCCTTGGTCAACAACCCGCTGACGCGCGGCGATCGGCGCTCGGGTCCGTCGCCCGCCAGAAGCAATCGTGCACGGCGCGAAGCGGGCGGAGTGAATCGGAGGAAAGCTTCAAGCAACACGTCCTGTCCCTTCTCCGGCGTGAATGCGCCGACGTGACCGACGACAAAGGCTTCGGGATCGAGACCCCATTTCACACGAGAGAGGGCGCTCACGCGGGCGTCCGGCAACTGGGCGGGAATCTCGATGCCGTCGCGAATCACAGTGATCTTCGCCGCGGGTATGCCCGATCGCACCAGCAGGTCGCGAATGAAATCCGAGACCGCAATAATTGCGTCGCACGTCGGTCCGTATTGAAGTCGATGCCACCCCATCTTCGGGCCGAGACCGGCTGGCATGAACGTGACCCGGCGCGTGGCGACGCGCTTCGCCCCGGAACCGATCGAGGCGAGGGCGCTCAACGTCTGACCGCGGCCGTCATGCGCGTGCAGAACCTCGAAACCGGAGCGCGCGATCTCGCGCCGCAGTTCCCGGATCGTGGCGGGCAGCGGATTACGGCGGCTGAACGTGACCACGCGAAATCCGAACTGGCGGGCCCGCTGGCCGAGCGAACTATCGTCTGGACAAGCGATAAGCTGACCGTGGCCGCGCTCACGCAGTGCACGGGCCAGCAGCAGCAACTGCCGCTGGCCGCCGCGCAGTTCGCGTCCGGTGTCAAGATGAAGGATCCTCAGAAAGGCCTCAATGGCTTAGTGAGTTTCCGCGCCGCGGTGCAGCAAACTCAGCTTCTCGAATTTCCTGGCCACATAGCGAGCCGCCATCCGCGCAATCAGGAATCCCTGCCGGCCATCGAGGAGCCCCGCGCGAAAAAGGTAAGTCTGCAGAAAGACCCAGGACGGCATGAGCCACGGCGTCAGTAGGGGCGCTCGCTGGCCGCGGTCGAGCATCTCACGCGCGGCGAGATCAGTATAAAACTCGATGCGCTCGCGATGCTCTTCAAGCGAATCGCAGGTGTAATGCAGAATCTCGCCGGGCAAGGTCTCGACCGATCCATCGACCACAACCGACTCATGCACGTAAGCGCCTTCCCAGCGCCCGCGGCGGCGGTCGAAGAGCCGAAGCTTGTAATCCGGATACCAGCCGGAATGGCGAATCCAGCGGCCGAGATACCGGGCGCAGCGCGCCCAGCGATATCCGGCCGCATGAGGAGAGGACGCTTTCCACTCCATGACCGCCTGCTGCGCGCGTGCGTCCACCTCCTCATCGGCGTCGAGACTCAGGATCCAGTCATGACGAGCCTGCGCGCTGGCGAAGGTCTTCTGTGCCGCAAAGCCGGCAAAGGGATGAACGATCACGCGCGCACCCAGCGATCGAGCGATGCTGGCCGTCTCATCCGTCGAATCGCTGTCGATCACGATTATTTCGTCGGCGCAGGTAAGCGACCGGATCGCGCGCGCGATGTTACGCGCTTCGTTGCGGGTGATGATCGTCGCGGAAAGTGACGGCACAGGTCAATTGTCGATTGAAGATTGACGGATTGTCGATTGCTATCTTCGCGCCAGCGACGCCTCAAGTTTGGACAGGCGCTGGAGTTCGGCAGTCACCAGCCGGCAATCACGAATGAACTCCATGGTCACTCGTCAGGACTCTGGCGTATTTCCCACCCAGCACCTGCTCGGTCACGCCGGCGATATCGGGTGCGTGGGGCCGATCCTCCTTCAATGGCCGAGCCACCCGCCGGACGGTCCGCCGGGCCTGCTCCGCAAGAGTTCCCGTGGTGAGCGGCGCGAGCCGATCAAGCGCGTGGGTGGCAGCAAGCAGCTCGATCGCCAGGATCGACGCCGTGTTCGCGACCACCTGCTTCAGCTTCAGCGCCGAGCCCATCCCCATGCTGACGTAGTCTTCCTTATTGCCCGACGTAGGAATGGAGTCGACCGACGCGGGGTGCGCCAGAACTTTGTTCTCGGAAGCGAGCGCGGCCGCCGTCACCTGCACCATCATCAGGCCGGACTCGATACCCGGAACTCCGGCGAGAAACGGCGGCAAGTCCGAGGTCAGCGGATTCACCATGCGATCGGTGCGCCGCTCGGAAATTCCGCCGAGCTGTGTCAGCGCAATGGCAATCACGTCGAGCGCGGTAGCCACGGGCTGGCCGTGAAAGTTCCCGCCGGAAAGCACTTCGCCTTCGTTCGTGAAGACCAGCGGATTGTCGGTGGCGCTGTTCATCTCGATTTCGAAAGTCCGGCGCGCGAACGCCAGGGCATCGCGTACGGCACCGTGAACCTGGGGCATGCAGCGCAAGCTGTACGCGTCCTGAACGCGGCCGCAGCCGCGATGCGATTCGCGGATCGTGCTGCCATGGTTCAGCCGCTCCAGATTCCGGGCGCTCTCGATCTGTCCAGGATGGGGACGCGCGCGCTGCAGGCGTTCGTCGAACGCCACCGGGGAACCGCGCAGAGCGTCGAGCGAGAGCGAACCCGCCACGTCCGCCGTGTCCGCCAGGATTTCCGCCTGCGCGAGCGCCAGCAATCCCACGGAGAGCATCGCCTGGGTTCCGTTCACCAGCGAAATACCCTCTTTGGCTTCGAGCACCAGCGGCTTGAGACCCGCGCGTCTCAGGACCCTCGCGGCAGATTGCGGCCGCGCACGCGAGCTGAAGTCCGGATCGACCGTGACTTCGCCTTCGCCGATCAGCGTCCGAGCCACGTGAGCGAGCGGCGCCAGGTCGCCGCTGGCGCCGACGGATCCCCGCGAAGGCACGACGGGGTGAAGGCGATGATTCAGCATCGCGCACAGAAGCTCCGCGACCGCAGGACGAATGCCCGAAAGTCCGGCGGCGAGAGTGTTCGCGCGCAGCAGCAGCAGTCCGCGCGTTTCGGGGACGCTCAGAGGATCGCCGACGCCGCAACAGTGGCTGCGGACCACGTTCAATTGCAGCTGCCGCGCCTGGGCAGGATCGATGTGCTCGGTGGAGAGGCTGCCCACGCCGGTGGTAACGGCGTAGACCACTTGCTTCTCACGGATCATCCGGTCCACGACGCGTCGCGACGCGATCATCGCCCGGCGCGCGTCCCCATTCAGACCAACCCGTCGTCCCCGCAGCACAACGTCCGCGAAGTCCTGGCGAGTGAGATCATGACCGTTGAGCAGGAGAGTACGAGACATAGGAAATTGACGATAGGAGATTGTCGATTGACGATTGGTTAATGCAACGCTGGAACCAGCGATTGCTCGCCTTCGCGCATCGACCGGTCTGACTGTCCTCTGCCAACCGGGTTCTTCAATCGGCAATCATCAATCGCCAATCGAAAATCTCCGGGCTCCCTCCCGGAACAGCTCCGCATATCTCTCGGGCAGGGCGCGAGGATGCCCCTCACGATCGGTGATCACGTGTACGGTTTCCCCTTCGGCCAGCATCTCGCTGTCGGGCATCTTGTAAACCTCATATCCGAAAACCAGCACGCGCTTACGAACGGCGCGCAGGCAAGTCCGCACTTCTATCAGATCGTCATAGCGCGCCGGGGCCTTGTATCGGCAGCGCGCCTCAGCCACCATGATAAACAAACCGTCGTCATCCTCCATTTCGCGATAAGCAAAGCCGTGCTGCTTGCAGTAATCGGTACGCCCAATTTCAAACCAGACCAGAAAGTTGGCGTAGTATACTACGCCCATCTGATCGGTTTCGGCGTAACGCACGTGAAACGAAGTGGAGGTCCAATGGGGCGCGGTCGTGATCCTCATCGGCCCACATTGTACCAGAGCAGGGCCGGAGCCAGAATCAGGAAACGCAGGCGGTAACACGCTGATGAATGATCTTATTCGCTGCGGCTGGGCAAGCACCGAACTCGGTATCGCCTACCACGACAAAGAATGGGGCGTGCCGCTGCACGACGATCGCCGTCTCTTCGAGTTCCTCATCCTTGAAGGCGCCCAGGCCGGGTTGAGCTGGGAGACGATTCTGCGCAAGCGCGCGGCTTATCGCGCGGCGTTCGCCGGATTCGATCCCGCCCGCGTCGCGCGTTTTGACGCGCGCCGCGTCCAGCGCCTGTTGGAGAATCCAGGCATTGTGCGCAATGCGCTGAAAATTTGGTCGGCGATCCGGAATGCCGGGGCGTTCCTAAAGCTCCAGGGCGAATTCGGCAGCTTTGACGCCTTCATCTGGGGATTCGTTAGCGGCAAGCCGAAGATGAACGCCTGGCGTGACCTGAAGCAACTGCCCGCGACAAGCCCGGAGTCGGAAGCGATGAGCGAAGAGTTGCTTCGGCGGGGCTTCCGCTTCGTGGGTCCCACAATCTGCTACGCATTCATGCAAGCGGTGGGAATGGTCAATGATCATCTGGTCGGGTGCTTCCGTTACCGGCAAGTCAGCCACGCCCGTTCGCGAAAATCGCCCGGAGCGCGCGCTTGAGGACCGCCGCAGAACCCGCGACCACGCAAGCGCCTCCGACCTGGACGCAATGGGACGAAACGTTTCGCGTGATCTTCTACCCGCCATTTTTCAAGAAGACGGTCCAGATCGCGCTCGTGGTAGGCACGGTGCTCTTCGCCATCAATCACCCCGACGAAGTTATCCACGGCCGGGCGACGCTCGCTGTGTGGATCAAAGCGCCTGGATTCCCGCTTTCGCGGGAACGGCTGGGCGGGCAACCCTGCAAATGACACCAGCGGCCGAACGGGATTAAAATGCCGAAACCGCTCATCGGCAGAACCCGCCGGCAAGCTCGTCAAGAGGAGAGAAACATGGCAGAGCCACCGCTTGTACCCGCCAAGACCGCCGTGCTCAGCATGGACCTTCAGACGAGCATCGTTTCGATTTACACCAAGGACCGCCCGGACCTGATCGAGCGCGCCGCTGAAATCCTAAACGCGGCTCGCGGGTTGGGTATGAAGGTCATTCACGTACGCGTGGGCTTTCGCCCGAGGCTCCCGGAGGTCAGCTCGCGAAACCTCCTTTTTAGTTCCGTCAGGAACTCGCCGCAACATCAAGCGATTTTCGAGGGCGCCGCCGGCGAGGTTCATCCCGGACTGGCCCCGCAGGCGGATGACATCACCGTGGTCAAGCATCGCGTGAGCGCGTTCGCCGGCACCGATCTGGAGATGATCCTGCGCGCCAACGGCATCGACACGTTGGTGCTGTTCGGGATCGCGACCAGCGGGGTTGTGCTCTCAACGCTGCTCGAAGCGTCCGATGCCGACTACCGGTTGATGGTGATCGAAGACTGCTGCGCCGATCTCGATGCCGGGCTGCACGCCTGCCTGGTTGAGAAGTTGTTTCCGCCCCGGGGCGAGGTGCTGAAGTCGAGTGAATTCCTCGGGCGCCTGCGGGCGAGCGCTTACTCCTCGGTGTAGCGCCGGCGTCCTCACCGGCGCTTCCCCGCGCTGAGGACAGGGCCCGCTACAACTCTGGATTCCGGCGGTGAGGACACCGCCGCTACAGCGAGCTCGAGCCGGCCCCAAAGGGACCGGCTCGAGCAGACGATTTCCGCCGGGCAAACTACTGCACGGCGAAGATCAGGTCGTCATGATCGTTGTACGAACCCGTGGTGCACGGGCCCGATCTTCCCAGGTACCGGAATTGCGCCCGAACCGCCTCCAGCGTCCCGGTAGGAAGCGTGAACGTGGTCGAGAGCGTATTGGTTCCGGCCTTCGTGGGCGTAATCGTTTTGATGAACGTCCAGGTCGGGTTGGAGGAGTTGGCGTTCGCTGTGTAATACAGGTCGAGGGCGTCGGATGTGTATGCGCTATAGGCCCACACCGTCGCCGTGACCGTCGCGGATTGGCCGTGCGTCAACCAGCCGCCGTTGGTGGACGACACCAGGATTCGGTCGTTCGATTCGTCGGAGTGGAAGACTCCCGCGGTACCGTCGGAACACAGGCTCTTGATGGTGTTCGGCTGATTGGGCTCGGCGCCGCCGGACATGTGGTCGCGTCCGAGCAGCAGCGATGGGCCCGAGTCGCATGAAGTGCCAACCGCAGCGCACTCCGGAGCTTTCAGCGCGGAGCTGTAGACGGCCGTCTGCGCGCCCGACGAAGTCACCGTCAGGCTGATGGTAGTGCTATGGGTCAGGGAGCCCGAGGTTCCGGTCACGGTGATCGTCGAAGTGCCGGTGGTCGCCGTCCCGGAAGCGGTGAGGGTCAGGGTCGAGGTCGTGCTGCCGTTCGCGGGCGGAGTCACCGGATTCGGCGCGAATCCTGCGGTTACGCCGCTGGGCAGACCGCTGGCGCTCAGCGTAGTGGCGGAGCTGAAGCCGTTCTGGCTGGTGATCGTGATCGTGCTGGTGCCGTTCCCGCCCTGGCTGATGGTCACGGAGGAGGGTGAGGCGCTGATGGTGAAGTTGGGTGACGCCGCGGAATTGACCGTGAGCGTGATCGTCGTGGTAGCCATCAGACCGCCCGAAGTGCCGGTGATGGTCACGGTGACCGTCCCGGTCGTCGCCGTGCCGCTGGCCGTCAGGCTCAACGTGCTGGTGGTGGTGGTGCTGGTCGGATTGAACGTCGCCGTCACGCCGCTCGGCAAGCCGGACGCGCTTAAGCTCACGCTGCCGTTGAATCCGTTCAGGTCGTTCACGGTGATGGTGCTGGTACCTGCGGCGCCGCCCTGGGTGATCGTCACGCTGTTTGGCAAAGCCGAGAGCGTGAAGCTCGCCGTGCCGCCGCCGCCCAGCGAGTTGATCAGGCCGCTGCCGTTCGGGCTTCCCCACCCGGTCGCCAGATCGAAGCCGGTCGTGGCCGAATAGCCGTTGCTGCCGCTCTTGACGTCGTGGAAATTGGAGGTATAGCTCGATCCTTCGCCGATCGCGTACAGGCTGGGATTGATGAATCCGAGTGTCGGATTCCCATTCAGTACCGCCTGCTGGTTCACCAGGGCCAGATATCCGGCCCACATGGGCGCGGCAAAACTGGTCCCGCCGTACTCGTTGGCCGTGCAGGTGGTCTGGTCAGAGCAGACGTAGAAGGTGAAATTCGCGTTGGCGGAAACGTCCGGGGCGTTGCGATAGCTGGAGGAGCACTTGGAACAGGTGCTAAGCACGCCCGTCTGCCATGAGGGAACCGCGAAGTGGTTCGGCGAAATACCGCCGCCGCCGTCGACCCACGCGCTTTCTGAGCTCCAGGGTCCACCCGCACCGGACGTCGTCAAGTCCGTGCCGCCGACGGAGGTGATATAGACGTCGTCGGCCGGGAAGATCGCGGAAGATGATGACCACTTCCCGCTGTCGCCGGCCGCCTGGAACAGGTTTTGACCCTGAGTCGCAAACTCCTGGAAGTACGGATTGTCGGTGTTCGGGTCCGCCGGGCTCCACGTCCATGAAGAGCTCAGCTGCGCGTTCAACGGGTTGGCCGTCGCCATGGCGTTGAAAATCGACGCATCCGTCGAGCCGATATACATCACCAGGCTCGACAAACCGGGCGCCATGCCCAACGCCTGCGTCATATCCAGCGTCTGCTCGCCGTCATCGCAACTCGGATAAAAGCAGTTCGTGCTGGTGCCGTCGGTCGATTTGAGTGTGATCGGTACGCTGTTCGTCTGACCCGCATTCTGATAGTAAGTGTTGAGGTCAGCGAGGTCAGTGCCGTAATACTCCAGCAGTCCGAGCGATTGCCCGCTGCCGTTAAGCGATGTGGCCTCGTAGTAGGCCCCTCTCATGTCGCTGCCGCAAAAAGACTGCGACGGGCAGGAACCCGTGGTGGCGAGTGAGTGTACGCCCGGCGGCCGGCGAACGGTCAAGGGCTGCGGGATGGAGTAATTGTCGAGACCCGAGATATGCCAGAGCTGGAAGGGCAGATCCACGGTGGGCTCGCGGTCCGGAGCATAGAAGGTGCGATTCTCCGTCGGGTGCTGGTAAAGGCCCATGTTCACATGGAACGCGTTCTCGATGTTCGCCACCGTGCCCGTGACGTCCACGTTCAGTCGATTGCGGGAAGTGTCGACCACGGTGAGGCCGTGTGACTGGGCAAACTGAAGCACGGCGTCGTAGTCGTCCTGGGTGGGACCGAACATGCTCGTGAACTCTTCGACGGTCAGGAACTGGCGATAAGAAGGGCTGAGAGGATCGTAGAGGTCCTTCAGAAAGCCGTCCAACTCGGTCTGATTGCGGAGCGGCAGAGTAATCACAAGGCGCATTTGTTGCGTCGCGGGAAGCTGCCCGACGAGCTTGGCCTGCCCGTTGAGCGTCACTTCACGCACGTGGTGGGTTAGCAGGGGTTGAGATTGAGCATGGGAAACGATGCTCGAAACCGACACAAGCGCGATGATCGCAAGCAGGAACTTGCCTGGTCCTCGAATCATGCCTCCTCCAAGTATCGGGATTTTATTGTCTTCTACGGCAATAGCAAGAGCCCTTTCCACCGCCAGACTACAGCGGCAGGCGCGGGTCCGGTCCTACTTAGATGTCAGGACGTCCTTCGACGCGGTCGTAAACGGTGCAGGCGCTGGTTGATCCCAGCGATTCGTTGTAGAGGGATTTCAGCTTCAGTTGATAGCGCACTTCCTGATCGAAGCGCTGCAGGTCGCGGAGGTCCTGAAGCTTGATCGGAAATCGTCTGCCGCCTCGCGCAAGCCAGAACTTCTGGTATCCATGATCCTCGAGCTCGCAGGGTACGTCGCGGACCATGAAGTGAGGAGGCTCAAGCGGCTCCCAGAAGCCGCGGTTGGACGACCCCAGCCGATGCACACAATTGTACTTCCTGACTTCGAGCGTGTTTCCGGGGCCCTCGGCCACCGTGAAGCCCGCCTGCTCGAATCCTTTGCGAATATCTGCTAAAGTCGTCTGTGGTTTCGCCATCGTTCCCGTCCCGGGTTCTTGTATCCTGAGGCCCCAGAGAAGAATCTAACGGACCATACGCACGAGCGCAAGGACTTATGCAAGGCGATTTCAGTAATTTCGGCACCGGCTTCGCGAAGGACGATCCCGGACCCGGCTTTCCTTCGGGAGCTCCGGCGGCTCCCCGTCAACCCGGAGGGGCGGTTGACGTGATCTCTCTGATCGGGAATACGCCCCTGCTCCGTCTAGGCAGGATCGCGCGGGCGCATCCGGGGGTGGAAATCTACGCCAAGGCCGAGTGGGCGAATCCCGGCGGATCGGTGAAGGACCGTCCGGCGCTGAACATCATCCGCGGGGCCGAACGGTCGGGCCGGCTGTGCCACTCGAAAACGCTGATCGATTCCACGTCGGGCAACACCGGAATCGCCTACGCCATGATCGCGGCGGCTCGCGGATATCGCGTGAAGCTTTTCGTGCCCGAGAACGTCAGCGTGGAACGCAAGCGGATTCTGCAGGCGTACGGAGCCGATGTCGTCTACACCAATCCCATGGAAGGTTCGGATGGAGCGTTGCGCGAGGTGCGCGCGCTAGCTCGGGAGAACTTCGGCCAGTACTTCTACGCCAATCAGTATGACAATCCGGCGAACTGGCAGGCGCATTATCAGACGACGGCACCGGAGATCTGGCAGCAGACAGCGGGACGTGTAACACACTTCGTGTGCGGTCTCGGAACGGGTGGCACCTTCACGGGCACTTCGCGGCGTCTGAAGGAGCTGAATCCGGCGATTCGCTGCATCTCGGCGCAGCCGGACGCCGCATTCCACGGTCTCGAAGGTCTGAAGCATATGCCGAGTTCCATTCAGCCCGGCATCTATGATCCAACGCTCGCGGATGAGAACTTCGGAATCTCGACCGAAGAAGCCTATGCCGCTACCCGGCGATTGGCCCGCGAGGAAGGGCTGCTGACGGGCATATCGAGCGGAGCGGCCGTCGCGGCGGCGCTGCGCGTGGCCGGCAGGATCGAGCGCGGCGTGATCGTCACAGTCTTCAGCGACCGGGGCGACAAATACCTCAGCGAGCGCTTTTGGGATGAAGGCCGGCAATAACGTACTCAGGAGGCGAGCATGGCGTCGCGGTTCTCGGAGCACGTTTACACCGTTACACGCTTTGTATTCGGGTTGCTATTTGCCTGTCACGGCGCGCAAAAACTGTTTGGCGCGCTCGGCGGACACCAGATGACCGGCAATCCCAAAATGCTGACGGCCGGAATCATCGAGTTCTTCGGTGGAATCCTCATTGCTCTGGGCCTCGCCGCCAGCATCGCCGCCTTCATCGCCTGCGGCGAAATGGCGTACGCCTACTTCACAGTCCACTACCCGCATGCGTTCTGGCCTATCATGAATGGCGGGGAACCGGCGGTGCTCTATTGCTTTTTCTTCTTGTATGTGGCGGCGCGCGGATCCGGTCGCTTCAGCGTCGACGCAAGATTTCGAAAAGGATGAGTTGTAGCGGCGCTGTCCTCAGCGCCGGACGAGTGTGGCGGCGCTGTCCTCAGCGCGGACTCGCCGGTGAGGAACCGGCGCTACAGCGAAAAACGTGAGGAGGGGTCTTATGCCAGATTGCAGACGCTACGAGGGCGTGACGGCAGAGAAGATGGAACGGGTGAAGCAGGGGCTCATCAGGAGCGGTATCAAGCCGCCGGAGGGTCCCGCAGGCATGATCGAAGCGATGGGGGTAAAGGTCTCGGTCAACTACGTCGCCGCCGACCAGGCGCTTGACATCTGTATTGTGGACAAACCGGAGTTCATTCCGGACACACTGATCTGGGCGCAGATTGAATGGCCGCTCAAGGCGTAGGTTGTGAAGCAGGCATCCTGACTGCGTCAGAGCAATTTCTCTCCGTGGCCTCTGTGCTTCTAAAATCCTCAACACAGAGGACACAGAGGCTCTGTGGGCTCTGCGTTGAAAGCTTCTCTCCAGGCACGGAGAACACGAAGGGCCATGCGGCACGGAACGTGAGACTTCGAATGCTAAGGCTGGGCGCTGAACATCTCGATGCGATTCATCGGCACGCTTCGCGTGACTATCCCGCGGAGTGCTGTGGTGTGCTGCTCGGACAGGACGTCGGCGAGGTGAAGCACGTTGCGGAGGTGGCGGCGCTCGCCAATCTGCGCCACGAGCCCCAACGGGCGGCGGAATTCGTCCCGCTCGAGGATCCGAGACGCGAGTCGGAGCGCAATCGCTACCTGATCGATCCTCGGGAGCAACTTCGCGTGGAGAAGGACGCCCGGACGCGCGGGCTTACGGTGCTCGGCTATTATCATTCGCACCCCGACCACCCGCCGCGTCCCTCGGAGTACGATCGCGAGCACGCCTGGCCGTGGTACTCTTATCTTATCGTCGCGGTGGAGAAGGGAGTCGCCCGCGACAGCCGGTCGTGGGTGCTTTCCGAAGACCGGTCCGTCTTCCAGTTGGAGCAGCTTGAGGTGGCGAACGTTCTGAGTCACGCTCAGGTAAGCCGCGACGGAAAGCCAGGCCCGGTTCAATAAAGGAGAAGAAATGGCCGTGAAGGTGATCATCCCTACTCCGCTGCGGCAGTATGCCGGCAAGCAGGAGTCGGTCCAGATTGAGGCGGGCACGGTGGGCGAGGCGCTCTCGGGCCTGACCACGCAATACGCCGACTTGCGCCGGCATCTTTACAACGATGAAGGCAAGATCCGGAGTTTTGTGAACGTCTACCTGAATGACGAGGACATCCGTTATCTCAGCAAGGAACAAACGCCCGTCAAAGAGAACGACGTCCTCAGCATCGTTCCTTCCATCGCGGGTGGCGCGCCCTCCCCGAACGCCGGAAACTGCTCGATTCTGCGCTGCATCTGTAGCTAGCCCGGGGACGATTCCCGGGCCCTCCCGCCACTTTAAGCCGGCTCCGCGAAATCAATTCGGAGCTGCCGGCCATTACGTTACCCCCGATTGGAGGTGTCTAGTTATGGCGAGTACAGCGGTCATCGACGGCAGTTCTACACTCAGCAAGGACGAGGTCCTGCGCTATAGCCGGCACCTGATCATGCCGGAAGTCGGCATGGAGGGCCAGCTGAAGCTCAAGGACGCAAAGGTGCTTTGTATCGGCGCCGGAGGGCTGGGATCGCCACTCGGGCTGTATCTGGCGGCGGCGGGAGTAGGCAGGCTCGGGATGGTCGATTTTGACGTGGTCGATTTCACCAATCTGCAGCGGCAGATCCTGCATGGCACGTCGGATGTGGGGCGGTCCAAGCTCGACTCGGCCGCCGCAACCCTCCAGGAGATCAACCCGAACGTGGAACTGGTACGGCATGAGACGCGTCTCACGTCGGCCAATGCGCTCGGGATCTTCGCGGATTACGACGTCGTGGCTGACGGCACCGACAACTTCGCCACCCGTTACCTGGTGAACGACGCCTGCGTCTTGACGGGGAGGCCAAACGTGTACGGCAGCATCTTTCGCTTTGAAGGACAAGCTTCGGTCTTTGCCACGCGCGAAGGCCCCTGCTACCGGTGCCTGTACCCCGAGCCGCCTCCGCCGGGACTGGTTCCCAGCTGCGCCGAGGGCGGCGTGCTGGGAGTGCTGCCCGGGATCGTCGGCGCGATTCAGGCGCTGGAGACGATCAAGCTGATTATCGGCAAAGGCGAGCCGTTGATCGGACGCTTGCTGCTGTTTGACGCGCTGGGCCTGAAGTTCCGCGAGCTCAAGCTGCGTAAAAATCCGGATTGTCCTGCCTGCGGAGTTCACCCCACAATCGATCATCTGATCGATTATGATGAGTTCTGCGGCATTCGAGGCCAGGAGGTGAACACGGTGTCACAAGTTCCCGAAATCACGCCCGTCGAGTTAAAGCACATGATGGATGAAGGACGCGATTTCCGGCTGGTGGACGTGCGCGAGCCGCACGAGTTCGACATCTGCCGCATTCCCGGCTCGGTGCTGATTCCGCTCGGCGACGTGCCTGCGCGCATGAACGAACTGGACTCCGCACAGGAGATCGTGGTCCATTGCCGCTCGGGAGCGCGCAGCGCCCGCGCGGTCGAATTCCTGCGTCAGGCCGGCTTTGCTCGCATTCACAACCTGAAGGGCGGCATTCTGGCGTGGTCCGATCAGGTCGATTCCAGCGTGCCCAAATATTGAAGCTGCGGCTGCGATGAGGGGTCATCGCCCTCAAGCTTCGAAATCTCCCAGGAGGATTCCCGATGGCACTAAACATTGGAGACGCGGCGCCGGATTTCAAGGTCGGCGATATGACCGGCGAAGCACAAGGCGAGTTTCACCTCTCCGCGCATAAGGGCAGGAACGTGGTGCTGGTGTTTTATCCCGGCGACTTCACGCCTGTCTGCACCAGCGAACTTGCGTTGATCCAGAGCGACATCGCCAAATTCAAAACCGCCAATGCCGACGTGGTTGGATTCAGTACCGACACGGTTTTCAGTCACAAGGCGTTCCAGAAATCGCTCGGCGGGCTCACATTTTCGCTCGCGACCGATCGCTGGCCTTACGGCGAGGTGGCGAAGGCGTATGGAGTTTATCCTCCCACGCGCCATCAGCTTCCCTTCTGGAATGACCGCGCGATTTTCATCGTGGACAAGAACGGCAAGCTCGCGTGGTCCAAGGTCTACGAGATCGGACAGGTACCCGACATCGATGAGGTGCTGGCGGAGCTTGCGAAACTCAACTGACGTCTGTAGCGGCGGTCTATGACCGCCGGTTTTTTCTTTCGGCGCTCATCGAGCGCCGCTACAGCAAGGCGAATAGGTGACGCGTGGACCTGAAGGAATTCTTCCTCAAACAGAAGCAGGCCACGCTCGTCGAGCAGATTCATCAGAAGACGATGACGGCGGTCGAGCGCTTTCCCATCGAGCGCTGGCAGGAAGAACGCCGGAACGACGACTTCAACGTCCGCACAAAAGTCGCGGTCATGCTCTTCGGCATCAACGAACACAACACTCACCATCGCGCCCAGGTCGGAACGTATCTTCACTTGCTGACCGGCCAGCGCGCCAGCCATTACGCGCTATGACTGTAGGGGCGGCCCTCGTGGCCGCCCGGGCAGGCACGGAGGCCTGCCCCTACACCGGCTACAGTCTGCAGATGAGCAGTTCGCGCTCGTAGATAATCTCGGGCGGCAGCCGGTCGTGCAGGTCGAAGAACAGTTCTTCGTGCTCGATCACTTCCCTGCGCCACTCGCTGCGATCGAACGCCTGCAGTTTCTCGAACTGCTCCTTTGAGAAGTCGAGGCCCTTCCACTCGATGTCCTCATAGTGCGGCATCCAGCCGATCGGCGTCTCCTTGCTCACTGCGCGGCCGCGCGCGCGATCTACGATCCATTTCAGAACGCGCATGTTCTCGCGGAATCCCGGCCAGAGGAACTGGCCGCTCTCGTCCTTGCGAAACCAGTTCACGTGGAAGATGCGCGGCGTTTCGGTGAGCGAGCGCTGCATCTGGATCCAGTGGCGGAAGTAGTCGCCCATGTGGTAGCCGCAAAACGGCAGCATGGCCATGGGGTCGCGTCGCACTTTGCCGACCGCGCCCGCTGCAGCGGCGGTGGTCTCCGATCCCATCGTCGCACCCACGTACACGCCGGAACTCCAGTTGAACGCCTGATAGACCAGCGGCATGGTGGTTGCGCGGCGCCCGCCAAAGATGATGGCGCTGATGGGCACGCCTTCGGAGTCCTCCCAGGCCGCATCGATGGTCGGGCATTGCGAGGCGGGCGCGGTGAAGCGCGCGTTGGGATGCGATGCCGTAGCGCCGGTCTGCTTCGCGATCTCCGGCGTCCATCGCTCGCCGCGCCAGTCGAGACATTCCGCCGGCGGCTCGTCGGTCATGCCTTCCCACCATACGCCGCCCTCCGGCGTCAGCGCCGTGTTCGTGAAGATCGTGTTCCGGGCCAGCGTCGCCATCGCGTTCGGGTTCGTCTTCATCGACGTTCCCGCGGCCACGCCGAAGAATCCCGCCTCGGGATTGTTGGCGCGCAAGCGGCCGCTCGCGTCCGGCCGCAGCCAGGCGATGTCATCGCCGACGGTCCATACCTTCCATCCCTCGAATCCGGCCGGCGGTACCAGCATCGCAAGATTCGTCTTGCCGCAGGCGCTCGGAAACGCCGCCGCCACGTACGTCTTCTCGCCCGATGGGCTCTCGACGCCGATGATAAGCATGTGCTCCGCCATCCAGCCTCTATCGCGAGCCAGATTCGACGCGATGCGCAGCGCGAAGCATTTCTTGCCCAGCAGTGCGTTACCTCCGTACCCGGAACCATACGACCAGATCTCGCGCGTCTCAGGAAAGTGCACGATGTACTTGGTCGGATTGCAGGGCCAGGGCACGTCCTTCTGGCCCGGCGCGAGCGGCACGCCGACCGTGTGCATGCACGGCACCACGCGCTTTTCGTCCTTGTCGATCTCTTTGAATACCGGCAGGCCGATGCGCGTCATGATCCGCATGTTGACGACCACGTAAGACGAGTCCGTGAGCTGCACGCCGATCTGCGACACGGGCGTACCGGTCGGGCCCATGCTGAAGGGCAACACGTACATGGTGCGGCCCTGCATGGCGCCGGCGAAGAGATCCTTCAGCTCCCGGCGCATCTTGTAAGGATCTTCCCAGTTGTTGTTGGGACCCGCCATGGCGCGCGAGTGCGAGCAGATGAACGTGCGATTCTCCACACGGGCGACGTCGCCGGGATCAGATCGCGCGTAGAAGCAACCGGGCCAGAGGTCTTCGTTGAGCTTGATAAATGTGCTGTTCTCGACCATCTGCTCGCAGAGAATGTCGTACTCCGCCTGCGAACCGTCAACCCAGTGAATCGCCGCGGGCCTGGTGAGCCGCGCCATCTTCTCAACCCAGCGCACCAGGTGCGTATTGACGCTCAGCGGCTGGGAAGGATCGCGGCCCAACAACGCGCGGATTCGATCGGCCGCCTTCAACCCGTTGCCCGGCGGTGGGGACACCGCCGCTATATCGCGGTCGGATGCCTCCAGCGAAGATGGTAATGGCGGGGCAAAGCGCGCAGCTTCGGACATGAAATCTCCTACGGCGAGATGTCGGCTAAGTTTCAGATTAAGCGGGCCGCGGCGGCAAAATCAAGACGGCGCTTTCCAACTGGTTAACACCTTTTTGCGCGGGCTGGCCAAGGCACCCGCTGACGCCCGAGCGGCAAGTTCCCAAGAGAGCCGTGGTCTACTCTCAAACCTGAGTCTCACTGACGCGCTCGATCTGTGAAACAACGGAATTTGAGCCGGAGCTGCCGGTCGTAGTCCAAGTGATGATGCCGCCCGGACGGAGCGAAGTGGTGATACCCTGTGAGCGGCCCACGCCAACGCTCAGCGTTTGCGCGCTGCCGCTGTTATCGGTCCAGGACAGCGTGAGCCCACACGAGCCGCTGTTGACCGTTACTGAGAAATCCAAGGCGACTTTGCGAGCCCTCAAATCTGTATAAAGAGGGCCGGAAGATCCGCAGGTGGGACTGGCGACGGCCTGAACACTTTGCGCCGGAGCCCGCTCCAACTGCCAACCGACGTCTATCTTCGCGTCACGACTCCCGGACGAAGTCCATGAGATGGCTTGGAACCCCGAGAGCGAACTCGAGAGCGAAGCCGAAGAAGCTTCGTGCAGGGTGACGCTCTGGGCGTTTCCGTCAGCGTCCGTCCAAGACAGCGAAACGCCGCAAGGGCCGCTGTAGATGGCGAGGGAGTAAGCAGCAAGCTCGAACTTCAACGGAAGGCCGGTCAGGTTGTTGTAGAGTGTGCCGAAAGCACCGCACGGGACTTGAAGGGCGCCTCCGACGCTTCCCAGGGCTTTCTGTGGCTGCCACATAGCGAGCGCAACCAGAGGGATCACCGCGATTCGGCGGGTTGTCTCAAGAAACGCGACAGAAAATGACTTCCGCACCTTCCACCTCCAAAAACGGGAGCGTCTTCGCGTGTCTTTCTGATGTGAACGCGTTCCCTTTCTCCGCCCCTCAGAATGCGGTTGACAAAATCAGAGCCCAAGACTTCTCGACAGCTCGCTGGCCCGCCTATAAAGGTCCTCGACAGTAAACTACTGCCAGGTTTCAGCATGACCACATGAACCGCGAGGAATCGTCCTGATTTCAAACGCGCAACTCTTTCCTAATCATCTCACCTCTGACGAACCAGATTCAGGATTGCGAAGCTTCAAACTCGCGCTTCACCTTCTCCGATTTCTGAGCAACTCCACGCGCGAGCCCTTCTTTGTGTTCGGCGAGCTTGCGCGCGAGCTCCGCGTCGCTGGTGGCGAGGATCTGCACGGCGAGAATGGCGGCGTTCACCGCGCCGGCTTTGCCGATGGCGGTACAGGCCACGGGCACGCCGGCGGGCATCTGGACGATGGAAAGCAGCGAATCGAGGCCGCCAAGCGTGGTCGTCATGGGAACGCCGATCACCGGCAGGGTCGTCTCCGCCGCGATTACACCGCCAAGATGGGCCGCTCCGCCCGCGCCGATGATAATCACCTTGATGCCGCGTTCGATGGCGGTTCGGGCGTACTCCGATGTGCGCGCCGGCGAGCGGTGCGCCGAGCTGATCTCGACCTCGCAGGGCACGCCGAATTTCTTCAGCGTGGCCGCCGCCTCGCTCATGATCGGCAGATCGGAATCGCTGCCCATCAGAATTCCAACCAATGGTCCGCTCGCCTGCACCATTTAATCTCCTTACGTCTTATTTTTCGCTTGTCTCGGTGTGATCCGCCTGATTCACACGCTCCAAGCGATCAAGGTCCGCGCGATCTTGCTCGCGCCTGATCGACCGTTTGTTTTTGGCGAGCGCCTCTCGCCCGATGAAGCTGGCGGGTACTCCTGCCAGCTTACCCTCAGCTCTCGATGCCCACGCTTCTTCAAAAGAGACACCGTTGATCGCCGTCAGAATATCGATGCGGTCAGGGCGTACCCCAATCTGCACGACTTGGTACGATTCGGTGAAGTCAGCCGCCTTCAAACCTAGCGAACCAAGTCCAAAAGCTTTGAGCGACGCTTCAAGCCGCTGTGCGTTTTCAGGCGTGTTGTGGATCAGAATGTCGAGATCGCCCGTATAGCGAGGAAAGCCGTGATAGGCCAGGGCGACTGCGCCCACAATCAGGTATTCAATCTCGTTCGAGTTTAACAACTCGACAAACGCGCGCCAGTCTTCCGGAACTTCTGTCGCCTTCCACATGAATCAGGCTCCGCAACTGAAACAGCATTTCGAGGCGCTCTTCCGGGGAGAGGCTTCGATAGTACTTCAGATCAGCTTCTTCGGCTTCTTCGAAGGTGCGAAATTTAGCGACCACCGGCTTCATCTCTGCCCATTATAATCGATCGAAGTCAGGAACTGCCCGCTGCCGACTGCCTCCGGCCAGCGGACCTCACGCCGGCGGTAGCTTTGCCGCGGCCGTGTACCCACCGTGATCGGGATTGACCGGCAGACTGCCGCCCGCTTTGGACGCGCCACGCTGCAGTCCGCGCCGGGCGATGTCGCGTCGGTATTGCATGCCTTCGAAGTGGATTTTTTCCGCCGCGATGTAGGCTCTATCGATAGCTGACGGCAGGTCTTCGCCCACCGCGGTCACGCCCATCACGCGCCCGCCCGCGGTCAGCAGCCTGTGATCCTCCACCTTGGTGCCGGCGTGGAAGACTTTCACCCCGCCGATGCCCTCGGCGGCCTCGTGGCCGGTGATCTCCCGGCCCGTCTCCGGCGACCCCGGATACCCTGCCGCGGCCAGCACCACGCAGACAGACGGGTTCGGGGTCCAGTGCGCCTCGTGCGAGGCCAGGGTACCGTCGCGGGTGGCCAGCAGCAGCTCCACAAGATCCGACCGCAGGCGCATCATGATCGGCTGCGTCTCGGGATCGCCCAGGCGAACGTTGTATTCGAGCACCTGGGGGCCGTCAACGGTCATCATGAGACCGCAATAGAGGAATCCGCGATAGTGGACGCCTTCAGCGGCCAGTCCCTGCAGCGTCGGCCGCACCACGCGCGCCATGATCTCCTCGCGACGCGCCGGACCGAGAATCGCATCGTCGCTGTAAGCGCCCATGCCGCCCGTGTTTGGGCCCGCATCGCCGTCGAGCAGGCGCTTGTGATCCTGAGTGGGCGCAAGCTCCACCACACCTTGACCGTCGGTCAGCACGATGAACGACATCTCTTCGCCCGCCAGACATTCCTCGATCACCACGCGCTCGCCCGCCGCGCCCAGCGTCTTGCGCTGCATAAAGTCATCGAGCGAGCGCGCAGCCTCTTCCAGGCTCTGCGCGATCGCCACGCCCTTGCCGGCCGCCAGGCCGTCCGCCTTGATCACCATCGGGCAGCGAAACGCCGCCAGCGACTCGATCGCCTGGGCGTAGCTCTCCGCGATGGCGCAGCGGGCGGTGGGGATCTGGTGCCGCGCCATGAACTCCTTGGCGAAGATCTTGCTGCCTTCCAGACGCGCGCCCGCCTTCGACGGTCCGATCACGGGACGCCCGGCGCGCTCGAATTCGTCCACCACGCCGGCCACCAGCGGCGCTTCCGGCCCGACCACGGTGAGATCGGCCTTCAGCCAGTTCGCAAGTTTCAGGAGCTCGGCGGGACTGCCGACGTCCACCGGCACACACTCCGCCTCCTGCGCGATGCCGGCATTGCCCGGCGCGCAGTAGATCTCCTCCATGCGCAGACTCTCGCGGAGCTTCCAAGTCAGCGCGTGTTCACGGCCTCCGGAACCGATCACTAGAATTCTCATAAGCGGCGCTTACGTTATCGAGAATCAAGCCAGATGTCAAACGGCCAGTGGTGAGTGGCAAGTGGCGAGCGGCTGCGAGCGGCGAGTGACAAGTGGCAGTCGAAAGCCCCGCGAATCCGCGGCGAGACAAATTATTGATTCCATTGCACATTTCAGTTTCGCTGCGACCACATTTTCTGTTCCTTTCCGCTGATGAACCTCGGAGTCCGCACCCTTCCGCGGCGGTCGGGAGCCCCGGTAAGCGGAATGCCGGCAGCCGGAAGTCGGCGGCGAAACGCATCCGCTTATGTACCTGATTTTGAATGACATTCCAGCTTCGTTGGTATGCCATGTTTCACTCCCCGCCGCTCGGTAAATGGCCCGGCATTCGTGGGTGGATGGTGATAAACCGGCACCTGCAGACCGGCAAGAGTTCGTGGAAAGCGGCAGGGAACCATGGAGCTCCTCGATTTCTCAAGGGACAGTTCAAGCTAGCAGACCACCGGGTTTTTGTCAAATGTATTTCTAAGCCTTGAGATCTAGCCTACATTCCAAAGGTGCGCTCCCCGGGCCACCGGGCGTTGAGCGAATACGGCACTCGACCGTGCAGGGCAGGCAAGAGAATCGATTCTCGTTGTGGCAGGGTCTCATGATCGCGCTACAACGAGATGTCTGAGCACAAAGATCGCCGCCGGCTCGATATCAGGCGGTGCGCTGCTTTGTCTTGAACATTCGGCGCCGTTGCACTATATTCCGGATTCGAGGATGGGCCGAAGAGTTGGCTTCATATCCGGACTCTTCCCAGAGACCATTTCGCTTTACGCCTTGTAAGGACTAGAAAAGGAGACCAGACCCATGCGATTTCCAGGGTTCACCGCCGATGCAGGCCTCGCCAGCCGATTCCGGTTCCAAGCCGAGGTTCACGTACTGGGCTTGCGCAGATCCGGAAGTGTCGAGATGGCCATCCCGGGCGCCTCTGAGCAGGCCTACATCGACTGCCTCGCTGATTGCCGGACGTCGGGAGGTCAAAACTGCGCCCAGCAATGCTCCGGCACGCACAGCAGTTCCAGCGGCAGTTCGTCGCATACTTCGCCATTTCCTATTTGTAATCCGCCTTTCGTCGCTTGTGGATCGTCCTGCGCGGACCTCGGCTTCGATTCGCTGAATTGCGGAGCTTGCGGCAATTCGTGCGGCCCTGGCATGTCCTGCTGTGGCGGCCAGTGCGCGCCATGTTGTTACAACGGAGGCAGCGGCCTGAAGTCCCTCTGCACGGACGGCAGCACGACGTGCTGTCCGCCCTATGCCCCTTTCTGCTGGAGTCTTTTTGGATACAAGGGATGCTCGTTGATTCCCTGGTAGATCGTTGGGTGGCCAAAGCTACGGAGGATTACATATCAGAGTGACACATCCCCCCTCACCCGGCGCTCCGCGTCTCCCTCTCCCTCAAGGGAGAGGGCTCAAGGCTACAGGAAAAGAGTCCTTGGCCGGCGAGCTCTGCGGCTTCTTTGCTGCTCACTGACGAAATGCCGCGGACCTGAACAGCAGGTCCGCGCTACCCGTCTCTCATAGTCTGATTTCAGGCTTCAGACTTCACCTGCCCCTTCCCTTCCTCGACCTCGACCACCTGCCCCGCCGACACGTCCTTGAGCACATCCACCTGGCCGCTCGGCCAGTGGATTTCGAGACGATCCACCTTCACCGCGTCGCCCAGGCCGAAGTGCACGCGCAGATCACTCTGTGAGGCGTAACTGCCGCCGCTGCGCACCTCGTCGATTTGGGTGTGATTGCCGGTCACGCACTTGATTCGCGCGCCGATGCCGCTGCGATTCGATCGCACGCCTCGCGTTCGCACTTTGATCCAATGATTGGCGACGCCGCTGTCGTTGCGCAGTAGTTGCGGGAGACCGTTCACGGCGTTCACCACCACATCCACGTCGCCATCATTGTCAAAATCGCCGAAAGCGCAGCCGCGCGCGGAGATCGGCGCGAGCAGCGGACCGCCCGTTTGCGCGGTCACGTCCTGAAAGTGTCCGTTGCGAAGATTGCGGTAGAGGAACTTCGGCTCGGCGTACTTGATGTCGAGCGCGAGTTTCTTGATCTCGGGATAGATGTGGCCGTTGGATACGAAAAGGTCGATCCAACCGTCGTTGTCGAAATCCGCAAAGCCGCAGCCCCAGCCCAACATGCGCGTGTTCAGCCCGATCCCGGCCGGAAACGTCGCGTCGTCAAACATGCCGTCACCGGTGTTGTGATAGAGCGTGGAGGCGTCCTCGGAGAAGTTGGTCTTGAAGATGTCGAGCCAGCCGTCGCAGTCGTAATCGCCCGCCGTCGCGCCCATGCCAGCCTGCGGCTTGCCGTCCTGGCTGTAGGCGCAGCCCGCCACGATGCCAACGTCGGTGAAGGTGCCGTCGTGATTGTTGTGATAGAGCGCGCTCGGCTGAGAATCGTTGGCCACGTAGATGTCAGGCCAGCCGTCGTTATCGAAATCGCCGGTGAGCACACCGAGGCCGTAGGTGCCGTTCGCCTTCAGGATCCCGGACTTCTCTGAGACGTCGGTGAACGTGCCGTTGCCGTTGTTGCGATAGAGCAGGTTCTTGCCTCCGGGCAGGCCCGGCGGGCCGCAGGCCACGATCACGCTCTTGAAGCGGCAGGGGCCGGAGTTCGGCAGCGGCCACGAGGTGAAGTCCGCGAGGTCGACATAATTGGCGACAAACAGATCGAGATGCCCGTCGCGATCGAAATCCAGAAAAGCGCATCCGGTGCCCCAGCGCGTCCGCGTGCCCGCCACGCCCGCTTTCTCGGAGACGTCGGTGAACGTCCCGTCGCCGTTGTTGTGATAGAGGACATTCCTGCCCCAGTAAGTCACGAACAGGTCTTCAAACCCGTCGTTGTCGTAGTCGCCGATGCAGACGCCCTGTCCCCATCCCGAGTGGACGAGGCCCGCCTTCGCGGTGACGTCGGTAAACGTGCCGTCGCGATTGTTCTTGTAAAGGTGATTCGTCGGTTCCTGCCCCTTGGGGAACCCTTCCACGCGCGTCCCGTTCACCACGAAAATGTCGAGCCAGCCGTCGTTGTCGTAGTCAAAGAACGCCACGCCGCAACCCGTGGTTTCGAGCAAGTAGGTGTTCTTCTCTTCGCCGCCGAAGAGGGTGGGGTGGACTAATCCTGCGGACTTCGCCACGTCGGCAAATTTCACGTCCCAGGGTCCGAGCTGCAGTGAAGAATTCCCGGTCGAGAGAAATGAAAGATAATCGGCTCGCGCCGGGTCGCCGCTCCGAAAGCTCGCGAGACCGGCGGCGGCCGCCACGAACTTCAAGACGTCGCGCCTGCCGAGCAAGCTCACGCGTCGGCTCCAAGGCAGGGTCGGGAGACAACACTCTCGTCGTTCCTGTTCGCGTTCAAAGGCGCTTCCATTTGGGCAAGTCTATCATTGGTGCCGTCATTTGAAGGGCCGCCGAGCGCAGTCATTCCCACGAAGGCGGGAATCCATCCTTCACATCGTCTTATGCGGACCTGTCGGTGGATTCCCGCTTCCGGCGGGAATGACTGCGTTTCTCAGTTCATCGCGCGTATTTCTGCCGAATTTTCACCGTGCGGTCCAACTCATCGACTGCCTGCAAAATCTTGAGCCGCAGGTCGGGATCGATCGCCGCCGTCCCCAAGTACTGATGAACCTCCGCCCGCGCCTCGGGCGATTGCTGCCCATCAATGAACGCGTTGAGCCACGACATGAGAAAGAAAATCTTGCGATCGCGCTTGATCTCCGGCAGCGCTTCGAGCGCGGGTTTCAGGTAGGGCTCGGTGAGAGCGGATTGGTTCCAGTAATTGAAGGCGCCGAGGCTCTGCGCGATCCAGTCTTCGGGCCGCGAAGGGTTGTGCAGATAATCGTCGAAATACTTCTGCTTGCTCGCGGCATCGGGACGTGCGGCCTCGGCAGCATAGGCGTACTCGGGCACGTCTCCGCCCGGGTCGCGGGCGCGCTCAGCGTCAAAGATCTCCCTCGCGTGCGGATCTCCGAGCGCGATTAAAGTCGTGACCAGTCGCCAGCGGTCGAGTGGCCGAAGTTCGACGCCCGGCACCGAAGTCCGGCCATTGAGAACGTCCCCGAGCCGCGCGAGACCCTGCGGCGTTTCCGCCAGAGCCCCGAGCGCGCGGAACCAGGTGATGCGCAGGTCCTGGTCACGATCCGCGAGCATTCGGTCAGCGGCCATCAATTCGAACGCCGGAGTGAATTCACCTCGCGTGCCGGCGTCCACGTACCGGTGGAGCGCCGTGGCCGTGTGCGAGACGATACTCGCGGCCAGCGACGAGTCGGTTTCAGCCGGCAGCAGGCGTTGGGCGAGATCGAGATAGCCGCGCGGAGCAAGTTCGGCCTCCCGCACCGACTCCCACAGCGATCCCCACAACAGCGTGCGCAGGAAAGGATCGTGCACGCCGCCGAGGCGGCTCATCACCGCCCCGCGGCTGGCCCGATCGAGCAGAAATCGGCCGTAGGCGAAGTCCTGGTCGTTCGCGAAGACGAAAGCCGGGCACGGCTTGCCGATGGCATCGGGGACCGTCTCGGACGATGTGGCGAGTTCCACGCGCAAGCGAACAGGCTCCGCGTCCGGTTCCTCGAGCAGAACCTGCGTCGCAATGGGCCAGAGATCGGACTCGCCAAGCACATCGTGCTGCGAAAGCGACAAATGGAGCAGGCGTCCGCGGTCGCAGGACCAAGCCACTTCCACCTGCGGCATGCCACGATGACGGATCCACATTTCGGCCCAACGATCGAGGCTCCGGCCGGACACGTGTCCGAAGGCGCCAACCAAGTCGCTCCACGCGGCGTTCGAGTAGGCATGCTCTTTGAGGTAAAGCCTCAGCCCGTTGCGAAAATCCTCCGGACCAAGCACGAAGGCAAGCTGCTTCAGCACGGCCGGCGCCTTGGAATAGACGATGGCGCCGTAGGCGGACTTGGCGGCGTCCAGGTTGGGGATGTCCTGATAGATCGGCGTCGTGCCCTGGGTGGAATCGATCTCGTAAGCGGCCGGTTTGATCGATTCATAGAAGCGCTTCCACACGTTTTCGTCCGGCTTAAGCGAGGCGAGCGTCTGGTAGGCCATGTACTGCGCGAACCCTTCCTTGAGCCACAGATCGTCGAACCAGCGCATCGTGACCAAGTCGCCGAACCACTGATGGGTGAGTTCGTGCAGCACCAGGATGTCGCGATTCAGCAGGTCGGTGTGGGTGGGCGCGGTACGAAAGAGCACCGATTGCTCGCGCAGGAAGGTGGCCCCGGCGTGCTCCATGCCGCCGTAGGCCAACTCCGGGATCAGCACCATGTCGTACTTAGGGAACGGGTAGGGTCGCGCAAAATAATCCGAGAGATAGCGAATGCCCTCGGCCGCGATCTGCTGCACTTCCGGCGCTTCGCGCTGCGCCTGCGCGAGCCTGGACGCCCGAACGTAAAGATCGGGCATTCCCGGCGATTCGTTCAAGCGGCGAAAGGGTCCGGCGGCGAAAGCAAAGAGATAGGTGCTGATGGGCAGCGTTTCGTGAAATACCATCCGGCGTTGCTCCGAGGCCTCGTTCGATTCGGTTTCGGGCGCGGTGTTTGAGACTGCTGTCCAATTCGCGGGCGCAATCAGCTCCAATTGGAACCGCGCCTTCAAATCCGGCTGATCGAAGCACGGAAATGCCATGCTGGCGTCCATGGGGACGAAAAGGGTGTAGATGTACTCCGAATTGTCGTCGTGATCTTCGTAGCGGGTGATCGGCCTTCCAGCCGGCGCAACGTGGGCCGTAAACTGCGCGACCACAACGTTCCGCCCGGCTCGCAAATTTCCAGCAGGAATGATGACGTGTCCGTTCTCGAGGTGCGCGTCGACGGCGGCGCCATTAACTGAGAGCACGCCGATCGTGCCGTCGCGGAAGTCCAGCAGCACCGGTTGCGCTGCTCGCAAGACGAAGGTGAGTTCCTCGGCTCCCGCAGCCGCATCCGCGTGCGGGATCAAGGTGAACTTCAGGTGATAGCAGACCTCTGAAATCTGGGCGGCGCGGGCGCGAGCCAAGTCGCGTGGGATGCCGGCGGGCGCGGACGCGCCGACCGTGGCTGAACCTGCAGCCGTCGCAGCCGCGAGCAGCAGAGCACCAGTCGTCCACCCAGTGCGAACGTAAGAAAACATTCGGACCTATTCTGGCAGGCATCAGGCTTTTTTCGAAAGGGGGTTTGAGTCATCTCGCCGGAGGGAATCGAATCACGAGCCGTAACGGAGGCCTGCCTTCGTCGGAACTTGCCGGGGGTGATTTCTGGTATAACTTCTCAATCGTTGAGCAGCCTGGGAGCGGCCCTTCGGCCGATCGCTCCGCCTGCCCTCCGCCGATCTTATGCGCAACCGTATCGTAGCGCTGCAGCGGCCTCTCCCCCACCGGAGAAGGCTACTTTTGGCGGGCCTCATCTGTCTGAGCGTCCCACGCGTGCTTGCCAGTGGCATCCCACGACGAGGCGGCGCTGGCCCGGACGGGACCGTCCGACGTTCGTTCTACCTGACCATGCGCGACGGTGTCAAAATCGCCGTCGACCTCAACCTCCCCGAGAGACTACAGCCGGGCGACAAGATACCGGCCATGGTCCGTCAGACGCGCTACTATCGTTCATTCGACCTTGGTTGGCAGCTGCGGTTCCTGACGCGGAACTGGTTCAGTCAAAGAAGACTATTTCTCGAGCACGGCTATGCCTGGCTGGACGTCGACGTGAGAGGGACCGGCGCCTCATTTGGCCGCTGGGCGTATCCCTGGTCGTCCGACGAAATCCGCGACGGCTCTGAGATTGTCGACTGGATCGTTCAGCAGCCCTGGTCGAATGGGAAGGTAGGCGGAATCGGAAGCTCGTACGACGGAGGTTCGGCGGAGTTCCTGCTTCTGAACCGCCACCCTGCCGTGAAAGCCGTCGCTCCTGAGTTCACGTTCTTCGACGCGTACAGTGATCTTGCCTTTCCGGGCGGGATCTGGCTTCAGTCGTTCAACACCGCGTGGCAGAATCTGAATCGCGCCCTGGATATCGGCTACGCGAGGAGCTTCACACCCTTGCTACCAAGCATCCTGCGCTCGGAATATCACGGTGTGCGCCCCGTTGAGGCCGACGTTGACCACGCCATGCTCGACGAGGCCATCCGGCAGCACGATCACAACCTCGACGTGCTTGCCATGGGCCAGGCGATCACCTATCGGGACGATGCGCCCTGGCCGCCTGGCGTAAGCCTGGACGCCTTCAGCCCTTTTACCCATGCTTCCGAAATCGGCGCGTCGGGCGCCCCTATCTGCTTCGTCGAAGGATGGCTCGACGCGAGCTTCCCTGAAGCTGCCCTGAGCGCGTTCGATACCCTCAAGAATCCTGTACGTGTGATCATCGGACCGTGGGGTCATGGCAGCTTAACGAGCGGAGACCCGTCGGGACATTCCAGGCGCACCGCAGTCAATCCCGACGATGAGTTGCTTCGCTTCTTTGACTGCTCTCTTAAGGATACCGGCTGCCAACCATCGCCTCGGCGGTCGATCACCTATTACACGCTTCGGGCGAACCGATGGAACACTACCGAGGCATGGCCTCCGCCAGAGGTCCATCCGCTGACCTTCTATCTTCGTCGCGATCAGCGCCTCAACATCGGGCAACCGGACGAAGGCGAGGGGAGCGACCGCTATCGCGTAGACCTGACCGCTGCGACGGGCTACACCTCGCGGTGGGATCTCGGGTTGGATATTGCCTATCCCGATCGGCACCGCGCCGACAGAAAATTGCTCTGCTACACGTCGCGCCCGCTGGAGAGGGACATCGAGGTGACCGGAGCGCCCGAAATCAATCTGTTCTTGAGGTCGACGGCGCCCGACGGAGAGTTCTTTGTTTATCTCGAGGACGTGGATCCCAAGGGCCGGGTGTCTTACGTCACCGAAGGCGAGTTGCGCGCGCTTCACCGCGCCATCGGTTCCGATCCGCCTTATTCCCGAGCCGGTCCCTACCACTCATTTAGACGCAGGGACCGGCTGCCGCTGGTCCCTGGCGAGATTTCGCGACTCGACTTTGCCCTGATTGCGACTTCTTACTTGTTCAAGAGAGGGCACGCCATTCGAGTGGCTCTGGCTGGAGTCGACCGCGACCACTTTGTCGTCCTGCCAGGCCCGCCTCCCGATTGGACCGTATATCATGACGCCGTTCACCCGTCGTCTCTGAGGTTGCCCGTGCGGGGAGGGCCATGAGTGCTCATCCCGTATCTTTCCTTCGGAAGGCATTCTGATCCGCGATTCCGTTATTGCGGCGCTTGCGCGACGGGAAAGCGATAGATGTCCACACTGATGGGAGCAACCGAGAGCGCCGGCGGGACGTCACCGATTTCGATCTCTTTCACCTCGACCTGTGGCTCCTGGCCGACGCGGTTGGCGGCGTCAAGGTCTTTTCCCGTCATTTGCCAAAGCGTCGATTTTCCCGCCAGCCGGACGCCAGTCACTTTCAGATCGAAGGACTGGACCGCCTCGGTCCCATTGACGACGGCAAGCGTCAGGAACTTCCGATCGGCGCTCAGCGCGGCCACCACGTCGAGCGGATATGTCGGGCTGCCGGAGTTTGTGCGTGGCTGGTCGCCCTCCACGGGATATTTCGGCGGGGGCTGAGGCGAATTCCCTGACACGGCGACCGGCAGGAACCCCGAGCCCATGTGATCGCCATACAGTTTGAACAAGAGCCCGTTGGTATTCAGCACCGCGGCGGTCTCGTTGTAATCCAGCGTGGAGACGCCCATCGTGAACGCTGACATCCGCAGGAAATCGGTGTGCCGGATCATCTCGTTGAAGACCATGGCGTCGGCCAGGGCAAGCTTGAGGTTCTGGGGCGTGCCCGTGTAAGCATACTCGTCGATCGAAAGGAAGATCTTCTTGTCGTTCATGGCGGGAACCCGCTGCTGATACTCCTGCCACGCCTCGGCCTTCAGACGCACGCGGTTGGAGGGATGGCGCATCCACTCGAGCACAGTTTCGTTGGCGGGGATATAGCCGGTCTCTATACCCGGCTTCGGCGTGTCGGTCTTTGCGTGCTCGAGGTCGAAACGGAAGCCAGCGCGCGCATACCAATGCTCGGTCAGGCCATCGAAGAATCCCCACGAGTGCGCGAGCAGGCCGCCCGTCCAGTCGGCGTCAGATCCGAATTGAGCCTGGAGGTTGTCGAGATGCATGGCGCGCGTAATGCCTGTGATGGTCATCTCGTCGGGCATTGCCCCGGAGGCGAGAAGAGTGATCGACGGATCCGCCTTGCGCATGGCCCGCGCGAATTCATTGTGCTTGAGAACGTAGTACTTCAGATCGGTGCGGCCGAGTTGCCACGTGCCGTAGGGCTCATTGCCGATGTCCCAAAACTTGACGTGGTAAGGCTCGGGATGGCCGTTGCGGGCGCGCATGGACCCGAGACGCGTGCTGGCCGGCCCGTTCAGGTACTCAACCTCTTCCGCCGCCGAGTGCGCGTCGCCGAAGCCCGCATTGACCGTGATATACGGCTCAACGCCGATGAGTTGGCAAAGAGTCATGAATTCGTCCATCCCCACGTCGTTCGACTGCACGGCGTGCCAGGCGTAGTCGAAATCGGGCGGCCGCTGGTCCCGGTCGCCTACGGAGTCATACCAGTTGAAGTTGGAGATGAAGTTGCCGCCGGGCAGCCGCCAGAAGCCGGAATGGAGCTCGTGCAGGAGCGCGATGGTATCAGGCCGAAAGCCCTGGATGTTGTCAGCCGGCATGAACGAGACCGTGCCGACATGGAAGCTTCCCGAGCCCGTGCCAGTGATTTCGAAGGCTCCGTCGCTTGTGTCGGCCTTGGCTGTGAAGCTGAGCGGGAACGTGTGATATGCGCCCGGCAACGCGGAAATGACCACGATCTGACGGTCGTCCGCGCCTCCACCCCAAATCAGCGTGACCTGCACCTTGGATCCGGCAGAGCCCCGAAGAATGATGTGGCCGGTATACCGCTTGCCCTTAACGAGGGCGAGGCCGGATTGCCGGATGCCGTGTGGAATGCCGGGATCAAGCTCGATACGGGGGCTTTGTTCGCCGACGAACGGGTGGTCTTTGTCCATCACGACAATTTCGTCGGGACCGACAGGCCGCCATTGTCGAGGCAGAAATCTACGCGGGGGCGCGTTGGCCGCAGCAGCAGGCTCCTTGGAGGAAATCGGGTAGTAGAACTTGCGGTCGTCGAGCATCTCGGACCAGAGGCTGCGGTAGATGAGCGAGCCAAGGTGCTCGATGAACATGCCGTATTCGTACTTGCTGGTGGGTTGGCTGACTTTGGTTGTGTCGATGGCGGCGACAATCGAATTGGGAGATGACGGCGCCGCCGTCTGAGCGTTCGCGAGACAGCAAACCGCAGGCACTAACATCAGGCTCAGCTTCACCCAACCCACCGTTCGCATATGATTCGCTCCCCGTGGGGCCGTCGCTCACCTTTTTTTCAGGCTCACGGCAAGGCCTCCACCCTCCCTGTAGAAGATTGTCTCCAGGTTCCGGTCGGTCGTCACGGCCTTGACGTAGTCCGGAACCATGTCGACGTTGTGCGCCAGGATCAGTCCTCCTGGCCGAACGAGTGGCGCAAGCTTGTCAAGATAATCCACGTACCCGGATTTGTCGGCATCAATGAACACGACGTCGAGGGGCGCCCTCAATCTGTCAATCTGCTTGTGGGCATCTCCTTCGACCACTGTCACCATCTTCTCCGCGCCGGCCCTTTCGAAGTTCTCACGAGCGGTTTTTGCTCGACCATGATCAATCTCGAACGTCGTCAAATGACCTCCCGTGCTCCGCAAAGCGAGACAAAACCACAGGCCTGAATACCCGGTCGAGGTGCCGATCTCGACCACGCTCTGCGCGTCGACCGCCTCGGTCAGAAGCCGCAGCGCCTTTCCGTCCGCTTCCGGAACGCTGAGGTAGGTTCCGCCCGACTTCGTCATCGTTTCGAGCACGGCCAGGATCTTCTCCTCGGCTTGGTTGCGAGCGAGGGAGGAGCTCCCAGGCGAGCCCGCCCCTGAGCGCTGAAAGGCGCTCATCGAGAGTGTGCCCCAGAAGACGACGAAAGCCAGAATGCATTTCCTCATGTTTAGCCCTGTTCCTGATTAAGACGCGTTCGGCAATTTCATCGTTCGGGACATGCCAACACCTTCGGGCCCTATCGCACTGCGGTCGAAACTCTCAGCGATTGCGCGCGGCCGCCACCTCTGACGGCATAACGGGCAGATTCAAGCGCGAGGGACGCTGCCGGTCGTGGTACACGGTGTTTACCGCCGTCACCTCGTGGGTCTGGTGGCCAGGGCGTTCCCCGGTGTTCGGATTGACATCAAAGAAAGGAAAATTGCTGCTCGAGATGTCGACCCTGATGCAATGGCCTTTGGGGAAGCGGTTCGCTGTTCCAATAAGATCAATGGTCACCTTGCGGATCTCGCCGGGCTCCAACAGTCTCGGTGACGCGACGTCATCCCCTGAGCTGACCCGGATGATGCGGTCAACCAGATTCATCGCGTAGCCCCAGGGATAATCGCGGTTCGGCGGAGCAAGGTCGACGAGCTTAGCGGTGAAGTCAGTATCCCTGGCGGAGGAGGAGATCCAAAGTTCGACGGTCACCGGTCCGGCGACCACAACGTCCGAGGCGAGAGGCGGAGTCTGAAACACCAGAACGTCACGGCGCGACGACAGAGGAAGTTCGTTCTCACACCCGAAAATCTTCAGAGTGCAACGCTGGTCGCGAGGACCATCGGGCGAAAACTCCTTGCCGGAATCGATTTGCCCGCCGATGGTCGGCACCGGATGTTGCGGATCGAACGAAAACGCGCTCGGAGCTTCGTCGCCGGGCGTCTGCTCATCGAGACTGCCGTCCCCATGCAGGTAGTAAGAGCGAGCCGACGCCTCTGGAGGAGGCCAGGCTGTTGTGGTGAGCCAGCGGCCGCCGTCGTTCATGAAGCCCTTGCCGGTACGCATGCCGTTGCCGCCGCCCATGATGAACAGCCGAACGGGCGGCTCCTCCAACACCCCGGTGTCCTCGCCCTTCAGTACCTGATCTAACCAGCGTTGCTGCTCGGCGACCAGGTCGACTGCGGCGGTCGGTCCGAAGTCCACGTCGCCCGAAGCCCGCGGTCCAATTCCATGTACCCAGGGACCGATCAGCAGTTTCGTGGGCGACTTGTGCCGGGAGGCGAGGCCCACGTAGTTGTGCAAGGTGCCCCGCTCAAACAGATCGTACCAGCCGCTCAGGAAGTAGATTGGAATATCCGGATATTTGTCGTACGCGATTTCGAAGTCGAACCCATTCTGCCTCCAGTAGCTGTCGTAGTACGGATGTTCAACAAAGTCCTGGAACCATCGCTGATTGACCGGGGAGAGAAGAAGTGGCGAGGCATTGGGACGGTAGGGGTAAGACTGCAGCCAACCTCCCAACTGCTCGTGCATCGCCTGCAGTGTGGCCGTTCTCAGGCCCGGATCTTTCTCGACCTCCTGGCTGGTCGAGGCCAAGATTAACGGATACACGAGGTTGTGCAGGAGGGTGAACGCACCGCCCCGGTAGGCACCGTCGTCGAAATAGTTGGAGGTCCCAACCATGACAAACATGGCGGCCAGATGAGGGGGCTTGAGCACCGCCAGCGCGTTTTGAGCCTGTGCCAGGTAAGACCCGCCATAGGTTCCGACTTTGCCGTTGGACCACGGTTGTGCTGCCGCCCATTCCACGGTGTCGTAGCCATCCCGGCCCTCATTGACGTCGATATAGAACGTGCCTTCCGACTTGTAGCGGCCTCGGCAATCCTGCACCACAACCACGTAGCCAAGCTGCGCGAAATGGTAGGCGGTGCTTTCGGAAACCAGTGATGCAGGACCCTTTCCATAAGGGGTGCGCGAAACCAGCACCGGAAACTTGCCTGCCGCCGGCGCCCCATCGTGCGCCGGCATATAAACGTCGGTGGCAAGCTTGACTCCGTCTCGCATGGGCACCATGACATTCTCGGCGACGATCACATCGAATTGGGTGTTTGCCGGACCGGCCTGGCCGGAACACGTTCCTGCCGAACTCAGCAGTGCTCCGAGCGCCAGCACGAAAAACGACTGCGGATCTGTCAACCTCATCGTCGGGACCCCCGATCAGGGTAATGCAGGTTCGCGTACGACACGCAGTACTTTCCCGTTTCCGTCTCGCCCTTTCAAGGAAGCGCGAGGCGGGAGCCGGCTTCTTGCTTCCGAACTCGAGGCGTCTCCTGACCTCCAGGATGCGACTCATCCGAAGTATCGGAGAGCCCTGCCAGGTTGGAACCGGCACCTCGCATTAACGCCTATAGAACGATAAGATTCTACATTCGATTGAGGCGCGACGGGACGCAGAACAGTGAGTCGAACCGGGAATAGCAAGTCCGAATCCGAACGACTGCGTTAGTTCGATTATGATATCAGGTGCTTTCGGAGCTATCGGACTACGGGATGGTAGCCCGCATCCGGATACCCTTCAACGGGAGGAAGTCAATGGCTAAAGTGACGCGAAGGAACTTCATCGGATCGCTTTCGGCGCTCGCAGCGGCAACGTCGCTGCCGGCTCGACAGGACGCTAGCGTTTGGCTCCCAGAAAAGCGGGCCGGGCACATTTCCATCAAGATCACCGACCTGAAGTGCGCCCTCATCGGTCAGAACCCGGTGGTTCGAGTGGCCACCGACCAAGGGATTTCCGGCTACGGTGAGGCGGAATCTCCCAAGAGCTATATCAAGCCGATCGTGCCCTTTTACAAGCCGTATCTCCTCGGCGAGGATCCGACCGACGTCCAGCGCGTGATGCTCAAGATCCGCCGCCTGGGAGGCTTCAAGCCCTGGGGAGCGGGGGTGAGCGCCATCGAGATCGCTTTGTGGGACATCGCCGGGCAGGTCGCCGGGGTGCCGGTTTACAAGCTGCTGGGCGGGAAGATGCGCGATCGGGTACGCGCCTACGATGGCGCCGTCCGTTTCCCGATGCACGGTCAATCGCCCGCCGACTATGCCGATAACACGCAGAAGATCAAGGAGTCAAAGGAAGGCTTCACCCTGATCAAACAGTCGATCGGGTTTCACTATCCCGACATGATCGAGGCTGTGCCCGATGGTTGGTACGATTCTCCGGGGCGTTCAGGATTCGGGCATTCGGAACGAGGCATGCTGACCGAGCGCGGCCTGGAACAGATTATCGCCTGCGTCGAAGCCATGAAGAAGGTCGTGGGCGACGAGGTGGGCCTGGCCCTCGATTGCGGGCCCGGCTGGATGCTCAAAGACGCGATCACGTTCGCACGCGCCATGGAACCGCTCCACCTCGCCTGGATCGAAGACACGCTCACCGGCGACTACTCGGTCTATCCCAACGCCCAGTTGTTCAAGGAACTCACGGAGGCGACTTCCACTCCGATTCATACCGGCGAGGAGATTTACCTGCGGGAGAACTTCAAGGACCTCATTGAAAACCAGGCAGTGAATGTGATCGGCCCAGACCCGGAAGATGTGGGCGGCATTGCGGAGTTGAAGTGGATCGCGGAATACGCCGATCTGCACGGCATCCTGGTCGCACCCCACGGGGTTTTCGACGGACTGATCGGGCTCGCCGCGCATGTGCAGATGGCCGCCGCCCTGCCGCAGAACTACATCGCTTTCGAGTATCCGATCGCCCAACCGGAATGGTGGAGTGAGATTGTGGAGGGTCTGCCCGACCCCATCATGAAGAAAGGCTTCATCGAGGTGTGGGACGCGCCGGGTCTGGGTGTCAGATTCAACGTCCAGAAGGCTAAAGCGCGCCTGCGGGATGAAGATCGCGACTTTTTTGACTGAGGGAGAATCGGACTCTCTGTTGGATTGCCGGGTACGCCTCGCCGTCGCGGAGTAATGGCTGTTCGCCTTTCTTATCAGCCAACCCTCGATAACTTGCCACCCGCGGCTTATCGCGAGGCCGCGCTAATTCCGAGCCTTTCCGATCTGATCGAGATTGGCCATCAAATCCCTGATCCAGCCATCGCCATCTGAACCGAACCCGACAGCCTCAAGGCGCCGGACGCCCTGGCGGTCTACGATCCAGTTGCGAGGCAAGCCGATGTTCGGCACGACGGCGTTCAGGTAGCTGTAAGCGAGAGCAGCCGGGAAGCTGTAACCGCGGTCCTTCATGAACTGAACGGCCATGCCCGGATTCTCATCGTCATTCAGCGTGAGAATCATGACATCGTTGCGACCCTTAAGTTGATCGTAGACCTTTTGGACGAAGGGAAGTTCCGCCTGGCAGGGCCCGCACCATGTGGCCCAGATATTGATCAGGGCATCCTTGCCCTTGAGGTCCACCAGCCGCCAGGTCTTGCCGTCAACGCCGGCAAGGCTGAAATCCGGCAAAGGCTCATGGAGGGATCCCCATCCATTCGTTTCCGCCGGCGCGACGGCGGTGGTGGTCGGCTGATGCGACAACCATGCCTGCCAGCCTGCGTCCGTGCCTCCCATTGAGGTCCATAAGTCCTTCGCCTTCTGTGAGGTAGTATCGTCCTTCTTGATGACCGCCGGCACTTGAGACAAATAACCAAGTGAGCTGTGGTAGTACGCCAGGGCGTCTGGCTTTCGGCCCTGGAGTTCTGCCAGTTGGGCCATGGAGCGCCAGTAGTCGGCGTTCAGCTTCGCAAGGGTGCCGACCTCCTCGCTGGTGGCGGACTTGTCAGGCTGGTGCTGGTCAATGAGAGCCTTTATCTCAGCTATGGCGTCCTACGCCTTTCCGGGGTCTTTCATCTTGACATAGGCTGTAGCCAGGGTCGTACAGGCTTCCCCGTGGATGTAAATCGATGAAACCTTGAGCATCTGCCTCGTCTCTTCAACCACCGCATCGCGTTCGGCGAAGCGCTTGTCCCCCCGGTCCGATTCCGCCAATCCCTCGGAGACGAGACCCGGAACGTCCTCGATCCGAATTCCTTTCTCTGCGTATTCCCTCGCCACAGTCAGGGAGATGGGCGGTGAATTGTGGAACAGATCGGGATTGCGGGCTACGCTTCGAAGCAGGCCCTCTGCCGCGGCTTCAATATCCGTAGTCGACGAATCCGGCAAATTCACCATGGCCTGAAACCGAAACATCCACACATCAGGATAATCGGGCCATCGACGGAGCCAATCCTGGCTTACGAGGGAGAGCGCCAGGAATGAGACCATCTTCTTGTCAGGTGGCGTGGAGTCGTTAGGCCAGGGATGTTCGGCCTGCCAGTGACCGATCTCCGCGGCAACAGGTTCCCGCGAGTTGGCAAAGGAATTCGCTGCCTGTTCCTCCACCGCCTTCTCCCCAGCCGCGTCACCGAGAAGTTCGTAGCCGTCGCTGAGGGCTGCGTACCAGTTTTCGCTTTGGGTGAACTGCAGCGAGCGTATACGAGCGACGTCCGCCGCCACTTGCTTCTTGAGGGCGCCGTTCTCCGCGGCGGGATGCACGCGGAACTCGAGACCCCACAGAAGGGAATAAGAGCCGAGTGCTTCGGAGTCCGAACGCCGGCCTAAGATTTGGCGCAATCGAACCGCGCTGTCCCCCAAAAACGTCATGTCGTCCAATGTTTTGATGTACTGGTAAGGCTCCAGCGTCTCTGGACAGGCTCTTACAAAGGCCTGGAGATTTGAGACCAGCTTCGCCTGGTCGCTGAAAGCGCGCCTTGTGTAGACGCGAGCCAGTTCCACGTGGGGCCAGCCAAAGTTGGGATCGACTTGGAGCGCCTTCTCGAAGTACCCGATGGCCTCCTTCGTTCGGAAGCCGTTAAGGGCAAGCCCGTAGAGGTCCAGAAACTGAGGACTGTCCGGATGCTTCTCAAGCAGTTCCTTATAGCGCTGGATGAGAGCGTCGGGATCGAAGTCCCAGGCCTGAGCAGCGATCGTCTGGTAGCGGCGGTGAACGAAAAAGTCCTCGGGGTGCTGGACGAACAGGCCATCGAGAATCGATTGCCTCGTGGCGGCGCGTTCAGCGCCTGAGCTCCTGATGTCGCCCGGAATGTCCAGGCGCTCCAGTGCAGCCCTCACGGCGGCAGACGGCTCGCAGGAATCAGGCGCCGTCTGCGCCTTCATCAGCGGCGCGAAGGCCATTGCCAAAGTCAGTCCAACCACAAAGCGGTAGGGTTTGCCCGGACTCCGCTGCTCACCATAGCATCCTCCGGCCTTGTTAACTGTTATTGACTCGCTGGACAGATGATGCCCTCATTTTGAGGAACATGCAAGCCGGATGAACGACACGCGCTACCATCCGATTCTCTGCCGTGAGTGGAGGAATGTGCCGCTTCATCAGGCTGGCACCCGTCTGCAAGCTTTGACCGCCGACGAGGGTTTGGCGGCTCATTGCGGCTCAGAGATCAGCACTCCCGGGCGCGGGCAGGTCCGCCTTGGCGTCGTCGATCACCAGTACCCAATCGCCTGAATCCGGTGGCGTAAAGTCACGCATTCCGAGAGTGGGAACGGTTCCGATCAAGGCAGTCGAGCCATTGCTGGGATTGAACCACCAGGCTTTCGCCCGTTTGGTCGCGCTGGTGATCTTGCTCATGTCCACGGTCAGGGTGGTGCGATTCCCGTTTGGGATGTAAGCAACGATGGTTTGGCCGTCGCTGGTCCTGGCGGTCGTCGTCAGGGTTGAGCTCGAGCGGTACCCTGCCGTAACCACGGTGTGCTTGATGTCTGGTATCAGCAACCAATGCTCCCGGGAAGGAAAGAGCTTGCCGAACCACGATTGTCCCACCGAGCCCGCCGAACCCAACTCGCTCTTCCAGGCTTTGTCGGTACGGCACGGCACCGCAGAACTCGCGTTGGTTTCGCCAAAGCACCAGATGGGATTGTTGCCAAAGAAGCTTCCCAGATAGGCGCCACTCAGCACGCTCCAATACTGACGGGTGCGGAGCCTGAGCGGAGTAGTCTCGTGCTCGTTCTCGTATTCATCCTCATCCATGAAGAAAGGCAGGAAATCCGGGCGCGTGTATTCGAAATTCAACTTGGCCGGGTCAGAAGAGTTATACATCAGGTTGATGTCCAGCCACCGGTATCCGGACCACACATCCAAAGCGGACTGCTGACCGGCGTTATCGGCCGTCATCAGATGGACGGAATCGGCAGATTTGATCCCGGCGGCCACGTCGTTGAGTTTTCCCAAGAGAGACGGCTTGCAGGTGCGCGGGTCGGCATCACAACCAATGACGTAGACAATATTCGGGAAGGACTTGTAGCGGTTTCCGACGTACACGCCCCAGGCTTTCATGACGTCGTCGGATGCGTTCGCCATATCGGTTCCCCAGCCTTCGTCGCTCTTATTGCAGGCGCCGGAACCGTAACCAAGATAGGCCGGAAACAGGAACACGGAAATGCCCTTGGTTGCGGCCCTCCTGATTACGGAGTCGGCGTGGGCGAAATAACGCTGGTTAGGATCTGAAAAGCTGGAGCCGTTAAAGGGCGCGTCGCCGTAGAAATCGGCTGGCGCGTGGTCGGCGTATTGGTGCTCGATTAGGTTGACGATGATGGCGTTGAATCCGCGTGACGCCCGATCAACGAGGTAGGTGCCCACATCTGCCTCAGACGGCTGTGCGATCAGTGACCAGGCAGCGTCACCGGTGATGAAGACCGGTTTATTCGTGAAGGTGTTCACGAGATGAGATCTGCTGGTATCGAGCGCCATGAATTGACCCGTTGCTGTTTTCCCCATACCGCTATTCCGACGGGGTTCCGGCGCTGTGCAGAGCACGGTTGCCAGCCATAGTGTTGCGACCGCCAGCCAGGACAATGTCACTTTCGTACCCTCACAAATTCGATCCTCTGAATTATTAGAGCTGGCGCACTCTCGCCAGGCCCATCGAGTTTGGTAGCGTCACTCATGCCAGAATCTCGCGCACCACGGTGGTTGTCTCAGTGACCTGATCGGAGTAGCGAGGGTACATACCGATAATGGTGGCGTCCATCGGCTTGATGTTGTTGTAGGCCCACTTGATCGCTTCTCGTTTCTCCTCCTCGGACGCGCACTTGCGTCCCGCCGCCAGCACCTTGTAGACCAGGGCCGGCTTGTCCACCTGGCGGACCGCCGCGGCCATTTTCGGCGGATCGGAGGCGATCCAGCCCTCGTCCACCGGAACCGTGCCGATGTCTCTGATCCAGTCTTCGCGATGCCGGCTCAAGTAGTGCAGCCCGGCCATGTAGAAGTCGTTGCCAAGCGCCTTCTCGTGCAGCGCCTCGAGGATCTTGGGATTATGCGTCGAGATTCCGGCCGCGGCGCCCATGTCGTGCACGTGATCGATATAGCTCTTGATCAGATCGATCTTCCCGGCCCGGTAGAGAATGTCGGTCGCAAAGCCGTGAAAGGCGATGCCGATAGGCTTCAAACCCATCGCAGCCTGCGCGCATTTGATGGTTCCATCCAGCACCTGTTCGGGCGAGCGGCCCATTTTCTCGTCGTAGTGCCACGAAGCCGCCAGACAGATGAACTGGATCTTGCACCCGGCGTTGCGCACCTTCGGAAATATCCGCTTCAGGTTGTAGTTGAAGCTCGTCTGCCACGTATTGATTCCGGCCCGTTCGCAGTTGACGAGCAGTTCAACGATCCGCTCGTCAGTGAACCACTCGCGCATCGCCTGATCGAGCAGAGGATTGAAGTGCGAGTAACCGAACACTGGATTGCCGCCCACCAGCAGCCGAGTCACGCGATGCGCGCCCAGTTGCACGGTGGGCAGCACGCTTGCCTGCTCCACCCGCAGCTGGCCGGGAGGCATCAAGGCAGCCGCAACCGTACCGGCGGCCGCGCTGGTGGCGTCTTTCAGAAACTCGCGGCGGGTGCTGGACTGCTCTGAAGGGATGTCGCAGCTTGCCTTCCTGCTCATAGGCCCTCCTCTAATGGCGCGATTTCCTGATTCTGAGCAAGATGATACCACTGCGCTGCCGGAACGGGATGCGGCAGGGTCTCGCGTTAAGACCGGAGACCATGCAACATAAACGTCTTCTCTTTGGGCTTTCCGCGCTAGACTGTCTCTTCAAGAGGTGCTTCGATGGCTGATATTGTGACCTTTGGCGAGGCCATGATCCGTCTGGCGCCGCCGCATTTCCAGCGACTGGAGCAGACAACTTCGCTCGACGTGCAGATCGGCGGGGGTGAGTTGAATGTAGCGGTGGGCGTAAGCCGCCTGGGACTGAGCAGCATCTGGGTCTCACGCCTGCCCAAGAACGCCCTGGCCCGGCTCATGGAAACTCGGGTTCGGCAGATGGGTGTGGACACGTCGGAGATCATCTGGGCAACCGAAGGGCGGGTTGGCTTGTATTTCGTCGAATTCGGCGCTGCGCCCCGGCCCAGTTCTGTGCTCTATGACCGGGCGCATTCCTCCATCAGCGCGATTCAGCCGGGCGAAGTCGATTGGCGGCGCGTTCTCAAAGGCGCGAAATGGTTTCACGTCAGCGGCATCACGCCCGCGCTTTCGAACTCCGCCGCGGCCACCACCTTGGAGGCTCTGAAAGCAGCGCGGGATACCGGAGTGACGGTCAGCTATGACCTCAACTATCGCGGCAAGCTCTGGTCGCCCGACAAGGCGCAAGCCGTGCAAGAGCCTATGATGGAGTATGTCGACGTCCTGATCACAACCGAAGAGGACACGGAGGTAGTCTTTAAGATCGGAGCCTCGGCCAAGTCCGGCGCACCCGACACCAAAGCATTCACGCAGGTCGCAGCCGAAACGTATAAGGAGACTGCCCAGCGGCTGCAGGAGAAATTTCATTTCAAGGCCGTGGCGATTACGCTGCGCGAGAACCCGCTGGTGTGGCGCAACACCTGGACCGCCATCTGCTACGCCGACGGGCGATTCTACGATGACGTGAAGTACGACTTGGAGATCGTCGACCGGGTGGGCGGCGGCGACTCCTTCAGCGCCGGCTTCATCTATGGCCGGCTCGTCAAGGGCTCCTACGAAGCTGCTGTGCGTTACGGCAACGCCTTCGGCGTGCTCAAACACACGAATCCCGGAGATTTCAACTGGGCAACGCTAGCTGAGGTAGAGAGTCTGCTGAAAGGCGCGAGCTTGAGAGTGGCACGATAATTGACGATTTTCGATTGCTGATTGCCGATTGACCGGGAAATGGTTTTCAAGGTCGGTCATCGAGACCGGCAAAGCGTGCGGAGGGCGTGTGACGTGGGGTAAAGAAAAGGCGCTGTCGCTGATTCGCCAAGTGGGCTTGGTGCCGATTGTGCGCACGGCGTCAGCGCAGGATGCTCTCCGCGCGGCGGAGGCCATTATCGAGGGCGGGATCGGCATCGCCGAGATCACCATGACGGTCCCGAATGCCATCCGGGTGCTAGAGTGTGTCGCCGAGCGTTACGGTGACAAGGTCCTGCTGGGTGCTGGCACAATCCTGGATCCTGAGACTTGCCGCGCCGCGCTGCTCGCCGGAGCCGAGTTTATCGTGACGCCTTCCCTCAAGCTTCCGGTCGTGAAAATGGCCCGGCGCTATTCCAAGCCTTGTGTGCCGGGCGCCCTGACGCCCACCGAAATCGTCACGGCGTGGGAAGCCGGCGCCGACATGGTGAAGGTCTTCCCTTGCGGACCAGTCGGTGGTCCGAAGTACATCAAGGCATTGAGAGGCCCTCTGCCTCAAATCGAATTGGTTCCCACCGGAGGCGTGAATCTCGAGACAACGCCCGAATTCATCAAAGCCGGCGCCGCAGCCGTGGCGGTCGGCGGCGAATTGGTCGACGCCCAGGCGCTCAAGGAAGGCCGCCTCGATTTCATCACCGCCAACGCCCGCAGATACGTCGAAGCCGTGCGGCGGGCGCGCGCTGAGAAGTCCTAAGTGTCGAGCGACTACAGTCACAGGCCGCGCCGCTCCTGTTTCGACTGGTCAACTTGACAGCATCCCATCGACCTGCCGCCAGATTCCAAGCGGATTGCCCTCGCGCAGTTCCGGAGGGAGCGCGCTCTCCGGAAAATCCTGGTACGCGACCGGGCGCACGAAGCGCAGGATCGACCTGCCGCCCACCGACGTGCTGCGCCCGTCCGAAGTTGACGGATACGTTCCGCCGTGCACCATCGCGTTGCACACCTCCACGCCGGTCGGAAATCCGTTGAAGATGATCCGCCCCACCTTGGTCTCGAGGATGGCGACCAGGTCCGCGAATTCCCGCAGATCCTGCTCAGTTCCGTGAATGGTGGCGGTCAGATTTCCCTCCATCTGGCACGCGATGTTCAGCAGATCTTCGTGAGTCTCGGCCCTCACCAGCAAAGTGGAAGGACCGAAGATTTCGGCCTGCAGTTCAGGTTCACTGACAAAGCTCGCCGCGTCCGTTTCGAACAGCGTCGGTCGCGAGCGGCAGATGTCCGGGCGATTGTCAGCATCTTTCGGCCGGGTTTGAGCGTTTACCGCCTCCGAGTCCCAGAACTTCACTTGAGCAAAAGCGGCGCGTTCCGACACGGTCCGCCGGTACGCCTCGGCGATTTTGCGATTCAGCATCGGCTCGGGGGCGGTCTGATTCAAGAGCGCCGCGAGTTTGGAAGCAAACGCATCGGCAGGAGCCATGGTCACCACAACTCCGGGATTGGTGCAGAACTGGCCGACGCCAAGTGTAACGGAGGCATGCAGACCCTTCGCCAGAGTTTCGGCCCGCGAGTCCATCGCGCTCGGCAGGATGAAGACTGGATTCACGCTGCTCATCTCAGCATAGAAAGGGATCGGCTCGGGGCGGGAAGCCGCGAGCTTCGCAAGCGCCGTTCCGCCGGCGCGTGAGCCCGTGAAGCCCACCGCCTTTACGGCCGGATGCTCCACGAGCGCCTCACCTACCGCCTGTGTGCCGTCGAAAAGCAGTGAAAAGACGCCTTCCGGGAGGCCCTGTTCCAAGGCCGCGCTGCGAATCGCCATGCCGGTTAGTTCGGCGGTGCCGGGATGCGAGTAATGCGCGAGCGCGATGACCGGGTTTCCGGCTGCCAATGCCGAGGCCGTATCGCCGCCCGCCACGGAAAACGCCAGGGGGAAATTGCTGGCGCCAAAGACGGCCACCGGACCAAGAGGCTCCAGCATGGAGCGCACGTCCGGCTTGGGGACGGGCTGGCGCGCCGCATTGCCGTGGTCGATGCGCGCGTCGACCCAGGAGCCTTCTTCGATCATCCCGGCGAAGAAGCGAAGCTGATTGGCCGTGCGAGCTTGCTCGCCGCGAATGCGCCCCGCGGGCAAAGCGGTCTCCCGACAGGCGCGCTCAACCAGAACGTCGCCGAGGTCCTCGAGGTGCCCCGCGATACGGCGCAAAAAGGCCCCGCGTTCTCGTCCCGGCAATTGGCGGTAGGTTTGAAAGCTGGCGGCGGCCAACTGAACTGCTTCGTCGGTTTCGGCCGACGAAGCAGAATAGAACGGCGGCGCCAGCTCCAGGCCCGCGGCCGGATCGAAAGCCCGAAAGGTTTCGCCGGTCTTCCCGCCGCGCTGATAGCCGATGATGGATTGTCCGGTAGGTTCCACGATTGACTCTCAACCTCCTAAACCGGGGCTGAGCCTGTGTGAAAACTCTTATCGGGCGACTCCCGACTTGTGGATCCTCGCCTTCGCGGGGCTGACGTCGCTGGATTTGGATCTGTGTCCGACGACGTCGTTCCCGCGAAAGCGGGAATCCACGAGTTCTCACACAGGCCGTTCCCGTTTCTTCCGCAGCCCGCTAGGCAACCCGATTACTCAGACATCCGATGGGCTCGATCGTGATGTTGATCGTATCGCCGCTTTGCAGGGTGAACTCGTTGGGCGGAACGATGCCCGTGCCCGTCATGAGCAGGCAGCCTTTCGGAAAGCTGGTTTCGCGATAAAGATATTGCACCAGCTCCCCAAACGCGCGCTTGATGTTCCTGATTGGAGTCGCGCCCTGGAAAGCAACGGCGCCGTCGCGATCGATGCTTATCTCGATCGCCGTCTCTTCCGGAAGAGGCAAGCGAGAGAGATAAACGCACGGGCCCAGGGCGCAGCTTCCGTCATAGATCTTCGCCTGCGGCAGGTAGAGCGGATTCTCACCCTCGATATCGCGCGCGCTCATGTCGTTGCCGACGGTATAACCGATGATCTCAGCCCGATTATTGATCACCAGGGTCAGTTCAGGCTCCGGAACGCTCCACCGCGCGTCGCGGCGGATGCGAACCTCTGCTCCCGGCCCCACCACGCGATGGCCGGGCGCCTTGAAAAAAAGCTCCGGCCGCGCTGCGTCGTACACTCGAGCGTAGAAGTCGCCCCCGCCGGCATCTTCGCTTTCTTCGATGCGCGCCTGCCGGCTACGAACGTACGTGACTCCTGCCGCCCAAACCTCCTGGCCGTCGACAGGAGCCAGCAACTGGGCCGGCGGAGAGGCGGAAGCGGCCTTTGAGCTGGATAAAGCCTGCAGCAGGTCGGCGCTGTTGATCATGGTATCCCACGGCGCATCGACTGTACCGTAGCGTCCATCGTTTTCAAAAACGGTTCCGTTGCTGGTTCGAAAAAGTCTCATTGGTCCTCGCAGAGGCTCAGAATAATCCAGGATCTGCTGTAGCGGCGCTCTATGAGCGCCGGCTTTTCGGCGCGGCT
>Ga0335085_10000695_pt1 | contig 88021 bp, 96 predicted proteins | sample Lox_Sample_45_FD_206712 | JGI IMG/M metagenome (GOLD analysis project Ga0335085, IMG submission 206712) | Soil microbial communities from Loxahatchee National Wildlife Refuge, Florida, United States - Lox_Sample_4.5 | ecosystem: Environmental > Terrestrial > Soil > Wetlands | place: USA... | reverse complement strand
CATAGAAATACTGCCTAATCAGCCCCCGAAGAATCCACCAGAGACGGCAGTCGCAAAGCCTCGAAAGAAAACAATTCCGACAGAAGAGGATGAGGAAAAACTTGCAAACGCGGTAAGATCAGCGATCAGCGAAGACAGCCTGTACTTTGAAGACTCGTATTTTCTTTAGATTGCACTACAACGCAACTGCAATAATATAGCGGTTTCAGATATACAGTCGCTGCTCACTTTTCTTCACTATCTTAGAACTAATGATCGCATCCTTTTGTCCTGAAGGTACCCTTTTGCTACGAATGAACAGCGAGGCAGCCCCTGCCGGAACGGCCGACAAAGTTTTACTATGTTATGATATGCTTCTCATTCGAAATGCAGCACACAAGCCTTGGAAAGACCGAAGTTGAAATCTCGAAAATCGGTATCGGCGTCTGGCAGGCAAGCGATGAGTGGCACGGTGACGATGATCAGGTAATCAAGGCAGTGGGTACGGCAGGAGATCTCGGGGTAAATCTAATTGACACAGCTGAAGGGTATGGAGGAGGCAGGAGCGAGCAGGTACTAGGAAAAGCGCTCTCACAGCTCGGACGCGACAGGTTCGTAATCGCAACCAAGGTCTACGGAGCGCACCTGAGATATGACGAGCTCCAGAAAGCGGCGACCATGAGCATGAAGAGGCTTGGTATCGACGTGATAGACCTCTACCAAGTGCACTGGCCGGATCCGTGGGAGCAAATCCCTATGAAGGAGACGATGAAAGCACTCGAAAAATTGTATCTTGAAGGCAAAATCAGGGCTATCGGCGTCAGCAACTTTGCCGTCCGTGACATGGAGGAAGCAAGATCCTATCTCTCGCGAACAGACATTGTGTCAAACCAGCTTAGGTACAACATCCTTCAGAGGAATATTGAGGATGAAGTATTGCCGTATTGCAAGAAAGAAGGGATCACTGTTCTCGCGTGGAGCCCTATCGCGCAGGGTGCACTTTCGGGCAAGTACACATCAAAGAATTATCCAACCAAAGATGTTCGTATTGAAAACGTTCTTTTCACCGAGAAAAACATGCTAGAGGTGGAAAAAGTTACCGCGGTCCTATCGAGAATCGCTGAGATTCATTCTTGTACAGTATCGCAGGTTGCGCTCAATTGGCTCGCTTCAAACCCGATCGTGGTTCCGATACCGGGAGTAAAGAATCCTGCGCAGGCTGCAGAAAATGCAGGTTCGCTAGATTTCAAGCTCTCGAGTCAGGAGCTGAGCCAGATTCACCAGGTCTCCGATGACGCCAAAATCGACTACTACCCCACGGCTACTGTTTAGGACGACATCATTCGAATTATCGCGTATCTTGCCCCGAGCGTATTCGCAACGATCGAGGGCCAAAAGCCGATGTATACGAGCGTTCTGCCGATGCTTGCATCCGGTATCAGCATTCCGGGTACGATGAATAGGATCATCAATACTACGGAAACGATAAAGACTATCTTTACCCAGTCCCGACCTTTTCTGCGAATTAGCAAACGGTCTCCTGCAAGGATGGTTTTTGACTTTATTTCAACGACATAGGTTGCTTTTGTCTTATCGATATCTATTGAAAGATCCGAAACGTCGGAGTTTTTCATTTGTCGGTGAAGTATGGAATTTAGAAGTGATCTTACGACAGCACTCAAGTTGCTCTTTACGGTCTCCTTTATTTTCAGTCCGGCGGAACTGTGTTAGTGAGGATCAGCCTTACTTAATTGAGCAATAGAGAAAAATCTCCATTAAATCGCCGGGGAGATTTTTCGCTATAGCATTTAACGAATTGCTGTGAAAAAGAGACCAAAGTGGCGATCATCTGCTCGCCTTTCTTAACGTGACAGACATTAAATGATCCTGAATCTGATCAGACTATCCATCAATCTCCTGCTCAATCAGGGGATACAGAGTTCGAAGATAGAAGACGTCGCCGTTCAAGTTGAAGAAGGCGATGGTGTTTACGTTGTAGGAACCGGTACAGTCATAACTATCGAGACGAAGCGGAATGAAGATCTCACGCCGCAAGAAAAGTGGCGCAGGAATCTCATTATGACTTTTTTGTTTTCCTTGCTGTTTATGCTGGTGCTTTCAACCATAGGAGCACTTACTGACGATGCGAATCTGGGGCGGTGGCTCATACTTATCAGCGAAATTCCGGCTTTCGTATCTTCTCTCGCGGCAACTCGGTTATTCATTAAAAGACCTAAACGGAAGCCGACGAGTCCGGATCAATCAACGAACCCCTTGAAGCCGCCGATAATTGTTCCACCTCTAAACAAACACGAAAAAGATCGAGCTTCAAAAGCCTAGATCTAACCGATGCCGTCGGATAGAGTATCGCCTCTACGGGGACCCGAGCACTGATGTGCTTTTAGATCCGCCTCATTTGCAAACGACCGCTTGCATACCGGGCACTCGTAGGTCTTTCCGGGCGGAGGAGGGATAGCAGTGCTCACTGAGAGGTTTTCCTATCCTTCCTTCTTCGTGCTTTGGAAGCGCTTTACTTTCCCAAAGTCGCCGACGTCAATTCCAAATTTTTTCGCAGCTTTCATTATTCTTCTCTGTGCTACGACAGGATGACAGAACTTTGTTTCAACCTGATCAAATCGCGCCATCGCATTTCGAACGTGAGCCACATCATTAACGGGAAGCTTCCGATCCCTAGGACACGCGAAAGCCTGGTTACTCAGCTTCTGGCGACGAGCGGTGCTCAACTTTGCCAAGTTACTAATCTCTCCCGGAGAATTGCTTGCTCGGAGGTGCGCTTACCTCAATTGCAATCGTCCTCAATACTTCATAGTCATCTCGCGAATAGTTGTCACAATACTGTGAGAATCCAATCATATGCGGCAAGGGCAAGGTTACGATTTGCTTACAATGTGTACATCTAAGCTTATCAGCGTTCGATGTTATTGGCAATCTATCTTTCGTAGCCTTGCTTTAGGACTATTATCTCTGACGCAACCAAGTTATTTACAATAGTTCTAGAAGTCTCGCGTTTTTTTCATCTGTGTTTTTTCTGTCCGGATTTTTCCATTGCATCGCTGAGATTCACAGCTGCGGTGATGAAACCCATGTGGGTGAACGCTTGTGGGAAATTTCCAAGCAGATCCCCCGATTTGGGATCGAGCTCCTCAGAAAACAGTCCAAGATGATTTGCGTACACGGCCACAGAGTCCAAAATTTTTTCTGCTTCCTTTAGTCTTCCAGCCATTGTCAGGCAGTTCACTAGCCAGAAGGTGCATATGAGGAAAGCTCCCTCTTTTCCTGGTATTCCGTCGTCAGCCAGGTAGCGATAGACGAATTTGCCATCGATGAGTAATTTCTGGATCGTCGCATCAATCGTCGACATCATCTTTGGATCATCTCCGGCGATAAACCTGACCTGAGGCATAAGCAGGTTTGCCGCGTCAAGCTCTTTCGATCCGTACGAGCGGACAAAGGAGTGAATGCTCTCATCGTATCCCTTCGTGAAAATGTCTTCCTTCATGCGATCGCGGAGAACTGACCATTTTTCTGCCAAGTCTAGGAGCCCGTGAGCTCTTGCAATCCGCTCAGCGCGGTCCACTCCGACCCACGCCCACATCTTTGAGTATACAAAATGTTCTTCCTCTGAGCGCACCTCCCAGATTCCACTGTCGGGCCTCGTCCAGATCTGTTCCAGCTCTGAAATTACCGGAACGATCAAATAATCGAGGACTTTGCGATCAACCCCCCGCCCATGCTTGTGGGAGAAGAAAAGCGCGTCGATAAAAATACCGTAAAGATCAAGCTGAAACTGCTTCCAAGCGTCGTTGCCCTCTCTTACCGGGGTCGAACCCTTGTAGCCACAAAGCGTGCCTATGGTTTTCTCCGTCAACTCGAGTGTGCCGTTTATCCCTAGCATCGGTTGCAAGTTTCCGATAGTGAGACAGAACGCAGCAACAAGCCAATCGAGATAGCTGTTGGCTTCTTCGTTGAAACCGAGAGAGTGGAAAGCCCAAATAACAAATGACGAGTCCCTGATCCAACAAAATCTGTAATCCCAGTTCCTTGATCCTCCGATCTCTTCCGGGAGAGATGTCGTGGCGGCGGCTATCATCGCGCCAGTGGGGGCATAGAAAAGTAGCTTGAGAGTTAGGGCCGACCTAAGCACTTGCTCTTTCCACTTTCCATTGAAGTTGCACCTGCCTATCCACCTTTTCCAGTATTCTCGCGTTTCCTTGAGTTTGGTGTCAGTGTAAGGAACCATTGCTTTATCCTTCCGGACCGGACTGTGCCTCAAAACCAGATCTAGTTTTTCACCTTCAATCAATTCAAACTTGGAATGGATCGTACCGTTTTCGACGTGGTCGAATTTCATCTTGGTTATGATGGATACTCCCTGGTCGCCCCCAAGCCCGGAGGCGAAGAAAGTATACCCAACTCCCTCCATCCACTTTACATCCGGAATGTGCGCTCCATAACCAGGGCGCGGCTCCACCCACACTTCAAGTTCCATTTTTCCCCTCGTACACTCGATCCTGCGATGCAGTTCGCCTGAAGAAATGAGTGTCCTCTCAATTGTGAAGCAGGGCATGAAGTCAGTCAGTATCGTCCTGGAGGACCCTGTTGAGAAATGGGTTGTTAGGACATTCGTCATCGGCTCATACGCTTGAGCACTTTGAAACGAGTCAGCACTTGGGCATATGAGAAATCGTCCTCCCTTCTGCGAATCGAGAAGCGCGCCGAATACGCTTGGAGAATCAAATCGGGGAATACAAAGCCAGTCTATCGATCCATCAATCCCGACAAGGGCACAAGTTCTCATATCGCCGATGAGACCATAGTCTGAGATGGCTTTGTACGAAAAGAGATCTGACCGCTTGATCGTCTTGGTCTGTCTGGTTGAAGAATCAACAGTTGTAGTCAAATTCCAGCTCCCCAATATAGCTTCATTTTATCAAGTGTTTTTAACACCCGTGATGGTCGAGATTTGTTCTAGAAGATTATCAATCGTAGTTAGATTTCACTCGCGAAGTTTTTAATGGTTAGATCCACTCAAAACTAGCTGGAAAACTGACCTTGGAAGTTGCGTATCTCGTCAAAAGAACCGGAGCTCCTAACGAAGCCGAGATTCTTCAGGCGGGTAAGCTGGTTGCGCATCTGGAAAATGTTACAGGAAACAGACGAATGAGTAGCCGTTTAATGACAGAAGATGGCACGGGCCGCGTTTTCGATCTCGATCCACGAGTAGACGGAGTATTATCCCCATTTTCTTTTTCGATTTACGATAAAGGTAAACTGGCATTGAAAATAAGATCGGGCGCATTCTCGTTTAACGATAGAGTGTACATGTTCAAGAGCTTGCCGGAAGGAGTTTCGATGAAGGGGCACTTGAGCGGAGCAAAGTCCATTACCAGACTGGACAACTTTCCGTACAAAAGCGTTGATGGAATCGATCCTGAGACTCGCGAAAAACTGTACAGGTACAGAGGTGTCAAAGTTGGAAAGCTTTCCGGGCTCGGAACGCGAGGTCATGAAGTGACATTAGATGAAGAGCTCGCTGACATCGGTCTTCCACTGTCAGCTGCTTCGTACCTGATGTATTCAACAGGATAATTCTATAGTTTGTGAGAAATTTGAGTACCCAATTAAATCCGGATAGAGTCGGACCTTTTCCCTTTCCGAAAGCTGATCCTGAAAAACGGAAAAAGGACTTTTCAGAGGTCGAGCAGCCTTACACGCTTGAACAGGCAATCGATGAAGCTAAACGATGTCTTCTTTGCGGAACTCCGGTCTGCATCGATGCCTGCCCCGTTCAGATGGACGTCAGGGGTATGTGTGAAGCTGTTTCAAGAAATGACATGAAGACCGCATTTCTCAGGATCTCAGATACAAACGATCTCCTTGGCGTAACGGCGCGATGTTGTCCTCAACTTCAGGGATTATGCGAGGATGCCTGTGTAGTGCACTGGGAGGGACAGCCGATTTCCATCGGTATGCTCCAAAGATTTGTTTCAGACTGGGAAAAGGAGGGCAAAAACAAACAGCCTGATCCTGTAAGCTATCCGAAATCCGGAAAACGCGTGGCAATCATTGGAGCTGGCCCGGCCGGTCTCGCGGCGGCAGCTCTTCTGGAACGCTACGGTCACTCGGTCAAGATCATGGAGGAACTTCCGGCCAACGGCGGCACGGCATGGTACGGAATTCCCGATTACCACTTGCCAAAGGACGTGTTAGAATACGAAGTAGAGAGGATCAAAGATCGAGGTATTGAGATAAGAAATGGAGTAAAGGTGGGTCGGGACGTCACTCTCTCACAGTTATTCTCAGATGAGGCTGATGCAATTTTGATTACCACCGGTGCAAAAGATCTTGTTAAACTGGACACCCCTGGAATTGATCTAAAAGGGATTTATGACGGGTATCAATTCCTCCAGGATGTCTTTCTGAACGGAGTCGGCTCGTATTTGAAAAATCCGACATGCGATCTTGGCATGGACGTCGTTGTAGTTGGCGGAGGCGACACTGCCTTAGACGACGCACGAACTGCATTGAGGCTAACTCACGGGAATGTCACGATTGTTTACCGGAGGAGCGAAAATGAAATGCCCGCAGATGCCGTAATGCTTGAAGAAGCAAAAGAGGAAGGAGTGCAGTTCAGCTTTCTCGCAGATCCAAAGTCGTATGAAGGAGACGCCGGCAGAGTTACCGCCATCGTTATGAACAAGATGCAACTTGGAGAACCTGATTCTACCGGAAGGAGAACTCCCAAGGCCGTTACAGGGGCCGAGTACACAGTGAAATGCTCGTCGGTATTGCTCGCAATAGGTCGAGGACCAAATTCATTCCTGCAAAAAGTCGCGGGACTGAAAACCGGAAAGAGGAATGCGATAGCGATTGACGACCACTACAAAACTTCCATGAATGGAGTATTTGCCGCGGGCGACGTTACAACCGGAGAAACGCTTGTCGTAAAGGCGATGGGTTCCGGGCGGGAAGCTGCTCAGAGTGTTCACGAATACTTGGAAAACATTGAAGATCAACACATCTCACTCTACGAGAAGTATTTTGCCGCAAGATCGTACGAGAAATTAATTCAAGGCGAGGACGTTCAAGAACTCCCTCCGCCCTAAATACTACCAGTCAAAATTCTGTGGCAGAATCGTCTTTTCTTCTTCCTGTTCCCAGCTAAAATGAAGGGCTTCTCTTCGGCTTGCCGACTTTCTGAGCATCTTTGCCAGCAAGGACAGTCGCGAATCGAGTTGCCTTGAACCAAAGGGAGTCAAAAACCAGTTGTAAGATGTTGCGCCTGATTCGTCGTTTTCGTTTGTGCGAATCACTAACCCGCTTTTTTCAAATCTGTGAAGCATCGGGACTAGAGTCCCAAAACTCAGTCGTTTGTTGGTTGTTTCGGTGAATACCTTTCTGATCTGATAGCCGGAGATCGGCTGATGGTTCTCTATGATGTCAAGCACTATGGTTTCGGCCAAGCTCGGAAGAGTTTCGATATAGGTTTGACCCGACATTGAAGTAACTAACAAGGAACGGGGGTGAAACATAAGGATAAACCTGATGATAGTGTGTTATGTAAGAAAGTTTCGAAAACTTCCAAGCATGCTCATTTCATTTTTTCTGAATCCTTAGACAGATTCTCCTTGGCAGGGCTCCTAGTTAGAAAGAGTCTCCAACCTTGCCAGTTTGAAATGAAGAAGGTGAATCTAGTGGATTCGTAAAAGATTCCGTTCCTGAATCCTCACTGGAGAGTAGGACGACTCCATTATCCGTGTTTCACGATTTTTTTCCGTTTGCTCTAATGCAATGTCATTTCAACTTCATTTTTACCGAGGATACGGAGTCTCAGCGAATCTAAGAGAAAGGTTCTCTTTTCGAATTATTCACGAATGACTTGGCTCAATAGAATTAGTGAACGATTCCTCTTGATTCCATAGATTCAAAGTCTTGCTTACTGAATTTTTTGGATCTTCGAGGAGTCGAAAGAAAACTTCGGTGATATTTAGAAATGTTTTCCATACCATTCATCAGCTGTGGCTATATTGAATCTTTCACCAAATTACTCCTGCGAGCTGGGAGCGAAAAAATCACCGAAGGGCGATCTAGATGGTTTTCAGAAAATATCGATCGATTTAAGGTGGAAAAGTCTGACAATGAATGGCGACGACAAGAAAAGAAAATCTGATGAGTGGGACATTCGCGAACGCGACTGGACCGATGAACTGAAGAGACAAACTTCTCCCGGCAGCGGGAACCTCAAAAGGACTGGGGAGCCCAAGAAAAACAAGGTGAAGAAATTCAACCCAAAAAGAAGATTCAGATTGATGCTGGTCTGTTTCTCAATTTTGATCTTTTCGATTTTGGTTCTTTGGCTTTCTGTCTTCAATGTCGATGAGACGATACAGGCAACCCTTTCATTGTTCACGACCATCATATCGGGGGCAATTTTCATAGCGAATTATGGCAAAGATATCATAGTGACCTTGTTGAACGAATACACAAAGAGCTCTTTCAAGTAAGTAACCGGTTTTTTTCAATCCGGGTCAATGTCCGAATCATTCATCGCGATTTCTGTGGACTTAAGTTCTAGAGGATTTAGACTACCCCTTTTCAATGATAAATCTTCAGCCCACTAATATCGATCTAGGGCCCCCTATGTTGTACAAACAAAGAGGTGTTGAAAGAAAAATGGACTATCTATCTGTAACCTTCGTAGTAATAGCCCTACTTCTTTTCTTCGACGGGATTATTTTCGGAGTGGCCGCGGCGAAGGCTGTCACCTCGATAATTCTCGTGGTCTTGGGGCTCATTATTGCGTCTTTCATTGGAATAGCCATCCCTGTCCTTGGCTCGAGTACTGGGAATTTCATGAGTGGGCTAGAAGGCATTGTCACAACGGCGGTCACTAGGTACGGCCCCGGATTCTTCGCAATGCCCATCCTCTGGATTGTTGGCTTCCTCATAGGAATATTTGCAATATAAAGGCAAAACGAGGATGCCCTGCAATGGAATCTCCCCAAGAAAGGGAGATTTTTTCTTCCCATTGTCTAACTGAAACTATCATCCTCCAAATTGATATCAATCGCTTGGAATGATCCTGATTGGTACAAAAATGGGAAGGCCTGTAGACTTGGAGCAAAGGTGCTGAAAAGATGTACGGTTATTCAAAAAAAAGGCAATCGTTCATACGGTCGCTCCATCTTAAGGACTTCATTTTCCAAACCGATTGACTTTCGTAGAAACGGAACTTGGACGGGCGAGCCGCGTCACAGGATGTAAATTATCGAAGAGGCAATAGCCCTGAGCTATTGGCTCATTCAAACATGCGAAGATTCGAAGGAGCCAGAGATCCTCGAATCTAACGTGGACATCATGAAAGCAGAAGAAGCTTTGAAGAAAAACGAAAGAAAGCTATCGTCGAAGCGAAATGCTTGAAGAGCATATCGAGGGAGCAAACAATTGAGCTTTGCGAATTCCACACTGAATTGCAAGAAGTAAACGTGTGAACGGATGCCCGCAAAAAAGTCCTTAGTCATAGATCGAGCAGCAGATATTGGTAATCTCGTCGGAGGAGTGCGTCGACAAAAAAAGGGCACCTGCTGTCGGGTCCCAGCGAGTAGAAAGTCTAGGCCGATCGATCCGCTGTTCGAGTCTATGATAGATCACCCTCTAGCGACCTGCAATGTTCGATGGTTTTGTAATCCTTCTTCGATATCTCGAACAGCCCTATGGTCTCGTCCTGGCTTGAATTAGAGATCCTCCAACAATCATCAATACAACAGCCACGAGCAATACCGCGAAAAGCGACCACGGATACGACAAGTACGGAAAAACCCTCGTAAATACGAGGTAGATTCCCAGTAGTAACACCACTACTCCGACAATTATGGCAACGATTGCGCCGGTGTTAGTATTGGTCCTTCTTACAACAGACTCCTTTCTTTCAGATCCAGGCGATGCAGTTGCCACTGCGACCGGAGGAGCGGCAGGTTGAACGACTGTCGCTGGCTGCCGCACTTGGGTTCCCTGCGGGGTGACCGCGACAGGTTGGGACACAGTTGTCACGGGTTCGTCTCGTTCAACGTATTCCTTTCGTTCTTCTTCTTGTTCAGAACTCATAATACAGAAATTTAGGTAAGGCGAAATAAAACGGGAATACAAGATTTTTTTAGTAAAGGCTTCCGAATGAACACCAAAGAATTTCCCTCAGCTCCACAGAATGAACTTCATCTACTAATACATTGCAATAGGACTATAACTATAACTTTCTTATTAGGGCGATTCTCCTTTTGAAACATAGTCTTGGTAACAACAAAAACTGCCAACAAGAGTCGAAAGAAGGGTGATGGTACGAAGAGGCGCTCGGCGTCGAATGCAAGAAAACATAATCCAAAAGCCAGGACAAAGAGAAAGTTGAAAGGAAAACTGACCAAATCGCTCAATGTCGACAACTTACCGGGAGTAAAACTTCCCGTGGATGAAATCAGAGCGCAGCTAAAGACCTATGCCGATCAAATCCAAGTGTATCTGCGAAACATTAATGGTAAGATTGAAACTTTCGATTTTGGTGTCGGGAAGAGCGGGAAAGGGATAACGATAAACTGCCATGTTAGAGCAGAAATCGGAGGACAACTTTCGTAAGGTTAGTTCAGAAATTTCTGACAGTTCTAGCACAAACTTCTATATGAAAATTCTAGCTATAAGAAATACTAAAAACCCATTCTTCTTTAAATCAGACGGAGTTAGAAGACCTTGGTTTCAGAAAAAGTAATGCATTTTCAGGGAAAGAACAAAGATTTGACCCAGCTGTCCCAGCAAATCGTCCAGTATCTGCAATCTGACGGCTACAAAGTACAGAGCGCGACAAAGCCGACTGGAATTATCATTCAAGCGCAAAAGGCAGGAATACTGCGGGACATCATCACCGCTGACAGGGCGTTTACAATCATGCTAACGGGAGATCCCAACGATTTCACGATCCACATCGGAATCGGAAAATGGATTCAGAACATTGGAGTCGCTGCAGCCGAAGCTATCCTTCTATCCGTTCTCTTTCTTGCCGTCGACGTACCCGAGATGCTGTGGACAACTCATGTCGAAGGAAAGCTGGCCAAGGACATTCAAAACATAGTCGAAAGCGGCTCGCCGATGATGACCACAACCACCACAAAAGCATGATTTTCCAATCGTCGATTCGAGCAACACGACACTTTTAACCCAGGAAAAATTTTTCTTTCCTGGGGCCATCTGCCCTAAATTCTCCATTTCTGGAAACTTGTGGTGGTGAAAATTGAATAAGGGCTAGCTAGTACTTCTCGGAAGGAAAGAGAAACAGGCAGAGACTTATGGCCCGCTTGATGATCTCTTTGGCTATTCTGGGCGCATTTGTCGGAGCGCTCGTATTTGGTTCGATGATTGGAGTCGATTCTTCCTTTCAAAATGTATCTAAAACAAGCAGCATTTCAAATTCATCTCCTGTACCCGTGACTACTGAAACGGCAGTGATTCTTAGTACTGATCAAATCCAAAGCTTCTCGACAGATATCACAACTGCAACCGTCATGTCCACGAGCGTCATCCCTGTAATTTACAACATTACTGAGACTTTGGATCATACCGATGTTTTCAGCCGGACAACCAACGTGACCGAAACCTCGTCCGTTTCCACCACCATTTACCAAATAATTACTCAGACAGAAGTGAAGACATACCTCACTACCGAAACCGCCTTTCAAAATTCTAGTGCTCCTCTGTCCACTGCCGTGATAACGGCAACCTCGACTGTCCTGACAACGATAACTTCTGCTCCCACGCCCACTGCAACGGTAACTTCAACGGCTGCGACTACCGCCTCCATTACTCCAACAGTAACGGTTACAGTAACGACGACGACAACCAGTTGTTTTCCCCCCGGCCACTGCTAGAACATCTGTCCAGCATTTCTTGTCCGAGACAAAGATACTATTTCTTCAGCGATGGCAATACCTTTGAAATCTCGTTCAGGACTTCTTCCTCATTCGGACTGGAGCTGTGAATCTGGATTTTCGTATAGCCAAACGATTTTAGTCTCTCGACGGTCTTTGCAAACTCTTCAATGTCCGTAACTACTCCGTACTTTTCTGCAATTTTCTCATCCGGCACTTTTCGCCCCTCTTCTTCATACCGGAGGGGATTCAGCCAACTCTTCTCAAAGGGCTGGTCTATTGCGGTAGCCGCCCAGGTTCTTGCCTGCTTCAACGCATTGTTGTAATCCTTGTCATAGGAAAGACGGATTTCAACCAGCCACCCAAGCTTGGCTCCGGACCCCTTTGTTCTTCAGGCCTCCTCCAGCGCTGCGTTGTAAAATTCTCTGTTTTCTTCTTTCAGCGGCTCCCCGGTTGTAACCAGTCCATCTCCGTATCTTCCCGCCAGCTTGGCTTTACCTTTTCCATCGGCAGCGATGTATATCGGAATCTTGTTTTGTGGAGGCGAGTATAGTTTCAATTTGTTCAGCCTAAATTGCTGACCTCCATAACTCACCCTCCTCCCTCCGCTTTCCCAGATCATCCTGATTATTTCTGCGGCTTCTTTCAAGCGGTCGATGCGCTCTAATTTTGAGGGCCAGATAATTCCTAGAGGCCGTGAATTCAGCGCCTCACCCGCTCCCAGGCCAAGCATCGCCCTGTTTGGAAACATCTCATCGAAGCTGGCAAACATCTGGGCGATCAACGCCGGATGATAGCGATCAGGTGCGGTTACGCCAGTCCCCAGAGCAATTCTTTCCGTCATTGCCGCAGTCGCCGCCATCCAGGACCACGCAAAGCCCGAGTGTCCGTTTGTATCAAACCAAGGCTGCATATGATCGCTTGTCAGGACGGACTCCAAGCCAATTTTCTCAGCCATGATTGAAAGATGAGCAAGTGTATTACAGTCGTACTCCTCTTGGGCCGCCCAGTATCCGATTTCAAGGTGCTCCGGATCGACGTAAGGATTCTTTACGTTAGATTTCTTGCTTGGAGAAGTTGTCGTCATTTGTCACTCAGATAACTCTCCCACTGTTTTATTTTTTCCGAAATTTTGAGGAGTAGGCCATCACTCTGACAGATCCCGGTTACCAAAAGCAGGCTTCATATTTCAGAAAATCCTCTGACAAATTAGGGCAATCGCGAAAATAAAAACTGTTAGTGTCAGGGCTTTGAGAGACTTTTCCGCAGGCGAGATCAGTTCGTGGGCCGAGATAAGTACTTCTTCACCATTTTCAAGTTTCAAAGCCTTAATCGGAGATCCGCCATTACGTCTCACAGATCTTGCTTGGATGCTGAGAGTCCTCTGAACGTATGTCAATAGACCTATCGCAATGGCACCCAAGAAAACGCCGAAGCTGATGGAAAGCGTGTTTATGAAATAGCCAGCGATGAACGGAATAACTCCCCAGGAGATCGAAAACACAGTAGTGTTGTGAAATCTCTTATCAAAGGATTCGAGGTTATACGACAGTGCAAAAAACACCTCAATCAAAATGATCGGCAGTAGCAGGACAGAGAGCGTCAGAACGTAATAAGCTCCAACGATCGAAGCGATCGTGAGAGAGGAAAATCCGATGAGATACAGTTTTTGTTTAGAAAGCCTGGTCTTCAATGGATTCCCCATCGTTTCATCCAGGGCATGAGCTCCGATTCCGAGACCTAGAAAGAACGACAAGAGAACCGCAATTGATCTATCTAGATAAATCGTGGGCGAGAGTGCGATCCCGATGAGCACATATGAAAGATGCCACAGAGTGTACGGAGGATGGAGCAGATTTACAAGATCCGCAAACACGCCGTGACCCTCAACCGTATACCACGCAGGTTTCAGAATCGTCATGATGGTCTCTTCGAACCTGAGACAAGTGCGGTTACGCCGTGTGTCATCCGCCTAACTTCTACGCTTTCGAGTCCTGCTTGTTTCATTATGCTGGATAGTTCTTCGGGACTCTTCGATCGTTCGATTGATCTTGCAAGATAAGCAAAAATTCCGTTCCAATGCCTGGAGATGACCAGTCCAAGCGCAGGAAGCACCTGGAATGTGTAGAATTCGTAAAACGGCCCAAAAATTCTTCCTCGAGGTTTCGTAAAGTCCATCGAGATCACTGGACCGCCTTCCTTCACACAGCGTTCCATTTCCATGAAAGTCTGCGCCACGCTGGACACGTTCCTCGTTGCAAGACTGATTGTGGCGCAATCGAATACACCGGATCTCAGCGGAAGATTCTCTGCTCTCGCCTGGATCAGATTTACGTCAAAATCACCTGGCATCTTTTCTATCAGATTTAACGCTCTTTGAAGCATCTCCCGTGTTACGTCGATTCCGACGACCATGTTATTGCGCGAGGCAAATTGAAACGAAACCAATCCAGTTCCGCAGGCGATATCGAGTACCTTACCTCCGCTATGCGGTGTGCGCGCCTTCTCTACGATCAGGTTACGCCAGGAGTTATCCCTGCCGAGACTGAGAATCTTGAGAAGAAAATCGTACTCGCGGGGCCCTTCCGAGAAGAGGTACATGACGAACTTTGCCTTTCTATCAGAGGATGAGAGCTGGCTCTGTAGTTCCTCGTATTTTTTCGGTGTTCGCTTCTTTTCCGTGGCAGCTACTTGCAATTTCTGATTGTTTCTTGTGAAAGTAAAGGAGCCTGATTTATACTTGATCCGTTAACTTCCGGCCACGAACATTCTTAACTAACAATACCGCTGTCAGTTTTCTTTTAATAGTCCCTCAAAGTCTCCGAACTTTGAAGTAGCCCATTGTCCGAAGTCGAGACCTTCTTTCGTCACTGTCCGAACTGTGGTAGAAGATTCGAGATACGTCTTGTCGGGAAGAAACTCGTCGAGTCTGAGAGCATCAAGGAGTCGCGACCTATGGCTTCCGACTATTTTGGTGGGTATTCTGGTTCAATGCTTGATGTAGGCGAGACAGAACCCACTATAGTTGAAGTCGAGAAATTCCAGTACACGTACAGATGTAAGCACTGTGGACATCAGTGGATCGAGATCAAGGAAGAAGAAAGAAAAGAAGCATAAGTATTTCAGGGAATAGACCCTGCCTAGATTCAAGTGGCGTTGGACATTTTTTGTTCATTTGCATGAAAGTACTTTTAGGCTAAGCTAATTTGGCGATTGCTGCACAAGACGGAGCAGCTAAAAAGAGAGAAAGAAAAAGTCCCGTAGCTCGACGATGGCGAATGGAGGGGAAAAGCCCTCCAGCTCTTCCTCTCATGTTTGTCTATTCATCGTCGCCAAGGTCTTTCTCTATTTCGCCCTTGACTTGTTGCATTTTTCCTTTAGCTTGTTCGCTCTTGTCGTCGGTAAGTTTCCCGACGCCTTCTCGAATCTTTCCCTCTGCTTTGTCTTTGTCTCCTTTTTCATTCATGTCTGACATTGCGGAAAACGAAAAGGTCAATTCTGCTATTAACACCTAACTCATTTGCGTTTAGAATCTCTCACTGAAATGATCTTCAGAAAAACTGTCCGATTAGCTATTTATCGATGCTCTCTAGAGTTAACTGGTTCAAAGGAAAAAATACTCGCACATATCCAATGCGCTTGAGGTTTTCCGGTTTTCGCCTCACCTGAAGACTTACAGTTGAGGGCTGGGAAAGTCGTGGGAGAATTTTCTTCCTATGGTCATCTCCCTTCCCGTCACTGACGAGTGAAGCATATCCATGTTTAGTGCGTAATAGCTTGAAAAATACTGGTCAGCACGAGATTCCAAAAAAAAAGTTGCGAATTTTCTCCACTCGCAACACGAATTCTCACTCTCTATTTGATCTATTTTAGGCAGTCCACGCTAGAAACCGTACCAAGTTCTCCCTGCTACAACGCTTATCAAGAATAATACTACGATGACTATGACAAGCAGATAGATTAGGCTGCCGAGGGCTGCTGCTATTCCACCGAATCCTAGAATAGCGAAGACTATGAATAGTACAACGATGATTGCGACCAAGTTGATGAGTCCCATGTCTTATCAGTGAAGCAATAGTATTGGTCGTCTATATGGATGCACTCAAACTTTACTAGAATTTCAGGAATAATCTCACCAGAGTTGAAAATGTTGAATTCTTGAACGATCTGAGTTTAGGGCAACTACTCTATTTTTGAAGTGCAGAATCAGGGACAAGTAACTTATCGCAACCCGCTTTTTGATATCTTTTCTCTCGATGATAATCCAGTCGCTAAAGCGATGATGGCCTTGCGCTCAAAAAGAATTTGCGTCTAAAGCTCTTCTAGCATCATTGCTGTTGTGTGCGAGAGACGTTCGGCGTCGCTTCCTCTTCAGTTAAAGGGTAAGGTTTGCGATCGCCCTTTTCCTTCATAGAGCGGTCCATCTTATCCGGGGTGAGAGACTTTGTAGGTTCCTCGCCCCTATCCATCTCATGATTTTCTGGTTTTTTGTCTCTAGTGTCCAAACAGAAAAACTCTCAGAATTAGACAGCATTCTCGGAAAAGGTTCCGCAAATCGCACAGATGCCTTCGTGGTGACGGGTAACTGGAGCAACATGAGGGAATTTGGGGTGCCGTCTGCAGCTCAGGCAAGGTGCATAGACAGCACTCACTAATGTATTTGGTCGCTTCGCTTGCGTTTCTTCTGTTAGACTGTGTCCAACAAGCTTCTGGTTGGCCATGATTTTCCTCAAAAAGGTGGTATCTATTTCAACTCACTGAGGAAATCGACAGGAACTTTCTTCTAGATGAAAATGATCCACTCCTACTAGGCGGAGCGATAGAAACATCTACAGCGATCGGAATTTTCGAGGCAATCAATCGTAGAAGAAAAGATTCCTCGGGCTTAACGAACTCTCTTTTCATCGAAGTGCCCTTTTTAGATCATCCGAAAAGCTTTCTCTCAGTGTGATCAGACATTTGTGTGAAGCCATATCAAATGCACAAAGGAAAGACCCACAAGGGCAGTAGAATGCTGCCAACTCTTTGAGGCAATTCTTGCAACTTATCGTGTGACCTATGATCCGAAGTAGCTGAGATGGTTTTGCCTCAAAGTCATTCTCAACTTCGTCTATTTCTTTTTCTTCAAGCTTAGTCTTCTTGTGGTATGATCGCATTGCCAAGTGCAGCCCTATCTGGAAGGATACAGCCGCATTATATGAGGCGAAAGTAACTGAGGATTAGAAACGTTCTCGCTCTAAAAGTTTGGGAATTATTTTCTGCTAGCCTCCATACCAAACAACACAACAAACATAGAAAAGCTAGTTCTCTGGAGAAACATCGACTCTTAGTGCAAATTCTACCCTAGTTTCCTCTCTTTTTCCCGCTGCTGGAAATATATCGAATCTGTTTTCTAGAACGGTGAGATTGTAAATTCTATCTTGTGTCACAATTCGTTCGGGCAAGCGAGCAACTGGATTTTGATGAAAGTGCAGTTGAGATATCTCTTCTTGGTATTTTATTGAGTTCTTAGTTTTAGGTCTGCTACGAATTCCCAGCTGCCAAATGAAATGCATGGAGAAAAAGTACGTAATAGGAAATGAGATAAGAGCCCCTGCAATAATCCCATAAACTGGTGGGATGGCAAACATCTTCAGCAAAAACAGTTCAACTCCAATCGTAATGAGGTTTCCAATAAGAAAAACAAGCTGAAATTTGCCGAGTCTCAATAAAAGTGAGCCAAGTCCAAGATCAAATTCGTATCCCCTGGACTTGAAGATCAGTGACTCGTTTATGAAAAATGCGACGGTTACACCCACCACGAAAGCAAAGACGTTCAACATTATAAAATACGGCGAGTTGAAAGCGTATGAGGGCGCGCTGATACTACCATACAGTCCATAGGTGCCAATTGTTAGGATAATCACGGTATCCAAAAATCCTATGGCGCTGCCGGTAGCAAACTTTGCCGTCCTGAACAGCGATGGATATCTAGCTTCTAGCTTTCGAAAAGTACTGGGAGCCTCATCGGATTTTTCTTCGGATTCAAGACGCGCTACCATGATCGCCAGCTCCTTGAAAAAATGTGTGAGAATCACCAAAAGTCCAAAAGATGGAAAGCCTATCGAATCTGCAAAAAAAAGGGAGAAGAAATTGTAATGACTTGTTTAAGACTCTAGTCCCTGAATGGTTGCTTTGAAAAGAATGTCTATCGAAAGACCCCCGTTTTCTTTTTTCTCAATGGCGAATTTGTAATCGTCAACCTTTGCATTCGCCTTTCGAAGATACTCTTGAATCTGATTTCCGTATGTTGCGAGTTGGTTCTTGATGTTATCCATCGACTGGCTGACATCAACATTTGAATTTGACATTTGTCTCAGCAACAACATGAGCGTATTACGCTAAAAAGATTCACGAAGGATTATTATAGAAAAGTACTGATAAGTCATGCAATTTTTTCAAGAATACAAATGCCCTAAATTTGTCGGACAACAAATTCAAGCGTCCGTCGTGAAGCGTGAAGATAGAAGATTGTTTCAATACCTTTTTATGACATATATTGAAACCGCATAAGCCATGAAGTACAGAAGTAGCACGGAAATAATTGATTCGATGCTCCGATCTATTAGATCCGGGGCTACGAAGACTCACATAATGTACAGAGCGTACATGTCTTATTCTCAGCTGAAAGAATACCTAAAGCTACTGGAGGAGAGACAGTTGATCAAGTATGAAGTGGGGTCTCAACTCTACGTTCTTACTGAAAAGGGTCTTCGTTTCATGAACGCATACGACAAGATCAACGAGCTCGTGCCGAGTATCAACGAAGGCAAAGCCCCTGTTGAGAACAAGGCAACTGACGTGGCCGTCGTCAAAAAGCAAGAGATTTTCGAGTACTAAGCTCTGGAGGAAAGAACACTTAGCCTGTGATACGCAGGCTACTTCCCATGTTTTTGTTCACTAACTTTGATCTTTTGTCATCAGTTTTCTCCTCCTGAGTGCTCTGACTTTTCTCTAAAACATGAATTCACAAACCTAGTTTTTGTTCGATGATTTTTTTCCAAGGCGCTTAAATTCCATCTTACAAACCATGTCCCGAAAAATCATGAGACAAGAAAAAGAACAAAATTTCTTTGAGAACAATTGGGGACAGGGTTTGAACGTAGGAACAGACTGTCCGTTTTGTACTCTATTCATCAGTGAGGTCGGGATGTTGAACTCCTCTGACTCAGATGTTGAACTTCTCTCACGCCATTTCTGGAAAGAACACAATCTTTCGATTTCAGAGAAATAGGAATCTACAGAGAAAATCTTCGAGAGCTATGTTAGGTAACGCTAATCTTTAAGCTTGGCATTTCCGAAACATAAAGTCGAGGTCTCAGAAATTTGAGCAAGAAACCGCTAATCGGAGGAAAGGGAAGTCAAGTCTGGTTTGGTCGTCCATCCGTCTCAGTTTTCTATTTGCTGTACGGAGCAATATCGCTTGTCATAATCGCGGCTCTTCTTGGACTGGAGTTCTGGCTAGCTAGTTATACTTCTATCGGAAAAACCGTTTTTCCAAAAACCTTCACTTTTGGTGGAACTACCATTTCATATCCGGTCGAAGTCATTACGGTAATCGTGGTGGTCGCCGTCTACCTGGCAGAAGTCATCCAGCTTGCGTTGTTGAGGGCCCGAAACGAGTACGTTCTTCGCGAGGACGGACTCTATGTCGACACCGGAATTCTCAATTTGCAAAATACGTACGTTGCCCCAATGGCCTTCTCAGATGCCCGACTGGAGCTGCCAATTACTTTGCGTCTGGTAAAAAGGGGGAACATATTCGTCGATACAAACGACAGCAGGCATTTCTCCCTCATGTTAATTGAGGATCCGATTAACGTCCAGAATCTGATCAGACGAACTCTAGGTCATCCGGTGGTGCGGGTCGAGTCGCCCTCTCCGCCATAGGAGCTGACCTTTTCAGACGTCATTAATTTAGGCGATGCGCCTGTACTCAAACCGAGAAACCAAAGGACGAATATTGATACCGCTGCAAGAATGTACCAGATGGGAATGAAGTTGCCATAGACTTGTACGACTCCGAGAGGCCAATTCGTCCAGTCTGTCGGCGTGTGAGTTGCCCCCGAAAAGATGAAGAAAAACTCGTCTTCCAGAAGCGCCCACAGCACGAAGTTCCCCAGGGATAGGAGGAAGAACTTTCGAAAACGAGTCGGGGAGTACGTGAGCCACGCGACGAAGCTCACTCCGAAAATCATTGCGAGTACGAGAATAGCAAGGACAAGGTGATAAGTTGTGTAATGGCCGAAGATCCATGTATCGTATAAAACAGGACTGGAAGAGGTGAAAAGTAATACTTCGATCCAGGAATAGGTGATTGCCTCTACCACGGAAATTATAGTTAGCCCCACTAGTAGCTTGAATTCTGGAGCTAACAATCCCGTCCTGTTCTGGTAGCGCTTCGATTTCAGCACATACCCTGAATCGAGCTCCACCAAAATCTAGTAACCCGTAGCCAGGACCTAGAAGATTGTTCCTGTCTAAAAAAATTTGAGTATTTCAGAAAGAGACATCCAGGGCTTTTGAATCCAATTTGCAACGCATAGGTTCGCTTATCGCGAGCGCTGCCTTGCTTCTTTGCATTGTCGTTGCTACTGCAATAGCAGCACACTATGCGACCCCAATTCGTGGTCAGCCCTCCGTCCATACTGTTTCTGCAACGACAACCCCGATCATCACAAATTCGACCAAGCTGACGATAGAACTTTCATTTCCGAATGGAACTAGGCTCGTGAACGGTTCGCTATACGCCGGAAACCAACAGCGTAATTCCTCCTTCGGTCGTTTCACTTTTTCTGATCTGAGTGCAGGCAACTACGAACTCAACCTCACAGGAGTTCCAAATGCCTATTTACCACCCGTATCAGCCCAGGTCGTGCAGGGAGAAAATGTTCTGAACCTTACTGTCTATCCGCTGGCTGTCTTTCACTTAATCGACACTCCAAATCTGGCGTTCAATGGCACGCAGCCCGGCCCTATAATCAATGTCAAAAATGGTACCGCTGTAAGGATTGACATTTCAAATAACACGACACAAGTGTTTAGCTTAGCAATTGTCCGAAACTTGTACGACATTACTACCGACAACGTTCTTTTTGGTTCGCTATCCAACACGATAAGTGCTGGTGGTTCAGTGAACAACACATTCGTAGCTTCGAAGTCAGGCACATTCTACTATCAAAGCATGACCGGAAATCAAGCAAGAGAGGGCGAATATGGATACTTTACCGTGACTCCATAAAGGTACAAGATTCTAGAATAAATTACTGGGCCCCTTAAAGCGGTTATTCAAAGATCGACAACTTGATACCGAGGTGACCGGATGCTGTCCCGCCAGTTTCCTTACTCCCAGTTTATCCAGCTTGGCTCGTTTTTCGGCTTCTATCTCACCGTCGAAGCTATCTTCTGGACCCGCATGCCGATCGCCGAGATTACGAGCGTAGAACTTTTTGTTCTTCTCTTGATTTCCTTTCTGAACCTGATTCCCGCGGGGATCTTTTCATTCATGATCACATCGCTGCTCCCGCGTCAACTTGCCTCTCGGTATAACGAAGAAAACCTGCTGGCAATGCCGGTCCAAAGGAAAAGTAGAAGGGTCGCCTTGCTTTACACCACTTACAATGATTTTATGGTGGACCATGCGGAGTACGATCTAAACGAAGCCCGCCGCGGTAACTTTAGCTTCTACGTTCTAGATGACAGCACAAACCCGTCAATTTCTCACGAGGTCGATCATTTCGCCAGAGCAAACGGCTGCTTTGTTTCGCGAAGACCAACAAGACAGGGATACAAAGCAGGCGCAATAAACAGCTGGATGAAGACACATGGCCGCGACTATGACTATTTCTTCATTCTGGACTCTGACTCCCGTGCAAGTGCAGAATCGATAGAATACTGCATAGATCTAGCTGTGCGAGACCGCGATATTGCGGTCGTCCAGACAAAGACCATGACCATGACGGCCGTACCAACTAGGCTGACAAAGTCGTCTGTCACAGTTCAGCACGCCTATATGGAAATCGTTCAAAAAGCGATGAAAAATCTCGGCACGAGTCCTTACTACGGCCATAATGCCCTGATCAAGATCTCTGCACTCCACTCCGTTGGCGGCTTTGTCGAAGAGTCAAATGAGGATTACAAGACGCTTGCACGACTGCACCAAAAGGGCTACCGCTCCATCTACTCTGAAAACGCGATCACGTGGGAAGAAGTACCGCCCGATTACATCAGCTCGAGAAAACGCTCACTGCGTTGGTCCCGGGACGCAGTCTCGCAGCTGAGTCTTTTGAAGTATGGAGGCCCTGAAGCTGTTGGATTTTTCCTCTTTTACGGATGGACAACTCACATGTCTAACCTAGCGCTCATGCTTCTACTTCCAATAATGACCTTTGCAAGCCTCCCACATCTGTTCAACAATGGTATGATCGCTATCGCCGGTGCGATGACCATTTCTGTCATTGTCCTCTGGCCAATGCTCGCTGTTCGAATAGAAGATCCCGAACTAACGGTTCGCAAGATGGGAAGCTCTCTCTTTTGGGGCAGCGCGTATAACATTCCAATGATGGCGCCGGTAACATTGCAGATCGTGAAGACCACCCTATCCCGGATAGGGGCGCATCTCGGACGGTTGATTGGAAAAACGCGGAGCCTGCGTGAAGAATTCGTGGTAACTCCGAAGACCGTCAAGGTCGAAAAGAGCCTGTGGGACGTCGCGAGCAAACTCAAGGCAGAGCTGGCTGTAGGGGCCGGAATAATCGTTGTCGCAGCTGTCTCAGAACACCCAGTCTCGCTTTTATTCGCCGCACCCCAGGTTCTCTCGGCAATTTCGCTTCCTATTTTGGTCTACTTGGAGTCGAAGAGATCTTCAAAGATCAAGACTACACCCCATCTAGGACGAACACCGTATTACGCGCCCTACCTCAATTACGAAAAACTTCCGTCGCCAGCGATTCAACGCTGGATTCGTTAATCGAGTAAGCTGCTTGCATTACTGACTAGTCTTGTTCGTAGCATTTACATTACTTTGGACATTTTTCATAACTTCTTTAAACACGAGGTCAAGGGTAGCATTCTTTTCATTCATTTCAATCGTAAATTTGTGCTGAGAATTATCATCAACTCTCACCAAGTCTCGAAGCTGGACGCCAAAGTCGTCCACTCGGTTCCGCAGAGTCTCATTTTCTTTAGCGCCGCCTGATGTTACTACCATCAAACTTTTTCCTTCTTAATGGCTCAAAATTAGATTTCGATATCATAGCAAAATATCATACAGCTAACAATCTTCTATGTCAGATCGCCATTAGAAATAAAATGGTTTCCTGCATGCTCCAATCGTCTTCGCCTTTGACGTACATCATTACTTTTGATAACGAAAGAGGATCATTTTCGGCCCGCTCCACCTTGCATCCCCATGCCCGTGGGGAAGGAAAATGTCTTTTTGCGGCGATAGATCATCTTGAGTCAAGTCTCGATATGCACCAGCGCAAAGATGAGCTCAAACTGAATTTCATCATTGGAGGAAAGCACGATGACAAAGTCGAGCTGACAGCCAAAATGTCCATCATCGTGTGATCTGCTATATAGAATCAAGTTGCGATCTTAGAAGAATCAAAAGTACATACAAATCTTCTAGCTGCTTTATTACTAATTTTATAGTAGCCTCCATAGCATGCAACTTCTTACAGAAGTCGACATCCAGCTCGCGTGTGATCGACTTCTCGAAACTGACGAACGCATTATGTATTCCGGCTATCTCAACGGTTCTGGTTCAATAGTCGGGGAAACTATGAAAGAATCCATTGCTAACTATGACGAGTTAACAATAATCGTGTTACCAATCTCCTCACGCAAAGATTCACTGGTTCTTGCAATCATGATTGGGTCTGATCTTGCCGAGATCGTTACAAAGACAAAGACTATCCTAGCTTCGCGACATGTCGCTAAAAATCGCGATCTGATTCAACAGAAAATATCTGCTTGAAAAAATACCGAATTCAAACAAGACTGCAATTGCTATCACGATAGTGATCTTGAGAATACAGTAACTTTGACTGCAATTGCATTTGCAGAAAACACTCAACATAAATAATCTTCTAGTACTCTGCTCTGTAACATTCTACGCGGAGCGGCAGGCTACAATATCCAATGAAAATTGCGATAGTAGAAGACGACGATGAAATTCGATCACTATTAGCAATAACGCTCACTCAAAAGCTGGGATATCCTTCTCCGGCGCTGTTTACTGATGGTTCTACTCTAGTGAAGGCGATGGCCGAAAATGGTTCCAATTTTGACACAATCATAATGGACTATCGAATGCCGGAAATGAGCGGCATTGAAGCCGCGAAGATAATAAAGCGTCACAGGCCTCGAACGAGAATCATTCTCGCAACCGGGTATGATGTAAAGGACGAAGCTTTCCGGGCCGGTCTGCTTTATCTGCAAAAGCCTTTCTCCATGGAAGCGCTCGCAAGAATCTTATCGCAGGAACGAGGATCTTTGATGATATAAGATTTCCAAGCTTTACCTGCCGGGCATGACAACGAGCTCGGATTCACCATCAAGGACCTTCGCAGTATCCGGGCCGAGATTTGCAAGGAGGTCAATAATTGAAAGATTTGGAATAAATTCGCCTTCTTTAGCAAGGTGCTGTCTATAAGCCACGGGCACCCATTTTTGGTACTCGACCCGAATGTTATTTCTTCCGAATATTGATTCATCCATGTAATTTTTGGATCCGCTTCCCGCAACATAGGTATCAGCTCCGACTGCCTTGCATACATCGACCAGTCTTTCCGTGGATTTCGATCTAACCCCCAATTCTGATTCGTGAATAATTTCGATTTTCAATCCCAGCCAGGAAATAACCTGTTTCAGTGTTTCGAGATCCAGATCAAACAACATCTTCCATTCTTTCTTGAACAGCTGCTCAAAATATCCCTTGTAGAGATGAAAGAACTGCGAGTTGTTATACGATAGCTGAAGTCGCCTCCAGTGCAGACTCTGCCACTGCATATCGTTGTTGATCTCGACTTCTTTGTTCAGAGAAAATTTTTGCTTTTTGTTTATCGGCACCGAGATCCAAATCGGCCCGCCAGGAGAAATTATCCTGTTCCGGTTAGTAAATCTCTTGTCATACTGAGCATCGTCCATGATAACGTAAATGTCTGAAAGACTCAATTTGTGGAAAAAGCCGCCGTAAGGAAAATATTGCGGCTGGTGTATGGCAACCTTCATCAGACGAGCATCTCTTCTCTTGGCCTTTTACCATGTTTGACACTATGTCCTTTTAGCATGAGTTGTAAGATTCTTTCAAAAGAATATTACAAGCTGAGAATAAGTTACTGTTCCTTTGTTTGAGTCAGGGTGACTTTGCTCGTGATACGACTTGCCAACTCGTTTAGCGAAACAGGTTTGCGTATGAAGCTTTTCACGTCCAAGTTTGGAAACATTTTCTTAAACTCCTCGTAATACACTTCGAAGGCAGTCAGGAACCACACTTCAGAATCGGTGTCTACTTTTCTGATTTCCCTTACAAGCTCAAAACCATTGAGTTTCGGCATTCGGATATCGATCAGGAGCAGGTCATACGTTCGGGGTTTGTATTTCGCCAGAGCCTCAGTAGGGTCTACGAAGACGTCCACCTTGAAACCTTTCCTTTCAAGTCCCGTTTTCAGCGAGTTTGCAATATCTGGCTCGTCATCAACGAGGAAGATCTTAGTCATATGGTCGTCTCGAAACCAAGAACCCTTACCGGACTTAAATGTATTATCATGTTTACGGAAGAAATGTCAGTATATGGGCATTCAAGAAATTAATCAAGTTCAACTTTTCTGCTCGCCTTCTTCGACGAAGGTCTTCCATTAAAATGAAGATGATAGCCTCGAATAATTAAATATGGACCTGGCTAAATATCATGGGATGCCCCGGGATCGTAACATCTTGCAAGCAGCTGATCTTCGCAGACTACCGGTGGAATTAGAGCAGTTTCTATCCCGCGATGCATATTCTCTAGTACTAAAGGGAAAGGCCGGCACTGGCAAGACAGCTCTCGCGCTGACCATTCTTTCAAAGTCGCTTGAGAAACAAAATTGTCTTTACATTTCCAGCAGGCTTGCAATTTCGGAACTTTTCGAGTACTATCCGTGGGTTCAAAATTTTGTTTCCGGCTCACATGACAAGGATGGGCGATCTTCGTCTGCAGACGAGACGACCGAGGTTGCTCCGTTTGTTGATGCGAGACTGGACGAGCCACAGTCTCTTTTCGAGAGGATCACAAACCAGCTCATGGATGCTAGTTCTCCACTTATTGTCATCGACACTTGGGATGCTGTGGGCGATTTCATGGATAAAGAGGCATTGATGACGAACGCGAAGATTCTCCAGATTTGGCGGCAGAGAGCAAGAGCTAAACTCATTTTCGTTTTGGAGAGTGTCGAGGACGTAGTCTTTGACAACCTAGTCGACGGAGTGATCGAGCTCGAAGAAGGTTATTCTAATTCGCGGAGAACTAGGCGCATTCACCTGTCGAAACTACGTGGCGTGAAGATTGAAAGGTCGCATAGTTTTTTCACCCTCAACTATGGTGTGTTTCAAAGTTTTGACCAGTATGATCAGCTTTTCTGGACCGCGGCTACTCTAGGCAGCTTAAACAACTCCCAGGTAGACAATGCAACTTTCTCAGCCAACGGAGGACATCCATCTCCATCGAGCGAGGTCGAAGACATCATCAATGGCAGGATTCCAAAACATGCGATCATCGACATTGAGCTACACTCCACGGTAAGCTCGAAATCAATAATGCCATTCCTCGTACGAATGATCGCTGGATTTTCCAAAAAGAATGAATCTTTAGTGACTCTCGTTCCCCCAATCGGAGTGACACCGGAAAACGTAGATCTTTTGTTAAAGGTGTTCATTCCAAATCCCAGACAAAGGAAGCGGGTTGAGATTCAAAATCCAGTTACCACCGCCGAAGGATCTGGAAATGAGTGGTTTATTGAAGAGCTGCAGAAGATAATTGCGAAGAATCGGAAGAAGGAAAAAAATCCCGAGCTTTTAGGGATCTTGAGTGTTGGTCCTTACTTCAATAGCGACGGCACCGCGACTGCAAAACTCAACGAATTTGTGGAGACTGCCATTTCAGGCTTTGACAGTGCGGTGATAATTACTAGGTCTTCTCAAAAATCGTACAAGGTATCCGAAATCGCCGATGTCAGGATGAAAATAGTAGAGCTTGAAGGAAACCTCTTCGTCCAGCCCGAGAACCCATGGGGGAGTCTGTATGCTATTCAGAACGAGAAAAATGGCGAAGTTATTTCAGTACGCCCGATGGTTTAGAGAATTCATCAACTAGCTAACAAATGCTTGTTCCGGGCTTGGGATTTTCGTTCGAGAAATTGCGGCTTCAAGAACTTCTTGGAGCTGCTCGTATTTCGCGATGAAATTCATCCCCGGGTCAGTGGTGAAGTAACTAGTTGTAACGTGGTTCTGGTCTTTTCTGCCCTCGAGAAATTTGCACTCCAAAAGGAAAGCAAGATATTGTTGCATTTGTTTCGAGTTAAGATTGCATCGGTACATGATCCGTGTCTTGACCGAGCCTTCTACGCACTGGGAAAGTATCAGCCAGATAATTTCGATCCAACCGCGTTTTCTCTTGCTTGATTGAAGACTCTCTTCGAGCATCCGAACTGGAGAGTTTTGTTTTCTGGATGGTGACTGTGGTGATACCTGCATAGATCTGATCAGATTCCAGATATTATTTGTTCCATCCCAAGGTTGATTCCTTGCTCGGAACTCCTCGGTATTCTCTCTATTGGCACTTGAGCAAGCGCAAGGTCCTTGGTCAAACAGAGCTTTAGAACTTGGAAAGCTTCAACGTGGTTAGTCGCCGTATTTAGGCGACTCTGCAAGGCTCGGTATTCTGCCAGTCCCTTGATCGCATTTGCTTTCAGGTAGAGCTTGCTATGCTGCGACCAGAATATTTCAATTAATCGAACTTTCTTATCGATGACGTCCGATACGTCAAAATAAACCTGTGGCGAGAAATTCTTCGTCAGGGGGATCTCGTACGCCAGAATGTTGGAATAATATCGCCCCGCTTCCACGGTAGCGAGTGCGATTGCGCGATGATCGTGGTGGGAATCACCATCGGAGTGAGTCAGAATCAGGTCTGGTCGGGACTTGTTTATGATGTGTTCGATGTGGTTTATGAGCTCGTCGTTGACAGTCAGTTTAGTATCCTCAAAGTTATCAATCCATAGGTTGGTTGCCCCAATGAATTTTGCAGATTCCTGGAGTTCCCTTGTTCGTTCTTGCGGATCGCCGGAGGCAGCTCCGCGAGTCAGCGCGTACATGTTTACACCATGGCCTTGATTAGCGCATTTGATTAGTAATCCGCCACATCCCAGTTCTATATCATCCGGATGGGCGCCTATAGCGAGTATATTCACGGATATTGAGTTACATTAAATTGACATATACGTACGGGAATATTGTTCCGTATAACGTTTCCAGACTTGTTTGTGTTCTCATTTAAAGAGCGATTTAGCTTTTGCTGTCGTGACAAAAGAATGTCCGAAATCACATTCTGTCTCCTGCATTTTTCTTTGAAAGCCCTAAACTCACAATAACGCCTGTCGAAAAAATCAAAAAGACAAAGCCAAAAGCTAGCAGGGAAGCGTTGGCGTAGAGAGATTGAATCTGTTGTTCATCTCCGGCTGGGGACAATATTAGCACAAATGCACTAGAATTCGAGTCTGTCGTGGAGTTCGTTGGAGAAACAATCACTCTCGTTGAGGAAGTATGCGACCTGTGGGATGATTTTGTCGTTGTTGTCGATGAGCTTAGGGTGGAAATTGACGAACTAGATGAACTATTAGTAGTTATTGATGAAAAGGTTGACGTTGAAGACGTCGTACTAGTTGTCGTTATACTGAATTCGGAACTTGATGTAGTTGATGAAAACGTTGTCGGATCAGTTGTCAGAGAGCTGGTCGAATTTGTCGTAGGAGAAGCTGTAACAGTCGTTGTAACGATTACCAGGGTGGTGGAATTTGACGAAATGTTCGATGGCGGAAGTGTACTACTTGAATATGCAGTAGATGGTGTAGAAGAATCCAAAGATGTCGAAGTGATTGGAATCGTTTGCTCTGAGATCGAAGTTGTAGAACTACGTGTAGACACATCACTCGAGATAACAGACGTTCTTAAAGTTGAGACGGATGAAATTGACGATGAGCTGACAGTAATGGAGCTCAAATTACTAGTGGCAGAAGGCAGGCTTCCGGTCAACAGTTGCTGTTGTGGAAGCTGATATTTGTCAATCAGTCCCCTGGCAAAAAAAACGCCCACAATCGAAATTACAACAATCAGGGCGGCTATGAAAACAGTAAAGGCAATGAGAAAGCCATTCTCATAATCGCCCTTCTTACGGTACGGCCGATCTGCCACTGCTCGTTCAAAGAGATCAAAGGCAAGGGAAACCGCTTATGAGAGCCGGAGCTTTTTGCTTGATGATTCTACGATTGAATTAGCAAAGCAGCTTGATTTCCTCGATGTTCGAATAGAACTTTCTTACATTACGCTTTTATTGTGGCTAGTCACACGTGAATCTTATGAAGTACCGAAGTAGCACAGAGATTATTGACACTATTCTGAGATCTCTCGACTCCGGAGCCACAAGAACCCGCATCATGTACAAGGCATATCTTTCCTACTCTCAGCTGAAGGAGTATCTATCGCTTCTTCAGGATCGACAGCTTCTGAAATACGAGGAGGGCTCTCAAATTTATACTATCACCGAGAAAGGACTTCGGTTCATGAACGCGTACGATGACATCCGAGAACTGGTGTCAGGCACCGTCGACGAAAATTTTCAAAAAGACAATTTGACGGAAAAGTCCATGGAAAATGACAAGAAAGCAGAGTTGCCTACCTGGTAAACTCTGCGTTCTCAGAATTGGATTTTCTATAATTATCGGTTTATATAGGCCTTCCGGTGGGGTCTTTCTAAGCGCACGTTAGCATAGGCCGAAGTGTTTCTTAAGCTAAGCCGCCAGTGCTGCCGCTTCTTTGGAGATGTAAGACGGCAGACCGTTGTACGGATTCGAGCCTCCAAGGTTCGTGATGTATAGATAGCCTACGTAGTTTGCCGAACTCTTAATCGTGGTCTGGCTGGGCATGCTCCCGACCCCATAAGCAATGTACGAAAAGCCCGCCTTTCCATAGGAGGCATACCCGCTAATCTGGCTTGTTTGCGGCATGCCTGGATTTTCGTAAATGCAGAGGTTTGAAAACACCCCCACGAGGTTGGAACTGACCGTCGTCCCGGGGTTACCCATAGTCATCGAGAGCTGAAGCGATTTAACGTAATTTGCAAGCGTGGTATAGTAGCCAAGAGTGCTGCCGGAGCTGCTCATCTCATCAAAGAATATTCCATTGACGCCGTACCAGCTCCGGTATTCGCTGATTTCTTTCTCAAGGGAGCTTGCGCTTCGCGAGCCGTAGCTAGTATGAACGTATCCAAGAACTATGATTCCGGCAGATTGTAGCAGTTTCACCCCCGAAACGTAACTCGAATCTTTTGATGATCCAACCCCACTGTTTGGATTGATTATCGCTATGATTGGAACGGAAGGATAACTTTGTTTCACCTTAACCAAAGATGACCAGCTTTTATCAGTTGGATATGTGTACAGCGGAACGACGATCCCAGTGGTACTTGTTTTTGATAAGGCAGATGCCGACAAGAATAATCCTCCGCTGAACAATAGAAGGAAGCTAATACTAACTATGACAATAGCTTTGCCTAACATTTTTGAGTTGTCGGCGGCAGGTATAGAAGAATGTTATATGTGCATTGTTTAGAAGAGATCTATAGTATTAATAGAACAAAAGTAAATGTGCTAATTTTTCACGGATCTTGCAACCGCTTTAGCTTTTGATAACGAAATTGCTTTAGGGCAGTCATCATATGCACACTCAAGACAATTACTTGCGCGTGCTAACCCTCAAAGTTACTTTGTCGAAATACTTCAAGGTTCTACTATTCTTAGTTATGATTTACTCGCCAATATTCCCTGCTTCGAACGACATTTGCTTTCAAATAATTATTATAGACAACAATACCCTATCCGAATATCTAGCTGGACTTTCGTTTCCTACTAATTATGCAAATGAAACAGGAAATCCTGGAGAGATCCAATTGGCGGCAGTGTCCGCTGTGCCGAGGAAAAATTGTCCTCGACATTGAAAGTGGCGAAAATATCTGTGACTCTTGTGGTCTGGTCGTTGGCAGCGAGCTCGTGGTTGCGGACTCGAAATCCGGTGAGTTTCCTTCAAAGCGTGATAGTGCCACAATCGCTCCTCCGAATCACGTAGGGCAGACATTTATTGACCGCAGAAATATCGATTCACGCGGAAAGAAAATCGGTACAGCGGACAATATGTACATGATGCGCCGACTGGATTTTCAGGCATCCGCAGACAACTCTGATAGGAGCTTCAGACGTGCCCTTCAAGAGATTACGAGGATTACCGAGCGTCTTGGTATCGGAGGCACTGTCCAGCGCGAAGCGATGTCAATCTACTGCAAGGCATCAGAAAAGGGTCTGATCCGTGGAAGATCCGTCGATGGCATCTGCACGGCTGCAATCTACGTCGCGTGCCGGAAGCTATCGGTTCCGCGATTGTTGCAAGACATCATCGAGGTTGCCTCTCACGAGGATCGAAAGCATATCGCACCGTATAGCAAGCTTCTTTTCCGACAGCTTGGAATTCACGCCGAACAGCTGAGTGCAGCTGAGTATGTCGATTACGTCGCGCGAAATGCTCGGATCAGCGCGAGGACTCAACGCTTGGCATTATCGCTCCTGACAGTAATCGAAGGGAGTACGAATCTATCAGGGAAGAGACCCATTTCAATTGCCGCCGCAGCACTGTACCTTGCCTCAAAAAGATCGGGAGAGAATTCCAGTCAATTGAGAATCGCAGGTGCGACAAACCTGACTCCCACGACCGTTCGAAAGACGGCAGCTGATATTGAAGAAGTTCTTGCTGAACGAAAGAGTCAACAAGAGCCACCTCGGCCGCAAGAAGCAGCTCCAGAACAGGTTTAGAAGAAAATTATTTCGACTCACAAAGATCAACGTATGCCTAATACTATTCCTCTGTTTGCTTTAGACTGCATTTTCTTCCAAGGAGTTGTTTCTCCTCAGATGCAGGCTGGATAAATACCAAAGGGGACGAATTCGTTCCGGGCCTCGAGCGAATTCTGGGAAAATCAGGAAAGAGTCTTTTGAAAAAAGAAACTGTAATGGTTACCGCTACGGGTAGCATAATTGGAGAGGGAATCATAAAATGTTTGAAGCTAGCTAACACAGTCGGCAAGGAATATTCGTACGAGATCATTTCTGCAGATATGCGAGCGGATGCTGCAGGTTTGTACCGTGGACACCATGGAGTGCTGATTCCATCGCCTCATGATGGATCAAAGTATTACGATTCACTGGCGAGTGTATGCAGAAAGTTTTCCGTTAGGGCGATTTTTCCTGGTTCGGACGAAGAGCTCTTCCCACTTGCAAAATTTGCTACATCAATCGAAAAGGAAACCGGATCTAAAGTAATCATAAATCCTCTTTCTGCACTTGAAATCGCTGTAGACAAGTGGAAAACCTATGAGCTCTTGAAAGCAAGGAATATTGACTGTGCTGAAAGTTGTCTGCCCGAAAATTTTGGGGGATTCGTCGAAAAGTTTGACTATCCATTTATTGTAAAGCCGAGGACCGGTCATGGATCCCAGGGAATCCACCTTGCAAACGACGAAACGGAAATCAACCTCGCGCTGAAGAAGATACGTGAGAGTGGTGATGCACCAATAATTCAAGAATACTTGTCAGGCGAGGAAGCTGAATACACTACTGGGATTGTTGTCGGAAACAACATGAAAGATGTGTTATCCTCGATTTCAATGCGGAGAATATTGAAACATGGGCAAACGTACAAGGCGTTCGTTGAAGATGCGGAACAAGTAAGAAGGTCTTCGGAAAGGGTAGCGATAGAGCTCGGGGGACGAGGCCCGGTAAACGTGCAATCGAGGCTTGTTGATGATGTCTCGAAAGTGTTTGAAATAAATCCTCGTTTTTCAGCGTCTTGTCCGATTCGGGCAGTTGCAGGCATAAATGAGCCCGACATCGTTTTCAGAGATCAAGTGCTTGGCGAGAAAGTCGCTCCCCCGGAATACCGGAAACTAGTCGGCATGCGATACTGGAGCGAAATCTATGTCCCACTGGAAACGTTCGAGACCGCCAAGCAGAGTGGTCGAGTGGGTGTTGAACATTCTCTCTTGCCCGATTATTTCTGATTTCTCAGACGAACCTTCCGAGAAACAAATTGCTCAGATTGTGACGGATTCGTATACAATACACGGTGCTTGAAATCATTGCGATGAGTGATGAAAGGAGGTACGCCCAGATGATATATTGAAAGCCAGCAAAGCCAAGAAACATTCCCACAAAAACGACTATCATGGTGCAGATAACAGAAATTATGGCCGGCACTTTTATCTTGTTTACCAGTGTCAAGAACATCGCGTTTATGAAGAATATTGAAATGAAGATGTCTCCAATAGAGGCAATTCTGAGGATCTGAAGGCTCACGAGCGTGCCTCTAAGATAATGCATGATTTCTACGCCTTCGTAATTAATGAGGAATGCCAGAACAATCGAAGTAATCGCCGCGGCTATCAGCAGCTTGGCATATGCTCTCTGTAGTATTCCGTTAACTGAATTCGCTCTGGCTATGGTCATTTTTGCGCTGGACTCCCCGAGCTCTTCATAAATCGGAGCGAGAATAACATAGGACACGATCGTTACTCCAAGCAATATTATGAGCGCAGGATCAGCCCCAGTGTGGTATACTGCGTTGAACTCAAGAGGGAGGCCACTATAGTCCGCAACGAAAGGATTGAAAATCCACGAAATGATCCTGTCAGCGAAGATCATGAGAAAAAAGAATGTGCCGAAGATAAAGTAAGGAAGCGTCTCCCAAAGCTGAACGCCGAGACGTGACTTGACAGTCCTGTCACCTACGCTGAATGGTGAATAGAATGGCGGAGGTGTTTTTATCTGGGCGGTACTTTTCGAATTCATGATTTTCGCTCGATAATACAACGCGGGAACGGACAAGATTGCAAACGCGACAATCAATGCGAGAAAGTAGCGGAGAACCAGTTCAATTCCGGCTACCGAACTTACCCCGTTGATTACGTTGACTGGTACGAGAGCCGCGACTTTGGCGATTCCCTCAGACGGCGCATAAAGGAAGATTATCACAAGCGCCGCTAACGCTGCGGTGTAAGCTGCGATCATCTGTCCTAATTTCTTGAGTGCGAAGATTACGAGGTAGCTTGAACGGTGCGCCGCTATAGTAACCGAGCTGAAGATTGTGATAAGGATGAGGACTATTGGAAGACCTCCAACAAGCGACATTGCTATCAATACCGCAATCGCAACGAGTAAAGCCACACCGACAAAATAGTCGTTTCTTCTGACAACACGTTTTACTTCACCAAGATTATTCTGCGAGTAGTAGAATGAAAACAGTCTGCTGAATGCCTCAACGGGACCTTCTGAGATCAGAATTCCTAGGAAAACCCCGGAGAGAAATGCCGTCGTAGTTTCGATGGGAAGGATCCTCGCCATCCAAAGCGAAACTCCAAAGATGAAGAGAACCGCTAGCATTGCCAACATGGGGAATGCTAGCGCCAATGCCTCCAGGAGCCTCGCGGCTGATCGCCTTACTTTTTTTGACTTTGTTTCAAGCGTCTGGTCAGGTTGTGCCGGCGCGCTAACAAAATCCAAAAAGTCAAAGACATACCTAGCAAAGTCAGTTAGATCTGCAAAGCCGTATTTGGAGACTAATGTTTCGTCATATCCAAGCACCTCAAGGAAAACGATAATGTCCGTTACGCTGCTTAAGTTACCTTGAATCTCTGAAACAGATCTTGCGGCCCTTTCGGCGAACAGTCTGCAATCTCGCGAGATTTCAGACTGAGCCGGAGAGTCTCTCTCTAACATGGCCGAAATACGACTACCTTAATCTTCGATTGGAGGGGCGAGTCTTCGCTCCCGATTTGCCTTAAGAAATTCCACGACATCAGCTAGACCGTCTTCCAAAGAGATGCTCGGTGAGTACCCGAGAATCCTGCTAATCATCTCTATGTTTGCTCGACCGTTTCTCACGTCTCCTACGCGAGCCGGTGCAAAGTTGATTTCAAGATCCTGTTTTTCCAGCACGTTTTGCAGGACCTGGGCAATTCGGAGAACAGTTGTGGACGAACCAGAAGCAACGTTGAAGACCTGACCAACCGCCTCCTCTGAATTCATTGCAAGTATGTTTGCTTGCACGATGTCCTTTACGTTCACGAAATCTCTTGTCTGTAGTCCGTCTCCCATGATCGTCGGAGATATTTCGTCTAATAGATTCTCAATGAAAATAGTAATAACGCCGCTATAGTCTCCGGGCCTTTGTCTGGGGCCGTAGATGTTAAAGTACCGTAGCATCACTGGCTCAAGACCGAAAGAAGTTTTGTAAGAATGAAGATAATCTTCTACTGATAATTTTCCCGCCCCGTAAGGAGATGCCGGTCTGCAAGCAATTGATTCGGAAACGACACCGTCAACTACTCCATAAACCGCCGCAGATGATGCGAAGACAAACCGCTTGATTCCCTGCTTAACGCAGAAATTCATGAGATCTAAGGTCATGTTTACATTCACGTTGTGCACGAGTTCCGGGTTTTTGACGGAGGCTGGCACGCTTGCAATTGCAGCTTCGTGAAACACCACATCGATTTTCTTTGTCTTTGGAATTGCAAGAAGCGATTTTGTCACATCACCTTGAATTATGTGGAGATTTGGATTTGATTCGACGTTCCGCAAGTTTTCCCTGGAACCGGTGCTAAAATTGTCTATTACTATCGTCTCGATATTCAGACCGATTAGACGTTCGACTAAGTGACTCCCGACAAATCCAGCACCGCCAGTAACAAGCGCGGTCGAAACGAAGTTTTCCGTCACGCCGCGATCACACTTCCTTCCTCCATAGTAACCAGTCTATTCTGCTCAAGTGCTTCCTCGTAGAGTTTTTTGTAATTCTGAATTGACTCGTCAAGTGTGAACTTTTCACGGGCACGTTTCATTGCCGCGAGACCCAGATCGTTTCGAAGTTTGTCATTTTTGAGCAGCGTTACGACTGCTGCTGCAATCTCTGAAGGACGACGACTCGGCACGAGAATCCCGCAGTTGTCGAGAGCTTCGCGGACTCCCCCAACATCAGTTGCGACGACGGCCTTGCCGCATGACATCGCCTCTATCACTGAGAACGGAAATCCCTCGGTTATGCTGCTGGAAACCACCACATCTCCTTGGCTGTAAGCTTTTTCGGGCTGCTTCGTAGGACCCATGAATCGTACGCTCCCCTCGAGGTGAAACGCTCGTATTGCCTGTATGCACTTTTGAGAATAATCTAGATCAGTTGATGACCCATAAATTAGGCATTCCAAAGCCGGCAGTTCTTTTTTCGCGATACTTATCGCGGTGACGAGACATACAATATCTTTGAAGGAATCGACGCGGCCTACAAAAACCACCATCGGGTTTCGTGGTGGTTTTGGTAGGGGGAGCGGACGGAATCGGTTAGTATCAACGCCGTTGTAGATCACTCGAATTTTGGATTCGTCTGCACCGAGCATTTTCTCCCATACGGTGTTTGCATAGCAAACAGGAGCTACAATATCGGCAGCGGAGTAAATTCCATTTACGATATTATGCGTAAATACTTTTGAAAATATCTTAGAGGGCTCGTCGTAGAGATAACTGCTCGAATACAACATTAGCTCGCGGAATGCTACCCCGTGCTCTGTAACAATCATAGGACAGCCATTCTCCATTTTTCCCACCATTGCAACGAGAGAAGGTAACCAAGCGAGCGAGCAGTGAATCAGATCTACCTTTGGAATTTCTATCGATAGAAGTTGGACACTCCGCTGAAAAGTTTGGAAAGTGGTTAATGTCGATTTCAGGGGCATGAGTCTGTAAATCGGATCGGCGTTGATACATTCGCAGAACGTCTCCCAGGCAAGAGCGTGTTCCAAGCATTTCTTAGCATCATATTTCTGAAAGAATGTATGAAGGCGGAAGATGTGGTCAATGAAACGTACAGGATCAAAGTTCCCAGAAATCGTATTGGATAGAAAGTCTTTGAAAAGTGGTACAAATCTATCCCGAATGGTTGACTTGTTTGTACGCATGATCTTCGGCAAAAGATTCGAGCGGTCGTTGTAGAATTCTTCGTACCTGTTCGTGCCGTACATCGGTAGTTCTATGACAGATTTGACGTTGGGGGGAACGGAATAAACGCCGTTGCTGTTTGAATTTGAAAGGAAATTCAGTACCGTGAATTTCCAGTCTGGCATTTTATCAATAAGGGCTTTTTCCCAGGTGTAAACTCCACCTGACGCGAAATTCGGATAAGAGTCCCAGTTAACTAACAATACGTCTTTCATTGAAATCATCTTCGGTTTCGTACGAGAGGCCCTCATCGACTTCGTTCTCAAGGTCCATTGGTCCAGCTTTCCTCTGTCCCGCTGATACTCCATCTGACTCTGTGATTGTCGATTGAACCAGTTTGAGAAGGGTATTCAATGCAAGATGGATCTTTCTTTGGCTCTGGATATTTTTCCCAGAGCCTGCGAGAGCTAACAGACTTGATCTTGCAAGCAAAACATTTTCTCGTCGGTACTTCAAGGCATCAAAAATACCTCGAGATTCAAACCGATCTACTCTTCTAGCAAGATCTGCGTACTTTTTGGAAGCTCTTTCTGCGCTTATGTGATCCGAAACAAGGGTATAGTACTCAAAGGCGTGCAGCAATGACCAAAGCGATTCTCGCATTGATTTTGCCATTCCGATTTTCGCATTATGTTCGTACAACAATGCTGAGATGGAATAGAGCTCTATCCCGCTTTCGGGATCGCCTAATGTTGCGAGACAGGAAGCAGCGCCAGCCGCACTCATTGCTGCGCGTACAAAATGGTTTCTTCCCAAACACCGTGCCGCATCGTCAATGTATGCCAGAGTAGCAGAAGAATAATCACTAGAATCTTCCAATCTAACAGCATTAAACCAAGTATTTTGCTCGTCTGTGAACGAGTCCATCCAAGTTTTAACTTTCAAATGTTCTAAACAAATAAACAACAGAAGTTTTAGGCGAATTAAACGGATTGTGATCATGATCAAGACGATTGAGTAGGTCAAGTTTCTAAGTAAAATGTACCCTAGTGTCTGAATATATTGTGCCCATTTTCATTTGGACGTTTTTCACGTGCAAACAGGAAACATCCGGGCGGACCGATCTGAATTTTTCCTATGCAACGCCTATGCCGGGGCTTCCGTGCCGCAACATGCTGTTCAGCGAACTGTGATCGCCGCGCCGGCACTCAGTCCCTGAATTACCTGGGAATCAAACCCCTTTGTGATCGCAGCATTGTTTAGACCCTAGAATACTATTCTCTTTCATCGCATGTTTATCAAGCACTGATCTTTGATTTAGTGGATCTCTCTACCATTCATAATAGTAATTCCCTACAACAAGAATCAGATTCGCAATTGTGCTCCATCATAGGATATCGAGGATCTAGACCTGCTGCCAAAATTATTGTCGATGGCTTGAAGAAGATGGAGTACAGGGGGTATGACAGCGTTGGCGTATCCACGCTGAACGATGGCCGCATTGAGACCAGGAAAGGTGTAGGGAAGGTAGCAGAGGTGGATGAATCACTTCATTTGAACTCTATGCTCGGAACGATTGGGATCGGTCACACGAGATGGGCGACCCATGGTGAAGTAAATACGGCGAACGCGCACCCGCACTACTCGAATTCGCTAAAGATTTCAATTGTGCATAATGGAATTATTGAGAATTTCCAAGAGATCAAGAAACAGTTACGCTCCGAAGGTTACATTTTCAAAAGCCAGACTGACAGCGAGGTAATTGCAAATCTTCTACAAAAGAACCTGAATCTCACCGGTAGTATTCGCGAGTCGATGCTCAGGACGCTGGCAAGACTAGAGGGGAGCTATGCATTCATCGCAATTTTTGAAAATGGGACCATTGCGGCAGCCAGATACAAGGAGCCACTTATCGTAGGACTCGCACAGTCCGCGTATTACCTTACAAGCGACGTATTGGGATTTTCCGATTATACGGACAATGCAATATTTCTAGGCGACAAAGAGATTGTGATAATCGACTCTCTGGGTATGGAGATGTTCAATTTTGACGGCGAATCCATTCATCCAAATGTCACAAAGATTGCGCACGAACTTTTGACCGCGCAAAAGGGAGAATTCTCACATTTTACGCTGAAGGAGATATTCGAGCAAGAAACAACGATAATGCGAACGGCTGAAGCGCTGTGGTACGATTCTGAATCGGTGCTCGATCGCTTGAACAATTGCAAGACACTTTACCTTACAGGGAGTGGAACGAGCTATCATGCGGCGCAGATTGGCGCTTATCTTCTATCCAAATACGCAAAGAAGAAGGCTGATCCGATGATTGCAAGCGAGGTACAGTTTCTGCCGCATTTTCTCGACGAAGAGGCGGTGCTTCTTGCAATATCTCAGAGCGGTGAAAGCGCGGACATTCTCAGTGCGGTGAATCTTGCAAAGGAAGGAGGTGCAGAGATTATCTCGGTCGTAAATTCGCTTACATCCTCGCTATTCCGTGAATCTTCGTATGCGATTGGACTTCACTGCGGACCTGAAGTTGGAGTTGCAGCAACGAAGAGTTTCACCTCGCAGCTGGTGGTGATGTACAGACTGGCGGCCGCACTCTCGAAAGGAAAGTTAAGACCGGATTTCAAGCAGGTGTCGTTTGCAATTTCCCAATTGCTTTCAAACGCGGGTAAGATCAGAGAGATAGCGGAAGGACTCGAAGCGGTGTCGGACATTTATGTGCTCGGTCGGGGCATTCACTTCCCGATCGCCCTTGAAGGTTCTTTGAAAATCAAAGAAATATCGTACATCCATGCAGAGGGATTGCCGGGAGGAGAATTAAAGCATGGACCGCTTGCACTCATGCATCAAGATGTCTCAGTCGTTCTCGTAAATCCGAATGACTGTACGCATGCTGATACACTTACCGGAGCGCATGAGATCAAGGCACGTGGCGGGAAGATTATCGGAATATCGAATGTCTACAATGACATCTACGACAGCTGGATCGAAATACCGACAGTGGACGAAGCTCTATTTCCGATCGTGGAAAGCGTACCACTTCAGCTACTGGCCTACTATACATCGCTGGAAAAGAAGGCGGATCCGGATTATCCGAGAAATCTCGCAAAGTGTGTCACCGTACGTTGAGAAAAGTGCAGGGAGTGTCCACTCTCCTTATTTTTCTGACAGATTGTTACTGCACTTTTTCCAGAAATTATCTCTTGTAGTTTCGAACCAAAGTAAGTTAACTTTTGTAATAACTATCTAACTTTGAATTGCGAAAACTGTTCCTTGTCTCGGCTTGTTCGCTTGCACTCCTCATCCTCTCGGGACTTTCCTTTGTCGAGGGAACTTCGTTGGGGGCGACCGAACCGACAATCTCCATGGCACAGTCGGGGCTGGTCTTTCATGATGCTTTGAACGCCAGTTATAGCCAGAGCCAACTACAGTCCAGCGGAAACTGGACTTTTGGCGGGCACTATGATTCTGATTTTATCAGCTATGTCGGCCAGAACTGGCAGTATTCGGCAAATGGTACTAAATACAATGCTAATGTTGCCTTTTCTGAAAGTGGAAGTGGACTAAAAATCGGAGTCAAGGCGCTTTCAAGCGGAGTTTACACCGGATTTTATGCGATATCCTCACCATCGGATGCCGAGCTGTTTCACGCGCGGATTACCTCGGTTTACTCGTCAATACCAGGGGGCTTTCTGCAGATCGGCCTCTACGTACGCGCCGCGACCGGGAATACGAATTACATTGCATGCGCATCCGTTTCGAGCTCGGCCGGTACGCGTTGGGAGGTTCTACATGGGACCGGTAATCCGGTGGAGGCGACAAACTTTGACTACTTGTGGATTGACAACGCAACGGGGCAACCCAGGAGCGTGGATTGCACGATTGTGACGAACGGGAACAACTATCTGGCGGTATATCTTGATGGAGTGCTCGTCTATCAAAGTGGGGGGCTAGTACTCGGAGTACAAAAGCCTGTCGAGGCTTACCTAGGAGTAGAGTCGTCATACTCCCCCCAACAATTCTCGGGAACTTGGACGGACTTTTACTCCAGCCTGTCGAACAGTCTTGAAGCAATCAATCTACCCACGGGAGCAGCCAATGTTTCGATCGTAAGTCAGAACGGGACTGTCGTTGCTTCAGCGCCGGTTGTGAATGGGACGGGTGCGATTGACATCGCTCAGTTCAATCTACCGATTTCAGGTTACGTCAAGGCGTACGACTCCAGCGGAAAGGAAATCGCGTCCACAAATGGTTCCGTGCTGTTGATGGGAGGGGATATTTTCAGTTCAACTGCGACGATTCAGCAGCAGGTTGGATCGATCGTGGGGTTTTTGTCTAATCCCATTTTTTTCTACATACTGATCCCGGTGGTCGTCTTGATCCTCGCAGTGTCGCTGTCGTTGAGCTACCGGCGGCGCAGGAATTAATCGCTATTGATCCAACAGAGCTCGTTTCAAGCTAAAATGGTGTAAATGGTCGCAGGTATTCCGTCACCACCAAATCCAAACTCTGGACTAAGATGAAATTGCTACCGCTCCACCGAGATTATTAGAGATTTGAGCCTTCTCCGCCGTCAGGGCAGAGAAAAGCGGCTTGTTCACAATTCTGCTCTTTAGGGCAGGAAGACGGTGGTTTTGGCGGTATTTCTTCAAAACCTATGGTTCAGACGTCGGTTAACTACCGCCCAACTGTGGGACGCTGTGCCCTAGATGTTGACTTTGACACTAGTTCTACACCGACGCTATCGACAGATTCTCGCTAGCAGTAATTGATGATATCCGGCTCCACAACAATCTGGTGGAGAATAATTGGGAAAAGCATCTTTCGCATCACAATACAAAAAACGGAATGCATTTCTCTTCGACAATTCGCCTTTCTACAAGTGACATCTTTAGGCCAAACAAAGGATACAGAGAAATACTGAATGAACTGTCAGTAATTTCAAGTCAGTAATCAAATGTCCAGCAAGTCCAAATCTCAAACGTACAGGTTCTCAAAAGTAATCGAGGCTACTCTTCCCTTTGTCTATGACTGGTGCACAGACTTCAGGGAAGACGATGCTGGGCTCACGGGTTCTCAAACAAAGACTAAGATCTTGGAAAAGACAAAGACACGGGTTATTATGACAGATTCATACATGCAAAAGGGTAAACCGGTCGAATCTGTAACCGTAGTTTCTCTTAAACCACCAAATGCTTGGCATCTTGATTATGCAGGTAACGAAGCTGAGTCGGAAGTCGGTGATTACAAATTAACGAGATTAGGTACAAAGAAAACTAGACTTGACATGGAATTCACTATGATATACGGTCCAGGCCGTAAGGTCCCTTCTAAGGAAGAACTGATTAATGGCTCCAGCAAGTTCTGGGACAAGCTGATTGTCCATTTGATGGAAGATTATTCAAGAAAGAATTAGGGCTCTTCTAGAGATCAAGGGTAATGGAATCCGATGTAAATTCCAATCGCCACAATTGCGCAATTTGCGCAAGACTATTGAAACGCTAAAACCACTTGTCTGCGACGATCATTTCATTGCGAACAAGTTCGAATTCATTTTCAGAGATTCCTATCTTCCACTGAAAGAACTCACGAACGGACTCATTAGAAAACACCAGGATGCAATGATAATCAGAGTCCTCATTGAAGATTTGATGTGGTTTAGTAAAATCGTTACCGATCTTCTCTGGGACCCCAAGAAGTTTACGGCAAAGGAATACAATGAGCAACATTCCGACATGTGGCTAAGAGCGGCTTTTCTTGGGTACTGTCGATGTAGATTGGAAGAAATGATTCCTGATCTCGGGAGTCGCGTGAACTCGATAATAACTCAGTTGAAGCGTAGATCGCTTAGACAATCAGAAATAACACTGGCGAATCTGGTTCAAACTAATCTTATGCAGGAACTCTCTCTTCTGAGATTTTCAATTTGGTATCTCAATGGTTATTTCAAAATGGCAACCGAAAGGCCCGATGATTTCACGAAAATCTAAATCGTGCCAGAACTGGGCTCTTCACAGGCGCTGGACATTTTCTTAAACTGATGTTAATGGATGCTAATGCGCAGTGGTACTCGTGGTACGAAAGTGGAATAAGGACTCAACCTCGGCATTGACTCGTACACTAACAATACGGACGTTTGGAAACTTTCCACGAGTGCTGCTGGATTGCTGTTGAACTATGCGCTAATCTTCTCTCGTTCTGGGGTGATTTCTTTTGAAGGTGTCTTCGGGATTAGGATTGCTGCAACCAGTCCGATATGATGATTCCAACTGCAGTTTTTGACTACTCGTAATCTTCCCGATCTTTGACTATTTTATTCAAGACCGATTGAATAACAAACGCTCCCTATCCGTTTCTATTTGAGCGTGAAAATGCCCATTTCTGGATATTATTCGGACAATCCTAGTATTATATTGTCCCTAACCTCAACAATCAGAGAAACACACGAATAAGTATCATCAGTTTTCTTTTACATTGATTCTTGAGCGTGAAAATAGATTATTTCTGTCTCTAAATTGGCCAGGAAACCTTTTAGGGGCACATTCGATTCTCAGGCTGGGCAATTCACGTTCGCCCTCTGTCTCTTAACTGGCTATTGTGTGTAGTCACTTTATATATGAACACACATCTTTTATTCTCGGCAATAAATAGGCAAGTCGAGGCAATTATATTGTCTAGTAATTCGAAATTAGCGTATCCGACGAGAAACATAGACGATAGTGTAGATTCGATGAAGAAGGCATATGAAACGGCGAAGAAAACTACTTTCACGAGACAGGAATATGCAGACGCAAATAACATGACAAATGGAGGGGGAGCATACAACCAATTGGTTGGATCGCTCTCGTCGTTCAAGCTAGTTGAGACGGGAAATTCTCAAGTCATTTTTACTGACTTGGGTAAAAGGGCTGTCTTTGGAAAAGAGGATGAAATCAAACAGGCAAAACAAGAAGCGGTGAGGAATATTCCCATGTTCACCGAGATTTTCAATAGATCCGGGCCTAACTTTTCTTCGGAACAAATCCGCATCTACTTAAAAAACGAGTGCAATGTGGACTTTGAACATCTTGATAATCATCTTTCAAAAGTTATCCAGTCTCTCAAAAGTAACCTTCCTTACCTTACGGCTGTGAAACAACCTGAGAAACCTAAATCGATTGGACGAGAAGAAGGTGAAACGAGCGATGATACATCAATTCTCGGAAATGGAGAGGCATTGATAATCTCAAAGTTTGGGAGATTAAAGATACAAGATGAAGGAACATTATCCTTGGCAAGAATGTATCTTTCATATATTGAACAGCAAATGAAAGTCCGGAAAACCACTCCAAAAATTGTTACCGACAGTGAGCAAACTTCTCTGAATCCCGAGATAATACAATAAAGAAGATCACCAAGAGGGTGAAATTCCCTCATTTTTTCTAGATTTTCGTATTTCAAAACAGTTCTATTTCCCTCTTTTCAAAGTGCATGTACACATTGAGAGAGCAAGCGAGTGAATGAAGGACAGTGAAGGAGTGGGGGACGCGCGCGAGCAGGGGGGGCTATTAATAGTGCGAACGGTTTTCATTCGAGGATTTTCCGGCGAGATTTTCTTGTTTTCAAAAAGTTAGGGCATCCTTCGCATAGATCTGATTCCAATCCAGCGCCGCCCTACTATTTTCTGTCGGGGATTTTGATACCCGGTTCTAATTCTTTTCAGATTTTGAGTTTGTCACTTGAGAGGCCAGCAATGAAAAGGAGTGCAACGGAATTTCGTTGCTTGTTGTTTTTATTCGAGCACGGTGGATCGCTCCGAGTTGAACTGGCTCAGAATAATCGCATTTCTTTCGCTTGCACTTTTGGTTGTTCCGGTCGGATTTCTTCTGTTTGAAGGTTTTGGCCCTCTCAGGAGTCCGCTCGGATACAGCTACGATGTCTTTAGATCAATCGAGCTGACACTAGTATCTTCGGCCATCGCTGCTGGTAGCTGCGTTGCAATATTCACGCCCCTCTCTTACTACCTTGCAAGGAATGAAAGTAAGCTCGGGGAGACTTTGGCGGATATCCCGGCGAGCATCGCGCACCCGATTATTGGAGTTGCGCTCTTGGTACTCTTCTCCCCGCTCAATTCTTTCGGGAGGTTCATGCAGTCTATAGGAATCAATATCTTTGACAGCCTTCTCGGACTGGTGCTTGCTCTCACGATAGTTTCGGCGCCGATCTTCATAAAGTCGATGCAACCCTTCTTCAAGTCGATGAGCCAAGCTCCTGAGATTTATGCCCAGGGATTAGGCGCATCGACATTTCGCACGTTCATCTCAGTCGTTGTCCCAAATTCTGGTAAAGGGATTTTGAATGCCTCGTTAATCTCGATGAGCCGAGCCATGAGCGAATTTGGTTCGATTGCGATCATTGCATACGAGCTACTTTCTCCAAAGGTGTTTTTTGGAGTCAGTCCTGCTTCCGTCCAGGTATACAGTCTCTACACGCAGTATGGTTTAGCGGGCGCAGCAACCGCGTCAGCTGTCATGATAGTAATTTCAGCCGGCATTATGATTTCGCTTCGATTTGTAAGCTGGAAATGGCAAGCTGCATCCTGATTCAAGATGAAACGATGTACTGATTATGAGCTCGTCAAGGAATTGTTTGCAATTGGATAGAAGAGGTGAACGCCCATTGAGACCGTCCAATCGTAATCAAGAGAAGTCCCATTTTGACAGTTCTTCTCCTCCCTTGCGACGAGCGTTTTCGTGGTCGTAACACCACCTCCCGTCCCGAGCCGCGGTCCTCGTGGGAGTACTCCACGGACACGCCTAACCTTGCTCCACTCCCGACATGGTCCATCACGACCTGTTTCGGGCAGCCGATTGAAATTATGTCATTTCTGATTTCGTGCGTGTGAGCCAGTCGAGCTGCCATCGAATAATCGGATCACCGCATACCTCAATCATGGCCTTCGGTTTCTCGTTGGTCAGAGGTCGGAGACGTTAGCCAAGAGGATTACTGCTTTCATGCTGCGACAAGGTTGGAAACCAGTCTTTTATCAGTTGATACCTCGCCCGAAGATTTGGGTTCCTCATTAAAGGAAAAATCATTTGTTTTAGAATCGTGATACTGGGGCATACTGCGGATGTAATCCTAGACTGTTCTAAGTGCTGTATGACCTCCCGGACCTCTTCGCCGCAGCAGACTCCGATAGGAGTCGTGCCTGATATTGTATCCTCTTCTCTAGAAACTTTTCGTGAATCTCCGTTGCATCTTCAAGCGACGGATAATTGAATAACCACTTGGTGAGCTTTTCCTTCCCAAGCTTATGCTCAAGTTTGTTCCTTGTGTAAAGCCATTCTTTTCCCCAGGCAGTTACAGAGTAAATATCTGAAACCAGGAGCTCCAGAAAGTCCACCTGTAGCTTGAACTTTAACGGAATGGGATCCTCTGACTTTGTGTATTTTTTTATCCGGGACTCTCTGGACTCTACAATATTGTTGAGAGGGTCGCAGATCTCCGCGGACTCCAACATATCATCGCCGAGATCAAGAAACGAGCACACGCGCAGCCCGTTCCAAGTCAGCCTGAACACGTTCCTGTATGAGCCGTTCTTTGCGAGTTCTTTCATGGGGCCAATGAGCCACCTATCCGTCAAATCCTTGAGGCGGCGGAAAGTCACCGTCTGATCGATATCGATTTTCCTCGCCAGTTCGTTCGAAGACACAGGTCCGTAGACCGCGACACCAGCTAGAATTAACGCGTTATGGAATCCCTCTCGCCCCGTGAAGACTTCAGCGATAGTACCTGCGAGTTCTGCCTTTTTTCGTATCTGATCGTGATCTGGCAAATGGATTGGCATATGCGAGGATCTTCTCCTGATGCGAATAGTATATTGACATTTCTTCGCACATTGCATTCTGATTCTCATTAATGCATATCGTAAATCATCGAGATCGTTCAATAGTCTAAAATAACAGGAGTCCACTCTTCCTTTCTTTATGTTAGCTCAACGAAAGAATGAAGGAAATATAGAGTATCGACGGATAGACAGCATTCAGACTTCGCACGTATTGCGGGAGCCGAAAGACATCGAGGGCCTAGCATGGAGCATCAAGGAATCTGGACTTCAAAGTCCCATCTCCATCACAAAAGAAGGGATTCTCGTCGCGGGAAACAGGCGTCTCCTCGCGTGCAAGTCGTTGGGCTGGGAGGAGATCCCGAGTATCGTTCACGAGTATAATGAGCCGGAACGGGAACTCGCACAGCTTTCAGAAAACATACTCAGAGATGACGGCACTGAACTTGAACAGTGCTCATGGCTCGCCCGGATCAAGGTGCTCTGAGAAAAACTCTTTCCTCAGACAAAGCACGGTGGCACACCTGCAAAAGCCGGCGGAGGAAAGAAGAAAATTGCGAAAGACGACAAAATGGCGGGTTTCGCAAGAGACACCGCTGAAAAAACTCACCAAAGCATTCGAACCATTGAGCGCAAGACGCGGATTGGCGAGGTTCTAAGGCCGCATTTTCCGAAGCTAAAGGATACCAAGATTGCAGATAGTTTGGTAGATTTGGAGGTCCTAGCCAAAGAAAGGGACGAGGAGGCAAGGACCTTAGCGATAGAGAATATCGTGACCGGTAAAGCTACACGCAGTAATGTCGCCCTGGGGCTCGCTTGGGAAGAGATTGCAAGGACATCCGAAGGGGATTCTAAAATGCCGTCACGAAAGAAGATGACATTGGACAAACAAAAGATCTTCGAGTTGAGAGAAAATTTCAAGCTCATACAGGGCGATTTCGATCAGATACCGCGAGCTATGCTTACACGTGACTCTGCAACCCTTGTACTCCACGACGCCTTCGATTCGCTTCCGTTCTCCGTCAGATCGTTGGAGGAACTGTCTAGTTTCTCCTCCGCAATTCTGAAGCCCGGGGGTTCGATGATGATCCTTACAAGCCAAGAAGACATGCCGAGGGTGTTCAAAAATCTCCCTTACGCAGATCTCCAATATTCGTGGACTCTCGCTTCCTTCGTTCCGCATGAGCCCAAGAGAAGTAACTTAATAATAGACAGTTCTTGGTTGCCAGTGTTATGGCTGAGGAAAGATGAGTATAATGAAGATGATAACGAAGAAAAGCCGCGGGATAGTCCTATGCTGAGTGATTTGCTGCGACCAGTGATCGAGTCGTCAATCTCTATCCCTTCAGTGGTGCTGGGAAGTACCGACCGGAGGGCCAGATTTGAGACGGCTTGGGAGTTGATCGGAAGGTTCTCCAAGCCCAACGATATCGTCGCCTGCCCGCTTCTCATGAGCGCGGAATTCGCGATTGCGGCAGCTGCACTTGGGAGGAGGTTCGTTGGTGCAATTCCATCTCCCGAAGTATTTGGGCAGATCAGAGACTCAATCTCAAATTTGGGAACTGAGGCATGGCAGAATGGCCTTCCTTCAAGTGAACCGGTTTCGCCAGATAAAGCTGGGGAAATTGCAGTCGAAGCGGAGACAACCACGCACGACTAGTAACGTCTCTTGTATGGGGCTCCGGAAAATTGAAGATATTTTGCCAATTCGTTTGTGATGTCTTCTAACCGCTCTGATTCTGCAATTGGTCCTTGGAGCGCTTCTATCCTTGTCTTGCCAGCGGCTGTTTCCTGCGGCCTCATCCTTCCTTTCTGCCAGAATATCGCATGTGCAGACGGCGGTGGCGCGGGAAAGAGATAATCGTAGTATAGTGGCAGCAATTCCTGCCTCGTAGGGTCGTTTTTGTACATCTGCTGAAGGAGTTGTTTCTGTGACTCCCGTACATTAGCAGGAGAGATACGCTTTGGTCTTTTGAGGTAATCCAGGTACTTTAGTCCCTGCTTCGATATCCGGTACTCGTAGCAAAACCCGCGGTGACATGCACGGCCGCTCTGGGTTGTTACCTTCCTTTTAATTCGTCGGCGCTTTAGGAATGACATCTTGTAAAGACGATTGAGGTCGTTTGAGATCCTCTTTACGCAAAATCGTTTCCTAACATCTTTCTCGTATGCAGGGATACTCGAAAGCACACGCTGAGAGAAAGAAATCGCGTCGAACTCATCAGCGCGAAAATAACGCCAAAGCGCCCACAATTGCACTTGAAATAACAAATGTTCGTCACACAATTGTGTGACGAACTAATATTTGAAATTTCGAACAGCTTCAGGCTTTGGGTCTTTCGGCACTGAGCAACTTCCTGAAACTTTGTTGAGTCTTTGCGGGATTCGGCGTCTAATTTACGACTTTGAGACACGGTCTAGTGAACAGCTGCCAGTCCCCGGTGTGACGATCATACTTTGAATTCACAAACACGTGCCAGTTCTCGTCATCGAGCTTCGGAAAATCAGCCCTGTAACAGTACCCCGGCCATCGAGTTTCCTTTCGAAAAATGGTGTGTCTTAGGACAGACTCCGCGGTCATGACTCTGTGGTGAAGTTCCCAAGCTCTTTGAAGCTGGTGCAAATCCTCTGCCGCGACGTGTGCGAGATCTTCCCGCAACATAGTCATTAGCTCCAATCCGCGATTCAGAAGTATTTCATTCGTTGTGTACATCGCGCCCCACCCTCCAACATATTCGTCCATCAATTTCTCCAATCTTACCACGAACTGATCTGCATAGAGGTACGATGGAGAGACTGTTCCCTTCACGATAAGGTTTCTGCCCAGAGAATAATTCTCAAGTGGCTGGAATATCTCCTGTTTTATCTCGGTTGTAGTTTTCTCCGAAACCTCCGGCAAAGAAGGATGATCTGTTACGTACGCGACCGCGGCTTTTCCTGCGAGCCTACCCTCGGTAAATGAGCCTGATGAAAACTTGTGAGCGGAACCTCCAATTGTGTCACCAGCTCCGAACAGCCCTTCAACTGTGGTCATTCTGTTGTAGCCCCAAAAATATTCTTTCGGAGAAACGTCCTCGGGACCACTCGCCCACGCGCCAGAACATGTCGCGTGAGAACCCATTATGTACGGCTCCGAGGTTTGCAATTCGGACGGTGTCACCTTCGGATCGATGTTTTGGGAAGCCCAGACTATGGTCTGGCTCATGGTCATATCCAGGAAATCCTCATGCCCCAGTTCCTCTTTCTCTCTCGTGTCAAGAACTCTTTCAGTGTGAATATATATCGGATGCCTGCCAGCCTTGATCTCTCGCAGCATCGCGTCGTTTCGAAGACAAGTGGGAAATGGCTTCGAATCTACGTAGCTCCCGTAAAGTGCTCTCTGTTCTTCGAGGTACTTCGTTTCATAACTCTCTCCGTACGCGTTGGTCGCAACAGCTTTTAGGGCGAGGAACCACGCACCGACGGGTCCATATCCGTCTTTGAATCGCGTGACGACGAGCTTGTTTTCCATTTGAGTCATTTCCGCTCCTGCCCCAATGAGCAGAGCGTAGGCAGACCCAGTACTCCAGGGTGCATACCAAGTCCTTCCAGCTCCCTCTCCTACTGATCTCGGCCGGAAAATGTGGGTCGCACCTCCCGAAGCTACGATCACGGCTTTCGCGCGAAAAATGTAGAATGTCCCGTCTCGAACATGAAATCCGACAGCTCCAGCGATCTTGTTTGGATTATTCGCATCTGTTAAGAGATGTGTTATCATTATCCGGTTGTAGATCTTTGTTGCAGCTTTCGTCGCGGCCTCGGCGACTATCGGTTTGTAAGATTCACCGTGAATCAGTATCTGCCATTTTCCTTCCCGTTTGTAATGTCCCGTTAGCTCATCATAGATTATCGGCAACCCCCACTCCTCAAAGAGGTGCACGGTCGAATCAACGTGCCTTGCTATGTCAAATTCCAGATCTTCTCTGACAAGTCCCATCAAATCGTTTCGGGCATAGCGAACAAAGTCTTCGGGTGTGTTTTCGTTCCATCGCATTCCCATGTAACAATTGATCGCGGATAATCCCATGGCAACCGCACCACTCCGCTCAATTTGTGCCTTCTCAACGACTACAACGCTGAGGTTTCTTCCCCAGTATCTAGCCTCGTACGCAGCACCGCAGCCTGCCATCCCTCCCCCGATGATGAGGATGTCGCTTTCAAGAGTCTTCGTCTTCAAAATCTAAGATCTTCCTATGCTTCGGATGATACGTTCACTTTTTGGTTTGCGATATAGTCGGGAGTCCGCGCTCGCTCTTCAAATATTCGGGTTCGTGAGCAAGAAGTTGAGAGCGGAGATCTTCGAGCTTTGGTTTATCATAGCCCTGGGGCGCTTTTATCGTACCCCACTTTGTCGTCCTTATTGGAAAAGTAAATTCGTTCTTTGAATTGTTCCTGTATTTTATTTTCCAGTGGATCTCTAGCTTATCCTTTTCACGGAGAACCGTGAGTTTGTGGTCTAGTGGCGCAAAATCTGCGTATCCTCGCATGTCGATGGCGTGTTGAGGGCACTCCTTCACGCATGAATAGCATTCCCAGCAGTAATTCGGTTCGATGTTGTACGCCTTTCTCCCGTTAAGGATGCTGTGAGTAAGATGCATAATATCACTAGGGCAGATATCAACGCACAAACCACATCCGTCACACTTTGATGCATACACAAAAGTTGGCAAATTTCTACTCTCACTTGTTTTGCTCTAGATTTCCTTTTTCGGGCGTACTTGTAATTTCCGGTGGAACTTCTGAGACATGCGAGGGGAGAAGTTGCTCAACGCCGCTTCTTTTATCGGCCTCCTCGTGTAGAAGGGAAATCGGTTTTGCCAGCGCATGAAAGAATTTAGTAAATGGAGCCGTTGCGAGAAGTGTGACTACAAATAACATGTGTATCCAAAACGTGCTTGAAATCCAAAGCGATCCCAATGAGGAATATATCGTCTGTTGAGTGACAAAACCAGTTATTGTAGCAAGAAATAGTGTTATGAGAAAGACGTCCGAGCGCGTTAATCGCCACGCCGGTGCTCCTTCCCGGGATCTGACATAGAACATTCCCAGAAAACCAATGACTACCAAAGCTCCTCCAAAGTTACCAAATAGCTTGACAGGATTGTAGAGTGGTAACACCAAGTTGGTCGGATTGGTGAGGAAAGCTAGTGTAGTAGATATTCCAAGGAAGACAAAGCCCCAAAAAATGGCGAGATGCGAAACGCGTTTTGTTTTGCTGCAAGTCCCGAGAACTCGAAAGGCAAAGACCTCGCGGAACAAGATTGTAAAAAAACTAGAAACCAGATGGGATGATGACTTCTTGCCCTCGTTGTTCCGAGCTTCATCTTCTTTTGAAAATACTTGCCAAAAATAAAAGCGGTGGAAGGAGCCTCGGTTGGATTTGTAGGCAATCCCTATGATGATAGCTGCCAAAACTATCAATGAGCCGGCGTCGATAACCTCATTGGGAATAGGGATATTCAAGAAAGCCATTTTTTCAACCAAGAACCTCGTCGAAGGAAATTTTCTCCGAGAAAATCTCGCATAAGAGAATCAGACGCGCCAAATCAATAACATGCTCTGAGTGTTGTTTCAGATCTGATTTTGGAAATAGTTCGTTTGCCCGGTGCTAACTACAGTAGTAATTGACAAATATCTTGCCTCAGCGTCTGCAGCTTTACCACTTTTTTCACAATTGTTAAACATTTTCGAATACCAGAGTCGTGGAAATGTATATCGATCTTAATTTCTTCTCCCAAGAGCCGCCAAAGGAAGTAAAATCATCTCTTTTGGGATCGGTGGATGCAAGGATTGAAATTGACCTTGTCTTCCAAATCAGGTAAGTTCTGATCTGGAAAATTGCATCATCGTTCTATTTGAAAGAATTACGCTCTTTGGTTTTGTCTTTTGAATTAGTTTTTCTGAACTTCCAGATGTTTCTTTCATTGCTTTGTTGATTGGGGCTCATAGTGCAGCCCGACTACGCCCGACTTGAACGACTTTGCACTCACGAGCTTCAGAGCATGTCGACGATTACGATCTACGAACAGGGGTCTACCTGCACCAAGTATGATCGGCCGGATTCGGATTTGATACTCATCGATTAGCTCATCTCTAGTCAAAGAAGCTAGCAAACTACCGCTGCCTATGATTGCCATATCCTTTCCGGGCTCATTTTTCAGCTTCGAGATTACTTCGCTAGGGTTTTCTCTTACTATCATTGAGGGTTTCCAAGGGGCGTCTTTGAGAGAATTTGAAAAGACAATTTTCGGCGATTCGTTCAGTCGACGAACGATGTATGGGTCAAAGCCACTTTCTTTAGCCTCTGGGGTGGGCCAGAATTGCCTGAACTCCTCGTATGTAACACGACCAAAAATTATAGTATCGACTCTTTGGAGAATCTCAATCGACCATGCCATTTCCTCATCGTCAAAATCAAACCAATCGATCTCGTTATTCGGGCCGGTGAAATAATCGTCAAGCGAGATTATGATGTCGGCAATCAGTCTTCGCGTGTCAATACCTCTTTAATGTGTGGTGAGCAGCTGGAGCCAACCGTAAAAAAATTAATGTCTTCTGGGATGATTTGGATATCCGGGAAAATAACGTGATGATTCTTTCGAACCATCACGAACTCGGTAGTTTAACGGTTCTTTAGAAGAGCGCGAGCACCTGCGTCCGCAACTGTATGATCGTTTTCCACGGAGCTACCGCTGACTCCGATTGCACCAACAATTTGCCCTTGCGCATTTTTCAATACGACCCCACCTGGAAACGAAATTAGTCCGTTGTTCGAATGCTCTATGTTGTAGAGAGGCTTTCCAGGCTGAGATAGCTTACCAATCTCGCCTGTGTTCATGTCGAAGAATCTTGCAGTCTTTGCTTTCTTGATCGAGATGTCAATACTTCCTAACCAAGCTTCATCCATTCGAAGAAACGCTTTCAAGTTCGCACCAGCGTCTACGATCGCGATGTCCATTTTCGTACCAATCTCCTCAGCCTTTCTTTTCGCATGATCAAGTATTTCTTGCGCTTCACTAGCTGTGATGTCTGCCATAATTTTTTCAGCTCTCCGATACCATAATTCCATTTAAAAAGATTCGCAGATTGCAAAATCAGTCTAGGGAATCAAGACTACTTTTACGATCCCGCCCTCTCTTTTGTCAAATTGTTCATAGAGTTTCGGCGCTCTATCAAGCGGTTCGCGATGCGTCACAATTATTGAGGGATCTACTCTCTTTTCCTTGATCGCCTTCATCAGGTATCTGTTGTAGTTCTTGACATTGCACTGGCCCATTCTGAATCCGATTTCTTTTGTGAACGCGTATCCCAACGGAAAGCTAACCCTCCCCTCCGGATCACTGGGAGTAGGAGCAAAGAGTCCAGGCATTCCAATGATCGCTCCCTTCTTTGCAACTTTCATCAACGTTTCAAGTACGACAAGAGGCCTCAGCTCGACGTTCTTTCCAGGTGCTATCATACCCTTTCCGGTTGCTTCGTATCCCACCGCTTCAACGCATGCATCCGCGCCAGATCCGCTAGTGTCATCCATTATTCTCCTAACAGGATCTTCTTTGTCCACATTGATTGGAGTTGCACCGATTTTTCTCGCAAGTTCAAGACGTTCCTCGACCCTATCTAGGGCATAAACTCGAGCCGCTCCCCTCAGCAAGGCACTCATCTGTGCCATCAATCCAACTGGACCTGCACCTCCTACAGCAACGATATGTCCTGGTTTCACACCTGCAATGTCGCAACCGTAGAATCCTGTTGGGAAAATATCTGCAAGTAAGACTGCTTGATCATCTCGAACCTCCTCGGGAATTTGGAGACACATGGTGTCCGCAAAAGGAACGCGAAGATATTCCGCCTGCCCGCCATCGTATCCACCAAGCAGTTTAGCGTAACCAAAAGCAGCACCAGGACCTTTAGGATTGAACGGGTTTGCGTTGTCACACATTGACCAAAGTCCGGTCTGACAGAATTCGCAACTCCCACAGCTTATGTTGAAAGGTACGACAACCCGATCTCCCTTCTTTACAAAATTAACTGCGGATCCAACATCCTCAACTATGCCAACGTTTTCGTGCCCTAATGTTTGTCCCGGCAAATCAGGACTGATCAGTCCGTGATACAGATGAAGATCGGAACCACAGATGCAAGTAGCTGTTATCTTTAGTACTACGTCGCTCTGCTTCTCAATCTTGGGCCTTGGTTTCTCTTCAATCTGAAGACTGTATGGTCCTTTGTATACGTTGGCTTTCATGACTTTAGCACTCCCATTTTTTGAGGTAAGTATGGGTATTTACATTTTCAAGGACCAAGGACTAGAAAGGGCCGCTAAGTCAAAAGACAAAGTTAAGCCAATGTAAACTAGAACGCGAGCAATTTCTTCGGATTGCCAATAATTATCTGGTTAATCTCCTTCTCCGAGAGGCCTCCCCACTTGAGCAGCGGGACGATTCGTTTCAAGATATGTTCCCTTCCAAATCCTCCATATTTCGTCATCTGAGATTTGAAACAGTTATCTTGCGAAATGAGGATATTCCGAACTAGGCCCTCCTTCACGAGGTCGACTATCTGCTTGACTCGCTCGATGTCCCTCGGTCGCGAATAAAGCTCAAGATTTTTGGACACATTCCAGTACTCTACTCCAAAACCGTCAAAGGCAAACATCACGCCTCTTCCTGCCAAGTCTTTGAAGTGCTGCATTCTCTCCTCTGCCGGATATCTTTCATTTTTTCCGTCAATTGGATATCCGGTACTGCTTTTGCTAAGCAATGAGTCAGCATGTGCAGCAGCAACTTTCCTCAAATCAGCTCCGTTGTCCAGCAGTATATCCAGGAGAATATGCACTGCAGCTGGATTCGTGTGCAGAACTACTCCCGCGCCCGTCTCCTCCTGAGCTCGCCCCGCTGCCGTTAAGCTTTTGATCTCGATATTATCAGGCTCATCGTTCAAGGCTCCGATTTCGCCAATAATCCCTGCCCTAACTCCAGTGTCATCTATTCCTTTAGTGATGTCATCTACTATCCTTTCAGTCATCTTTTCAGCAGGCCAGTTGCGGATCGCCTTTGGTTGTGAAAGAGAAACATAGTAACCAGAACCGGCTATAAGGTTCACTCCACTACGTTGCGAGGCTTTCTTCAAAGCCTTTGGATTTCTTCCGATCCCAATCGTTGTCGCGTCAACGATCGTCCTGCCTCCGACTGACTTGAATAGTTGTAGATCTTCTGTGATGTCTTTCACGCTGTCAACAACGAGGTTGTCCTCTATCGCCTCGGGATTTTCCCTTAGGTCTCCGAGGGCCGAGATCCTCACTTTTCTTTTGGCAAGCTCCCGCGATTTTCGATTCGTAGGATCTTTCCAGTAACAGTGTAGATCGATGAAGACATGCTCGTGTGGGAGAGTGGGCCCCGCTTCTTCCTCCGAGATCTCACCCAAAACAGTCTGGATCTTCAATTCTAATAGTCTTCGTGCTGCGTCAGGATTAACCGATATCCGTTCATCTTGTACACTAGTTCATGCTCGTTAGCCCGCTTCATCTTCGCTTCGTGAACGGGGTGAAACCCTTTCTTTGCCATTTCAGCCTTGGCTTTGTCCGCGTCCGGAACTCTGATACAAAAACCACGAACGCCCTCTTTCGCAGGGGGAGATATCTGCTGCATAAGCTCAAATCCCTTTTTCGGACTCCAGGCGGATTTGCAGGTCGTGCCGTCTGAGGTTGTGAACTGAGTAATTGGCTCGAATTCAATGCCAAGTAGGTCAGTATAAAATGCCACCGCTTTTTCCACATCATCCACGTTTAGCATTACAGTTTCAATCTTTCCGATTGGTTCCATTGGAATCAAGAGAGACCTGCCGAAAATATTTATGAATTACATCCGCGAGCTGCTTAAGTAGCATCCCTGTACCGACCGGATTTTGAATTGGTCAACACGGTTCTAGGCTCAATCTCTCCTGCGGAATTGGGCGCTGTTCTCTGTCACGAACACTGTTTCATTGAAGCTGATTTCTGGGCTGAAAATCCGGACAATATTGAACCCAGGTACCGATCCTTGATAGACGAACCGGTATCGTTAGCAAACATGAGCCTCGTTGCAAGAGCCGGAAGCTTCTCACGTGACAATCAGATCATCGTCGAACCGTTCCACGCCTTGAAAGAACTTAGAGCATTCAAAGCTGCGGGAGGAGGCACGGTCGTCGACTGTACCGTCGATGGAATTGGAAGAGACAGGCACTACTTCCGCTTGCCGGAACTATCCAGACTTTCAGGCGTGAACATCATCGCTCCCACAGGGTACTACGTCGAAATGTCGCATCCTGAAAAAGTAAAACACCAAAGTGTGGAAGAAATTGCGCAGGGATTCGTCTCGGATATCAGAGAAGGAATGCATGGTTCCAAAATAAAGGCTGGCCTCATAGGGGAGGTTGGAGTCAGCCCCGGCGAGTTTACCGAACAAGAAAAGAAAGTGGTCAGAGCAGCTGTCCGCGCCCAGGAGGAGACAAAAGTACCACTAACGATACACACATGGGGCGACCTTCCAGGCAAATGGATGGGGTTCGAAGTACTGGATCTCCTCGAGAAAATTGGAGCAAATCTCGATAAGATCTATATGAGTCACATCGACTGGACAATTGCACAGGAAAAAGATTGGGGTTGTGCTATCAAGGCCGCAAAGCGCGGCGTCTATCTCGGGTTGGATAATTTCGGAAATGAATGGCCGTACTGGAGTCAGGACCACAGCTCAGAGAGATTCGGTTACATTGGAGCACCATCTGATCTAGATCGGCTAACCTGTATCAAGAGACTGGTGGAGGAAGGCTTCGAGGATCGGATCGTTGTGGGGCACGACCTCGGACAGAAACTTCGAATGAAGACCTATGGCGGGCATGGACTCGATCACATTCTGACAAACGTGAAACAGCTCTTTACTTTTGAGAAGATCTCGCCAGCAATCCTCAAGAAAGTAACCGAAGATAACCCGAAAGATCTCTTTTCATAAATCTCTGATTTTTCGCATGCAAAAGTTTACCCAAGCTTTAAATAAATTCTGAAGAGCTCCGGCACCCAACTGTAAATGAGTCGTAGAATTGCAGCTATTTCAAAGGCAGTCATTGTAGTTGTTGTTATCGTAATCATCGTCGTTGCGGCAGCTGCGGGCATCGCACTGTCCGCGAGCAAAAGTACCACAACTTCGCAGGTCGTCACAACTTCGAGTTCCTCATCTTCTTCTACTCCCGGCAGCTCGTCATCGAGTACGTCTTCGTCAATGAGTGAAACGTCCTCGGTCAGTTCGACCACTACATCCTCCATGATAACTTCGGTAACAAACTCTACTTCATTATCGACTACTTTTGCTTCGAGTACTACATCGACCAGTTCTGGGGTAATGGTCAACACATTTTCGTACGATTCAGCCTCATGGCCCACTGGAGATCTTGATCAGCTCAACGAATGGGAACTATTGCCGTATTCTGATTGGGGCGAATACACGGTTTATCAGCCATTGGTTGTTGCTAACCTCACTGCCCAACAGCAGGGTGTCATCCAGTTCCTTCCAGCGCTTGCGTCCTCGTGGAGTACCAAAGATAACCAGACTTGGACTTTCAACCTCTTACAAAACGTGAATTTCTCTAATGGCGATCCGTTCAACGCCTACGAAGTCTGGGCGCAAATGTATTCATTCTATTACCTCTCAGCAAACAGTTCGGGCTTTTTTGAAGGCTATCAGATCTTCAACATGAGTAAAACAAACTTTGGACCAGCCGACGTTGCAATGCTGAACACAACAAACCTTGCAAGTCCCTCCGGTGCAGTTCTGTCGATGATGGAGAATTCTTCGTGGCCCATATATGTAACAGGACCTTACACCATTGTATTCAGGGAAGCGCATCCATTCCCGTTCCTGTTAGGCATTCTTGTTTCGACTGTTGGACTTGCATTAGACATGCAGTGGGTATTTGCTCACGGTGGCTTAGGCACGCCGGCTGCACCCAATAGCTACTTTGCACAGAACCCGATCCCTGGAACCGGACCTTACACGTTCACTCAAGTCAGTGAAAATGCATATGTGAAATTGGCTCAGAACCCCAATTACTGGGGTGATGCTCTGTCTCCTGCTCAGATTGCGGCAAACCCTGGATTAGATCCAGGACATGCGAGAAACATCGTTATCTACGCGAAAACAGATGACCTATCGCGGTACATTGACTTGTCCGGCGGAACCGTGCAAGCCGCAACGATAATCGACAACTTGGCTCTAGTTTTCGCAAACCACAGTGGATACTCGTTCTTCTTGAATCCAAAAGGCTCTGGAATGCAATCCTATATCTCACTCAACACGCAGATCGCCCCCACCAACATCACGGCAGTAAGGCAAGCGATCTCACACGCAATTAATTACAGTGCGATCTATAGTAAGATTTACTATGGATACATGACTCCCGCATTCGGACCGGAGTATCCAGCTTGGCCCTCGTTTTATGACATCGGCAATTATTCTTTGTACTCCTACAACGTAACGCTCGCTCAACAGATTTTGAAGAATGCAAGCATAAACCCAGCAAACCTGCCAGCTATCCAGATTCAAGTTCAGAACTCTTGCGGGAAAGCTTGCATTGGAGAAGCGGAGATCGTGCAGGCTGATCTTGGTCAGATAGGACTGGCCGTCAATATCCAAGTGTTGACCTTCGGACAATGGTGCACAGACATGTGCCAACCGTACGCTACAGAGATTACGGATCCTCAGAACATTGCAGGGATTTGCGCTTACTGTTGGCAGACCACACTTGCTCTAACTCCGGTGGACGAGTGGATCACTCCAGTAGGGGCAACCTCCCCCGTCGGGAACGAAGCAATATACACAAACCCCGGAGTGCAAGCCTGTCTCAATGCCTTCGAAGACGGCAATACTACTGCCCAGATACAGGCTGCATGCGGTGCCGCCCAAAAGCAGATCTACAATGACGTTCCCTACGTCTGGCTTGGCACGAACGGACTTTACGATCAGGCTGGCACGGTTGTATGGAAGAACTCTGTGGTGAAGGGAATGTATGGTGACCCCCTGTACGCCGGGTTCAGCAGCGACCCTCTTTTCAACACCGTAACTTTCGTCAGCAGTTCGTAGGAAATTGTATGATGTAACCTACGGTAGTCTGGGAAGAACAGTCCTAGAAAATAGCTCCAGTCCTGCAGTCTCCGGAAAATCGTCAAAGTAGAGTACAAAGTTAATCGCACCTGCAATACAAAGTTCTTTCATCTGGCTGAAACAGTCTATTGGAGTGCCTCGGACGAAGCTCTGAATCATCCGATCCGGATCCACCTTCATCATCTGGCCGCTATCTACTGCTCTCGCGATTTTATCTCTGACGAATTCTATTCTTCTTCTAGCGGCCACGACATCATCCGCTATTATCACATGCCCTGTCCATATTCGGTCGATTTCATCAGGGCTTCTCCCTATCTTTTCACAGCACTTGTCCAAGTACTCGGATCTTTTCTTGAAAACATCCGGAGTAGCATCTGAAGGATCGCCGGGAAGCCCCGAGATGCACCACCCGTCCGCCTCTTCGGCGATTAACCTTAGCATTCTATCTCCATATGCTCCAACCATGATCGGAGGGCGCGGCTTTTGCAGAGGTTGAGGGCGATTCACCGCGTTCTCTACGTGCACGTACTTGCCGCTGAACGAGCTGACTTCTTGTGTAAACATCATTTTTATCACTGAAAGTGTCTCCCTAAGTGAATCAACCCTTTCTCCTGCAGGTGGAAATCGGTATCCGTATGCGGCGTATTCTTCGCTATGCCAGCCCGCTCCCAATCCAAGGTAGAGGCGTCCACCGGATGCGATATCGAAAGTCGTCGCCATCTTAGCAACTAGCGCTGGATTTCGGTAGGAATTACACAAGACAAAGGGTCCGAGTTGAAGCTTGCTGGTTACTGCGGCCAAATACGAGAGTGAGGTCCAGCTTTCGAAGATTGCGTTGTCCTGCCCTAACATAAAATGATCTACGATCCAGCCTGAGTCGAAACCTAGTTCATCAACTGATCTCGCGTACCGGACAGTGGCGGGCCAATCCAGTTTCTCATAATGGGGTGCCTCGTGGACAATTACCCCTGCTCCTCTGAAGTTTAAGATAGCCACCCCACACTTGGTTTCTTTTGGCAAATTCCTCTAAGTTACTCCCGATCAAAAACTCAAACGCGATTATAGACAAACATTTCTTTGGAACCAAACTTTTAGACTCCTAACACTAGACTGAAATGTATTTTTTCCTGTTTGACAAGCTGATTTTCAACTTGCTAGCCGATTCTATCGTAACAGACGACATCCGCCAACTTCGCCGGCAAATTTTGAACCATCCATTATGGAGCTTGATAGAAGCCGGGACACTGGAACGGTCCCGACTTCAGTTATTTGCTCTTCAAGATTGGTGGCTCGTGCGAGAAGCTTACCGTCTTGATGCACTCGCAGTTGCCGGTGCAATCGATCTGGATGTTCAGGAATTGTTACTATCAAAACTCTTGCCTAAGATCGGCGGCTACAAACTTCTGATTCGTTTCGGTGAAGCCATCGGTTTGTCCCGGGCCGAATTTGATAAAGTTGAGCCGCTCGCAGGATGCATGGCGCTGACGAACTATTTCTACTGGACGCTTGCCTATGGTTCACCAGGCGAGAAACTCGCTTCGGTCAGCGCAAGCGAGGACATTTTCGTCGAGATATGCAGACGTGTCGGTCCGGCGCTCCAGCGTAACTATGGACTCAACTCTGAGCAGGTCGAATTTTTCACAATCCATGACGAAATAGGTAAGCGCGTCACTCCGGTTGACGAAATCTTGCTCGCACGCTACGGCACATCAGAACGGCCGCTCATCATTCGGGCGATCCGCCTTAGCCATGAGTTCGAGTTGATGTTTTACGATACAATACTCACTTCAGGCGATTCTCAAACCTGATGATCGTCTTTTGAATATATTAGGAGTCATCTGTAATTTGGTCTCCTAGGGGGACTTACAGAATTGGGCCAAGTATCCCAATCCGGTTCCCAGCAAACTATAGCGAAGGAATCCGAGCGGGCGCGTCACCAGAGGCTGACCGATCTCGCTCTCGCCCTAAAGTCATGCTACAGATTTGTTGGAATTCTCGCACGCGGGTCAATGCATCGGAGATACGATCGGCTCGGACAGACTTACACAACTGACAAGGGAGGGAGCTATTCAATTTTTCTTGATACCAATAGTTGCGACTGGGTTAGTGAACCGAGTTCAGTGATGGTCGTCGGGTTTCGGCTCCGGGGAATCGGATCGAACCCTCAGCTCCATTGGATCTTCCGCCACACCTGCATCATCAGCACGCTTATCTGGTCCGGGTTCCCGGGCTATCGAGTAAAGTTGTGGATGATCGATTATAAAACAAAGAACTATCTTGGAATCTATGAGTGGGCAGGAGAAGAGAACGCGCTGGCGTACGTCGAATGGTTATCCCGCCTTCTGCGAAATCTGTCGACGAAGGACTCGGTCTGGTACGAACTGTATCCGAACGAAGAAATCAAGACTTACCTAGAAGGACACAGGACTAACGATCCCGCGACCTTGGAGAAGTAACTTCTAGCTGGAAAGTATACAATAAGTTATGCAAACCACATGGCATGACACTAGGGAAAAGCCCCCTCGAGTCATACTTCCGCCGAGTCCGAATCTGATTTCGAGTCTGACACGGGTGGCAAAGAAATCTGGTGACATTGCGCTAGTTTACTCGCCGGCTTTCAACTTTTACTTTCTGAACAATCCCGCTTTCGTCGAAGTGGTCCTCGTATCCAAGCACGCCAGTTTTGTCAAAGGCGACCTCATTCAGAGGGGGAGAAAGGTGTTCGGCGAGGGTCTCCTCACGAGTGAGGGTGAATTACACCATCGCCAGAAGCGATTAGTCCAGCCGGCGTTCTACTCAGACAAAGTAGCGAGCTATGCAGACACAATAGTTGACTGTACCGAAAAGATGCTCAACTCCTGGAAGGATGGAATGGTGATTGACATTCACGGGGCGATGATGCGACTGACTATGTCGATCATGGCGACGTGTCTATTCGGCGAGGACATTACTAGAAGTGCGGAAATAATCGGCGCTCTTTCCGACGTAGTTGAATACTTCAATCGTCTCTCTGGACCTTTTTCGTGGTTCTTCGAAAAGCTTCCCGTTAATGGCAGTTACGTGAACTCTCTTAGAACACTCGACGCGTTGATCTACAAGAAGATTCGAGAGCGAAGAGATAGAAATGGTACAGATATTCTGTCGATGTTTGTCCGGGCAGATCGTCCAGCCATGTCGGACCAGCAAATACGGGATGAGATATTGATACTCTTTGCCGCCGGACACGAAACCACGGCAAATGCATTGAGCTGGACCTGGTACCTCTTAGCGAGGAGTCCCAAGATTGAAGAGAAACTGCATAAGGAACTCGACTCTGTTCTAGGAAGTGAACCGAGAAAGCTTTCGTCGGACGATGCTGCGGAACTAGTGTTTACAAGGAAGGTTTTCACCGAAGAACTGCGTCTTTATCCACCCGCCTGGGTTATTGCGCGAAAGACGACTCGCGATGTCAGGATTAGTGGCTACGAAATTCCATGTGGAGCAAACGTGGTGATGAGCCAGTATGTTATCCACCACGACTCTCGATATTTTCCGCGGCCCGAGAAGTTCGATCCGGATCGCTGGACAGAGGAGATGGTGCGAAACTTGCCGAAAGGCGCGTATTTTCCGTTTGGGGCAGGACCGAGATCTTGTGTCGGAGAGCCGTTTGCGTGGATGGAAGGCATTCTTGTAATAGCGGCTATCGCCAGCAGGTGGAGACTAGAATTGACTGGGAAAAAAGAGATTGAAATGCTTCCGAGAACTACACTTCGACCAAAAAAAGGGATCAGGATGAGAATTGCAGAAAGGGCATTCACTTCTTCAGGATTCCAAAGGTGAAGATTACAAAAAAATTGAGAGCATCGGATGATTTCTGCTATCTATGATTCTACCTAAAGAGATAATACCGAAACTATAGTTTCTACACAGCCTCGCAAAGTAACTGGAAAATGGAGGTGGACGACCAAAAATGGAAAAATCCGAAAGTTCTGAAGACGAGCTAAAGATACTCGCTTCGGTGGGGGCGCATCCAAAGATGATAGAAACAATCTCTGAAGATACCCAGATTCCTTTAGAGCGATGCCGTGACAAGATCGCGGATCTCGTTGAACTCGGACTGCTGGTTATCGAGCATGATAGCGATTTATACGGCCACGAGTTTGTAAAGGTCAGGCGTGTCTCAAGAGACTTGGATCCTTAGGGCAGCTATTATTTTCGATCTCTAGGAGTTCGCGAGCCACTTTATTGCCTGTCGCCAGAATCTAGAATAGTTCCGGCTGTTTACGAAGCTTCCTCCCCAATGAAGATCGCAATCCGAGGCAAATGCCATAGTTCGACCCTTCCCAAAGGTCCCGACGACCACCATCGGGTCATCCATGAAACTCGCAAGTACTGTCGCACCTTCCTTTGCTCGGAACCGGTTGTACCCGAGAAAGTAGTGATCTTCTTTGCGATCGATGTTTGATAGAAGCGGATGGTCACTATCAGCAAAATTTAGTCTGAATCCTTCTGGTACTTCAACTCGGTCGTCTCCGTCCTTGATGGAAACTGGCAACGCTTCCTCAATTGGAGTATCATGATAGCGCGCCGTTCCCCTAAAGCCACCGAACGACCAGTATCCCCCGATCATAGCAAGTCCACCCCCGTTTTCCACGAATTCCCGAATCAACTTGTGCCTGTTGGCAACTCTGGAACCCTTCATCAGTTCGGGGGTGATGAGCAGAGTATCACTTCCGACATCGGAGAGAACCACAATAGTGTACTTCGAGAGTTCAGCTGTCGAGTTTGGAAAATCTGTTGCAATGGCGCTGCCCCAAATTCTTCTCACACTAATTTCCGGATCTCCACTCAGGGCAACATCCAAGCGTCCTTCGGTTACTGACCTATTGTTGAAAGTAAAATCGTAACCGACGTGCATGATCGTGATCTCGTCAATGTTATCACCAACATACAGCACTCTGATTTTATCATCTGCCGCCATTGACATTTTCCCGGCTTAACCTAGATTTTCATCTAGGACGACGGACATTATTTAATGAAATATTCGTGTGCTTGGGATTTATGTATTCGCAATCGGGGCTCGACGCCCGACTAATCCTAATCAGGGAATACTGTTTGGTAGAATATTTAGCAGCCAAGCTAGAAACAAGAGCAAGACAGTGCCGGTCGCGACACCTGCAAGGCAGGCTGCCGTAACTCGCAATCTGTCTGCGATCCTCGTTCAGCCGCCAGGTGCGGGGCAAGCTCCACCAAGCGTTCCATAAATCCTGTAATTGCCTGAAGGTGGGGCTCTAACAGCCCACTCAAAGGAAGCTATGCGTGAGATAGGTTCATCGAGCAGCTCCCTTGACTGGGCGTAAGTTCCCGCCCCGATCTCGATGGAGCTCGAGTATACTAAAAACGAAGTAGACTGCGACCCTCCTGAGGACGCGATCTAATATTCAAAAATTACGCTGGTTTTTCTCTCGGGTTGATCAGCATTCTTTTCGCTCGATTCAAGACCGGCGACTATCAAATTAGCAAGAAACTTGGAAAAGCTGGTTCGCGGCAATTCGCTTCGCTTTTTCTCGAAGACTTCCCTGGCTCTTTCTATGATATCTTTTTTGATTGTGATTACAACAAAACCGGGCTTCGGCAAATCTATCATCCTTGAGTAGCCTTTCGTAGCTTTACGCCGAGCTGATTTGCCCTCTTCAAGACTGTAGGGTCTGACAGGACATATCCGACGTGGTCGCAGTCACCGGACTCGTCCAGCCTGCAGAATAATCTAGACTGCCGTATGACGACCTCGGCGTCCTTTCCCTTGAAATAGTCCTTTACTAAGATCGAATCTCCATCAAAGCTCCTGATTTCAAAACGTCCTTCGATCGTATCCTGCTCGATAGCTTTTTCCAGGAGTTTTTGCGCGTAGGCAGTGTAGCTCTTGATATCTTCCATGATCAAGTCGCGCTTTTTACTTTCGTAAGCGCTGACGAGCTTGTCAAACAACGCGCCCCGCAATGTCAGTGTCTGGTAACCGCTTTTTGGCATATTTTCTTCCGATCTCCTAAGATCGTCGATTGCTAGAGTAATAATGAACTGTATATATCATCTTTACGGTTGATACGGGGGTTACGGTATAAACCCCTATAAAACGAAGACAATTTTGTTAGCTTTATCGATATAGAGAATATCTTAAGCTGCTATACGCCAAGGTCAAAATGGTTTGCCAATCTAGCTTAATCTTGTAATAATTCCATTACATATTGAACCAGAATTTAATCTGGTTTGCAAACCCGCATTCCAAAGATCTACTTCGTCCTAGGTATTGCCTAAATAAGATGTCATCTTTTTTCTGTCTAATGCAACAACAAGAAGAAGATAAAGAAGAAAAGATGGAACATTCCGAACTGAAGCAGAATGAAGTCAAAACCAAATCAGACAATCGTCGTTATCTCGACAAGGTTGACGCAAAGCACAAGCATCGATTCCGGACAAGAAACATCATTATCGGGGTTGCCCTGGGCTGTATCATAGTTGTGGCAATAGAACTGGTTATTTCGGGATTCCTTTAGAGTTCAACGAGTCCCGTTGTACTCTTTTTTTGGAATGTCGGATTACGTCCAATCAGGACTGTCTTGTCATACAGAATTGGGTGACTGAGAGTCTGTCAAATAACTCCTAACACGATTTTTTCTAATTTCATTTTATCCTGTCGCCTCGATACTGCAGAGCATGTTGCGTTTTTATATCGTTCAAGACTCTCAAACTATCCGAAAAGTGAATTGAACGACTCCGATTTTCAGAGTCGAGTTCCCGGAGAAAGTCGGGACTGCGTCAGATGTAATACTAGTGTCGGGGCACAGAGCGTTTCCATCTTCGATTGCCCGGTGGGCCGGCAAGAAAGAATCCCGCGACCATGATGGTGGCCGTTATGATGATTACGGCCAGGGCAACGCCGATTGGACGGTCTAGAACAAAATAGATGACAAAGATTATGGCTAAGACGAGTGCTCCGAATCCGGCAAAAAGGTAGTTGGATTGGGGTTTCGTGTTGGGTTATTGTCGTTAAGACTATTTCAAGCTTGAAAGAACTCTTGCAGAAAAATAGATGGGCTTTTTCTCAGCAGATTTAGCAAAAATCGTTCAAACGATACTTCTTTTAGCGGAATTTCAAAAGTTCGATCAAGCTGCGTACCATCCTGCGATTTGGTACGTGGGGATGGTCTAAATGTTTGGAAAAAATTTTGGTCGTCTCATAACTTCTCTTGGGGCGACGACTCTTCAGGGCAACATCGCTGTAATGGCGGTCAGCGGGCTCTTGACCGGTAGTTACACCGGAATGCTCAACACGATTATCCAACCCTTCACACTAAGCTTGGGGCTAAGCTTGGCAGCCCTGGGAATCCTGCAGTCGCTGGGTAACAGGTACGGAGGACTGGCCGGTGCCATCGTCCAGCCGGTCGGAGGATATCTATCCGACATTTTTGGAAGGAGAATCGTGGTCCTCGCTGGCAGCGCGCTTGCAATGGCCTCAATGTCTTTCTTTTTGCTCGCAGCCCTGAGCCACATTTCATTCATTCTGCTTCCAGCGTTTCTGCTCTACGGTACTTCCCTTCTGAGTCTTCCAGCCTCTCAGGTACTGATAGCAGAAACTGTTGGCCTTGACTATGGAAAGATGAAAGTTGCGTTTAGTATCGTGTTCCTCTTCTCAAACATCCCGGCGGCATTTACGGCCTTTGCTGGAGGAGTCATGGCAGATAATCTGGGTTACTATGTGGTATTTGCTTTGGCTGTGTCTTTAGAGATTGCAAACTTTACCCTCTACACTCTGCGCCTAAAAGAAACAAGAAATGTGATCGAACTACGACATCGGGAAGAAGTACTAAGAGGAATTTTGGGACGTCTCGCCAGCGCGTTAACTCCTCCCCGCGGCCTTTCGGGATACTTTTCTGCATTCGCGATTGACCTGTTTGCCTTTAGCATCACGGGGTACATAATCTACGGCATGATTGCTACAACTTACCACTTCTCGGATGCTGAGATTGGGCTCATCTCTGGTGTCTATTTCGTCGTTCTTGTCATCGGACAAATTCCTGCCACGAGATTGATGCTGAGGATCGGGACGAAACGCTCGATAGTCCTCTCAGAAATTCTAAGCGTCGTTCAGATGTCGGGCTTCGTCTTTGCGCGCACCCTTCCTGCATTCATAATCCTTGCCGCTATCTGGGCCTTCACCAGCGTAGCCTGGATACCTGCTGCGCAATCGATGTTGATGACGGTTGCCTCGAGCGATCGACGAGCCGAAATCACGGGAAAACTAGCAGCCTTCAGAGGAGTGATCGCTTTTCCCGCACCAATAATAGGTGGGATTTTGTTTCAGACATTCGGATTTAGCGGTCCTCCAGTTGCAAGCGCAGTCGGTGCCTTTTGCGCTTTGTTAATGATAATCAAGTTCTTGCCAAGCGAGAGAGTAGCCGGAAAGCTCCTGACCTGATGAAAAAACAAGTGCAGAAACTGAGTTCTTCACGTCTCGCTTGTTCGACCCTGTTTGAACTAAGAGCCTTTGTAACCAAGGGGATCAACTCTCCTTAAGACACGTTGCTTATCTAACTCTCTGTCTGCGGATAAAATCGTGTCGCAATTGGCGTCTCTAGCCGTTGCGAGATGAATGCAGTCGTACGGCAGTATTTTGAACTCTTTCGACAACTCTGCTGCGGACCGGACGATTTCGTAAGTGACCGGGATTATTTCCATTCGATAAGATAAGACTGCGTCAACATATTTGGTGGTGTCCTTCATTCCGTAGCTCCTGTAGAGGACACCTGATATTTCGGCAACCACTTGAGCAGATACGGTTGCCTTGAGTCTTCCTGATTCCACATCACGAAGTATATTCTTACACGCAGACCCGTAACGCTGATCTCCAGTAAAAGAATAGAGCCAAACGTTGGTGTCGATATAGTCGACTATTCTCTGCCGCCTTCTTTCCGGAAATCCCTGACTGCTCTTACAGCGTCAACGCTCTTTCTTACACTGCCATAAAGCTCGTCAGTAGGATTCGACACTTTGCGCGGCCCTATCAAAATTATACGTTCATCCTCGATCTCGAGTCGTAGCCTATCCCCAGATTCGAGACCCAGAGCTTCAACGACCTTCTTTGGGATAGTAATCTGATTTTTGGAGCTAAGCTTTGTCGAGATCAACTTTACCGCTTTCCAGCTTTACTACTTTCCTTCTAATAAGATTTTTAGTTCTGGTTACCCATCAGCAGGGGAAAAACACAGCGCGCCTCCCCTATGAAATTCTTCTTGCATGTGCCACAGCCGCTAATCAGACTGCCAGCGGTGCTGCTGGCGCTTTGGTCTCAGTCGACAATTTTTACTTAAATAACGGTCTATTTTCACTTTGAAACCGTAATGCCAGCAAAGTGGGATATTACTACGCAGACGAAAGCGCCAGTTGCGAAAGTCGTCGAGTATTTTACGCACCCGGAAAACCTTCCAAAGGTCCACCCGGATTTTGTAAAGTCGGTCACGATCAAGGGTCGGGACGGAGACGTAATATCGTTCGAGCAACAGATGGAGTTGATGCGAAGAAAGATCGTGTCGCAGAACAAGATGATGGTAAATCGAACAGTGAACTCGATTGAAATCAACACGCTTGAAGGCGATGGTAAGGGCAGCAAGATTACCATGAACTTTGTACCGAACCAATCCGGCACTGAAATCAAATATCATGCAGAGATGGAGCTCGGTGCGCTTGGAGTTTTTGCAAAGGGACCGGCAAAGTCAGCGATGGAAAAAGTTGCCAAAGAGGACGCCGCCCAACTAGACCAGTCCCCCTAAGCTGCTGTACGAATCACGCCAAGTACCTTCCGATTGTCGCGATAAGGACTCCAATCCAATAATCGATATGCGTCAGAAGAATAGGGAAACCATTCACGTAGACCGCGTATCCCACCGAGATCGCGATCCCTATGAATCCCACGCCGCCTCCCAACCCGATCAGAATTTTTCCAACAGTCAGATGTTTTGCTATCACTAACACGCCACCGAGAATCGCGAGCAGTCCACCGAATCCGATAACAAAACTCAGGACGATCAAAGCAATCTGAATGGCAGAGAGCGCCTGCCCGGGAAGGAGCGAGCCAAACTTTGCCTCAGAGTATGATGCAGCTGTAACTAGAAAGCTCCCGGTTCGGTATCCACTCAAGACTATTATCGCCCCGCCGATCATAGCGAGAATTCCACCTGCGATGATCGAGTTTCTGCTCTTTTTCCCCATTCGTAATTCCAATTTAACCCCTGTTTCGTTTTTAGAAGGTTTCGCCGTTGATCTAGCCAAACTTAAAACACAATTTCTGAGGGTTCGTTGTATTTCTCATGCCGAATAACGAAAGTGTGATCTGATAACATGAGCGTCGTAATGAAACCGGACGCATCGCCCAAGGAAATGTCGCTTGTCCTGAAAGCGATCAAATCTCGCGGACTGAAAACTGACACGATGTTTGGCGAGTTCCAGAATGTCATCGGCATCATCGGTGACGAGAAAAAGATTGATCTGGAATTTCTGCGTTCGCTTTCCGGCGTTCAGGAAGTGATCACGATTCAAGTTCCCTATCGTCTAGTAAGTCGAAGTTACATAAATCGGGATATTGTCATCAATGTTGGCGGCGTCGCAATAGGCGGAAACAACCCCCCGGTGTTTATCGCCGGTCCCTGCTCGATTGAAAGCTATGAGCAGCTTCACCGCATCGGAAAGAAGGTAAAGGAAGCAGGGGCACAGATGCTTCGCGGTGGTGCGTACAAGCCCAGAACGTCGATCCATTCTTTTCAGGGCCTTGGAGTTGCAGGTCTGAAGCACCTGAAACAGGTCGGGAAGGATCTTTCAATGCCAACTGTTACTGAAGTTAGAAGTGAGTTCGACGTCAAAGCGGTTGCAAGATACACAGACGTTATCCAGATCGGCGCTCGCAACATGTACAACCAGGACCTTCTAGAAGCATGTGCAAAGACAGGAAAGCCGATCCTCTTCAAGCGTGGATTCTCTGCCCAGATTGATGAATACCTGAGTTTCGCCGAGCGGATCGCTGCTCACGGCAACAAGCAAATTATCCTTTGCGAGCGAGGCATCACACCCCTTGGCGGCTCTTTCAAACCTGCTACTCGGTTCACTCTTGATCTGAACGCCGTCCCACTGCTGAAGAAAGAGACGCCGTTTCCTGTAATTGCTGATCCGAGCCACGGCACAGGGAGGAGAGACCTAGTTCTGCCGATGAGCCTTGCCGCGATCGCTTGCGGTGCTCATGGATTAATGATCGAAGTCCACGATCGTCCCGAGGAAGCTTTGAGCGATGCGGCCCAGGCACTTGATCCTCAGGATCTCGCGCGACTCGTCAAAGAATGCGGGGTGGTCTACCGAGCTGTCTCAAAGGGCGTGGTCTGACGGCCGCCCGCGTTCTGGTCATAATAGCGATAATCGTTATTTTGATTGCGATCGGTCTTGCCGCGGCGTACGTTTCACTGTCTTCAGTTTCAACTGCGAGCACATACAACTCGCTGACATCATCAACAAGTACGGCACCTTCTTCGTCCGTAACTTTGACAACACCATCCGTTACGTCAGCGGGGGGAAACTATACCTCGAGCTGGCTAACATATCACATGAACCTCGCTCGCGACGGTTACGATCCCAATGAACCATCTTACAAGACGCTGGCCTCCGTCGAGGTCTGGAAGTCTCCGACTCTGGACGGCGATATCTACGCCGAGCCGCTGATCTACAACGGCGCAGTTTACGCGGTAACCGAGAATAATTCTGTTTATGCCCTTAGCGAGACTACCGGACAAGTCATCTGGAGGGAGAATCTCGGGACCCCGGTTCCGGGCAACACGCTTCCGTGCGGAGACATTGACCCATCTGGAATCACGAGTACCCCCGTGATAGATCCCACTTTGAATGAAATATTTGTGGTAGCCTACACTTATCCGCCGCAGCACCACGTCTTGTTTGCCCTAAATTTGCATGATGGTAGCACCGTGTTTCAAAGGATCGTCGATCCGCCTGGAGTGAGTCCTCTGGTGGAGCAGCAGCGAGCGGCATTATCTTTGGCGAACGGAATAATTTACATCCCATTCGGGGGGCTTGCGGGCGATTGCGGGCAGTACCACGGATATTTGCTGGGAGTAAACGAGGACAACTCGTCAGCGACACTTTCTTACCAGGTCCCCACCGGACGCGAGGGAGCGATCTGGGCTCCGGCGGGAATTGGGATTGACTCCACAGGCATATTTGTATCGACCGGGAACAGCGCGAATGACACGACGTTTGATTTTGGAAATGCAGTAATTCATCTTAACTTTTCCCTGAACGAGACTGATTACTTTGCCCCAACCAATTGGGCTTCTCTGAATGATGGCGACACTGATGTTGGATCGGTAGAGCCCGCCCTGCTGGGTAACAACACAATTTTCCAGATAGGAAAAGAGGGTGTCGGCTACCTGCTCAAAGAATCAAAACTCGGAGGAATCGGCGGTCAAGAATTCTCACAAAAGCTATGTGATGCCTCGTTTGGTGGAACTGCATATGCTTCACCAGTAATTTACGTTCCGTGCACCAATGGGATGTATGCATTGCAAATAAATTCTCAAAAGCCTAGCTTCTCTGTCAACTGGAATAGAACAGGCTTTGATGCAGGTTCACCCATAGTAACCGGTGGAGCAGTGTGGACAATAGATCAGAATACTGGAATGCTCTACGCATTCGATGCAAGTAACGGTACACAAGTGTTCAGCTACGATTTAGGCACAGTCGTTCATTTTGAATCACCGTCTTCAGCCGGCGGGCAGGTCTTTGCTGCCGGGGATAATTCGATAATCGCATTTTCAGTTTGATTCAACAATAAAGGCGAGTGATGAAAAAATCTCTAACGCCTCCCGTGCTGGCCGATGAGAGCACCCCTCTGCATACTCGACAGTCCAAAATCACTTGTTTTGGATAGAAAACAACATGGAAAACCATCAGCCTTTGAAAGTCTTAACTAGTCTCCATTGCACTCTTTACTGCTTTGCGAATCATGATTGGTACTTGCAGCATTTGTAATGAGCCGATATTTGACGATGAAACACACACCGCTGTGACTGGCAAGCCACCAATGGCCGTCCATAAAGAATGTCCGAGAATGGCTTACCAAATCCTTGCCTGATACCCCCAACGTAATCTCTGACGGTTTTCCGATATCCATGTTAGTACTAACAGCTTAAATGTCTGAATTGGACATAAGGCGCCGGCCTGCAAGGGTATCAAGATAAATACTAGGGCGGTAGCCCGAAAGCGCACAAGCCCATGGCTACACTTTCTCAGGCAAAGACTTACGGTGGTGTCGGTTCAATCCTTGTTCTACTTTCTTTCGTTCCCACAGTCGGCTGGGTCCTAGGTATAATAGGGCTCATATTGACACTACTTGCGGTAAAGTACATTGGCGACGTGGTGAATGATGCCAACATTTTCAAGAACGCCATGATTGCTTATGCGGTATCAATCATAGGTATAGCCGTGGTCGGAATCGCGGTTGCCGCGTATTTCTTTGGGGCGGTCGGCCTGGGAGCCCTAGCCGGAGGAAGTTCTGGCGCCGCGACGGGTGGAATCATTGCAGCAATCACGGGGGTTATTATCGCTCTAGTAGTTGTGTGGATCTTGCTTGTTGTATCTGGCTATTTCATTCGCAAGACGTACGACATTGTTGCGACACGACTGAACGTCAGCATGTTCCGGACGGCAGCGCTTGTTTATTTCATTGGAGCAATTCTCACGATAATTCTCGTCGGATTCCTGGTTCTGATAATTGCACAGATCCTTCTCGTTATCGCCTTCTTCTCCATTTCAGACACCGTCACACCGTATGCCGGAGGGATGCCTCCTCCGTCGCCTGCAGGTTATCCTCCAACAATGTCCGGCTCTCAGACTACAATGGGAGCTCCGGCTGCCGCTAGTAAATTCTGCGTAAAGTGCGGCGCAGCCCTGGCTCAGGATGCAATGTTCTGTCCCAGCTGCGGGGCTAGTCAGACCACTTCGATGTAGTCCCTGTTTGCCGGCGGGCGAGCTGCAAAAAGAATTATCAGGAAAACGACGATCGACGCTATACCTAGCTCGAGAATTGCGTTGGACTGACCCAGATTCCCTGAAATTGCAATCGAACCCAAGTAAATTAGACCGGCAGATAATAGGACCGCGGGAATGAGCGTAAAGGCGTAAGACCTGAATCGTTGGAGAACTATCGTTCGGAAATCTGAACGGGAATGCGTCCACATTTTTCGAACGAGGAATAGAAAATCCAGAATTACAATGACGAGCGCGGTTTCGAGAATCATCCCAAGTATGTCAAAACCGAGGACAAAAGATCCGAGGACGAGTACGATCAGACCAAAGAAAATCCGGTCAAGAGAAAGTATTCGCTGGCTGCGAAGGCTGGTGGCAGTGCCATCAATCAACGTAAGAAAAATGAACAGCCAGTAATACGCGGGAAAGAAGAACGAGGAAGATAGCATCACCGCCGCGGTCAATACGAAGGAGATGACCTCACCGATCTTCAGAACGCGCTGACCGCTCAAGCAAAGATCTGTCTCCGTTTTCCCAAACCGGACTGCCTTGCATAAGCCCTGAGGTTCTTTGCAAGAATGAAGTCGAGTGGTTCTCCTTTTCTCCAGTCCAAGACGACTGCCCCAGCCTCGCGAAGCAGCGTCAGGTTGTTCGATCTGACCATCAGCGCCAGCTCCCGCGAAAGTCGAAGAGTTCGCGAGACTCTGCCACTCTTTGCAACCGAGCTGTAATCTATGGGATTTGGTGAGAGGATCAGGAGCTCGTAGCCCGACCTAGCTATCTCACCGGAGGAGTTGAAAGCGTCGCGATCCAGAAGAGGAGATATCATGACCACCTGCGCGAGGTGCGGATAAAAATACTTGAGATAGCTCGGGACGTTTTCAAACGAAAAGACTCCACCTGCCCTAACGCGAATCAAGCTCAAGAGGAGTCGGTTATACTGTCTCCGGCCATAGCCGGGTGGAATGCGGCTGGTGTCAAGACCGATTGTGACTAGACCGACGCGATTTCTATCTCGGAGAAGCTTGTCGGAAATCGAGATCGCCGCGCGAAGCGAGTTTTTCACCAGCGAATCTCCCCCGGGGCTGAACAAATTCGAGGCGGGCCGCGCATCAACGATTATTATCGTATCTGCACCTAGTTCTGCAATCTGTTCGTTCAATAAGAGATCATCTGCAGTTTTTGCCGAGGCTCTCCAGTTTATCCGCCGGAAAGAGTCGCCGGGAATGTACTGACGGATGCTGTAGTTATCAATCCCAAGACCGACCCTTCTCGCTGCGATTTCTCCCGGCCACGGCTTTGTCTTTCTGGGATTAATCTTGAAGTGGATCAGGCGCTCGGTTGTCTTCGGTAAAACAACGATAGTGGAAGTATCTTCAAACTTAGAATTTACGATGCTTGCTCCGGAAGCGTCTTCGTTTGCGACCTTGATTGGTCCGAGCAAATAGACACCGAACGTCGCGGATCTAACTGAGTAAAAGCAGTCTCGAACTTCCCCTGGCTTTAGGGCAAAGCTGAAAACTGATGATGTTCCGTCCCTCAACTCAACCGGCACAGTGTCTTCAATGGTCACAAGTACGACTGATTTCTTTGACGGGTTAGTTGCCCGGAGCCTGACTTTGGAACTTTCGTCTTCGTAGACCTGTGACTTTTCAACGGTCCTTGTAACGGAAATCTGTCCAACCGCATGATTCTGCAGCGAGAGGAGCACGAGATAGATGACTGCCGGAACTCCGGCAAAAATCAGAGCGTCTCTTAGGAGCAGGCCCAGTGCAAAGGAGATCGCTGCAAATGCTCCCAGAACCTGCACCTTTTCGGAAATAGTTTTTCTCGTGGTGGAGGCTGTCGTAAGGGCGGCTACCTCACGTGGACATACTTGTACGCGGGGGTTTCCGGCTCGAACGCGTAGTGGACCTTCTGGTAGGACTTTCTCATTTCTTGGACCTCCTTTTTCACACGCTCGGGATCGTCCTTCTTTACGATAATCCGTGCCATAAGGGATGCAATCATCTTCATTTCGCTCTCCCTCATGCCAAGCCTCGTTACTTCGCTGGTCCCTAGTCTCAGACCGCCGGGGTTCTGGTAGTGGCGGCCCGCCTGGACATCACCGGGAATAAGTTGGCGGTTCAGGATGACGTTTGCCTTTTCGAGATCCCTCTCAAGATCCCCGCCGAGCCCGTACTTTGTAATGTTCACAGCTATCTGGTGGGATTTTGTGAATCCGAGGTTGCTCGCAAGAACATCTACTCCTTCATCGTTCAATGCCTGCGCCAGCGCCTGCGCATTTGCGATTACCTGTTTTGAATAATCCTGCCCGAACTGCAAAAACTCTGCAAAGGCAACAGCTTTTCCGGCGACGTGATGTAAATGATGATTGGATGACGTCCCAGGAAAAGCCCCGGCTTTGATTTTGTCGGCATACTTGTTCCAAGACAAAACGGTGCCTCCCTGCGGGCCAAACATCGTCTTGTGAGTGGATAGAGTCATCGCGTCCGCCCCTTCTTTCAGAGGCGCCTGGAATTGACCCCCAGCAATCAGACCGGAAACGTGCGCCGAATCGTAGCACACGATGATTCCCTCTCCCTTTAGAAAATCGGCAAGCTCTCGCACCGGATGCGGGAAGAGAAATAGAGAACCGCCAAACATCGCAATTTTTGGTTTCTTTCCTTCGCCCTCCAGTTTCCGCACTTTGTCCTTCGTCTTGTCCACGTCAATGTTCCAGTTGTCTCGATCGAAAGCAAAGTACTCCACGTTCAAACCGTGGACGAGCCCGGCTGTTCCATTGAATTCTTTTCTAGCAGCTGAAATGTGGCCCCCGTTGGGTATTGCAAGCGCCATCATAGTATCGCCGGGGTCCGAAAACGCCGAGTAAACCGTGAGATTTGCATTTACTCCAGAAACCGGGCGCACATCTGCAAACTCGGCCCCAAAAAGCTGCTTTGCAAGATCCATGCACATAATCTCTACTTGGTCTATGTAGGTGCAGCCGGCGTAAACACGCTCGCCCGCCCAGCCCTCGGCATATCTATTTCCGAAATCTGAAATTATTGCCTCGCGGACTGCGGGGCTGGGAACGTTTTCTGAGGCAATCAGCGGGATGGAATTTGCAAACCAGTCCTGGTGAGTTTCAAGCGCCGTAAAGATCCGGTCATAGTAATTTCTGGGGCCGAGGCCTGACATAACAACCAGCCAAATTGCCGCCTGCTTAATTAAAGATTTGAGAAAGGTGGCAGCCGCTGAACGTAAAAGTGGGAAATCTTAGGGCAATGTTCTCTCAGCGACTAGCCCTTAAGCCGCTTTTCGGGTTTCGAAATAGTGCCCTTTGTCGAGATCAGCAATCAGACTAGGATGCGTTGGACACCATCCCAGCCGTTCACGCGTTAGCACACTCGAAGCCGGGCGGTCAATTGCAACGAAGTTCGCCATAAAACCAAAATGATCGGCTGCCTCCGCGGGAGATTTGGAAACGACCGGTATGTCCAGATGTCTGCCGATTACTTCGGCGATGCTCCGAAACGGTATACCCTCGTCTGCGACCCCATGATATCTCGCTCCCGTAGAACCCTTCTCAAGCGCCAACCTGAATAGTTGGGCAGCATCGAGACGGTGCACCGCGGGCCAGCGGTTGAGGCCCTCACCTAAGTATGCTGAAACACCTTTTTGACGTGCGATGCCAATGAGACTCTGGACGAATCCGTGATCTCCGTCCCCATGTACCGATGGCGAGAGACGCACTATAGATGCGTGGACACCCCTGGAGGCCAGCGATACAGCCGTCGCTTCCGATGCGCGGGGATACGAAGCGGAGGGAGGAATAGATGGATCTTCTTCGGTCGCGATTCGGTCCGGCACAATGACCGCGAGGCCGGATGTGACAACTAGGGGACGGTCAGACCCTTCGAGGACTGCGCCAAGTGTCTCAATTACGCGACGGTCCATCTCGCAGTTTTCCGCGAATTTTGAAAAGTCATGGTTGAAGGCGGTGTGGATTACTCCATCCGACATTTTTGCTCCGCTGCGGATGCTTTCGAGGTCTCCAAGATCGCCTCGCTGCACCTCGGCACCTGCGGCTTCGAGTGACTTTGCGCCCTTATCTGAGCAAGCGAGGCCAAGTACCTGATGGCCCGAACTAACTAAATCTTGAACGACGGCAGAACCAATGAAGCCAGTTGCACCGGTGACGAAGACGCGCATGTTTAATCGCACAATAGTTAAACTCTAAACTATTTATCTCTTGACTAACAATATCTTAACTAGCGATAGCCTAACTATTTATACTTAAAACACATATAGAACTTCATGCCCTCGAGAACGGAAACAGCCGAAGTCGACCAAGAAGCCTACAACTCCATCATAGCGACGTACAAAGTGATGCGGCAGTCCACTCTGGGTCTGTTCTCGGATGAGGGGTTGACAGAATCTCAATTCCAGGCTCTTTTTTTGCTTGCAAAGAGCGGACCGATGCTTATGAGGAAAATGAGCGATGCAATGCTCGTTACTCCCGCCAATATTACCGGAATAGTTGACCGGCTGGAAGAAAAAAAAATGGTCAGGAGAACTCCGAGCAAAGGAGACCGAAGAGTGACAATCATCGAAATTACTCCCGAAGGAAGGACTGTCGGAGATAGACTGGGGAAAAAGAAAAGCGAGCTGGTTCAGAAAGCTCTTATGGCATTTACAAAAGACGAACAAAAAACTCTGAACAACCTCCTCGAAAAGTTTCGAAAGGAAATGTCCCGCTCAACCGGCGAGAATTGAACAGGTCTGTGTTTCGTTTGTTGATCTAAAGGCATAGCAAGCATTATTGCTTTGAGGTAAACCACCGGGGAGCCGTCATGATTGCTCCCGACGAAATTCAAACCAAACCTTTGCTCCATTCGGGAATCCCGGGCCTAGACCAATTTTTAGGCGGGGGCCTTCCAGAAGGAAAGGTAATCATCCTCCTCGGTGAACCCGGATCGGGAAAAACTTGCTTCTGTTCCCAGTTCCTGTTTGCCGGAGCGAACAGTGGGAAGGGGGTATCGCTGTTCATTGGAATGAATGAACCCAAGGCCCGCTTCATCGAGGACATGAACGGCTTCGGCATAGATTTTGCAAGTCTTGAAGTAGGTGGCAGGTTTGCGTACGTCGATGCCTTGAATGCAAGGCGAGGTCCCATCCTTACCGGCAAGGATTTTGATCTTCCCGACATGGTCAAGGAATCCATTCAAAAGTACTCGCCGAAAAGAATCGCAGTGGATTCTACTTCGGATCTGATATTTCGCTATCCGAAAATCGAGGAACGATTGCCGGTTATTCTTGACCTTGTGGAATCATTGCAATCCTCAGGCGCAACCTGTTTACTGACTGTTGAACACCTGTCAAGAGGCGACAGCGGACTAATTCAACCTGAAGAATTTCTAGCTGATGGAATCATACTCCTGAAAACAGGCGACCGAGGGACACGTTCTTTGCAGGTTCTCAAGATGAGAGGTGTAAAGATCGATCCAAAGCCTAAACCCTATGACATTAACGAAAAAGGCGTTGAAGTCTACGCCAATGAAGAGTTCCTTCCCTAGAAACTCTTTGCTGGCTTTTTGATTTTTTCTGTATCTGCTTCGGGTTCAAGCCCGTAAATGTACTTCTTTCCACGAACTACCGAGGCGAGAGCAGCTGTAAAGGCAAACGCCGCGTTGAGATAGATTGCAATTCGCACCGAAGCCATGAAAGCCGGCGCAAACGCGTTGGGAAACCAAGTCGTGCTGGTCAATGTGGCAATTGTGCTTGCGCTTAGGGTCGATGTGAGGCTGGATGGAAGTGATGCGAGATATGTCTGCATCGGGTTGTAGCCGAGAAACGCTGCAAACAGCGCGGAAGTCGGTGCGATCTTCTGAAAGACCGAGATCCCGAGTTGGGGTGCACCAACTGCTGCCGCAGCGCTCGCAAAAGCCTGAGGTAAGGTGGTCGAAAGCGTAAGGATCACGGTCGTGAAAAGAATGCTCGTCCCTATGCTCGTTCCTGTGTTCATCAGCGTACTCCTCATCCCCGCAGCCGCCCCTCTGTTCTGTGGAGGAACCGAGTTCATGATCGACGCTATGTTGGGCGACGAAAACATCCCTATACCGATCCCCATCAGGAAAATTATTGCGGCAAATTCTGGATAGTAAAAGTCGTACGATAGACGTGAGAGCAGGAGGAATGACGATCCGGTGATAACCATTCCCAGCGTGGAAAATCCTCTGGCACCATACCGGTCAGAAAGATATCCGCTCACAGGCCCCATCACAACGAACCCCAGCGAAAATGGGATGATGTAGATGCCGGCCCAGAATGGGGTGTCTTGGTATTTGATCCCGTGAAGTGGAAGCCAAACCGCCTGAAGCAATATGACGAGCATCAACGTAACTCCTCCCCTTGCAAAAGCTGCCAAGATGTCTGCAATGTTTCCTGCCGCGAATATTCGACGCTTGAAAAGATCGAGCCGAAACATTGGATCTTCGACCCGCGACTCAATTACCGGGAATGCCGCAAGCAAAATAAACGCTGCAGCAAGCCCGGCAATTACAAAGGGATTACCCCAGCCCATTGGGGAATTTCCGTAGGGAACGAGTCCGTAAGTGAGTGATATGAGTAGAGTGATGAGGCCCGCCCCAAAAGTTACGTTGCCCCAGATATCGAGCTTTTGGTTTTTCCTGATTGTTGCGACCTCTTTCAGGCGATAATGGGACCACAGCGTTCCCATGACACCAAACGGAACGCTCACGAGAAACACGTACCTCCAGTCGTAAGTTGCGAGGACACCTCCGATCACAAGCCCCAGGATTGAACCCGCGAGCACCGCCACTTGATTCAGACCTAGCGCTTTCCCCCTCTCGTTTGGCGGAAAGGCGTCCGTCAGAATTGCGGCGCTGTTGGAAAACAGAAATGCAGCTCCTATCCCCTGGACTACTCGGAACAAGATGAGTTCGAGCGCGCCGAGGTGACCTGTATTAGGGGTCAGTGCAAGAAGAAGCGATCCAACGGTGTAGATTGCAAAGCCAAGGTTGTACAGCTTGACACGACCCAGCATGTCCGAGATCCTGCCAAAGGAAACAAGCAAAGTAGCAGTTACGATACCGTAGCCAAAAAGGAGCCACAGCAGGTAGGTAAAGGAATTCAGCGGATCAATATTGACGCCGCGGAAAATAGCCGGAAGGGCGATGATGACGATGTTAAGATCTATGGCTGCGAGCAGTGTCCCAAGTGTGGTATTGGTGAGTGCAATCCACTTGTACTGCGTCTGTTAGTTCATCTCTTTTTCCTTGGAAAAAATTCAATCGCCGAAAATTCTTGCGCTAGAGAAACATTTCGTCTTTCTTACAAAACGAGAAAACAAAAATTAAGCCTTTTGAATTCAATTATCCAGCATTTCAAACCTAAATGGTTTAAAGTTAAATTGAATTTGTGTCGCTTTTTCAAGCCACTGGACCTTCCTTACGAAATCTGAAAATCGGGAAACCCACTTTTTCGATCCTCCGCGTATGGAAGTTTTCTTTCAAAGGTTCAGATCGATTTGAAATCCTGACCCAAATTTAATACGCCGTCTTCTCGCGGTTGTCTTAATTACTTGTCTTCGCCCGGTACCTTGGGAGAAAGTGAGTACGACAGTTGTGAAAAACGGAAAGATGTATATTGTCTGGAGATTGAAATGGTGTCAGAGCTTTCCCAAAAAGAAAGGCGTTTTGTAAAAAAGGTAGATTGAAAATTCATGTATTGTCCTAAATGTGGTACTCAGCTTCCGGACGACGCGGCGTTTTGTTTCAAGTGCGGGTACAGTATACAAGCTCAGGCCCAGAGCGGAACTTCCCAGAGTTCAAGCACTGCTCAGAGTTCTCAAGTGAGAGCCCAGCCGGTTATTGCTGCGACGGGAGTGACTACGTTCAAGTGTCCCAACTGCGGGGCTCCGCTTTCTCCCAAATTTGGCGAGATGGTAATCACGTGTGAATACTGCGGTAGCGGGGTCGCTCTTGGTGACCAGGGGTGGACAAACATCCAAAAGCAAAGTATGCTCCCAGTACAGGTCGCAACGACGGATCAGCTTAACGCGATAATCAATCCCATGATGGATAAGGGATTATTGCACAGGCATCTGCAGGAAAATTCAACTCAGGAGGAAATGAGTCTCTCATACGTCCCATACTGGATTGTAAGCATCTCGGCACGGACAACAGTTGTCGCAACTGACGAGACTCAACAGATTGCCCAGACCGCATCTACGGCTGCACTAATGGGAGTAATTCTTGGAGGGTTAGGCGGCGGTGGCGGCTATGGAGGTGGTGGTGGCATGCGAGGTGGGGGAGGACGAAGAAGGATCTTTGGTCAGGGACTCCCGTCGCTTTATCCTGGCTCATTCAGTTTCGGATCTATCATGGCGTGGGGCATGGGGATGGGTTACGGAGGTGGAGGGGCGAGAAAGACCGATCAAATGAATGCGAATTATAACTTTCCCGTTATTGCCCTAAAAGCTCTTACTGCGTACCAGCCTCGGGAGTATCAATTTGATCTCGAAGGACGACAACTCTTTGATATCACTAAAATTCCCAAGAACATCAAAATTCTGAATGGTGACATTGGCGAGGAGGACTCAAAAGCACAGGCAAAGACTCTCGTGGATCAGCTCCAGTCACAAAAAGCCCACGCAAAATACCACATGATCCAGCAGCTGACCACCCAGATGGACGTCGGAGATGTCGAGCTGTTGCACGCTCCGATCTGGTTTGTGAAATACGACCACAAAGGGAACAAGATAATCCTCGTGGTAGACGCTAGCTCTGGTCGCGTGATCAACAGCATCGGCCTCTAGCGAGGCAGTAAACTCCGTGGATCCAAGTTTTCTTTTGGATTTTTGCGTACAAAAACCCCAAGGATAAGATGATGCAAAGATGAAGATTTCCAGAGTCCTGATAATAGTCGTCGTTATCATAGTGATCGTCATAGTGGCGCTTTTTGCCTACGAAGTGATCGTTCCTTCCAACTCGAACAAGAACTCTATTTGGTTTTCTGCCGCAGAATATCCTCTGGAGACTGCAGCGACCCTAGGGGCTGGCGGACAGCAGTGCGTGAATAACATCGTCTACGTGTACTGCGTCGGCGGGGAGGATATCAACAACGGTCCGCGCAACGTAGTTTACACCTCCAGCCCCATTTCTTCGTCTTCATCCAACATTTCAAGCTGGACCACAGATTCCAACGTTTATCCGCAGAACGTCTACGCCGAATCTTGCGTGACCTTTTCAGGAAACATTTACTGTATTGGTGGAATCAATGATGATGCCCAGGACGACACCGCAGCGAGCTACTATGCTTCTCTGAACAATGGAGCTGTCGGCACCTGGAATTCCACCACATCTTACCCGATTCCGGTGGATACTGAATCGTGCGTAACTTCTTCGGGCTATGCCTACTGCGTGGCGGGAAATAATCAGACTGGCGGCTCGGACGCAAATGCCGTAAACAGCAGCTCTGTATGGTTTGCGCCACTTTCAAGTTCCGGGATTGGTAACTGGAGTCTCACTAACTCTTACCCGGCAGGTGTTTACTACCCCACCTGCTTTGCTTCGCAGGGCTACATCTACTGCATCGGGGGTGTTTCGACCAACGGCGACTCGGCAAACTCCGTCTACTATGCTTCGCTTTCTTCCAGTGGCGTGGGTACCTGGATGCAAACAACGGCTTACCCTCAGGCTCTCTCGGGACAGTCCTGTGTTATAGTTTCAAGCACGATTTACTGCGTCGGCGGTCAGGGGAACAATGGTGCGTACTCTACCGCTGTGTATTACGCAACTGTTTCTTCCTCCGGTGTAGGCTCTTGGAAAACAGGCAAGTCCTATCCGGACACTATTGTCACGAGCTGCGTTGTCAATGGGGAGACAATGTACTGCATCGCCGGATACGACTTGAGCTCCTCCGGCTACAGCTCCTCTGTTTACTACGCTTCCCTGAGCGCGATTACCGGCACAGCAACGACCTAATTTCTTCCTCAGTGTGTTCCAGGAGGAAAGATGATGGTTCTTGCATCCCAGTACGTCTGGTCAGTGTAGTGGATATAGTCTGGATTCTTCCCATTTTCTACGGCAAAGAAATACGAGAAAAGATAGACCGGTATTATGCTCAGGAATGGAGAGATGTACTCGTGGCTTTGATTGATCTTGAACTCATAATCTGTTCCAAGATCGCCAACGTCGCTGACTGAGATAGTTGACGCGCCAATTTTCTTCGAAGCAGAAATCAGATCTCTTGTTCGTTCAACCGATGGTCCAGATGGAGCTATCGCAACGACCAGCGTCCGGTCGTTAAACGACATTGCCGGGCCGTGCAACATTTCCTCTAGCTCCATTCCTTCAGCTGATATGTAACTTGCTTCCTTGTTTTTCAAAGCCGCCTCCCTCGCCGTCACCTGGTTTGGACCCGCGCCGGCGAGCAGTATTTTTGAAACATTCTTCAGATCATGCGCGGCTTTCCTTGCAGGTGCCTCCATTCGTGAAATTGTTGATTCGATCTCATCTGCAAGTCTAGTCTCGAAGTATTTTCTTACACCTATGAGCTCATCGCTCAAAGGCCCGACAAAGTCCAGAGACAGTCCAAACACCGCCACTGCGGAATTTGTGTAAGCCTTCGTGTGGCACCGCGACTTGTCAGGACCGTCCCCGATGACCAGCGTTCTGTCGGCTATCTTGGATATAGGTCTGTCAGCAAAATGAGTTATCCCGATTGTTTTTGATCCCTGTGATTTTTCCTTTGCGAGCGCCTCAATCGTAGATTTCGTAATTCCGCTGTGAGAGACTCCAAACACAACTCTAGACCTGTCTTTCCTCTGGGCACGACCATAATTCGTGATTTCAAATCCTCCTTCAGCCCGGTAATCCATGGAGGAAAGATTCAGTATTTGCGACCCCATGACTGCAGAATAATATGCAGTACCATTTCCGGTGAAAACTAGCTCATCCGGTTTGGGTGATTCTGCCCTAAAATCTGCGACCGTTCGAAGCGTTGATCGAAATCCTCGTGGAATATCCTTTATCATATCGTATGTGAGATAGGGATGCGAAGTGCGTTCTTCTACAGGTGCAGGCGTGTTCATTGTTTGGAATGACCGACTTTTCTAGGCTTTGAACTGCATATGTAAGAATTTCATATTCCGTGCAGCAAATTCTAATACGACCTATACTTTTTGACTATCATACTTGATTTGAACCAGAAACTTCAATCCTTTATCGCCTAAACGATCGCGCCGATGGATAACGAGGATTGAAAACTTGCTTATTCCAATGATTATTAACTATCATTTTGAACAGTGCGTTTTTATCCCTTCATGAGCCCCAAACACTTTCATGCCGTTCATAACCGTCGGTAGAGAAAATTCTGGAAATATTGATATCTTCTCTTCAGCCATCGGCGCTGCCGAAATCTATCCGCGGCAGCGAGAGCACATTCATCTTCCTCGCGCAAGTGTACAAGCAGATTAACGCGCCGGTCGGACAGCTCGGACGGCAGACTCTAAATATCTCGACTACTGCGATGGAAAGCACTGACAGCACGAAGTACAATGCACTGGAAAGCCAACTCGTCTGTATCACAAATGGGCGAAACAACATTGCATCCCAGATGATTACATTGCTTAACGGAGCAGAGTTCCAAGGACAGCACATCAACCAAGAACAAGCGCAAGACCTGATCAACCAGGCAAACAGCCTACTTCAATACGTGCACCAACTGAATCAAGATGCCACACCAGGAAACTGCATGGCTTCGTTAGGTGCGAGTAACTCCACTTCCGGATAGCTCCCTACGTCGATAGGTAATGACCGGGAATATTCCGGTCTGCCTTCCTAACTTTTTCTTTCTACTTTGCAAATCATAATTTTGTTTTCCGAAATCATGCAAATCCTCGACTACACTTCCTAATCATCAAGGTACGGAGTGCTGTAACTGATTCCCTGCTCTAATTTTTTCGAATGGTCTCACGGCTCGCGATATATTTCCTTCATTCTGTATGATTGATGCCTACATCCTAAATAGTTGGAATGATATTTCTGGAAAACCAACAAGGCGGAGAGAAATAATCGATCTTGTCGTCGTTCATCCAGCTAGAATACGCAGAGTGCACGGAGCACGACAAGGAGAATATACGAATTTCTTATCCGATTATCAACGCTGCATCTACTTGTCCTCTTTGCGAGGCTAGAAAACAGGCACGGAGACTAGAGGCCCAGTACGAACGAGCAATGGTAGCTGCCCACGACCTTGCTGGACTGATTTTAGGAAAACAAAAACGTTAGGAATTACTTTCCATCCTCATTTTTCTCTTCGACAGTATACTCCAATTTCACTATCCGCACATCCGGAAAAAAAAGTCACCCCAGCCGGAAGAGGACCGGCGTGATCAGGAATTTGTTCACATTTGTTCAGGATTCGTAAAGTCAGATGGTACAAAAACCCTGGACGAAGAAAGGTTTGTGAAAAGTCCTAAATTTACTAAGAAAAGTTAATTATAGATCAAAAATTCCGCGTGTAACACTCTTGCGTCTATTACTTAGCAGAGTGGTGTTTTGAGGGTCCTTGGTCAACGAGGACAAGTCTACCAAAAATTCCGAATTGTCGATCGAAAATGAACTAAAAATCAGAGTGCGGAATTTGTCTATGGGAGAAATCGACCGGGAATTAGCTGAGATCTCTTTGGAAATTAGTTTCCTAGAGGAACAAGTAGAGAGCGATCTAGAAGGTTATTCGACGTTAGATTTGGAGAGAGGGCGAGAAAAAATCTCAATTTTGAAGAGAAGGAGCCAGATTTACCAAATCGAACTTGAAAGAAGGAAAAATTCGAAAAACGAATCTTCGACCAACTCGATTAAAGACTGACACTGCCACTTATTGGCAGATTTCACTGTGATTCGTCAGGAACAAATGTTCGATTAACCCCGATCAGACGATTACTGATAATTGATAGGATTTCTATTAGCACCGCCGGTTCCCTGAGAAACGCTCTTTCTCCTGGAAACTGCTATGAATGCTCCAATTCCAATGAGAATCACAGCTGCGCCGCCAATCATTGCAGCCGTCATGGATGTAGTTGTCGTTGTCTGGGAAGAGGTCGAAGTTGTCGAGGAGACCAAAGACGAATTAACCGGGAGGTTAGTTCCGATTAACATTACTGCAAGAGATTGTCCCAGACTGTCGTTAAAAGCGACTGAGTAGAGCAAACCTGAAGGAAATACAGATGCATTCCCGAAAACGCTCATCCAATATCTGTGCTGTGTCACGGTGGCGTTGAAAGTATAATTGGTCACCGTGTAACTATTTCCATTTAGAGTAACAGTGCCGTTTCCGGTTTTAGTTGCATTAACATTGAGAGAATAGTTAGAGAATTGATTATGATAAGCGAAAGTTCGGTTTGGAAGATTGGGAAGGTATGGAAAGAGAATCAGAGATGAGTTCACCGTTCTTGTGTAACTAGTATTCATAGGACCGGCAGAAACATGCACTGTCCAATCTGACATACCGCTAGTTGATGAAGGCGAAACTGTCTCATTGATGGTAATGCCTGAAAATGATGGAGACGCCATCACTCCTGTTATACTATAGGCGGCATATTGGGTTGATGAAGAACTTTGTGCCGAGGCTATCGGAGCGAACACAAGTAAAGCAAGCATAAAGGATATTGTTAGCAACATCGTGGTTGAGACCGTTCGCATCACCAAGAACTAC
>Ga0335085_10000694_pt1 | contig 88073 bp, 81 predicted proteins | sample Lox_Sample_45_FD_206712 | JGI IMG/M metagenome (GOLD analysis project Ga0335085, IMG submission 206712) | Soil microbial communities from Loxahatchee National Wildlife Refuge, Florida, United States - Lox_Sample_4.5 | ecosystem: Environmental > Terrestrial > Soil > Wetlands | place: USA... | reverse complement strand
GGCTCAACCGAAACCGCCGCCTCGCCAAGGACTTCGAAGCCTCAGTCGACAGCGCTCTCGCTTGGCTCATGATCGCCAGCGTCAAGCTCTTCACCAGACGCCTCGCCCGTCCATAACCCCACAGGGGTCATTACGAGTCAGCCTCTTAGACAATTCGAAAAAATGGCAGAAAGAACTGAGACAACTGAGGGCGCTCATTCTCGATTGCGGTTTGACCGAAGAGGTAAAATGGGGCGTGCCTTGTTACACGTTTCAGGGCAAGAACGTCGTTCTGATACATGAGTTTAAAGAATATTGCGCGATCCTCTTTATTAAAGGTGCACTCCTGAAGGATCCCCACGGCCTCCTTGTGCAGCAGACCGAGAATGTGCAGGCCGGGCGGCAGATCAGGTTCACCGACGTTCAAGAAATCGCCGGGGGAAAAGACAGCTTGAAAGTCTACATTGCCGAGGCTGTCGAGGTGGAAAAATCCGGGCTCAAGGTTCAGCGCAAAAAGACCGCCGAGCATGCGATCCCCGCCGAATTTAAAGACAAGTTGGACGCCTCTCTGGATTTAAGGACTGCTTTTGACGCGCTGACGCCCGGGCGACAAAGAGCGTACACCCTTTATTTCTCCGGGGCCAAGCAAGCCAAAACCCGCGAGGCCAGGGTAAAGAAATACATTCCCCAAATCCTCAGCGGAAAAGGCCTGGATGATTAACCGGATCGCTGGCTTTGCCCTTCGGGGCGAGCCCGAAAGGACACACCCGGGAACCCTGAAACCTTCACACCTTTGCGTGTTTCAAGACAAAGTCGCGAGCCAGTTCGCAGGCCCGCAGCGAGGCTGCGGCGGTCGGATCGCGGATCACGAAAGTGTGTGGTTGGCCGTCGAACAAGTGCAGGTCGATGGAGCCTCCCTTGGCGCGCCACGCGGCGGTAAAGCGGTCGGCCATGTCAGGAGTCACATTGTCGTCGCCGGTGCCCTGTAGCAGGATTGCCGGCGGCAGGCTTTCCACCTCGCCCGCTTCGACAATGCGCTGCGGGCTGCCCTCGCCCATCTCGGCTTCCGAATTCCAGTACGCGTCGTGCGATTGGATGAGCGGCGTACGGCCTTTTTCCTTAACCATCCGATAACGCGCGAGCGGATCGGAGATCGGCCAGCACAGAACGAGGTAGGGCAGGCTCGCGTTCATGCCCGGTGCCTCGGCCAACTGCAGCGCCCCGTAGCGCGGATCGCTCGGCTTGAGCGCGCTCAACAAAAGTTGATGTGCGCCGCTCGACGTGGCAAGACCGGCGACTAGGTCGGCTCGGCTGCGGAATTCGCCGGCATGCGCCTTGAGCCAGCGCGTCGCGTAATGGATATCGGCGATCGAGTCGGGATAGCGGTGCTTTGGCGGCATGCGGAAATCGATCGCGAGGACGACGATGCCGCTTTTCGCCAGCGCGATGTCGAGTGGCGCGTTGTTGAGCCGGTCGCCCGAGGCCCAGGCGCCGCCATGCACCTCGATCAGCGCCGGAAACGGGCCGCTTCCCTTGGGCTGATGAAGCCGCGCCAGCAGCGGCCCGTCTGCGGTGCCGCGGTATTCCAGGTCGCGGGTTTCGACCTCGTGCGTGGCGGCAATGGCAACGTCGTTGGGCATGGTCATTCTCCTCTTCGCGACAGGGTGCCCGGCGCCGCGGCGAATGCCAAGCATCCTGCCCACCGGTAAGGTTTCGCCAATAAATCGGGGCGCAGAGTCCGCACCGCTATGGCGTCCCCCACGTCCCATCTACACCTTAACGCCGCGCCCCGCGACGCCGCCGGGGATGGCGGCGATTATGGCGAATGGACCCATCATCGCATCCCCGATGACCGCGCTTCCTGGCATGTGCTGACCCGCCAGTTCTACGATTACTGGCTCTCGATCGCGCCGCCCGGCCGGTTGCCAGGGCGCCAGCATGTCCAGCCGGAGCAGATGAGTCCGTGGCTGTCGCGCATGTGGCTGCTCGATGTATTTCGCGATCCGTTGCGCTTTCGCTGCCGTCTTGTCGGCAGCGACATGGTGCGTTCGATCGGACGCGAGGTAACGGGACGATGGCTCGACGAGGTCCACCCGCTGAGCGTGAGCGACCCGCGCTCGCGCGACCGGTTTCGTCTCGTCGCCGAGCAGGGGCGCGCGACCTGGCGGCGCGGCCCCCCGCAATGGGCGCGGCAGCCCGATTTCAAGCTTGTCGAAAGCCTGATCCTGCCGCTCGCCGCCGATGGCCGGACGGTCGACAAAATCATCGCCCTCTCGGTTACCTTTGATCTCAAGGGGCGGTTGATCTGAGCGCGGCCGACTTCACCTGAAATTAACCAGTTTCCGCAAAATTGCTTAACGTCGTCGTGGGGGGGAGGTGGAGCTTGGCGCGTCAGGTGGAACGGCTGCGGGAATTGGCATCTTGGTATCGCGAATACGCCGAACGGACCGGCAACCCAGCGATCTGGGACGCACGCATCCGAACCGCCGAGGATCTTGAGGCCGAGGCCGCGCGGCTCGAAGGTTTGCCGCCCTTTGCCGAGATGGAGGTCTGAGGACCCGGCCTCTATCGCGGGAGTTCCAACACCGACGAAGAAGCTGCTAATCGTGCCGAACGCGCATCACCGCAACTTTTGAGGCCGCGATGTGCATGCCGCCGGGGAGGCCGGCGATCTCGCTCACCAGCTTGCGGGTCATCGCGTCGGCGAAAGTTTCGAAATTCTCGACCACCAGCAGAAACGCGCCGGGACCGCCGATGACATTTTCCTTGTAGTAATTCGGCAGCCCGCCCGGCGGCTGGGTATGCATGGTAAAACCGGGCGCCGTCTGCGTGTTGATGATCGCCAGTCCGTTGATCGTGACGCCCTTGGCGACCGCATCGTCGCGAGCTTCGGTGACCGGGCGGCCGGCGTTGTTGGTGCCGTCGCCGGAAATATCGATGACTTTGTGATCGGCCGTCGCCGGTGCGGCGGCAAGCCGCTCGAGTGAATAATCGATCGCGCCGCTGATCGAGGTACGCGCTAGAAACGAGCGCGGCGCCGACAAAATCTGTCCGGCGATAACGGCGGCGTCTTCCCCATCATGCAGGACCGTCCAGTCGATGACGGTCTTTTGCTCCTCGGCGCTCGACCATTCGATAAACGTCAACGCAATCGATTTGTTTGGCCCACTGGTAACAGCCTTTAGCACACGCGGGTCGCCGAGCGCGGCCGCATAGCCTTTGCGCTGCAGGTCGAATTCCTTGTCATCAATGCTGCGCGAGACATCGGCCGCGAGCACCAGCAGCAAATCGACATTGCCGGCCTGTGCGGGAGCGCCAATGGTGAGCGTGCCCAGCAGCGCGGCAAGATAGGCGGTGCGTCTCATCCCGTAAGCTCCCGGCGGACGATGGCGGCCCCCGCGACCAACGCGCGCAGCTTCGCCGCGGCGCGCTCGCGCGGCAAATATTTCATCCCGCAATCCGGTGCGGCGACAAGATGCTCCGGTGCGATATGCTCCAGCCCGGCGCGCAGTCGCGCGGCGACGGTCTCGGCTGTCTCGACCTCCGGCGCGCCAAGGTCGAGCACGCCAAGCAGGATGGTCTTGTTCGACAATTCCTTGAGCACACCGAGATCGAGCCGCGGCTGCGCTGCCTCCAGCGACACCTGGCTCGCCAGCGAGTCGGCGAGCTGCGGCAGAAAAGCGTAGCCGCTTGGCTTATTGTGCACGAGATGACCGTAGCCAAGGCAGATATGCACGACCGTCGGCCCCTCGATGCCGGCAAGGGCGCGGTTGATCGCCGCGATGCCGTACTGCGTGGCCTTTTCGGGCGCGGCGCGTACCCACGGCTCGTCGAGCTGCACGACATCGACCCCGGTCGCCTTCAGGTCCTTCAATTCGGCATTGACCGCGTCGGCATAGTCCATCGCGAGCTCGGCTTCGTCCTTGTAGAACTCGTTCTGCACTTGCTGCGCCATCGTGAACGGGCCGGGCAGCGTGATCTTGGTGGCGTGCGTCGCGCGGCCGACGAGAAACGCGGCATCTTCGACCTCAACCTTCCCCTTGCGGCGGATCTTGCCGACCACCCGCGCCACCGGCGTGGCGCGGCGGTTGGCGCCCACTACCGAGCCGACTTCTTCGGCGTCGACCCCGTCAAGCGCCAGCGAGAAGTAGTTCGAATAGCTCTCGCGCCGCATCTCCCCGTCGCTAACGATGTCGATGCCGATCCGCTCCATCTCCGCGATTGCCAGCGCCGTCGCGTCGTCCTGCGCCTCCTTGAGGCGCTCCGGTGGGATGCGCCAGATCTCGTGCGCATGGACGCGCGGCACGCCGTGTTTTTCGAGAGCGGCGCGGTCGATCAGCCAATCCGGCTGCGGATAGGAGCCGACGACCGTGGTCGGGATCAGATGCGTCGGATAGGTCATGTATTTGTCTCCACCGCGCGGCCGCTGTCCGCGGCTTGTCGTATGGTGTCGATGAGCCGGTGCATCTCGACAGCCGTGGCAAAATCCGGCTGCATGCGTTCGCCCCCGCGGATCGCGTGGGCGAAAGCGGTGTACATCTGGCCGACATGAAAGGCTTCGCCAACAGGGGTGGCGGCCGACGCGACCGTCAGTTCCGCCGGCACGTCGATCGGCACTAGCGTGTTGCCGCGCTGTGCGCCGTGCAGTGTCACGTCATTGAGCTGCGGTGAATCCTCGCCCGCGGCGACAAGCGTGCCATCGCGCCCGTAAATCTCCATGCGGTAGCCGCTGCCCGCATAAGGGATTGCGGCGACATGGCTCGACACGACCGCGCCATTTGCCAGCCGGCCGCTTACCAGGATGTTGTCGGGCGAGGTGACATCGAGCCAGGTGTTACTGCCGGTGTCGAGCCACTGCTTGGCCTGGGTCGCGATGACCGCCGACAGCCGCCCGAAATCGCCGGTCACAAAGCGCATCGCGTCGAGCACATGGCCGTTGGCGATGGTCAGCGTGTTGGCGCCGAGCGTCACGTCGCGCTGCCAGGTGCGGTGTGACGGCCGGGTCAGCACGCCCTCGCGCATAAGGGCTACGGTGACCGCCAGCATCTCGCCGACATAGCCGCCGGCGACGAGCTTGCGCATGTGGATGAGCGTCGGGTTGGCGCGCGCCTGAAGCCCGATCGCGGTGACGAGACCCTTAGCTTTGGCGAGCGCGGTCAGCTCGACCGCTTCCTCGGTCGTCTTGCCGAGCGGCCATTCGCAATAGACGTGCTTGCCGGCTTCGAGCGCGGCCTTGGTCGGCCCGTAATGCGACGGGACGCGCACGACGATCGCAACCGCATCGATCTCGGGCGAGGCGACCATCTTGCGATAGTCGTCAAACGCGAGCTTGGCGCCATAGGCCTGCCGTGCCGCCTCGGCGCTTTCGACGCGGGTCGTGCACACTGCCGTCAGCTCAACCTCGGCGCTCGCCCGCACCGCCGGCAGATGCGAGCGCGACGACCAGGTGCCGCCGACGCTGGCACCGACAAGTCCGAGGCGGATTTTATCTGGCATCGTCTTCCTCCCGTCAGCGCGGCAAGCCGGCATATTGATGCGGGATGTGGCGGATGTCCTGCACCAGGTCGGGCGGCATTCCGGCGACGCCGTTGGCGCGCAAGGTCAGCGCGTCGGCGAGGCCACCAAACCGCTCGCTGATGGCGCCGACGATCTGGTCGTGGCGGCCGACCGCGGCGAAGAGATGCGCGACATCGTCGGGCACTTCCTTCGCCATCTCGCTCCACTTTCCTTCGCGCACCATGCGGTTGAGCTTCAGCCCCAAATCCTCCAGCCCGTGCACCGCGAAGACCGGGTAATAGGCCGGCGTCGAGCCGTAAAACGCGACGCGCTGGCGGACCCATTCGAACCGCTCGGCGACCGCCGCGTCGTCCGGCCCGGTGGCCAGAAAGCCGCCGCCGGAAATCTCGTATTGCGCCCGCGTGCGCCCCGCCTTTGCCAACCCGGCCTCGATCCGCGGCATGATCGCGTCGGTCAGGTACTTGCGAGTGCAGAACCCGTGCAGCTTGACGCCGTCGCATTCCTCGGCGGCGACCTTGAGCATCGCCGGGCCGACCGCGGCGATCGTCACCGCCGGCGGCGGGCAATTGATCTTCGGCGGCGTGAAATTCGGCGTCATCAGGGTAAAGCGGTAATGCTGCCCCTCATAGGCCGGCTTTTCGCCGGTCGCCCAGCAGCGCCAGATCGCGCGCAACACCTGCACATATTCGCGCATGCGCGGCGCCGGCGGGGTCCACGCGACCGAAAAGCGCCGCTCGTTGTGCGCGCGGACCTGCGAGCCGAGGCCGACGACAAACCGCCCGCCGGTCGAGCCGGCAAGGTCCCAGCCGACCTCGGCCACCGCCATCGGCGTGCGCGCAAAGGCGATCGCCACCGAGGTATGCAGTTCGATCGTCTCGGTCGCCGCGCCGGCCACCGCGAGAGCGAGAAACGGCTCGTGCTGGTTTTCCATCGTCACGATGCCGTCATGCCCCTCGGCCTCGGCGGCGCGCGCCGCCGCCGGCACCTCCTTCAGATTGCCTTGCGGCACCGTGGTGAAGACGCGCATCGCCGGCTCCCTGTGTCCCTATTCAGCTGACGATCCGGCCACAGACCGGCGGATCATGGCAACAGCTTCTTGGTCAAGACTTCGCTATCATCGCCGCCATGACGGATGAGGCCCGCGCAAACCGTTCCGCCGCGCTGCTGGCGATCGTCTCGGCGGTGTTGTTCGGCGCCAGCACGCCCTTCGCCAAATTGTTGATCGGCGGCCACGATCCTTGGCTGCTCGCCGGCTTGTTGTATCTCGGCTCCGGGGTGGGGCTCGGCCTCGTGCACGCTGTCCGCCGGCTGTCGGGCAAGGCAGCGGCGGAAGCGCCACTGCGCCGCGTCGATCTGCCGTGGCTCGCGCTGGTCGTGCTGAGCGGCGGCGCGATCGGTCCGGGTTTGTTGATGGTGGGGTTGGCCAGAGTGCCCGCATCGTCCGCCGCCTTGCTGCTCAATCTCGAAGGGCTGGCGACGATGGCCATCGCCTGGCTCATTTTCCGCGAGAATGTGGATCGCCGGTTGCTGCGCGGCGCTGCGGCGATCCTTGCCGGTGCGGCGCTGTTGTCATGGCAGACCGGGCCGCACGGTTTCGGCCCCGGCAGCCTGGCGATTGTCGGCGCCTGTCTCGCCTGGGGCATCGACAACAACCTCACCCGCAAGCTGAGCGCCGCCGACCCGGTGCAGATCGCAGCGATCAAGGGGATCGCCGCGGGTGCGGTGAATTTCGGTCTGGCGTTTGCTGCCGGCGCCACGCTGCCACCTCTCGCGACATTTGGCGGCGCGGCCCTGGTCGGCTTTCTCGGCTACGGTGTGAGCCTCGTCTTGTTTGTGTTCGCACTGCGCGGCCTCGGTGCGGCGCGGACCAGCGCCTATTTCTCGACCGCGCCGTTTATCGGTACGATATTGGCGGTCGCGATCCTCGGCGAGCCGGTGACGGTCACGCTCGTCATGGCAGGCGCGTTGATGGCGCTGGGCGTCTATCTGCATCTTGCCGAGCAGCACGAGCACCTCCACGCGCACGAGGCGACGGAGCACGAGCACCGCCATCGCCATGATGCGCATCACCAGCATCCCCATGCGCCGGGCGACCCGGACGGCGAACCGCATACCCATCGCCATCTGCACTTGCCGATCGTCCACGCCCACCCGCACTATCCCGACCTGCACCACCGGCATGGCCATGCCGCCTAGGGAGCGCGCGATGACACAACGAGTTGCGGTCGGGATGGGGATTATGGAGTTCCCGTTTTCCGGCGCCGCCACCTATTGGCGCTGGGTCGACATGCTGGAAGCGGGCGGCGTCGATTCGCTGTGGCAGACCGACCGGCTGGTCAGCCCGACGCCATTTTTGGAATGCATGAGCGTGATGGCAGCGCTCGCCGGCCGCACCCGGCGGCTCAAATTCGGGGTCAACGTGCTGTCGCTGGCCATGCGCGATGCGGTGCTGGTGGCGCGGCAATGCGCGACGATCGACTTCCTCTCGGACGGCCGGCTGCTGCCGGCTTTCGGCATCGGCAGCCCGCTCGGCCCCGAGTGGAAGATGCTCAACCTCGACACCAAGACGCGCGGCCGCAAGACCGACGAGGCGCTCGAAGTGATCCGCCGGCTGTGGAGCGAGGACAAAGTCGATTTCGAAGGCGTGCATTATCACCTGTCGGGCGCGACGCTGTCGCCCAAACCGGTGCAGCCCGATTTACCGATGTGGATCGGCGGCTCGTCCGAGGCGGCGATTCGGCGCACCGCGAAATACGGCACCGGCTGGCAGGCCGGCCCCGAGACGCCGGAACAGGCCAAGACCGTCGTCGCCGCGATCAAGGAAGCCGCCGCCGCGGAAGGCCGCGCGATCGACGACGACCATTACGGCGCCGGCATCCCGTTCCGCTTCGGCAAGGCCGACGAACCCGGGCTGCAGCCGCTGTTCGACGCCTACAGGAAGCGCACCGGCCGCGACCCGCTCGATTACTTCGCGATCGGCGATGGCCCGGCGATCGTCGACAAGATTGGCGAGTTCGTCGCCGCCGGCGTCTCGAAATTCATCCTGCGCCCCGCCGCCAAGGGCGACGATGACATGCTCGCGCAAACCCGCCGCCTCATCGATGAGGTGCTCCCCCTCGTCGCCGTCCGCTGGCCGAAACCGCACAAACGCGCCGAAGCGGCGGAGTAACGCCCGAGGCGGAGGCTTTGTGGCGCCGAGCGCGGCCGCCTATTTCGGCAGCATGTAAGACGGGGTGGTGGGAAGCGGCTGGGTCGCGTTGGGCAGAACGCCGCGCCGCCCGGGCTCGTTGACCGCGCCAGGCACACCGGGCAGCGGCAGCGGGTTGAGCGGCGGCAGCGAGGCCATATGCGGCGCATCGCTCGGCGGAATCCCTGCGGTCTTGGCGATTGTCTCGATCTGCGCGTCGGTCAATTTGATGCCGTAGAACTTGTCGTAGAAATCGGCCATCAGGGTGCGCAGATCCTCCAGCGCATCGCCCGGGTACAGCACCTGCGACAACCAATAAAGGCCGATCAGCCGGTTGATCCCCGGCGGATCGTCGATCCAGCCGAATGGTGCGGAGGGTTCGAGAAACACCTTCTTGTTGCGTATCGCGGCCAAGCTTCGCCAAGCGGGGTTGCGCCACACCGAGGCGTAAGCGCTGCGATCCTGGAGAAGCATCAGGTCGGGGTTCCACTCGTGCAATTGCTGTAGCGTCACCATAGCGCGGCCGCCGGTGCCGAGCGGCGCGGCAACATTGATCGCGCCGGCGGTATCGATCGCGCCGGCGGCACCGGAGCCCGGCAGCGCGGTTTCGAGCCCGGTGGGGCCGCGCCCATAATAAATCCGCGGCCGTTTTGTCGCCGGTTCGATCAACAACCGCCCGCGCAGCGCATTGACCGCATGTTCCGCCGATCCCGCGAGATCATCGGCGCGGTCGGCGACGCCCAGCACGCGGCCCACCGAGCGCAGCATCGTCGCCGCGCGGTCAAAGCTGTCGTCGATGAGAATGTACGGAACCCCGGTCGCCTTGCTGATCTGATCGGCGAACGCAGCGCGCGCGGGGGTTACCAATCCACAGTCGATGATGATGTCGGGATGCAAACGGCGCACGGTGTCGGCCGTCGCCGTCGGCCGTGCGCCGGTCAACTCGCCGACAACCGGAAGCCGTCCCACCTTGGGCATCGGCCCGCGCGGCGGCATGGCCCAGCCGACGAGCTTTTTCGGCGCGAGGACGTAGACCAGCACCTCCGCGGCCGGGTCGGCGGCCATCGCCCTCTCCACATGCTCAGGGATGACGACAATCCGGCCCGCGGAATCGGTAAACTCGCCGGCGGTGGCCGGGACCGCGCCGCACAGCGCGAGACACAGCCAAGCGGTCAGCGCAGCACGCAAGCAAAGCGACATCGGCGCCCCCAAATCCACCGGAAGATTAGAGGCGACTATAGCTGTCGCTCGGCGTCTGACAAGCGCGGCACCGGACGCTATTTAGTGGATGACGATATCCGTGAGGTTCTGCGGATTCTGCGCTCGGCAGACCTCGCCTAAACTCAGGCGCGAAGCGACCGGCAGGGCAAAGCCATGGGCACGACGCGAACCGGATTCTTTTCTACGGCACGCTGACGGACCGCGATTTCCTCTCGCTCGTGCTGGCGCGACGAGTGAGCGCGCGCGACCTCGTTCCGGCACGGCTCCACGGCTGGCGGCGCACCGCCGTGAGAGGCGAAACCTATCCGGTCGCCCTGCCTTGCCGCGGCGCGGTGCTCATGGGCGTGGTTTTCACTCGGGCGCGGGCCGGCGATGGTGCCCGGCTTTCAGCGTATGAGGGACCCGGCTACCGAATCGTCGCCGGTGTCGTGCAAAGCGGCGAGCGGCGGCGCGACGTGCGCTTTTTTGTGCCCCGGCCCAGCGCTTATACTCCGGTCAACAGAAGTTGGACCTTTGCCGCCTGGCGCCGCCGCCAGCAAAACCAGTGGGGAGGATCGGCATGAGCGCGCATCATCATTGGGTCGGTACCTGGACCGCGGCTCCGGCCCCTGCCGAGGGGGCTGCCTTTGGCAATCACACGCTCCGCTTGACGCCGCGCGTCAGCATCGGCGGCAGCATCGTGCGCGTGCGCATCTCGAACGCCTACGGCATGCGCCCGCTGGTGATCGGCGCGGCGCGGCTCGCGCTGCGTGCCGAGGGCGCGGCAACCGTGCCCGACTCCGACCAGCGGCTCACCTTTGGCGGCGAGGCGCGCGCGACAATCGCCGCCGGTGCGGTGCTGGTCAGCGATCCGGTTGCGCTCGATGTGCCGGCACTCGCGGATTTAGCGGTCAGCTTCCATCTGCCGCAGGATTTGCCGACGAGCTTCGGGATCACTGGCCGCTATGCGCGCCAGACCAATTACATTTCGCCGGTCGGCGATTTCACCGCCGAGACGGTGATGCCGGTCGGCAAAATCACCGACGATTGGTATTTCCTCTGCGGCGTCGATGTCGTCGCGCCAAAGGAAACCGTGGGGATCGTCGCGGTCGGCGACTCGCTGACAGACGCCAACATCTCGACGCATGACGGGCACCATAGCTGGCCGTCGCAGCTCGCCCGGCGCCTCGCGGCACGGGGCGGGCCAACGGTCGCGGTCATGAACCAAGGGCTTGGCGGCAACCGCATCCTGCACGATGTGCGCGGCGACAGCGGGCTCAGGCGCTTTGATCGCGATGTGATCGCTCAGCCGGGTGTCACGCATTGCGTGATCATGCTCGGCACCAATGATCTCAGAAACCGCGGCGCCGACCCGGCGCAGGAAGTCACCGCGCCGCAAATGATCGCCGGGTTGAAACAGCTCGCGCTGCGCGGCCGGAGCGCCGGGATTGAGATGATCGGCGCGACCCTCACGCCGTTCTGGAACGAGACGTTTCTGCCCGGCGCCTGGAACGCGCGGCGCGAAGCGGTGCGCGTAGCGGTTAATGCCTGGCTGCGCGAGGGCACGGCATTCGACGCGCTGGTCGATTTCGACGCCGCGTTGCGCGACCCCGAGAACCATCTGCGCATGCTACCGAAATACGATTGCGGCGACCATCTGCACCCCAGCGATGTCGGCTACCGCACGATGGGGGATGCGATCGATCTCGCATTGTTTGTTTAGCGCGCTGTAACGAATTGGGCCGCCCGTAACGAACTGGGAACCCATTTACCTTTGATCAGGCATGTTGGGCTTAAACAACGGTATGGCTGGCGATATCGACGTGTCGAGGATCAGTCGACTACTCGGGGTGGTCGACGTCGTGTCCGTTCGATCCGGCGAATTCCTGTTTCGGGAAGGCGACGCTGCCGATGCGTTCTACATCGTCAAGCGGGGGGTCGTGCAGGTCATCAGCGAAGACGGCATCACCTATGAGACCGTCGGCGAGGGTGGCATCGTCGGTGAACTGGCGATCGTTGACGAGGGGACGCGGAGTCTTTCCGTTCGAGCCGAAAGCCGGGCCGAATTGGTCAAGGTCGATGTCTCCGGCTTTCTCAACCTGGTCACCACCGAGCCCACGTTCTCGCTGGCGGTGATGCGGGTAATGTCGCGCCGCCTGCGGTTGATGAACCGCCGGTACGCCGCGGCCGTCGGCAGCGCCTGAAATCAGCACGGCTCGCGCAGCGCCGGATGCGCGGCTTGAAGCAACCGGCTCATGCGGGCCGCCCAGGCAGCCTCGCCGGCGGAATCGGCGATCAGGTCCTGGCGGATTTCGATCTCGACATGGTCGAGGCGGCGGCCTTCGCCGTGCACCGGGACCGTATAGTCGCTGTCATCGGTGATCGCGTAGGGCTCGTTGGCGCCGACGACGAGATCGCCCTCGGCGCGCAGCAGATGGAGCATTAGACGCGAGAGCGGGGTTTCGTGATGGTAGAGCACGCCGACCTCGACGCTGCGCGTCACGCCTTTAAACACCGGCGTAAAGCTGTGCATTGCCACGAGCACCGTGCGCCGGCCGGCGGCGGCACGGCGGTCGAGCAAATTGGCGATCGTGGCATGGTAGGGATCGAAAATCGCCTGTTTGCGTGCAGCACGATCCTCATCCGACAATCCCGCATTGCCCGGAATGGCAGTCAGTTCACTGATCGGCGGGATCGAGGTCGGGTGACCGGGCGCCCGGTTGCAGTCGATCACCAGTCGCGAATAAGTCTGCAGAACTGCGGCTGCGTCGAGCAAACGCGACATCGTCTCGATCACCCCGGCGATGCCGATATCCCAGGCGATATGCCGGCCGCGCTCCACCTCGTCGAGGCCGAGGGTGCCGAGTGCAGGTGGGATCAGCCGGCCGGCATGGTCGCCGGCGAGAACGAAGTGGGACGCGCCGTCTGGCCGCAGCACACGAACCGGCGAAGGCTCGTCCGGCGCAAGAAGAGGTTTGATCATCTCGGAATATTAGCGACGCCAGCGCTCAATTGTCGTCCCGGGCGAGCGCGGTTAGTAAATCTCGGCATATCTGGCGCAAATCTGCTCCGGGGTCAGCCCATCGACCGCTTTCAGCTCCGAGCGCTTCAACATCAGGTAGCAGTCGAACAGCTCGTCGCCAAACCAGCCGCGCGCGGTGTCGCTCGCCGCCAGCAGGTCGAGTGACTCGGCGAGGGAGCGGGGCAGAGGTCGGACACCGGCAGCTTGGCGCTCAGCGTCGCTCATATCCCAAAAGCTCGTCTCGCTGAACGCCGGCAGTGCCAGCCTGCGCTTCACGCCGTCGAGTCCGGCCCAAACCAGCGCGCCCAGCGCCAGATAGGGACTCGCCGTGGCGTCGCCGACGCGGTACTCGACATTGAAATTGTGATGCGCCGGTTGGTCAAAGATCGGGCAAACCCGTAGCGCGGCGCCGCGGTCCTGTAAGCCGATATTGGCCCAGGTCGGCGCCCAGCGGTTGGGCCGCAGCCGGTAATACGACGCGATGGAGGGCGCGGTGATCGCGGTCAAGAGCGGCAGGTGATCGAGGATGCCGGCGCAAAAGGCCTCGCCGACAGGCCCCATGCGCCATGGCGCGTGGGGCTCGAACATCACCGACTGGTCAGCCTTGTCACGCAGGCTGAAATGGATATGCGTGCCGTTCCCGATGCCGTCGGGGTCGAGCATCGGCGCGAAGATCGCGCGCTGGCCCAGGCGCTGCGCGACGGCCCGAGCCATCTCGCGCGCGATCACCGCTTCATCGGCGGCGCGCAGGCCGCGCGCTGGGCCGATTGTCATCTCGTATTGCCGCGGCCCGTATTCCGGCAGAAAGCTGTCCGGCTCGAGCCCGGCGCTGCGCATCGCCGCCATCACATGCTCGCCAAACCCGCCCTGGCGGCGCCAGGCGTCGAGCGAATAGGTTGCGCCCTCTCGATGCTCGACACCCGTATAGACAAACTCCTGCTCGAACGCGGCGACGATGCCAAGCCCCGCCTCGGCATCCAACGCTTCGAGTGCGCGGCGCAGGAAGTGCCGCGGGCAGCTCGGCCAGTATTGGCCCGATAACATCAGGATGTCGCCGAGATAGAAGCGCTCGGTGTCGCCGAGGTCGAACTCGACCTCGACATAGGTCGAGGGGTCGGGCACGAGCATCAGATCGCCTAAGGTGCCGTAAGGCGTCTCGTAGATCGGCCCGAACGCCGACATCATGATATTGCTGTGGGTGAGACCGACGCCCTGGCGCAGCCGCTGTGCCTGGGCGGCCAGCGGAACCCCCTTGCCGCGAACGATGCCGGCGAGGTCACAGGTGCCGATAAAAATCAGCGCTTCACGTTCCACAGTACCTCTCAGGACGACGTGAGAGAATGATTATACCCGTCATTCCGGGGCACTGCGAAGCGGCGAACCCGGAATGACGAGGGGGAGCTAAATCCGGATTTCCTCGCGCTCGCGGTCGCTGAGGTCGACGCGGAATCCACCAGATTGCCGGCGCCACAGCGCCGCATAGGCGCCGTCCTGATCGAGCAGTCGTTCGTGCGTGCCTTCCTCGATGATACGGCCGCGATCGAGCACGACGAGCCGGTCCATGCGAGCGATCGTCGACAGGCGATGTGCGATGGCGATCACCGTGCGCCCTTCCATCAGCGCATCGAGCTGCTCCTGGATCGCTGCCTCGACCTCGCTGTCGAGCGCCGAGGTCGCCTCATCGAGCACCAGGATCGGTGCGTCCTTGAGGATCACGCGCGCCAGCGCGATGCGCTGGCGTTGCCCCCCTGACAGCTTGACGCCGCGCTCACCGACATGCGCGTCGAACCCCGTGCGGCCGTGCCAATCCTCCAGCCCCTCGATGAACTCGGTCGCGTGTGAGCGCCGGGCTGCGTCGATGATCTCGGCCTCGCTCGCCTCGGGGCGGCCATAGCGAATGTTGTCGCGGATCGAGCGGTGCAGCAACGAGGTGTCCTGCGTCACCATGCCGATCTGCGCGCGCAGGCTTTCCTGGGTCAGCCCGGCGATGTCGCGGCCATCGATGAGGATGCGGCCCTGCTCCGGCCGGTAGAAGCCGAGCAGCAGATGCACCAAGGTCGATTTGCCGGCGCCAGACCGCCCGACCAGCCCGACCCGCTCGCCGGGCGCGATGTCGAGGTCGAGCCCGCGCAGCACGCCGCCGCGCCGCTTCGCGCGGCCATAGTCGAAATGCACATGCTCGAAGCGCACAGCGCCGAGCGCGCGCGGCAGTTCGACCGCGTCGGGTTCATCGGGCATCTGCCGCGGCACTGCGATCGATCGCATGCCGTCCTGCACCTGGCCGACATTGTCAAAGATCATCGCGATCTGCTGCGCGACCCAGCCGGCGATATTGCCGATCTGCCAAGCCATCGGGATCGCCATCGCCACGACGCCAACGGGTACGCGGCCGCGCGACCACAGCCAGATCGCCAGCCCGCCGGTGCCGGTCAGCAGGGAGGCGTTCATCAGGATCAGCGAAATTCCCCAGGCCGAGGTCATCCGCAGCTGCCGACGATAAGCGTGCGTGTGCTCGTCCACCGCCTCGCGCACAAACGCATCCTCGTCGCGGGCGCGGGCGAAGAGCTTGACCGTGAGGATGTTGGTGTAGCTGTCGACGACGCGGCCGGTGACCTCGGAGCGCATTTCCGACATCCGCCGCGAGCGCTCGCGCATGCGTGGCAGAAACGCGCGCAGCACCACCGCGTAGGTCGCAAACCAGCAAAGCACCGGCAGCGCCAGCCGCCAATCGGCGCGGCCGAGCAGGAGCGCCGCGCTGGTGCCGTAGACCAGGATGTACCAGACCGCGTTGATGCTGGAGACGACGCTTTCCCTCAGCGCCGGGCCGGTTTGCATCACCCGGTTGGCGATGCGCCCGGCAAAATCGTTCTGGAAATAGGTCCAGCCCTGGCGCACTACGTGCCAATGGCTTTGCCAGCGCGTGAGGTTGGTGAGGCCTGGGATCAGCGCCTGGTTGGTGACCAGCGACGTGCAGAAATGCGCGGCCGGCCGGAGCACCAGCAGCAACACCGCCATGCCCACGAGTTGCCACCCCGCCTCATGCCAGATCGTCTCAGGCGATTGCGACGTGACCAGCGTGACGATGCGGCCGATAAACACCGGAATCGCCGCGTCGAGCAGCGCGACGACAAACCCGGTGACGAACAGCGCGCCCAGCAATCCCGGTATCTGCCGCATGAAATGCCAATAGAAACGGGGCAGCGCGTGCGCGCTGCCGAGTTCCGGCGGCGGTGTGTCGGGCGGCTTTTCGGTCGGTTCGAGAAGGTTTTCAAAAAAGCGGAACAGCATTTGATCCTAGATGACGGCCGCCGGCCTGGCGGTCAACCGGCGCTGCATCATTTTAGGGCAGCTCATGCGTTATGGCTCCCCGACGCACGCATCCCCGTCGCAAATTCGGATCAACCGGCCTCGGCGAATTCCGGTGTTGGATGGGAACCTCGCTAGTGCCGCAAATCGAGCGAGCACTTGTCGGGTCGGAGCAACCCAATGATCTGATCGAGTTTCTGCCTTTTGACGGAAACGAGATGTTTCGCAAGATTTTCCAGCCGTGCGATGTTATCGGCGGTCGCGCAGTCGAAATCTTCGTTCACCGTATACGGCAACCCGGGCTCGGTGCCGGTTGATGTCTCGATGCGGAAATGGCGATCGGGCCCCAGCACTTGGTCGACCTCATAGCACACGGTATCGGCGTTGCCGTCCATGAGGATCGATAGGATCGGATGCAGCCAGCTCACTTCGCCCCAGTCGCGTGCGTCAGTGTAGGGGATCGGGCGTTCGAGGGACCCCGTCCCGAGAGAAACCAACAGCACCGGACGATCCCTCAGGTCTGGATAGAGCTTATGGGCCGCCGTCAATGCGCACATTGCCGGGTTGTTGGCGAAAACGCCGCCGTCTACCGCAGCATAAGATTGGCCCCGTCGGTTCTGGATGCGTGCCGGCGGAAAATATGTCGGGGCAGCGGAAGTAGCGCGCGCGATGTCACGAAGCCGAAAGTCGAGAGCCTCCTTCACATCACCCTGATCCAGGCACGTGCCGCGTGCCTTCCATGTTTTGAACAGAAACGGCTTGCGGGTCGTTTGCACCCCATCCAAATCCTCGGGCGCCGGCAGTTCGATAATGTAGCTGGGGACAAGCAATTCCGTGCCCTGCGTTTCGCTTAGCCAAGTATCGCCGAGTTGCTCGCCCAGAATCCGCTCGAGGACATCTGGCTCGTATTTCGGTCCGCCGAGGTTGCCGAAAGTGGTGACCGTATGCCACAGCGAATGGGCAAAGATGTCGCCGCCGCGCTCGGCGTAAAGATCTCCCAGCTGCTTTGGCGTCTTGCCGACCAGCAGTCCACATCCAAGGATGCCCCCAGTCGACGTGCCGGCAATCATATGAAAATGATCGGCGATGCGCTTGCCGGATTGCTCCTCGATGTACTGGAGGACCCGTGCGGGCAAAATCCCGCGTATTCCTCCGCCGTCGATTGAGAGGAGTCGTACCGTGGGATCCATGTCGCCGGGCATGATCGCTCCCCGCTATCGTGCTTATTCAGCGCCTGACGGTAGTCTCGATCTTTGTTGTCACTGTTCACGGATGCTTGCCGCAGAAGTTTATTGCATAGCTCTCGTTTCGGATAGCGCGCGCTGCTGGCGATGCACTCGAAAGCGCAGATCGTGTCAGGTCCCACAAGCAACGTGTCTTCCTACCGCAGTTCGGGGAAATCCTCTTCCCAGAACTCGGCCTCGGCGCGGGTGCCGGCGGCGCGGCGGTCGGCTTCGCCGGCGCGCAGCTCGACGCGGCGGATCTTGCCAGAAATCGTTTTTGGCAGTTCGGCGAATTCGATCCGCCGCACGCGCTTGAACGGCGCCAGGGTCGCGCGGCAATGGCGGAAAATCTCCAGCGCCGTGTCGCGGTTTGGGATGTGGTTGCCCGCCAGCGCGACAAAGGCTTTTGGCACGGCGAGCCGCATCGGGTCGGGGGACGGCACCACCGCCGCCTCGGCGACCGCGATGTGTTCGATGAGCACGCTTTCGAGCTCGAACGGGCTGATCCGGTAGTCGGAGGCTTTGAACACGTCGTCAGCGCGCCCGACATAAGTGAAATAGCCATCGGCGTCACGGAGCGCGACATCGCCGGTGCGATAGACGCTGCCTGCCACCGGTACCACCGCGCCGTCATCGCCCTGATACCCCATCATCAGACCTAAGGGCGGCGGGTCGAGTGCGAGGCACACCTCCGCTTCTTCGTGCTCGATACCCTCGGGATCGAGCAGCCTGACGCGATAGCCGGGCGCCGCCTTGCCCATCGACCCCGGCTTGACTGCCTGTCCGGGGAAATTGGCGATCTGCAGGGTCGTCTCGGTCTGTCCGTAGCCGTCACGGATCGTCAAGCCCCAGGCCGCTTTCACCTGCTCGATGACCTCCGGGTTGAGCGGCTCACCGGCGCCGACCACCTCGCGCAGCGCCATTTTGTAGGCGGCGATATCTTCCTGGATCACCATGCGCCACACCGTAGGCGGTGCGCAGAATGTCGTGACCTGGTAGCGCTCTAGCGCGCCAAGCAGGTTCTTGGCGTTAAATCGCGGCTGATTGAGCATGAACACGCAGGCTTCCGCCACCCACGGCGTGAAGACGCAGCTCCAGGCGTGCTTCGCCCAGCCAGGCGAGGAGATGTTGAGGTGGATGTCGCCGGGCTGGAGCCCGATCCAGTACATCGTCGACAGCGACCCGACCGGGTAGCTCTGATGGCTGTGCAACACGAGTTTAGGTTTTGCGGTAGTGCCCGAGGTGAAGTAAAGCAGCAGCGGGTCGCTCGCCCTGGTCTCGCCATCGGCCGTGAAACCGGCTGGCGCCGCGCCGGCATCGGCGTAGTCGAGCCAACCCGCTGCTGCGCCGATGCAGATGCGCGTATAGTCGCCGGGAATGTCGGCGAATTTCGCTGTATGCTCCGGGCTGGTGATGACGTGACGCGCGCGGCCTCTGTCAAAGCGGTCAATCAGGTCATCCCGGTTCAGTAGGGTCGAGGCCGGGATCGTCACCGCGCCGAGCTTCATGGCTGCGAGCATCACCTCCCACAGCGGCACGACATTGCCGAGCATCAGGAGAACGCGGTCGCCGCGTTTGACGCCAAGCCCGCGCAGGTAATTGGCGACTTGGTTCGACCGCGCGGCCATCTCGCCAAACGAGACTTTCGTTTCTCCGCCACCTTCGTCGACGATCCACAGCGCCGGCTTGTCGTTGCCCGCTGCCATCGGATCGAAATAATCGAGCGCCCAGTTGAACTTATCGAGCACCGGCCAGCGGAAGTCGCGATAAGCCGTGTCGTAGTCGGTGCGGTGCTTCCAGAGGAACTCGCGGGCCGAAGGAAAAGGTTCTGCCGACATTTGTCATGCTCGCTGTTCGGGACCGGCCGGTACAGCATAAGCCGTTGCCGCAGCGTCGCCAATCGGCGCAGGATGCCGCCGTCACCGATGCGAGGACAATGCAGAGATGGCGGCCATCGAAAACATTGTCGCCTGGGCCAAGCGGGAGCAGGCCCGCCTCATGCAACGACTCCAACAATTGCAGTCTGGCCAGCTGCATGTCGTCGAGAAGCACGCGCAGGCCCAAGGTTGGCTGGAGATAGACGCGACGGCGCAATCGATCGAGCTCTGCCGCGAATATCTCAGCGAATTGAGCGCGATCATCGCGCTCTACCCCGAAGCGGTGCCGACCGAACCGGTGGCGCCTCCGACGCAGCGTTTTGTTCCGCCGGTGCCGCAAGAAACTGCCAGCGTCCCGCCACCACGCGCGGGGCAGGGCCTCATGCACGGGCTCTTGCATGCCGGCACCGCGCAACATGCCGACTGGGTCGTCGGCTGGGGCGTCGTCAAAGGCCGGCCGCCGCGCTGGGTATTCTTGGGGATTTACGAAACCCACGCCGAGGCCAATGAGGCGGCCGCCGAGGCCGGTGAGGGGTATTATGCGCGCTGGGGGAGCTACAACCCGGGCAGCAAGGAATTTACCAGCGGCCCGAGTTTTGATCGGGCTGATACGCTGTAATCGGAACGCGGTGGGATTGGAGGATTTTTGATGCAGTTCGGTTTCAACCTGCCCAACAGCGGCGCGCTGGCACAGCCCGAGATCATGGCGCGCATCGCCCGCGAGGGCGAGGCGATGGGTTATGACTACCTCACCGTCACCGACCATGTGACGCTGCCCGACATGGCCGAGCCCGGCTATCCCTATTCCGAGAGCGGCGCGTTCTATTCGACCGACAGTGCCTATCGCCACGAGATGCTGACGCTCGCCGCTTGGCTCGCCGCGGTGACGACACGGCTGCGGCTGGTACTGGCGGTCCTTGTGGTGCCGCACCGCCCGGCGGTGCTGGCGGCAAAGCAGCTCTCGACCATTGACGCGCTGTCGGGCGGCCGGCTTACGGTCGGCATCGGCGCCGGCTGGCTCAAAGCGGAGTTCGACGCGGTGGTAACGACGCCTTTTGCCGAGCGCGGCGCGGTGACCGACGAATACGTCGCCGCGTTCAAGACACTGTGGACCGAGCAGAAGCCGCTGATCGAGGGGAAATACGTGCACTACAATCGGCTGTTGCTCGAACCCAAGCCGACGCAAAAGCCGCATCCGCCGATCTGGGTCGGCGGCGAAAGCGGCCCTTCGTTGCGCCGAGCCGCCAAGCTGGGTGACGCGTGGTATCCGATCGGCACCAACAATAAGGCCCCGTTTGACAGCTTGGCGCGTTACAAGGCCGGTGTCGCGCGGCTGCGTCAGCTGACAGCCGCCGCCGGCCGCGACCCCGACGCCGTAGCCCTGACCTATCGCATCAAGCGCTACGGGAAGGATGTTCCGGACCGCGCCGGCGACGGCGAGCGGCGCCTCTTTTCGGGCACCGACAGCGACATTATCGGCGACATTCATGCGCTCGAAGACATCGGCGTCACGGCGATCGATTTCGATTTCGAGCGCCCGGAAGAGGCCGCCGTCACCGCCGAAATGGGCGGCTTTCGCGAGCGGGTGCTGGCCAAAGCCTAGCGCGATGCGTCGCACGGTCGGCGCTACGCTGTTGGTGATGGCGGTCGCCATCACGCCACCAGCCGCGGCCGCCGGCGATCACGACTTTGCCGGCACCGTCCCCGGCATCGCCGGCAAAACCTGGACCGATCTGCTGTCGCAGGTGTTCCCCGATATCGCCGCGACCGCGGACGGCTATGCCGAAGCGAGCGAGATGATCGATCTGCGCTCGATCGGCGCCGGGGACGAGTCTTGGATCAGCTGCGGCGACAAGATCGCGTTCCGCGACCGCGACGCACGGCTGATCCGGCTCGGCAGCCGCGATTACTTCATCGTCACCCTGGAGCTGGAGGATGACTGCGTCGGCCTGTTGGCGCTGTTCGACGACAGCGGCAAGCTGGTCGACGCGGTCAACGTCAAGGGCGACCAGCATATCTCGTTTTCGGGCAACTACCTGCGCCCGCTCGGCCGCGACGGCGCACTGGTCATCGCCTCGCTATGGCACGACAACAGCAGTCAGAGCTACGACATCACCTCGCTGATCCTGGCGCGGCCGCAAGGGCTGACCTCGCTCGGCGATGTCCTGGCGCTTGGCTCGCGCGAATGCGGCGACAGCGACAAGCGCAAGCCGGGGCAGCTCGTGCTCGAAGAAAGCAAGGTCCACGTCGTGGCGAACGGCGATGCGCTCGCGCGCATCGAACTCGGCGTGACGCGCGGCATCCAAAAGCTCGATTCCGAGGATTGCGAGGCGAAAATCGGTCGCGAGGTGCACACAAATTTTGATGGCTACTGGCGCTGGAACGCCAAAAAGCGGGCCTATCAGGCGCATATCAAAGAACTCGATCTGCTCGCCAAGTGGAACGAAAACCACCTTTGACGCAGCGTTGACGGTCTGCCGATCCCGTCAAGTGCCGAGCAGATGGGTCTCTCCGCCCGTGGCCGCCACCAGTTCGACCGCCTTGCGGTCAAAGCTCGTGAACACCGCGCCACCAAGCTGGCGCCCGGCGAAGGCAATGACGCCATCGGCGAAATCGCCACCGGCATCGAGCATCGCGAGCCCAGCCTCGACAGCGGGACGGTCGAGCTCCACCGTTGGACTGACGAGCCACGTGCCGACGATATCGCCGATCTCGCGGCCGGTCCGGCGATAGGCGCTTCGACACACCCAGACGTACTCGCACAGGGCCGCCAGCGGCATCGCGACAAGTTCTGCAGTGCCAAGAATTTCCATCGCGCGAGCGGCCTGCTCCGGGTCATCGGCGATTGTCGCCCGCAAAAGGACATTCGTGTCGGCCGTCACTCTCATAGTTCGCCCGCCCAACCTTTCTCGATGACTTTGTTGATCTCTTCGATCGTCAGAGCCTTGGTGCCGGGCCGGTAGAGAGAGCCGAATGTGTCGCTGATGGAGCCGGTCTTTTTGACGGCGCGGATTTCGGCCCGTCCGTTGGGTAGCAGATCGACCTCGACCTTGCTCCCCGGCTCGACGCCGAGGTGTTGCAGAATATCCTTGCGCAATGTGACTTGGCCCTTGGCCGTCACCGTCAGTGTGGATGTCATCGCCGTCTCCTGCCGCGCAATTCGATGTAAGGCGGATCTGCCTTACCTTCAATCGCAATTCAGCCCTGCGGGCGATCAAAACCGGTAGCCATCGGGGCGCCCGCGTCGCAGACTTGGTAAAATCGTTCCGGGAGGAGCCTCATGCAATCATCGAGCGGTGCACCGCAGCGCCATCTGCCGATCCGCAAGGAGTGGCTTGCCGCCACTCAGGAAAAGGCCCTCGAACCGGATCGGCCGATCATCGACCCGCACCATCATCTGTGGGACAGACCCGGCAACCGCTATCTGCTGCACGATTTGGTCGAAGACGTATCGAGCGGGCATAACATCCGCGCCACGGTGTTTCTCGAATGCCGCGAAATGTATCGCGCCGATGGCCCGCCCGACACGCGGTCATTAGGCGAAACCGCGTTTGTCGCTGGGGTCGCGGCAATGAGCGAAAGCGGCAAATACGGACCGACCAAATGCTGCGCCGGGATCATCGGCAACGTCGACCTGCGCGCGGTCGGCGGCCGCGCCAAGGGCATCCTCGAACAGCACATCATTACCTCGGGCGGGCGGTTTCGTGGCATCCGCAACGGCGCGACCTGGCACAGCGACGCAAACCTGCGCATCTTCACCTCGGGGTCGGGCGAGGGCCTTTATCTCGATCGCAGCTTCCGCGAAGGCTTCGCGGCGCTGGCGGCCCTCAATCTCAGCTTTGAGGCCTGGGCGTTTCACTCGCAGCTTGGCGACGTCGTCAGCCTCGCCGCCGCGTTCCCGGAGACCAAGATCGTCGTCAACCATATCGGCGGTGCGCTCGGCGTCGGTCCTTATGCCGGCAAGCAGGACGAAGTCTGGGCCGAATGGCGCACGCAAATCCAGAAGCTCGGCCAGTTCCCCAATGTCTATATGAAACTCGGCGGCCTCGGCATGCCCTCGCTCAGCGGCTTCGAGATGGGTCAGCAGGAATCCGCGCCGTCATCCGAGCAGCTCGCCAAGGCTTGGCGCCCGACGCTCGATGCCTGCATCGAGGCGTTTGGGCCCGACCGGTCGATGTTCGAGAGCAACTTCCCGGTCGACAAGGGCATGTGCAGCTATGCCAATCTGTGGAATGCATTCAAGCGCGTGTCGGAGGGCTACTCCAATGACGAAAAGAACAAGATGTTCCACGACACCGCGCTGAAGTTTTATCGGCTGTACTAGTTTCAACATCGCTTCCCGGCGAACGCCGGGACCCACTCATCCGCGTCACGGGCAGCTGAGAAGTGGACCCCGGCTTAACGCCGAGGAGCGTTTGCGAGGGAGAATGTGATGCCACTACCCAGGCAAGAAGTCGACGGCACCACGCCAAAATATCTGCGCGATAAATACGCGATCGTCGGAGTCGGCGAGACGACATATACCCGCGGTTCGGGCATTTCGACCCGCGCGCTCGGCACCTGGGCGGTGCGCAACGCGATCCTCGACGCCGGGCTCAAGGCCGAGGATGTCGACGGCATGCTCGACTATTCGGGCGGTGACTCGACCTCGGCGACCTTTATCGCCGGCGATCTCGGCCTCAGGCTGAATTTTTATATGGATTGCGTCGGCGGTGGCTCTTCGACCGAGGCGCTGATCGGCATTGCCATCGGCGTCATGGAAGCGGGCTTGTGCAAATGTGTCGCGATCTTTCGCGCGATGAACGGGTTCAGTCAGGTGCGCATTGGTGGCACCGGCGCCCGCTCGGCGGCGCCGATCACCGGCGACATGCTCCACAACCGTGCCTATGGCTGGCAGAGCGCCGGGCAGAGCTTCGCGCCGACCTTTATGCGCCACATGTACGATTACGGCACGACGCCCGAGCAGGTGGCGCATGTAAAGATGTTCCACTCGCGGCACGCGTCGAACAACCCGAAGGCCTATTACAAAAAGCGCTTTACGGTCGAGGACGTGGTCAACAGCCGCTTTATCTGCAAGCCGCTGCACCTCTTGGATTGCTGCGTCGAGACCGATAACGGCACCTGCGTCATCGTTACCCGCGCCGACCGAGCGAAGGACCTGAAGCAACCGCTGGTGCTGATCCGCGGCGTCGTCGGCCGCTGCAACAAGCCGCGGCTCGACATGCACTACCAGCACGGGCCGATCTCGCGCGTCGCCGGCTATTACGCGAAGGAAATCTTGTGGCCGAACTCCGGCGTCGGGCCGGAGGATGTCGATGTCACCGGCTCCTACGACGCCTTCACCTTTACCGCAATGCTGCAGCTTGAGGATTACGGCTTTTGCAAGAAGGGTGAGGGCGGCCAGTACGTATCGGACGGGACGATCGGGCTCGGCGGCAAGCGGCCCAACAACACTTCAGGCGGTCATCTCTGCGAGGCCTACACCCACGGCATGAACATGGTGATCGAGAACACCCGCCAACTGCGCCACGACGTAGACGATTCCTGCCCGATCGGCCCAGACGGCAAGCGCCAGCACACCTTCGATTACAAGGAAGGCGGGTGCCGCCAGGTCAAGGATGTCGAGGTCAGCGCCAATCTCGGCTGGGCCAACCCGGCGACCGCGTCGTCGATGGTCATGCGCAAGGGCTGGTAACGGTCTTGCCCGCCTGTGTGACGCCGGCTTGAGAGGCGCCAGTGGCTGATATCGTCCAGACCGCGTCGTTGCCGGGCCTGCCGCTTGTCGGGCGACCGCGTGCGCGGTTCTGGCGCGGCCATCTGCTCGGCTCGGACTACGCCTGGGCGGTGGCCTTCTGCGTGCCCTATATCGCGATCTTTCTGGCCTTTATCGCTTACCCGATCGGCTTCGGCCTGTGGATGGGCAGCGACCCGGAACTGTATCGGCGGTTGTTCGCCGATCCGATCTATGTGAAGGCGGCGGTCAACACCGCTATCTATGTCGGGGTCACCATCAACGTGAAGATGGTGCTTGCGCTGGCGCTCTCCGGGATCTTCATGCGCCGGGGCTGGTGGATCAAGGCGATGCTGATGGTCTTCGTGTTGCCCTGGGCAATGCCGACCTGGCCCGCCTTTATGTCGATCCACTGGATGCTCAACGGTGAGTGGGGCCTCATCAACAACTTTCTGTGGCTCGCTTTCGGCATCAACGGGCCGCATTGGCTCACCGAGGATTGGCTTGCCTTCGGGGCGGTGATGCTGTCGCATCTGTGGAAGTATCTGCCATTTTCGACGGTGATCCTGCTCGCCGGGCGGATGGCGATCCCCACCGATATCATGGAGGCAGCCAGGGTTGACGGCGCCACCGGTTGGCGTCTGTTCGCGCGAATTACCTTTCCGATGATCGGAAACCTGTATCTGATCATGACGCTGCTGACGACGATCTTCACGCTGGGCGACTTTAATACGGTGACGTTCGTGACCGGTGGCGGGCCGGCCAACGCGACGCAGGTGCTGGCAACGCTCAGCATCCGCTATGGGGTTGACCTGTTCCAGCCGCGGATGGGGGTGGCGACCGCCCTGTCGGCGCTGCCGGTCTTGGTGCCGCTGGTCGTCATCCTCATGCGCAAATTACGGACATTGACGGTGCAGCAATAGCGACGGTCTGCGGCCGGCCATATCGGCCGGGGCGACCCGGTTAAGGAGGCGGTGTAATGGCAACGATCGACGGCGAATACATGGGCATGGGATTACGCATTGATGATCTCGATGTCGAGAACGTCGCCTATTTCAAGCATTGCGCCGAACACAATTTTCATTTGCAGGAATGCAATGATTGCCACCGGCTGCGCTACCCGCCAACCACAGCGTGCCCGTGGTGCATGAGCCGGGACTCGACCTGGAAGAAGGTCGAGGGCAAAGGCGCGGTGCATTCCTACACCGAAGTGCACCACGCGATTCAGCCGGCGTTCCGCGGCAAGACCCCGTACATGGTGCTGCTCGTCGATCTCGACACGCAAAAGGGCGAGCCAACGCCGGATGAGGCATTGCGCGTCATCGGCAATCTCTGCACGCCGGACGGGCTATTGGCACCACCCGAGATGGTGAAAAACGTCGGCGTCGGCACGCGGGTGCGCATGGTGTTCAGCGATGTGTCCGCCGGCATCGCGCTGCCGCAATGGACAATTGACGAGACCGCCCAGCAACCCGACAGGCCCTGGCGCTACCCGCAGGAATAACGCGAACAGCGTGAGTCTTCTCCGTGCCGCCAGGCCGCCAGGCACGGAGAAGCGGCATCCGGTCCGTTACGAGCCGAGTTGGTATTTGGCGAAGATCTCCTCTACCCGTCGCAGTGCCTTTTGTGCTGCCTCCTGTACTGGCACATTGTCGGCGACGATATCGTGGAACGCGACGTGGAAGGTGTGTTCGCTGCGCACATGCGCCCATGCCGGGTTGTACGCGAAGTAATCGGGTTTTGTCGGGTTGACGAGGCCTTGCTGCACATAAGGCGGCACGTGGGGGTCGCGTTTCGGATCGGTCCACCAGGGGTCTTTCGTCGCCAGCTCTGCCCGCGAGGGCAGCCAGCGTCCCAATCCGCCCTTCAGGAAGGCATTGTTGATTTCCGGCTGCAGTAAGTAGCGCTGAAGATCCTTGGCGATCTTGATGTTCTTTGCGCCTTTGGGAATCATTGTCGCGTTGATGCCCATCTGCGTGATCATTTGCTGGCCGTTATTGTCGAGCTGCGGCGGCTGAGTAATGACGTCTGTGTACTCGTCCTTCTGTTTGCGCAGCATCGCCAATTCGGTGGACAATGTTCCGTCGAAATCCATGACGCAGAGCTTCGAGTGGAATGCATTGTTATCGTCGGCATCATTCCAGTTAATGGAGCTCGGCGGGATATGACCGTCCTTGTAAAGCGATGACAGCTTGTCGAGGGACCGGATGACCGCCTCCTGCACCTGCTTGTCATCACCGTGGAAGCGGCCATCGGGCGTGACGATGCCGTTCCCGCCATAAGCGATCAGGAACTGCGCCAGCGTCGCGTTCGGATCGTTGCCGATGGTGCTGACGACAAAGGCGGTGGCATACGTATGCCGCATACCCTGTTTTTGCAGCTCCTTCTGAACCGGAATGAAGAAGTCGATAAACTTATCCCAGGTCTTCGGGATGTCCGACACCTTGTAACCTGCCTTTTCGATCAGACTACCCCAGATGTGAAATGGATTGACCGAGGCGCCGTGCGGCACGCAGTAATAGCTCCGCCGTTTCTCGACATTATTATAGCAATACGCTGTGGCGAGGGCTGCGGGGACGAATTTGTCCTTGTAAGGCTCGATAACGTCGGAAACGTCGACCAATTTGTCTTCCCACGACTGCAGCGCCGGATATTCAAGCAGCCCAATTGTCGTCAAATCGGGAACAACGCCACTGGTGATCGCGGAGATGATTTTCTGCCGCAGCGGCGCGAACGGCACGATCGACAGTTCGATCTTGTTGCCGCTCACCTTCTCGTAATCGGCGATCATCTGGTTAAGGGCTGTGTCCTCTTCAGGCACAAATCCTTGGGCCCACCAGACCGTCGCGGTCTTGGCCTCGGCGTTCGCGAGGTAGGGGCGTGATAGGCCGGCTATCGCGGCGGCGCTCAATGACGCGCGTAGGACGGTGCGCCGGCTGAGATGCTGTCTCATCTGCATTTCCTTCCCTGTTCGCCATGGCGGCCCGCTCGTCGTCGGACCGTCCGTCTGGTGCAGCGGAAGTTTACCGCGAAACCCGAGACTGCGCCAATTTGTCGCGCAACCGCTTGAAAATCTGTGCCGCATCCCGCGCAGGGCCCCAGCACCATCAGTCAACCCCGGCGAAAGGCTTGGCTCCTGCGAGCATCGCGCCATTCCGGCGAGTTGCGCCGACGGTGTGTCCATCGGCGCGAGGCAACGCGGTTCAACACCAAGGCGATGGGGCCGTGAGTCGTGCCGCGCTGGCAGACATTTTTTTGGCTGACGCGCGAGCTACAGCCGTGGCGCCCCGTCAAGCTTGCTCGATCGGGTACTTGGCAAAGATTTTCTCGATCCGTTTCAACGCTTTGTTTGCCGCCTGTTCGAGTTCGGCGCCGCTATTGACGATGTCGTGGAAGGCCTGATTCCAGACATGCTCGGTCCAAACCTCGGCATAGGCCGGGTTGTAGATGTAGTAATAGGGCAATGTCGGACTAAATAGCCACTGTTTGGTGTCGGCGTCGGCACTCGGGTGCGCATGGTGTTCAGCGACGTGTCCGCCGGCATCGCGCTGCCGCAATGGACGATCGATGAAACCGCGTCGCAGCCCGCCAAACCCTGGCGCTACGCGCAGGAATAGGTAATTCAACTTGGGTTGTTGAGCTGCCGCCGCCGCAGTCTTGGGGCGGGGCTATCACCAGTCCGGATCTCATCGGACGAAGTGCGGGCGTAGGCCTTTTCAAGGCTCATCGACGCCAATTTCGCCAAAATTGTGTGATTTGATATCGACACGACGAGGCGTAACGATAGATGCATGTAGATCGGGACGACATCACTTCCTGTATCGGCGGCGCGGTAACAGGCGGAGCGAGCTGCCTGGTAGTGCCGCCGTAACAGGCGGATATCAGGCGGTCGATCGCCTGATAAAAGGCGAGCGCTCGCGGCGCGCAGCAGCCATCGCGTTGCCGCCGGGCGCACGTCGGCTATAGTCGGCCGAAGACAACAGGGAGGACGCGATGCGCTGGCTCCGCTACGAGGCGAACGGACAGGAATCCTACGGCATCATCGAGGGCGACGAGGTCGTCGCGGTTAAGGGCGACCCGTTCGCCGGCTACGAGATGACCCAGACTAAGCACCGGTTGCGCGACATCAAATACCTGGTGCCGGTGATCCCCAAGACCTTCTACGCCGCGGGCCTCAATTACGCCGAACACGTCACCGAGATGGCGAAAAAGCGCGGCGAGGAACCGAACATCCCGCCCAACGCTGATATTGGCTACCGCGCCAACAACGCGCTGATTGCGCATGGCGAGAATATCGTCATCCCGCACGACGCCGGCGAACTGGTGCAGTACGAGGCCGAACTGGTCGCCGTGATCGGCACCAAGGCCAAGCACCTCTCCGAAAGCGAGGCGCTGGGCTGCGTACTCGGCTGGACGATCGGCAACGACATGAGCGAGCGCACCTGGCAGCGCAACGACCGCACGCTGTGGCGCGCCAAGAACACCGACACGTTCAAGCCGATGGGACCGTGGATCGAGACCGATTTCGACCTCGACGCAGCGGTGACGATCGTCCGGGTCAATGATGAGGTGACGGACAAGTTCCGCACGAACCACATGGTTCACGGCGTCGCCAAATTCATCAGCCGCATGTCACAATACCTGACGCTCTATCCCGGCGACGTGGTGTGGATGGGCACCGAGGGCGCGCCACGCAACCTCAAGCACGGCGATGTTTGTGAGATCGAGATCACCGGCATTGGCATTCTGCGCAACCCGCTGATCCGCGAAAAACGTTAGCCGACAGACCGCTGGGACCGTGCTGGCTATGTCTTCCCGCGTACCAGCGCGGCGCCGGCCGACAGGGCTTCGAGTTTTTTATACGCGAGCGCTTGATCGAGCGGCGCCATGCCGCAATTGGTGCAAGGAAACAGCCGCTCGGCCGGGACGTATTTGAGCGCCTGATCGATCGTCGCGGCGACCTCCTCGGGCGTCTCGACCCGCTCGTTGGCGACATCGATCGCGCCGACCAGCACGTCCTTGCCGGCAAGCAGCGCCATCAGCTCGGCGGGTACGCGCGAATTGATGCATTCGAGCGAAACCTGATCGATCCGGCTGGCCGCCAGCGCCGGGAACACGGTCTCGTATTGCCGCCATTCGGCGCCGAGCCCGGCCTTCCAATCGATATTCGCCTTGATGCCGTAACCGTAGCAGATATGGACGGCGGTCTTGCAACCGAGCCCGGCAATGGCGCGGTGCAGCGCCGCGATGCCCCAACCGGCGGCGTCTGCCATGTACACATTAAAAGCCGGCTCGTCGAACTGGATCACATCGACACCGATCGCTTCGAGCTCGCGCGCTTCCTCGTTGAGCAGATCGGCGAATGCCATGGCCATCGCGACGCGGTCGCCGTAATGCGCGTCGGCGATCGTGTCGATGATCGTCATCGGCCCGGGTAAAGTGAATTTCAGTCCGCGAGCGGTGTGCGCACGGGCCGCCCGCGCCTCTGTCGCGTGCACGCTGCGGCGCCGTCGAAGCGGCCCGGTGACGGTCGGGCAATCGGCCTCGTAGCGGTTGTTGCGAATGCCCATCCGCACCCGCTTGGCGAAATCGATCCCGTCGATCGCTTCGAGAAACCCGTGAACGAAATGCTGCCGCGACTGCTCGCCGTCGGTGACGATGTCGATGCCGGCATCTTCCTGGAGCTTCAGCGCGAGGATCGTTGCGTCGCGCTTGGCATCGGCGAGCGCTTCGCCCTCCTGGCGCCAGGCCGGCCACAGCTTTCGCGGCTCGGCGAGCCAGGCCGGTTTCGGCAGGCTGCCGGCGATCGTCGTTTCGAGCACGCGCCGCTTCCTTCTAAAAATAGGTCTTGAGGTTCGCCCGGATGCGGTCGATCACCTTTTGCCCCGGCGGTGGCAGCATAAAGGTCTCACCGGTTATGCGCTCATAGGCGTCGATGTAGACGGCGGCGGTCTCGCCGATGACCTGCGGCGGGATCGGCGGCACCGGATCGCGATAGGGGTCGCAGCGCGCGGCCACCCAGCGGCGCAGAACATCCTTGTCGAAAGCCTCGGGTGGCTCGCAGCGCTCAAATCGCGTGGGATAGGTTGCGGCAAACCAATAGCGGCTGCTGTCGGGGGTATGAATTTCGTCGGCGAGGACGATGCGGCCCTCCGGGTCGAGGCCGAACTCGTATTTCGTGTCGACCAGGATAAGGCCGCGCGACGAGGCGATCTCGCGCCCGCGGGCGAACAGGGCTAGCGCGGTTCCGGACACCGCCTGCCATTGCTCTGCGCTCAACAAGCCGCGGGCGACGATCTCGGCAGGCGTCACCGGCTCGTCGTGCTCACCTATCCCGGCCTTGGTCGTGGGTGTGAGGATGGTCTGCGGCAATTTCTGGTTCTCGCGCAGTCCCGCTGGGAAATGGATGCCGTAGATGTCGCGCCGGCCGGCATTGTACATCGACCAGATCGAGGTCGAGGTCGTTCCGGCGAGGTAATCGCGTACGACGATCTCGACCGGCAGAATGTCGAGCCGGCGGCAGACCAGCACGTTCGGGTCGGGATATTCGATGACGTGGTTGGGGCAGATGTCGCGGGTCCTGTCGAACCAGAAACGTGCGGTCTGAGTCAGCACCTGCCCCTTGCATGGGATCGCCGCGATGCTGCGGTCAAAGGCCGACAGCCGATCGGTCGCGATGATGATGCGGCGCCCGTCCGGCAGGTCGTAATTGTCACGAACTTTGCCGCGATAGTGATTGGGAAGTTCAGGGATCGTGGCGTCCTCGATCACCAGGTCGAGGCGCGCAGCGAGCAGCGACGGGTCCAGCATGGGCCTTCTATAGACCCGCCCGGCAGAAACGAAAACCGGCCGATCGTCTTCCAGCGACCGGCCGGGCTTCTTACACCCTCAGACGGCGATTAGTGGTGGTGGCCACCGCCATGCCAGCCGCCATGCCCACCATGCCATCCGCCGTGCCAACCTCCATGCCAACCTCCGCGCCAGCCCCAGCCCCAGCCGTATCCCACGCCCCAGCGGTACGGATAGCCGTAGTAAGGGTAGTAACCGGCGTAAGGGTAGGCGTAGTACGGATAGCCGTAATACGGATAGTAATACTGGGCGTGTGCGGGCGCCGATGTCGCGCCGAGCGTCAGGACGCCCGCCCCGATAAACGCCAAACCCATCAGGGCGTGCCGGAACCACCCGGGCCGCGCGATGTTGCGAAACATGATACGCTCCGTTTGCACGATGAAACCCTCACCCCATTATTTATACGCTACCGGTGAGTTTTCGTCTCCTGTGATCGCGCAAAAATCCGATCCCACATTTGCTCTCATTGCATAGGAAGGCATTCCCGAAATGGCCAGTCCGCCAAAGCGCGTCACGTGCTGCATCGTGGGCGGCGGGCCCGCCGGGGTGATGCTGGGCTTTTTACTCGCCCGCGCCGGGGTCGGCGTCGCCGTCCTGGAAAAGCACAAGGATTTCTTTCGCGATTTTCGCGGTGACACGATCCATCCATCGACTTTGCAGGTGATGCACGAACTTGGCCTGCTCGACGCTTTCCTCAAGGTCCAGCATGACGAAGTCCGCAGCCTCCGCGTGATGGTCGGCGACCGTGAAATCCAGTTCGCCGATTTCACCCATCTCCCGACGGTCTGCAAATTCATCGCACTGATGCCGCAATGGGACTTTCTCAATTTTCTCGCCGAGCAAGGGAAGCGCTATCCCGGCTTTGACCTGCGCACGGAGACCGAGGCGACCGACCTCATCATCGAAGGTAACCGCATTGTCGGCGTGCGCGCCGAATGCCGGGGCGAAGCAGTCGATTTCAGCGCCGATCTGGTGATCGGCGCCGACGGCCGCCATTCGATCGTGCGCGATCGCGCCGGCTTTCGTGTCGAAAGCCTCGGCGCACCGATGGATGTGCTGTGGATGCGAATTTCGCGTAAGCCCAGCGACCCGGAACAGACCGGCGGCACGATCAATTTCGGCCACATGATGGTGACGCTCAACCGCAACGACTACTGGCAATGCGCCTACCTGATCCGCAAGGGCGGCTATGACGCCTTGCGGGCGCGTGGGCTTGAGGCATTCCGCGCTGAGATCGCCATGCTGACGCTGTTTCTCGCTGACCGCGTGCGGGAGTTACGGGACTGGGACGACGTCAAGCTGCTGACGGTTGCGGTCGATCGTTTGGAGAAATGGTGGCGACCGGGGCTGCTCTGCATCGGCGACGCGGCGCATACGATGTCGCCGATCGGCGGCGTCGGCGTCAATCTGGCGGTGCAGGACGCGATCGCCGCCGCCAACATCCTCGCCGCCCCGTTGCGTGAGGGTCGGCTGACCACCGAGCATCTGGCGCAGGTTCAAAAGCGCCGCACCTTCCCGATGAAGGTGATCCAGAAGATGCAGACCACGGTTCAGGAGCGGCTGATCGACAAAATTCTTGATTCGCACAAACCGGTCAGCGCGCCCTGGATCATGCGGCTGTTTAACGCCATTCCGTTACTACGCCGCATTCCAGCACGGGTTGTCGGGATTGGCGTACGGCCTGAGCATATCCACACGGCGCCCCACCCGCCTCATTGATGGGCGACTAACGGGAATTCCCGGCGCACCCGCCCCGCACCCCGTGAGCGCCTCTACATCTGATTGATTTTATCGGTCTTTTACCGCTCGTTTACGCAAAACGAGTAGCCATCACGCAACCGCGCTGGAGCCGGCATGGCCGATCATTACCGCGACGACCCGTTACTCGGCACTGCGCTCGCCTACTGGATCGCACAGCGCGGCAACCGCTTAATGCCGAGCCGACGAGACATTGACCCCGTGGGAATCCCGCGGAAGATACTGCCCAATCTGCAGCTTCTCGATGTCATTGATGGCGGGGCCCGATTTCGCTATCGACTCCTCGGGACCGCGATCGTCGAGGCTTATGGCGAGGATTTCACCGGAAGATACCCGGACGAGATGTTTCCCGCCGATCTGCGGGACTTCATCCACGGGATCTACCGCAACGTGTGCACATGGAAAGCGCCGCTCTTTCTCAGCAACAGATACGTAACGGCCAAGGGTTTCGAACTGGCCTCAAAGCGGATTTACATGCCGCTCTCGGATGACGGGGCCGAGGTACACCATATTTTTGGCGTGCTGAAGTTCGAGTACGACCAAGCGGTCACAGCCGACCGCTGGCGGGACGATCCGAAGCTCATCCCCGCCAGCGCGCATGTCGAGCGGGTCGATATAGCCCCGCCGCTCAGCGACGCCGCGAATTAGGCCGCCTCGTCCAAGGTCGAGCCGACATCGAGCGTCGTGGCGCGGCGCAGATCGCGTGGCGCGCTTTCATCGTGCGGCCGGCCGCGATGCATCGTGCAACGATTGTCCCAGATGACCAGATCGCCGTTCGCCCATTTATGGCTGTAGACGAATTGCCGCTGCGTGGCGTGCGCGTTGAGGTCGTGCAGCAGCAGGCGGCCGTCGGCCACTGGCCAGCCGATGATGTGCGAGGCATGCGCCGAAAGATAGAGCGTTTTGCGCCCCGAGCCGGGGTGGCGGCGCACCAGCTTTTGCGGTGAGGGCGGGTATTTCTCACGCTCGCCGGCGGGAAACTCGGTAAAGCCAATCTGCCCGCGCGACCAGAAAATGTCGTGCTCGACGAGGAGGCCGTCGATCGCTGTTTTCATGTCGTCAGGCAGCGCGTCATAGGCGGCACGCATATCGGCGAACTCGGTCTCGCCGCCGCCGAGCGCCGAGGCCGGCGGCACCGCGACCGCGAACAGCATGCCAAGCACCACAGGCACCGGCATATACGAGGCGTCGGTGTGCCACAGCCGATTTCCGAGCATATCGAGCCGGCGGCGGTCATCGCGGGCCCGGATATTGTTGTCGATGTCGAGATTGGAGATGTCGCCAATCTCGGGGATGGCGAGACGGCGTTTGCCGCCTTGCAGCGCCGCGCGACCGATTTCGAGCGGGCCGAATGGCGCGGCGAACGCCTTGAGCTGCGCGTCGGTGATCGACTGGTTCTTGAAAACAATGACCGAGTGCTGATCGATCACCCGCCACAGCGCTCCGATCATCGCGTCGTTGAGCGGCCGTGACGTGTCGACGCCGGAAACTTCCCCGCCGATATGCGGGTGAAGCGGCGTGACGGAGATAGTCATTTAGCCCTCCCTTTTTCGTCATCCCCCGGCTTGTCCCGGGAAGCCACGTTCATGGCCGGATCGGCCCGGCCATGAACGAACCCTACAGCGCGTCGGCGACCGCGTTCTTGAAGCGCTTCAGTGCCGCCACATGGTCTGACAGCGTGTAGCCCGCGAGCCGGTGGTGATGACGGCGGTGAAACGTCGTGGTCAGACAGAGATGCGTCGCACCGGCCTTTTCCAGAACGCCGCTTCCTTCGCCCAATCGCTCTCGCCGCCGGCGCCCATCGAGGTCCACACTTCGACGCCGATCGCTGCCGGGTCGCGGCCCGCCGCCTCGGTCAGCTTGCGCAACTGGTCGAACACATCGAGGGCGCTCTGGTCCGCCGGGTAGGCATTGGGCATCCACCCGTCGCCCCATTTGGCGATGCGTTCGAGCGTGCGTTCATGATGGCCGCCAAACCACACCGGCACCTTGCCCGAGGCCGGACGCGGGTTGATCCCGGCGTCATCGATCGTGTGGTACTTGCCGCGGAACACGACATGCGGCTCCTTCCACAGCATTTGCATGACTTGCACCTGCTCTTCGGAGCGGCGGCCGCGGTTGTGGAAATTCTCGTTGAGGCCGACAAACTCGACCTCGTTCCAGCCGACCCCGACACCCAGGCGGAACCGGCCGCCGCACAGCACGTCGAGGCACGCCGCCTGCTTGGCGACAAGCGCGGTCTGGCGCTGCGGGAGGATCAGCACGCCGGTCGAGAAGCCGAGTTTTGGCGTCACGCCGGCGAGAGCCGAACAGCACAAACGGGTCGTGAAACAGGTCGTCGTTGGAGTTGCGGTCCCAGCCGGGGCGGCTCGCGGCGTTGACCCCGAGCACATGGTCGGGGGCCTCGATAAAGTCATAGCCGGCGTCTTCCGCGGCCTGCGCGTATTCCTTCAATACCGTCGGCGAGCCGCCGATATCGCCGAGCGGCAGCAACGTGCCCAATTCCATGGCTCTCTCCCGAATATTCTGGGTCTGAGCCTACAACCCCCATCCGCCCGCCGCTAGCGCGGCGGGCTCCCTCCCCCGTTGGCGGGGGAGGGTTGGGGTGGGGGACATCCCATTCAGGCCGGTGCCCGGCCGATCACCGCGTACATCGGGTCCTGCTCGTCCTCGATCCACGGGCAGAGCCGACGGGTTTCGATGCGCTCGAACCCGGCGTGGCTGAGGTAGAGTTCGACCAGCCGAGCATGACCGTTGTCGTCGAGCCCGCGCCACACCGCGACCGCCTTGGTCCAGAAACAGCGGTTGGAAAAGCCGATGACGACCGGCGCGCCCGGCCGCAACACGCGCACGACCTCGCGCAGCACGGGAACGGGTTGCTGCAAATACTGGATCGAGACGCAAATCATCGCCGCGTCGATGCTGCGGTCGGTCAGCGGAAGTTTGGGATCGCGATTGAGGTTCTGCACGAACCAGCGCGAGAGACGTGGGTTGGCCGCGAGTTCCTCGGCGTTCATGCCATGGCCGATGATTTCGCCATACTGAATGTCCGGCGGCAGATGGCTGACCCAGCTCGACATCAGGTCGAGCAGGATGCCGCCGGCCGGCAACACCTCTCGGTAAAGACCGGTAAGCACGCGTACCGCATGATCGTCGATGTGATGGACGAGGCGCGCCGGCTCGTAGAAGGCTTCGTCATCCTCCTCGTCGAGGCGAGCGAAGGCGCCGGGCGGCAATCCGAGAGGATCGTCCATTGCGGCGGAGGCGACGACTGTTCGGTGCCGCCGTCTACTCTGCGGCGTCGGGCAACAGGATCGCCTCGGCCGAATTGTCGGTGATGCAGGCGGTGTTGAAATACTTGATCTGCGGATCCATGCCATAACGCTCGCGGATGCCGTCGAGCCAGGGGCCGGCGTAGAAGGCTTCGGCCTCGGCGCGGCTCTTCCACAGATAGACCCCGCCGGCCCAACCGTCCTCGGCATAGATGAACTGCTTGCGGATGAGACCCGGCACGGCACGGAAACCGGCGGCGATCTTGCGGTAATGCGCGGCGCAGGCCGCCTGATCGATGCTCGGCGGCAAGCGGTACTGAACGATCGCGGTGATCATGGCGGCGGGCCCTCGTTTGGCGGCGGCGGTGCGTAGCGTCATCATCCCACCATCGCGGCGCACTGCCAAGCGCGCGGCCGGTGCGCCTTGGTTGTGCGGCCGGCTCGCCCGTCGCCGCAATTCAGCTAATATCGCGCCCAAGATAACGGGGAGGCGGTGATGCGGCATTGGCGTTTGGGAGCGGTGATTGTGGCGGCTGTCCTGGCATCGGGCGGCGCGCTGTGGGCGCAGACGCCGGTAGCGCAGCCGGCCTCGGAAGGCCATCCGTCGAAATGGCAAGTGATCGACAAGAGCTTCTACGACCTCGTCACCGACGGCTACAAGCTGGTGACGGTGGTCTACGATTCGTCACAGACGGGGCCAGGGGCCGAGCCCGACGTCAACTATTTCCTCGAAAAAGGCAACGTCGTCGCCAAATGCGCCTTCCGCAAGCGACACGAGACCTCGTTCTACTGGTGTTACCAGCTCGCCAAGGCGAGCGGGCAGTAGAAATTGATCTTAAAGCGCATGTAATCGGAAGGCATTATACCATCACCATCCCTTTAGCCGAATTTATTCCGGCCATTCACGTCTTATACCGAAACTTCCGTGACTGAAGACGTGGACCCGCGGGTCAAGCCCGCGGGAGGTGAAGCTCAGATGACAAACCGATCGTCCGTTATTCCATCGGCAGCCCGGAATGGGTATTGCGCGAGTCGAGCGAGGTGAAGCCGCTTTGCAATGACGGCATCGCCACCTCGGCGATCAGCTCCGGGGTCCAGCCGCCATTGTGGTGGACCATCCGCACCGGGCGCATATGGCTGTAGAGCGACAGTTCGGCGGCGCGCTGGTGGAACACCTGGCCGTTGACATAACCCCCTTGTTCCGAGGCGAGGAAGACGCAAAGCGGCGCGATCGCGTCGGCGCGGCTGCGGCGCAGCCGTTCCTCGCGCGCGGCCGCGGCGGCGGGATCTTTTGGCGTCGGCACCGAGCGGGTCATGCGCGTGTCGGCCGACGGCGCGATCACATTGGCGGTGATGCCTTTTGACTGGTTCTCCATGGCAATGATCCGCGCCATCGCGACGACGCCGAGCTTGGCAGAGCCGTAATTGACCTGGCCGATATTGCCGAGCAGCCCCGAGGTCGAAGAGACGAGGATCAGCCGGCCGTAATTCTGCTCGCGCATCAGCCCGATCGCAGCGCGGTTGATGTTGAAATGCCCGGTCAGGTGGACATCGATGACCGCCTGCCAATCCTCGGGGAACATGTTGTGGAACATCTTATCGCGGAGAATGCCGGCGGCGTTGAACACGATATGCAGCCCGCCGAACACATCGCGCGCCTGCTGTACCATCTTGAGGCAGTCGTCAAAATTGCTGACCGAGCCGAAATTGGCGACCGCCTCGCCACCCTCGGCTTTGATCTCGTCGGCCATCGCCTGCGCCGGCGCCTCGCCACCGCCCTCGCCGGCGCCGCCGACGCCGGGATCGACGATGACGATTTTGGCGCCTTCCTTGGCCATCAGTTTGGCGACTTCCGCGCCGACCCCGCGCGCCGCCCCGGTGCAGATCGCCACGCGCCCTTCGAGCATTCCCGCCATCTTCAACGCTCCTCCCAAATCTCGCGCCGCCAGTTGACCCGGCGCGGCGCGGGTTTGTCAATTCACCCCCAGCCGGCGCCGGCACGGCATGTTCACGCCAACCCGCCAAGATGCGGCAGCGCAGCGTAATCTATTCACCGCCGAATTCCGGTTTGCGCAGCCAGCGAAGACGTTGCGCGGGTGAGCGGGGTTCAGGAGCGTTCTGGTTGTTATCGCTCCAGCAGCGCGCTCGACGTTATTGGTCCTTGTCCATGCGGACGAACCGCCCGGCTGCTCAACTCCGGTTTCAGCTTTTCAATCAACGAGCCACAATATGAACAAAATAGGAACATCTGACAAGCAGAAACGCCATCCCGTATCCTTGCGCTGCGAGCGATGACACCCGAAAACAGGTCCGGCCATGTCGGCATTCAGCTCCGCGACCGGGCGTCGAGGATGAGGCGGCAAACCGCGTGGAGGTCGCCGGCGACCGTGGCGCACAGATCGCGGATTTCGTCGCTCGGCTGCAGCAGGTCGGGAACCATGATCGTCACCATGCTGGCCGAGGATGCCGAGCGCACGCCGTTGAATGAATCTTCGAGCGCCAGGCATTGTTCCGGTGCAACGCCTAGCCGCGCGGCGGCGGTGAGAAATGGGTCGGGCGCCGGCTTTCCCGCCGCGTAATCCCCGGCCCCGACAAGCGCGTGAAAGCGATCGGTAAGGCCGTGCGCCGCCAAGTGATGCTGAATAGTCCGGTGCGAGGACGAGGTGGCGATCGCCCGCGGCAGGCTCAGTTCGTCGAGCAGGTCGAGCAGTTCAAGCGCGCCGGGCTTCAGCGCCAAGCGCGTCTCGGCGATTACCCAGAATTGCCTGACCCACGCCGCCTCGAAATCCTCGGCCGGGAAAGCCGCGCCAAAATGCTCCAGCAGCAACTCGCGGCCACGGTGCCAGGGCAGCCCGATCATCCGCCGCGACACCTCGACCGCTGCTTCGTAGCCACCCTCGGCCGCCGCCAGGAGGAATGCCTCCTGGTAGAGCGTCTCGGTATCAAACAGCAATCCGTCCATGTCGAAAACGACGGCGGCGGGTGCGTGCGGCAGGCTCATGCCCGAACCTATCACGGTTGCGGCGCCCGCAACGCAGCGCTGCATTCGATCGGGCCTGCAATCGCTTCGCGCGGGATGTCGCGCGTGCCACTCTCGACGAAACCAGCGGCGCACGAGATCGCGGCCGTATCCGGGAGGGACGACTATGACCAGACGCCGGTTCTGGGTATATTTCCTGTTATTCCTGTTCAACATGATCGCCTACACGGACCGGGTGAACATCTCGGTCGCGGGTAAGCCGATCGCCGACGAACTGCATCTGTCGCCGGTGGCGCTGGGCTATCTGTTCTCGTCGTTTTTGTGGGCCTATGTGCTGATGATTCTGCCCGGCGGGCGGTTCATCGACCGGTTCGGGCCGCATAACGTCGCCGCGGTGGCGACCGCGGTCTGGTCGGTGGCGCAGGCGCTGACCGGAGCGGCGGTCAATTTTGCGACGATGCTGGTGACACGGCTCGGGCTCGGCATTGGCGAGGCGCCGTTCGCGCCGGTCACCTATCGCAGCGTCGGGCTGTGGGGCCCGATCAAGGAGCGCGGTACCGCGATCGCCGCGATCTCGGCGGGGTCGAGCCTTGGCGCCGCGGCGGGGGCGCCGTTTGTCGCCTGGATCATCTCGGTCAGTTCGTGGCGCTGGTCGTTTGTCGTGACCGGCGCGATCGGGTTGGTGTGGGTCGTGGTGTTTCGCGCCCTGGTGTCGACGCCCGAAAAGACCGGCTGGATCCCCGAGCCGGAGCGGCAGCGCATCCTCGCCGAGCGCGATGGCGGGCTGGAAGCGCCCGACCATGGCGGCGTTGGTTATCTTGGCCTGATTCGGACGCCGGCGATATGGGGGCTGTTCATCTCGCAAGGCTGCATGGTCTACACGGTCTATCTCTACCTCAGCTGGCTGCCCAACTACCTGCAGACGCAGCGCCACATGTCGGTGATGGGGTCGGGCATCTACACCGCGCTGCCGTTCCTCATCGCTTCGCTCGTCAATATCATCGCCAACTGGATCGGCGACAAAGCGATGAGCCTCGAGGCGGTTCATGCCGGCAAGCGACGCTATCTGGTGGCGATCTGCCTGCTGCTGACCGCGTCGGGGCTGCTAATCCCCTTTGTCGAATCGCTGACGGCGATGATCGTGCTGGTGACGTTTGCGGTGTCGTTCGCCAATTGCGGACCGGCAACCAACGGGGCGCTGACCAACGATCTGCTGCGCTCACCCGCCGACGCCGGGCGGGCGTTGGCCTTTCTCGTGCTCGGCGGCAATACGTTCGGGCTGTGCGCGCCAATCGTGACCGGCTACCTGGTCGAGGCAACCGGCAGCTTCAACAGCGCCTTTATCGCGGCCGGCGCGCTGGCGCTCATCGGCGCGATCGCCGCGCTCACCCTGTCGCGCGGCACAATCGGCGAGGTGAAACCCGCCGCGCTCACCCAGCCGAGGCTGGCGGGTCAGCCGCGAGCGGTCGCCGCGGCCCGCAGGTCGAAGCCGGGATCGACGGCCTGTTCCGGCGTCACATTGCGTCCGGCGGCGAGAAGACGACGGGCGAAGGCGTGGTCGGCCGGCTTGTTGATCGACTCAATGCCGAGCAGCTTGTCGCCAGCGTAGCAAAAGGCGGAATACTCGCCCTTGTCGTAATCGCCGCGCAGCGCGACCTGCTGAAACCCGGTGGTGAGGCCGGCGATCTGCAAGCGCAAATCGCCCTGTTCGCTCCAGAACCACGGCAGCGCCTCATACGCGTAAGGCTTGCCGACAAGCCTGCTGGCGACGCAGCGCGCATGGTCGGTGGCGTTTTGCACGGCCTCGAGCCGAACCGGGTTGCGCAGCGAATGCCGCGACGGAAACGAGGCGCAGTCGCCGATCGCCGAGATGTTTGGGTCGGCGGTCAATAGCTGCTCGTCGACGGAGATGCCGTTTTCGACCTTGAGGCCGGCCGCCGCGGCGAGCTCCTCGTTGGGTACGACGCCGATGCTGATCAGCACGAGGTCCGCCGGCAGGCTGCGGCCGTCGCCGAGCACGACATGGGTGACCTTGCCGTCCTCGCCGCCGATCCGTTCGACCCGGGCGCCAAAGCTGAACACGGCCCCGGCCTTCTGATGCGCCTGGCCGAAATAGGCCGAAGTGTCGGGGCAGACGACTCGCGCCATCACCCGATCGACCAGCTCGACAACGTGCACCGCGATATCCTTGGCACGGGCGATCGCAGCGAATTCCAGGCCGATAAATCCCGCGCCGATGACGACGGCGTTGCGGCCGGCGGCGAGCCGCGCCTTCAGCGTCTCGGTCTCGGCCAGATTGCGCAGATAGCAGACGCCATCGAGCTCGATGCCGGGCAACGGGGGCACGCGGTTGCGCGCGCCGGTGGCGAGCACGAGATGGTCGTAGGCAAGGCGCTTGCCGCCTTCGAGCACCACCGCCTTGCCGGCCCGGTCGATCTCGCTCACCGCGACGCCCATCGCCAGCTCGATGCGCTGATCGGCGAAGAACGCCTCCGGCCGCATCAACAACAGGTCGAGCCCGATCTTGCCGCTGAGGTAGTCCTTGGACAGCGGCGGCCGCTGGTAGGGGAGTTGCGGCTCGTCGCCGATCAGCGTGATGCCGCCGTCAAACCCGTTCTGGCGCAGCGAGGCAGCGACCTGAAACCCACCATGCCCGGCGCCGACGATGACGACGCTCGCCGGTGCCATCAGGTCTGCGTCTCCGGCATGTTAACGACGAGGCCATCCATTGCTGGCGTCATCACCAGCTGGCAGGAGAGGCGGCTGTTTGGCTTGCGCGGGCTCGCCGTGCCGTCGAGCATCGCGTCCTCGCCCAGCTCCATTTCCGGCAGCTTCGCCAGCTGGTCGTCCTTCACATAGACATGGCAGGTGGCGCACATGCACGAGCCGCCGCATTCGGCGACGATGCCGTCGACCCCATGCAGCACGGCGGCCTGCATCACGCTGGTGCCGAGCGGAACATCGAGCGTGGTGCTCTTTCCGTCATAACTGACATACGTCACTTGCGGCATGGCTCTGTCCGTCCCCTCATCAAAATCCGGTGCGCCGGAGGGTTACCCAATCGCGCGCCACGGTCGAGTATTTTTCGGTCGCGGCCAAAGTTTGCGACCTACGGTCTGCGGATCCGACATTGCCATCAGCGACGATGAGCGATCCTTGGCTGTGCCCGGACCGAGAAGCGCGATCTGCCATCGGGTCGCGGCGGGATCGGCCGGGGCCGGCATGCCCTTCGGGTCGATGGCGCATCGGAAGGCTCGTTTTTTTGAGGATTGGCGGCAGTCTCGAGCAACTAGCCGGGCGGCAGGGTGTTCACGTTCCGCCTTTCATGAGTAGGCACAGCAGAGTGGAGGAAATTGTGAGGACGAAAACGATCGCCGCAGCGCTTGTCGCTGCGTGCATGCTGCCGGCCCTAACGCCATCTCCGTCGCTCGCCGCGCCACAGATCATGGCATCGCCGCCGGCAGGGAAGACGATCCAGGACTACTACAAGCAAAGCGTCTATGACCCTTCGAAAAACAAGATCGGCAGCGTCGACGACGTCGTGGTCAATGACAATGGCCAGATCACGGCCTTCATCGTCGGCGTGGGCGGATTTCTCGGTGTCGGCGAAAAGGATGTGGCCGTCCCGTTCACCGCCGTGCATGCCGAGATGAAAAACGGCTCGTGGTATCTCACTCTCGATACCACCAAGGACGCGCTGAAATCGGCGCCTGGGCTGACCTACGACAAGGGCAAGACCGCTTGGGTCCGTTCGTCGTAACAGCAGCACCCTGTTCGGGGAAGCGGGGCGGCGCGGTGCGACTGTGCCGCCCTGCCGACGATCCATCCGAAGAACTGATAAATGGGGATAGCGCAATGGGGGCGAGCCAGGACACGCAACCGGCCTTGCTGTCGCCCGTAGAGGATGAGCCCTCGGCAGACGTACCGAAGATCAAGCCAAGCCTTCCGTCGGCACCGGACCTCACGAACGTTTTTCTGGCGGCTCTCTTTCTGCTGGCCGCATTGGCGGCGTGCTACGTAGCCGCGGCGATCATTCTCCCTGTCGTGGTGGCGTTTGTACTGATGCTGGTCCTGCAACCGGCGATGCGGTTTTCCCAGCGTTTCTATATCCCGCGGGGTATTGCGGCCGCATTCTTCGTGCTGGTTCTCTTCGGCGGGCTCGTCGCGATTGGGCTCGTTTTGTCGGGACCTGCGGCGAGCTGGGCACAAAAGCTGCCCTCCAGCATTCCGAAACTTCAAGAACGACTGAGCTATCTGGCCCAACCCATTTCGGCAGTTGAAGCCATTCTCAATCGCGCGGAAAGCCTGACGAGCAATATCGGTGCGCACGGCAAGCCGCTTCCCGTGACACTCGCCGATCACAGCCTGTCCGGTGAACTGCTGAACAGCACCCGCTACCTGGTCAGCGGACTGCTCGAGATGCTGCTCGTGCTGTTTTTCATGCTGATGGCCGGCGAGACGTTCCTGCGTCGGCTGGTGGAAATTTTGCCCCGGTTCAAGAACAAGCGTCAGGCGGTGGAGATATCGCAGCAGATCGAGAGCGATATCGCGGCCTATCTGATCACCATTACGATGATGAATGCGGCGGTCGGGATTGTCACGGGATTGGCCGCGTATTTGTGCGGGTTGGGAGACCCGCTCTTGTGGGGCACCGTGGCCTTTTTATTGAACTACGTGCCCATCCTTGGCCCGATTATCGGCGTCTCGATTTTCTTTCTCGCCGGCTTGCTGTCGATCGATACGCTGTGGCTCGCCTGCCTGCCTGCCGCTCTCTATCTCACTGTTCACGTGCTCGAAGGCGAAACGATCACGCCGATGCTTTTGGCGCGGCGGTTCACGATCAATCCGGTGCTTGTCATCATCTCGCTGGTCTTCTGGTACTGGATGTGGGGCGTCGCGGGAGCAATCCTCGCGACACCCTTGCTCGCCGTCACCAAGATCATCTGCGATCGCATCGAAACGCTGAAACCGTTCGGACATTTCATCGAAGGCTGAGGCGGCTTAACGACCCAAGTTGTCGGTACCGGCAACACAGCTCCCTGGGGGCGGCGGATAAGCAACAACCGTCTCCATAGCCTCGCCATCAGATGACGACGCCTCAACAGCCGATCCGCGACATACACCGAAATTCAACCCCGACAGGCCATTTCCGCGAGCGGGTCGCCATGCTTCGCGCGTCGGTATATAAGTTGCAGCAATAAGCGCAAATGGGAGGTGGGCATGAAGAACGGGTTCAAGGTCTGGGATTCCGACACGCATGTCGAGCCGTCGGCCGAGGTAATCGACAAATACCTCGATCCCGGCTTCCGCAACCGCCTGCCCGAGTTGGCGCAATTTCGCGTGCCGATCTCGCCGACGACCCCCGGCAGCTCACCGGGCCGGCATGTCTATCGCTACGGCCAGATCTCGTATAAGCGCATCCTGGGCGAGGCCGAGCCGCGCCCTGAGCATACAGGCCGCGCCTCGGTGTGGATGGGCTCACAGAAGCCGCGCCACGGCGTCCAGGACGACGCCCCCGACAGCCGCGTCGCCGATATGGACGAAGAGGGCGTCGACGCGCATTTCCTCATCCCGACTGCCTGGACCAGCCTGGTCGGCCACGATGACCCGGCATTCGAGACCAATGTGATCCGCGCCTATCACCGCCACATGGAGGATTTCTGCACCGGTCATCCGAGGCGGCTGACCAGCATGATTGTCGCCTCGGCGCGCGACGTCGAAGCGGCGGTGCAGGAAATTCGAACCTGGGGCAAGTCGAAATGGGCGGTCGCGGTGATGCCGCTCGTCACCAAGGACATCCCGGCCGACCACCCCTCGCTCGAACCGATCTGGCAGGCCTGCGTCGAGCACGACCTGCCGGTCGCGCATCACAGTTTTACCTGGACGCCGCCCTATTTCCCCGGCTGCTTTGACCTGTGGGACAACATCTTCCTCGGTCGGCTCGCCTCGCATCCATGGGGCGCGATGCGGTTTATTGCCTCGGTGATCGGCGGCGGGTTGATGGACCGTTATCCGACGATGCGTGTCGGTATTCTCGAATGCGGTTTTGGCTGGCTGCCGTTCTGGGGCCGGCGGATGAACGAGCAGTACGAATATGTCGGCAGCTGCGCCACGCTGAAGCACCACCCCGAGGATTACCTCAAGAGCGGTCGGTTCTTCTGCTCGATCGAGCGGCACGAGGGCGAGGACATGTTCAACATGGTCACGCAATTCCTCGGCGACGACGCGCTGATGTACGCTTCCGACTACCCGCATTCGGAATGCCAGTTCCCCAACACTGTGTCGAACATTCTGGCGTGGCAGAGCGTGAAGCCCGAGACCCAGAAAAAGCTGTTTTGGGACAACGCCAACCGGTTTTTCCGGGCGAGCTGAGCGCTAGTGTGGCGGATGTGAAGTCCGCATGAACTTGGCGGGCCTCAAATCCGAAAACCACACGAGGCTGAGGCCGCAGAGGGCGGTCATCAAAACGAGGAGGCTCGTCGGTTCTGGAACCGGCGCATCGACGGCGGCAAAAATTGGGGCATTGTCGCAGTCGCCGGTACCCCAGAACAAATCGAAATTCGATGTCAACTGGTTGAACTGATCTGTGTTGGTGGTCGAGATCACAACATCCAAGATGCCACTGGCGTAGTTGGCCGTGACGGTCCAATCCGACAGAAGGGTCCCCGCGGTTACGACGGTGGGCGCGGCGTTTACTTCCGAAAGGTTCGCACCGGTGTCGGTGGCGTTTGCCGGGGCGTACCGGCCGCCGTAAATGAACTGGGTTCGCGATCCCCAGATGTCCTGCGAGGTTTTATAAGACGAAACTTCGTAAAGTCCCGCCTGGGCTAAGCCGCCATTGCCTGTTTCATCGCCGAGCACGATTGCATACGCATAGGAAGCGGGAGGTGCGGTGCTCAGGACCGGGTTGAGGAAAATGTCTGCGTAGCGGACCGTCAAGTTGCCATAGCCCGGCGTATCGTAGCTCGTGTCGGTACCGTTAAATCCCGTCGTGAGTTGGAATTCCATGGTGTTGGGAGCCGGGGTGGAGACGACGAGTTGGGTCGTCTGATACGTCGGCGCACCAACACTGCTGCCCCAATTGCTCCCGGCGAAAAAGGGGTAAGCGGAGGCTCCGTTGTATGCCTCTGCCCAAGTCGTATTTGCGAACGTCATGGGAGTGGCATCTGCCGGTGTCAGGACGGCAAGATTAAATAGCCCGACAATCAGTAAAGCGCCGAATTTTAAATTAACCATAACCCGAATCTGCCGATTCTGCATAAACAGATCGCATTTGATCCATATCTGCTCGTTTCTCAATACTCAAACATAGTTAACGCCGTATGACACAGCAGCGGTCGGCGGCGCCATCTCGCCGAATATCTAAAATCCTGACGAATTCATGCGTCGAATTGCGCACTGGGTGCGTAGACCCGATACGCTGTCGTGGTTAACAACAAGCTTTTGCTAACCACGTACCCGAAATTTGCGAAACACAATCTTTGTAGGAACCCCGAATGCCTGCAATAAGCGACTCAGCAGTCCGGATGCGCGCCTTTCAGCTGGCCGACCGTGACGGTTATATTTGGGAGCCGTCGCCATGCGGTGACCAAGTCGAGTACCAGCCCGCGTTGGATGATGAGCAGCGTCACCAATATTTCGAATGGGCTCGCGCCGATTTGGCGCACCAAGCCTAGATGTTTGATCCTCGGATAAAACCAGACTCAAATAACAAATACGTCTAGTTTATTTGCGAATCCGAAATTCGCTTTGAGTCCACCCCAAGACACGGCGAATTTCGGGTTCGGCACACTAGATCTTGGCGAGGTCGCCCTTGGCAAGAGCCGAGGGCGCCGCGCCGCCACGGGCAGATGCCGACGACGCGGAAGCGGCCGACAGGCCAAGCGGGCGCACCTCGCCATGCCGCACCGTCTCGCGCCACAGAATGTAAAGCCCCGACATGACGACGACGACCGCGCCGACCAGCAGATGCTGCGTTGGCACATCGCCCCAGATCACAAAGCCGAGCAGCGTCGCCCATACCAGCGACAAGTAGTTGAACGGCACCACCGCCGAGGGTGGGGCGAGGGTCAGCGACTTCGTCCACCAGTATTGCGCGATGCCGTTGCCGACCCCGGCCACCGCGAGCGCCGCGGCATCGAGCCAAGTCGGTGCGACATAGCCGAATGGCAGCAAAAAGACCGTGCAGGTGATGATCACCAGCATCTGGTAAATCGTCAGCGTCTGGGTCGTTTCGGTGAGGCTCATGCGGCGGATCGCGATCGCCACGGACGAACTCAGTACCGCGTTGGCGAGGGCGAACAGTGCACCCAGCTGAAATGTCCCGGCGCCCGGCTCGGTGACGAGAATGACGCCGACAAAGCCCACGATGAGCGCTGACCAGCGGTGCAAACCGACCTTTTCCTTGAGAATGACAATCGACAGCAAGGTCGTGAAGAGCGGCGCCGCGAAACTGATCGCCACCGCCGAGCCCAAGGACATCAGGCTGAAAGCGAAAAACATGCAGGTCATCGAGCCGAACTGCGAGACGCCGCGTTGCAGGTGACCGAGATAGCGGCGGGTGCGAAACACCCCGATGCCGTTTGTCGGCAGGATCACCACCGCGACGGTGAGGAGTGCGAAGAGCGCCCGGTAGAACGCACCTCGCCGACCGGGTATTTTGCCAATTCCCATTTGACGATGGCATTGATCGCCGCGAACAGCGCGGTCGAGATGACCATGTAGAGGATGCCGCGCGGGATCTGGTTGCGCCGTTCGGCCGCGGCGTCCGTTGCCGTCATGAAACGAGAAAAGGATCGAATACCGCGACGCCCAATTGCTCGAAATCGCGGTGGTTGCGTGAGCAAACTGTCAGGTCTGCGGTCTCGGCAATCGCAGCGATCTGGGCATCGACCGCAAGCCGTAGTTCCGCTTCGCGATTGCCGCGCAAGCGCTGCAAAATTCGGCCCCAAGCAATCGCCGCTGCGGCGTCGAAAGCGAGAACTCGTTGTCCAAAACGGCCCAAAAAATCGCGCTCAAAAAAGTCGCGCGTTGTTCGCATGTCGATGCCGCGTTGCTCGGCCAGCCCGATACCCTTCGTGATTTCTCCCAATGTTATGACGCTCAGAAACAGCTCGCTCCCCAACGTTTGATCAATCCAGCGCAAAACCGCGGGATTGGCGCGCGAACCCTTCGCAGCCTCACTGATGACATTTGTGTCAAGCAACCAGCCGCGACTCACAGTTCGCCTTCATCGCGAACCGACGCCTGCACACGTTCCAGGTCGATCTGATCGAACCCCGACCGCGCGAAAAACGCTGAAAGCGGTTCGCGCTGGCGCTGAAGGCGCTCAAACTCCCGCTGCGACAGCTCAATAACCTTGCAGTGCCCCCGGCGTGTAATCGCCTGAGGCGCGTCCTGGGCCGCATCGACCAATGCACTCAAATGATCTTTGGCGTCGCGAATGGACCAGCTCTTCATGCGGCCAATATGGCCACCAAGGCCACATCGCGCAAGAATCACCGCCGGCCGAACAGGCGTTCGATATCGGCCAGCGCGAGCGTCACATAGGTCGGGCGCCCGTGGTTGCATTGGCCGCTATTGGGCGTCGCCTCCATCTGGCGCAGCAGCGCGTCCATCTCGGCGGGCGACAGGCGGTTGCCGGCGCGCACACTGGTATGGCAGGCGAGCGTGCCGCAAACGCTGTCGATGCGTTCCTTGAGGCTGAGCGCGGCATCCCACTCGGCGAGTTCCTCGGCGAGGTCGCGGACGAGTGCGGCGACATCGAGGCCCGGCAGCAGCGCCGGCACTTCGCGCACCACGACCGCGCCGGCGCCAAACCCCTCCAGCATCAGCCCGAACTCGCCCAATTCATCGGCGCGCGCGACAAGACGCGCTGCGAGCGCCGGGTCGAGCTCGACGACCTCCGGGAGGAGCAACACCTGGCGCGCGACCCCGCGGGCCGCCAGCGCGGCCTTCATCCGCTCGTGGACGATCCGCTCATGCGCCGCGTGCTGATCGACCAGAACGATGCCGGACGCTGTTTCGGCGACGATGTAGTTGCCGTGCAGTTGGGCACGAGCGCGACCGAGCGGGGCGTCCGCCGTGTCATCCGGTGAGGCAGTTTCCGCTGCCGCCTCTGCCGTCCCCGGCGGGAGAGTGGGCGCGAGAAAGCCGTTGCCGGTTTCGTAAAGGGCGCGCGGCGCGGTGGGAGGAAGCGCGAAGCGCGACACGGCCGGCGGGTGCGGCGCGGCGCTTGACGCTCGGAATGCGGCGAGCGCGGCATCGGCCACCGTTGTCGACGCCCGGTGCCCGGCGGTTTCCAACGTGTGGCGCAGCGCGCCGACGATGAGGCCCCGCACCAGCGCGGCATCGCGAAACCGAATTTCGGCCTTGGCCGGGTGGACGTTGACGTCGATCTCGGCCGGCGGGCCGTCGACAAATAGCGCGACGACCGGGTGGCGGTCGCGCGCCAGCACATCCTGATAGGCCGCACGCACCGCGCCGACCAGCAATCGGTCGCGCACCGGGCGGCCATTGACCACGAGATACTGATCACGCGGCAGCCCGCGGTTGAGCGTCGGCAGGCTGATAAGTCCCGTCAGCCGGAAGCCGCCGCGCTCGGCCTCGACCGCGACCGAATTCTCGGCGAAATCGCGGCCGAGCAGCGCGGCAAGACGGGCCCGACGCGGATCGTCATCCATCAGCGCCGCGGTTTCGGCGGCGAGGCGCAGCAGCACGCGCTCATCGTCGCCAGTCACCGTAAAGGCAATGCCCGGGTAGGCCATCGCCAGCCGCTTGATCGCGTCGACCGCCTGGTCGCGTTCACTGCGCGGCGTTTTCATGAATTTGAGCCGCGCGGGTGTCGCGAAAAACAGGTCGCGCACCTCGACCCGCGTGCCCAGCGGATGCGCTGCCGGAACGGGGGCATGCTTGGTGCCGGCCTCGACGCGAATCACCCAGGCGGAATCGGTGCCCGGCGGCCGCGAGACGATGCTGAGCCGGCTTACCGCGCCGATCGACGGCAGCGCCTCGCCGCGAAACCCGAGTGCGGCGATTTCCAGCAGATTGTCGTCTGGCAGCTTTGACGTGCAGTGCCGTTCGACCGCCAGCGACAGCTCCTCCGGGGTCATGCCGCCGCCATTATCGGCCACCGCGATTAGGCTTTGCCCGCCATCGCGCAGCGTGATGTCGATACGGTCGGCACCGGCGTCGATCGCGTTTTCGACCAGTTCCTTGACCGCGGCCGCGGGGCGCTCGATCACCTCGCCGGCGGCGATGCGGTTGACGAGGACCGGCGGCAATTGGCGGATCGGCATTTGGCCGCAAGTTTAAATGATGCAGGGAGAACGGTGAAACTTTCCGCGACGCACCGGGTTTACCGGACGGTGTGCAATGTTCGTCAACCGACATTTAACCGTTCCGACGGCATCGTTGCGCGCTTGTCGGAGGCTCATCCGTGTTGAAGACGCAAAACTACGTTCGGCGGCACTGGCCCACTTTCCAGATACCGCTGCTCGGCATGGCGATCGGCGTCGCGCTGTTTCTTTTTGTGCATGCCGTCAGCCCGCATCCCGGCCAAACCTGCCAACGGCTCGGACAGCTTGCCGAGGAATGGCAACTCGGCGGGTCAACCCGAATGCTGATCTGCAGCGCGACGCTAGACGGCGACCTAGTCTATAGCCGCGCCATCACCGCGGAGCGGCATATGGCTCTGCGTTGAGCCGTCGCAGCGCAGCGACGATCGGCAGGGCGGTCGCCACACAGCCGATTTGCACGCCGGCAAGCCAGTAGACCGGCACGAAAGCCAGTGGCGCCAGCCAGGCGACAAACAGCAGATCGCGCTCTCCGCGACGAAAACCGTCGCGAATCCCGAGAATTGCGAGGAAGCCGATCGCCACCGCGACCCAGGTCTGGTCGTAGGTGAACAGATAGGGCGACACCAGCAACGACGCGGCAAGCAAGACCGCGGCCTTGACCTCGAACGCCGCCGTCGTGCGATGCCAGGCACGCCAGACGCAGACGGCGGCGGCGAGCGCGACAGTGCCCTGTGCCAGCTCGGCCATTCCCGGTGCTGCGCCCAGCGATAACCCCAACACATACACGCTTGGCATCCATGCCCACGGTACAGCGCCGTGATCGGCCATCCCTTGCGATACCGAGAGATGAGCGACAAACGCGGCCATCGCATCCGCGCCAAATACAGCAATGCTCGTCGCCACCAACAGCGCCAGCGTGACGGCAGCGGCGGCAAAGCTGCGCCAATAGCCGCCGGCGACAAGTGCGATCGGGAACAGCACCGCCAGATGCGGTTTGATCGCTAGCAGACCGATCAGCACGCCCGCCGCGATTGGCCGGCGGTCGAGCAAAAGCAGTGCGAAGCCGGCCAATGCCGCCGTCAGAAACGCGTTCTGGCCGTCGAACAGATTGAGCAGCCCGGCGGGCGTCGCGGCGGCGGCGAGCCAGGCGCGCGGATCGGCGAACAGGCGGCGAATGAACATGCCCCACAGCGCGCAGCTTCCGGTCAGGTACGCCGCAAGTGCCGCCGGATAGGGCAGCAATCCCAAAGGCAGCACCGCAAGCAGGCAGGTCGGCGGATAGTGCCAGGGAAACCAGATATTGGGGAGCGCCGGCACCGCTGCGTGCTGCACAGCGGAGATCGCGTCGGCGTTGAATGCGGCGTCCGGGTGGCCCGCGAGCGCTAGCCGGGCGGCGCTCCAGAAGGCCATGAAATCGTATCCGAACGGCTTGCCGCGTGGATCGACCAGATTGGGCAGCGAGACGGCAATCAGAGCGATGAACCCGATTCCGAAGATCACCACCATCATCAGCGAATAGACGCGAATGCGCTCCTCGGTGAGCCAGTGCGTCGCGGAGTCGTCGGGCGCGGTGGTGAGTTCGGCCATCTCCGCGTTGATAAGCGATCATCCTTTCGCCGCGGTTAATTCCACCTGTTAGCGGCGGGGTTCGCCTTGACAGCTTGCCGGGTTCTCTTGTGGAGTGCCGCGACCCGGCGCCTCGAGAAAACCGCCGGAGAGGGGCAGGAAATGGCGGCAGCGCTTTCACAAACCGCGGCGGAGGACGGGCAACAGACCGGGCTGACGACGGCCGATTATCTCGAACGGGTAAAGGCATTGGCGCCGGCGCTCCGCGCCTCGGCGACGGTGATCGACGAGCGGCGCGAGCTGCCGGCGACCATCATCGACAAACTCGTCGAGGGCGGGTTTTTCCGCATGCTGCTGCCGCGCTCGCTCGGCGGGGCCGAGCTGCTGCCGGCGGACTACGTGCCGATCATCGAGGCGATCGCCGAGCTCGACGCCAGCACCGCCTGGTGCCTCAACCAGAATTCCGGCTGCTCGATGACCGCGGCGTATTTTACACCCGATGTTGCGCGGGAGATTTTCGGCGGGCCGCGCGGCATCCTTGCCTGGGGACCAGGACCGGGAGAGGCGCGCGCCGTCGCCGGCGGTTACAGCGTCACCGCGCAATGGTCGTTCGCGAGCGGCAGCCATCATGCCACTTGGCTGGGCTGCCACGTCCCCGTGATCGAGGCAAACGGCCAACCACGCCTCGAAGCCGACGGCTCGCCCTCGGTCCGCACCGCGGTCTTTCCGAAGAGCGAAACCAAATTCACCGATATCTGGCGAACGATGGGACTGCGCGGCACCGGAAGCGACCAGTACGCGGTCAAGGATTTGTTCGTGCCCGAGGCGCATGCGCTGCAATCAATCGCGCGCAACTCACCCGACAAGCGGCGCGAGCCGGGACTGCTCTATTGCTTTTCGAGTCTGTCGCTCTACGCTGCCGGGTTCGCCGGTGTGGCGACGGGCTGCGCGCGCGCGACGCTCAACGCGTTTATCGAGCTGGCGCGCGACAAGATTCCGCGCGGCGCACGGGTCACGTTGCGCAACAACAACGTCATCCAGCGCGAGGTCGCCCAGGCCGAGGCTCGGCTGTCATCGGCCTATGGCTATCTGATCCACGGGATCGAAGACATAACCGCGGCGGTGCGCGAGCGCGGTCGCATTACGCTCGACGAGCGGATGAAAATCAGGCTCGCCTCGACATTTTGCATTCACACCGCGCTCGAGGTCACCGACATCCTCTACCAGGCCGCCGGCGCGACCGCGATCTTTAACGAAAACCCGTTCGAGCGGCCGTGGCGCGATGTCCACAGCGTGTCGCAGCAGCTGCAAGGCCGGCAGGTGCATTTCGAGACGGTCGGCCAGCACATGATGGGGCTGGAGACGGATACGAGCTGGCTGTGACACGCTAAGCGGGTGCGTTTGCGGCGCGATACTTCGCGCGGCGGCCTGTGGTAAATTGCCCGCGTCCGAACCTTGGGGCGCCAAGTTGCTTTGATGCGCGGCGAGCAACCTCACTCTTGGCCGAAAACAAGCCGCCGGCGCTTGCTCCCGCCGTGATCGGCCACGGATGAGCGCCGAAAACCCGCCGCTGACCCGGCTTCCGCTCGGTCCGGCGCGCACAAGCCCCGCTCCCCGGCCGCAAGCCCCGCGCGGGAAATTGTTCCGCAAATACGTCATGTTTTTTGTCGGACTTGTCGCGGCGGCGCTGATCGTCAATGGCGGGTTCGATTTCTGGATCGGCCTTCACGAAAGCAAGGCGGCACTCCTCCGCATGCAGCAGCTCAAAGCCGATGCGGCGGCGCAGCACATTCGGGAATTCGTCGAGGAAATCGAACGCGAGATCGGCTGGACGACATATGCGCAATGGTCGGCCGAGCCGCTCGATCAGCGCCGTTTCGATTATGTGCGGTTGCTGAGCCAGGTGCCGGCGATCACCGAGGTTTCCGAGCTCGACAAGGACGGCAAGGAGCAGCTGAAAGTATCGCGGCTGGCGATCGATGTCATCGGCAGCGGCAAGGACCTTTCGCAGACCCCGGCCTTTATCGAGGCGCGGACGCATAAAGTGTGGTTCAGCCCGGTCTATTTTCGCAAGGAATCCGAACCTTACATGACGCTGGCGATCGCGCGGGCCGGACGCAACGCCGGCGTTACCGTCGCCGAAGTCAATCTCAAGCTGATCTGGGACGTGATCAACACGATGAAGCTTCGCCGCGGCGGCTATGCCTATGTCGTCGACAAACGCGGCAAGCTGATCGCGCATCCCGACATCAGCCTGGTCCTGCGCGACACCGATTTCACCCACCTGCCGCAAGTCGCCTCCGCATTGACGGCGGACAAGAAGCCGATGGCGTCGTTTGCGCACAACGACGAAGGCACCGCCGTACTGAGCGCGCATGCGGCGGTCGAGCCGCTTGGCTGGCTGGTGTTTGTCGAGGTGCCGCTCAGCGAGGCGTTCGCGCCGCTCATCAGCGTCGCGCTGCGCAGCCTGGCGCTGCTCGTTTTGGGCCTCATCGGGGCGACGGTGGCCGCGCTGTTCCTCGCCCGGCGCATGACCGTGCCGATCCGCGAGTTGCAAGAAGGCGCGGCACAGATCGGCGCCGGCGATCTCGACCGCCGGCTCGACATTCGCACCGGCGACGAGTTGGAGGCGCTGGCCGAGCAGTTCAACCGTATGGCCGCCGATCTGCAGACCTCCTACGCCGAACTGGAACAAAAAGTGGAGGAACGCACCGCCGAATTATCCGAAGCGCTGGAATACCAGACCGCCACCGGCGATGTGCTGCAGGTGATCAGCCGGTCGACCTTCGACCTGCAACCGGTGCTCGATACTCTGGTCGAAACCGCGGCGCGGCTTTGCGAAGCCGATATGGCGTTTATCTTTCGGCGTGATGGCAAGCTAATGCAGCTGTCGGCGAATACCGGATTTCCCCCCGACTTTGAGATTTTCATGCAGACCCATCCGGTCCCGCCGGATCGATCCTCGATTACGGGGCGAACTGTTGTCGAAGGGAGGGTGATCCAGATCGCTGATATCGTCGACGATCCGGAATATGCGGTGTCTGAGACGATCACACTTGGAAAAGCCCGAACAATGCTCGGCGTGCCACTGTTCCGCGAAAGCGAGGTCATCGGTGTAATCACGCTCTCACGCCAGAGGGTGGAGCCATTTTCCGAGCGCCAGATCGAGTTGGTCCGCACCTTCGCGGATCAGGCGGTGATCGCGATAGAAAATACGCGGCTCATCACCGAGACACAGGAAGCGCTTGAGCAGCAGACGGCGACCGCCGAAGTCCTTGGCGTCATCAATTCGTCGCCAGGCGATCTCGCACCGGTATTCGCCGCGATCCTTGAAAGGGCGATGAGAAGCTGCGAGGCCGCTTTCGGGTTTATGACGACCTACGACGGGGAGCGGTTCACGCCCTGCTCGCTTCACAACGCACCCGAACCGCTCGCGGCGTATTTTGCCAAAGGCATGGACCAGCCGCAACCGGGCGACGCTCACTGGCAGCTCCTCAACGGCGCTGAACTCGTTCACAACATCGACCAGAAGGACGATGAAGCCTATCGGTCGGGCAACCCGCTGCGGCAGGCAGTCGTCGACCTGGGCGGTACTCGTACGGCGCTGGTCGTTGCACTGCGCAAGGACGGCGTCTTGCGCGGTACGCTGACGCTCTATCGCAAGGAAGTTCGTCCGTTCACCGACAAACAGATCGCCTTGGTGCAGAACTTCGCGGCGCAAGCGGTGATCGCGATGGAGAACGCGCGGCTCATCACCGAGACGCGAGAAGCACTCGCTCAACAGACCGCGACGGCCGAGGTGTTGGGCGTCATCAACGCGTCGCCCGGCGATCTCGCGCCGGTGTTCGACGCATTGCTTGATCGGGCGCTCGGGCTATGCGGCGGTGCCTTCGGGGTGCTGTGGACCTATGACGGCGAGGCGATGTCGGCCGCCGCTAGCCGCAACGCCCCGCCTGAATATGCGGCCTTTCTCACCGAAGGACCGCATGTGCCGGGGTCCGTCACGGCACACGGCCGTCTGATCAAGGGTTCGGCGGTCGAGCATATTGCCGATGTCGCGGCGAGCGAGGATTACCGGCTCGGGGACGCCTTCCCGCGGGCGCTTGTCGATCTCGGCAAGGGGCGGACGATCCTCGCGGTGCCGCTGCGCCGTGAGGATGTGTTTCTCGGCGACATCTTCATCTACCGCCAGGAGGTACGGCCGTTCACCGACAAGCAGATCGCGCTGCTGCAGAATTTCGCGGCGCAAGCTGTGATTGCGATGGAAAACGCGCGGCTGATCACCGAAACACGGGAAGCGCTCGATCAACAGACGGCGACGGCCGAGGTGCTGGGCGTCATCAATGCGTCGCCTGGTGATCTCGCGCCGGTTTTCGAGTCGATGCTGGAAAAGGCGATAAGGCTCTGCGATGCGTCGCTTGGAACCTTGTGGACCTATGATGGCGAGCGCATGCATCCGACGGCAATCCGCGGCGCCTCATCCGAATACGAGCTTTATCTGTCGCGTGAGCCGCTTCGCCCGGGTGCCGGCGCTCTTGGCAGCCTCGTGCGCGGAGAGGACGTGCTTTATGTTGCCGACCTCAAGGATACCGATGCCTACCGAAACGGCGATTCGCACCGTCGTGCGCTCGTCGATCTCGGGGGCGGCCGTTCCCTGCTCGGCGTGGCGCTCCGAATAGAGGGCCAGTTGCGCGGCGCGTTTCTGATCTACCGGCGAGAGCCTCAGCCGTTCACCGACAAGCAGATCACCTTGTTGCAGAATTTCGCGGCCCAGGCCGTCATCGCGATGGAAAACGCGCGGCTCATCACCGAGACGCAGGAGGCGCTGGATCAGCAAACCGCGACCACAGAAGTGCTGCAGGTCATCAACTCCTCACCCGGCGAGCTCACCCCGGTCTTTGACGCGATGCTCGAAAAAGCCATGCGGCTATGCGAAGCCACTTTTGGCCAGCTGTCGATCTATAACGGCCACCGTTTCGATACCGCCGTCACGCGCGGCGTGCCGCCCGCCTTTGCCGAGTACCGGCGGGGCAACCCGCCGGCTTATGGCCCCAGCACGCAGCCGATGCGTCTGCTCGCCGGCGAGCGGGTCATCCACGACACTGATCTGAAGGCTAGCGAACTTTACGAAAAAGGCGACCAGAACCGCCGTGCGCTGGTGGATCTCGGCGGCGCTCGCACCTCGCTGATGGTCGCGCTGGCCAAGGACGAGCAGGTTCTCGGCTTTGTCCACATCTACCGCCAGGAGGTGCGGCCGTTTTCTGACAAGCAGATCGCGTTGTTGCAGAATTTCGCGGCGCAGGCGGTGATCGCGATGGAAAACGCGCGGCTCATGACCGAGACGCAGGAAGCGCTCGACCAACAGACCGCGACTGCAGAGGTGCTCGGCGTCATCAACGCGTCCCCCGGCGACCTCGCGCCGGTGTTCGATGCGATGCTCGAAAGAGCGATGCGGCTCTGCGAAGCCGCCTTTGGGATGATGCACACCTATGACGGCCAAGCAGTTCATCCGGTCGCGGTGCGTGGCCTGCCGGCGCGCTTTGCTGAATTCGCGGCCGACCCACTGAACCAGCCGGGCCCGGGCGGCGCGACGCCCCGTCTCGCTGCCGGTGCGCCTTTCGTTCATGTCGCAGACTTGATGGATGAAGAAGCCTATCGCGCCGGCGATCCCTATCGTCGTGCCTTGGTCGACCTCGGCGGCGCTCGGACGCTGCTGGCGGTGGCCTTGCGCCGGGACGGCATCATGGTCGGACAGATCGCCATTTACCGGACCGAGTCGCGTGCTTATGCGGACAAGCAGATCGCGCTGCTCCAGAACTTCGCGGCGCAAGCGGTGATCGCGATGGAGAACGCCCGGCTCATCACCGAGACCCAGGAAGCGCTCGACCAGCAAACCGCCACCGCCGAAGTGCTGCAGGTCATCAACGCGTCCCCCGGCGATCTCGCGCCGGTGTTTGACGCGATGCTCGAAAAGGCCATGCATCTCTGCGAAGCCACGTTCGGCACGCTTTGGACATGGGACGGCGAGTGCATGAACGCGGCTGCCGTGCGTGGTGCATCCGACACATACACGGCCTTCTTGCGGCAAGGGCCTCATCCACCAAGCCCCATCGCACACCAGCCACTCCTTCAGGGGGTGTCGGTTGTCCATATCGATGATATCGCGGCTACTGAGGGCTATCGGTCAGGCTCGTCGTTGGCCCAAGCGGTTGTAGAATTGGGTGGCGTTCGCACGCTTCTTGCGGTCCCCCTCCGTAAGGATGCGGCGGCGCTGCTCGGGGTTTTTTCGATTTACCGGGACGAGGTGCGGCCGTTTTCGGACAAGCAGATCGCGCTGTTGCAGAATTTCGCGGCGCAGGCGGTGATCGCGATGGAGAACGCGCGGCTGATCACGGAAACGCGAGAAGCCCTTGATCAGCAGACCGCAACCGCTGAGGTGTTGGGGGTCATCAATTCGTCGCCTGGTGAACTAGCACCCGTGTTCGATGTGATGCTCGAAAAAGCCACCCGGCTCTGCGAGGCCACCCATGGAAACATTTGGAGCTTTGACGGCGAACAGCTTCATGCTGTTGCGGTGCGCGGAGATCGCCCGTTTACTGAATGGTTGCGACGGCACAACCCCGTTCGACCGTTCCCGGGTACCGCTGCGGATCGGATTGCGCGAGGCGAGCGCCTCGTCCATTTGGCCGACCGACGGCAGGAAAATGCGTACGGTCGCGATCCCGGTTTCCGTGAGCTTGTCGATACCAGCGGCGTACGCGCGTCGCTGTCGGTCGCGCTGCGTAAGGACGAAATGCTACTCGGCATGATCAACGTTTACCGCCAGGAGGTGCGGCCGTTTACCGACAAGCAGATCGCGCTGTTGCAGAATTTTGCGGCGCAGGCGGTGATCGCGATGGAGAATGCGCGGCTGATCACCGAGACGCGGGAGGCGCGCGACGCGGCGGAGGGCGCGCTGCGTGATTTGAAGGCCGCGCAGGGGCGGCTGATCCAAGCGGAGAAGATGGCCTCGCTGGGTCAGCTGACCGCGGGGATCGCGCACGAGATCAAGAACCCGCTCAACTTCGTCAACAATTTCGCCGCGCTGTCGAACGAGTTGCTGGACGAGGTGAAGGAGACGGCGGCGCCGGCGCTCGCCACGCTCGATGACGACAAGCGCGAAGAACTGGACGAGACGATGGCGCTGCTCTCGGGCAATCTGCAAAAGATTGCCGAGCACGGGCGGCGCGCCGACAACATCGTCAAATCGATGCTGGAGCATTCGCGCGGGGTGAATGGCGAGCGGCGCGAGGTCGACCTCAACGCGCTGGTCGAGGAGAGCCTCAACCTCGCCTATCACGGCGCCCGGGCGCAGGACCAGAGCTTCAACATCACGCTGGAGCGCGATTTCGACGCGCGGCTCAAACCGGTCGAGCTGGTGCCGCAGGACATGACGCGGGTGTTCCTCAACCTCTTCGGCAACGGGTTTTACGCCGCCGCCAAGCGGGCGCAGGCGGCGAATGGTTCGGGATTTCGGCCGGTGCTGCATGTCGCGACGCGCGAGGCGGGCGACGCGGTCGAGGTCCGGGTGCGCGACAACGGCACCGGCATCCCGGCTGATATTCGCGACAAGCTGTTCCAGCCGTTTTTCACCACCAAGCCGACCGGCGAGGGGACAGGGCTGGGGCTGTCGATCAGCTACGACATCGTCACCCAACAACATGGCGGGACGATCGCGGTGGCCAGCGAAGAGGGAAACTTTACCGAGTTCACCATTCGCCTGCCGCGGGCGGTCAACGCCTGACGTGCCGCCGTCTTGATGGTTGCGGCGTTCAAGGCGGGAATCGTCTACGCGATCATTGTCTTTGCAATCGGCTTCGTTTTCGGCGCAATCCGCATTCTGTTTGTCGCGCCACGCTTGGGCGAGGCGATCGCGGTCGCCCTCGAAGCGCCGCTCATGCTTTTCGTTAGCTGGTACGGGTCCCGATGGTGCATCGATCGTTTCAATGTATCCGATGCACTTTCCGTCCGTATCGTCATGGGCCTCATCGCGTTTGCCGTGTTGATGGCGGCGGAGGCGGACCTTGCGTTTTTTGTCTTTGGGCGCTCCGCCACCAAACAGCTTGGCAGCTATGTTTCGGTGTCCGGGGCGATCGGGCTGGCGACTCAGGTGGCGTTTGCCACCTTCCCGCTTATTCAAGCCTGGGTACGAAACGATTAATACCCCCGATCCCAATCGATGACGTTGCTGAGCGGACTGCCGGCGAGATAGGCGCGCAGGTTCTCGCAGAACAGGTCGATGCTGCCGTGGCGGTCGGCATCGCTGATGCTCGAGGTGTGCGGGGTGATCAGCACGCGCGGATCGGACCACAGCCGCGCCGGCGGCGGGTGCTCGAATTCGCCGACATAGACGTCGAGCGCCGCGCCGCGCAGATGGTTGCGCTCGAGCGCATCGGCAAGCGCCTCTTCGTCAACGATCTCGCCGCGAGCGACATTGATCAGAACGCTGCCAGGCTTCATCGCCGCGAAACGGGCGGCATTGAACAGCTTTGTGGTTTCCGGCGTCCATTGGCAGCACACGATGACAAAATCGCTTTGCGGCAGATAGCGGTCGAGCTCATTGGCGCCGCCGATCTCGCTGAAGCCCCGTGGCAGATCGGCGGCGGCGACCGCGTTGCGCCGCGTGCCGATGACGCGCATCCCGAGCGCGGCGCAAAGCCGGCCGACCTCGCTGCCGATCCCGCCGGCGCCGACAACGCAGGCGGTTTTTCCTTCGATCAGCACCGTATGATAGGCGCGATGATCAAACGCGCCGGTCGCGCGCTCCGGCGCGACTCGATCGAAGCATTTGGCGAAGTAGAAAATGCCCGCCAGCGCATATTCGGCGATCGGCAGCGAGTTGGCCGCGCCGCGCGAGGTGGTCGCGATGACATCGCTGCCCCAGAGATCGCCGACCAGCAGGTTGCTCGCCCCGGCGGGCCGCTGGTGAAACCATTTCAGCTTTGGCGAGCGGGCGCGCAGGTCCAAGGGAAGCGGGAACCCGCCGATGATGATCTCGGCCTCGGCAAGCAGATGGTCGCGTTCCGTGCGGGTACCGTTGCCATTGGCGTTGCGGCCGAGATAGCGCGCCGCCGCGTAGGCCGGCCAGGTCTCGCGGATTTCGCCGTCAAACCAGCCGCCGGCGTCGATCACGCGCACCGCGGGGTCGATGCCCTCGATCCGTGCGCGGACCGCGTCGCTGAGGCGCTGGATCGCGAGGATGTTGACCATGCCCGTCCTAGCGCTTGCTCGCGCCGATATGCGCGACCGCCTCGATCTCGACCTTGATGTCGGGGGTGGCCAACGCCGCCACCTGCACCAGCGTCGAGGCCGGGAAATTGCCGGTGAAGACTTCCTGCCGCGCCTTCCACACGCCTTCGCGATTTTTGATGTCGGTGACAAAAATCGTCACCTTGACGATATCGGCCATCGCGCCGCCGGCCGCCTCGACGAGATGTTTGATTTTGGCGAAAATGGCTTTCGACTGGGCGTATTCGTCGGCACCCGGTGCGGTCGCGCCGGCAAAATAGGCGATGCCGTCCACCACAAGGCAGTTCGACCATCGGCCCGGCGGCGGTTCGGGGACATCGGGGCTGGCAACGCGGACAATGCTGCTCATGCGGGTTTCTCCTGCAGGTGCCGGGCCAGCTTTCAGCGGGCTTTTCATCCCCGGCGCGGTCTTTCACGATAATGCCGTCCGCAGCGGAGGAACACAGCCATGACCGACACAAGCCCATTCGATCCCGCCCTCTTTGCCGACGCGGCGATCGATGCTGTGACCGCGCAGCTCAACGCGCAGATGATCGAATTGCTGACCGGCCAGCCGGAATGGTGGATCACCGGGCCGGCGGCGTTTCGCGCCGCGCGGCGGCGCGGCGAAGGGCCGTTCCCCGCGCCGGTGATGTCGGAGCGCGCGCGCACCCAGATGATCACCGGCAAGGACGGCAAGCCGATCCCGCTGCGGATCATCGCGCCGTCCGGTAAGCCGCGCGGCGTCTATCTGCACATTCATGGCGGCGGCTGGGTGCTGGGCGGTGCCGACATGCAGGACCCGATGCTGGAACGCATCGCCGACAATACCGGACAGACCGTGGTCGGCGTCGAATACCGGCTGGCGCCGGAGGATCCTTACCCCGCCGGGCCGGACGATTGCGAAAGCGCCGCGGCCTGGCTGGTGGCGAATGCTGGAAAGGAATTCGGCACAGATGCGTTGACGATTGGCGGTGAGAGCGCGGGCGGTCATTTGGCGGCGGTGACAATCGTCAGAATGCGCGACCGGCACGGCTATACCGGGTGGCGCGGCGCCAATCTCGTCTATGGCGCCTTCGACCTCAGCATGACGCCGAGCCAGCGCCAGTTCGGCGACACGCGACTCGTACTGCGCACGATCGACATGCAGCAATTCTACAACGCCTTTCTGCCGACCACTACCGAACGGCGCGATCCCGACATCTCGCCGCTTTACGCGGACCTCAAAGGCTTGTGTCCGGCGCTGTTTTCTGTCGGCACCAAGGACGCGCTGCTCGACGACACGCTGTTCATGCACGCACGCTGGGTGGCGGCGGGCAACCCGGCCGAGCTGGCGATCCACCCCGGCGGGGCGCACGGCTTTACGCTGTTCCCCAACGACCTCGCGGAGGCAGCGACGGCGCGGATGGACGCGTTCCTCAACCGCGTGCTCGGGTAACGTCGTGGGTTTGCGTGCGACTGCGCAACTGGTCCGCGGATCGAACAAAATCTGGCCCTGTCGATCCAACCGGTCACACCCCAGCTCTTAGCCGCGACACCATTCGTGGAGGGTTCCATGCACGCACATCGCCTCAGCGCCTATGACGCCGCCCCGGCAGCTATGAAGGCACTACAGAATGTCGAGGCCTATCTGCACCAATGCGGGCTCGACAAAAAGCTCATCGAGTTGGTCAAGATGCGCGCCTCGCAGATCAATGGCTGCGCCTATTGTCTTGACATGCACAGCAAGGAACTGCGCCGGCTCGGTGAAACGGAGCAGCGCATCTATCTGCTGAACGCGTGGGAGGAATCGCCGCTCTACACCGCGCGTGAGCGGGCCGCGCTCGCCTGGACCGAGGCGCTGACGCTGATCTCGCAGACCCATGCCCCGGATGATGTTTACGAGCGCGTGCGGCAGGAATTCGACGACAAGGAACTGGTCGACCTGACGACGCTGGTCGGCATGATCAATCTGTGGAACCGGCTGGCGATCAGCCTGCGCTACGAGCACCCGGTGGACAAGGCGTCGGCTGCGGCATGAGTACGATCCTGCAAATTCTGGTCAGCCCGCGACCGCAATCGATCAGCCGGCGCGTGGCGTGCGACGTCACCGCCCGGCTGGCGGCGCGCGACCCGCGAGCCGAGCTCATCGAGCGCGACCTCGCCGCCGACCCGCCGCCGCACCCCGATCTCGATCTGTACGAAGCGATCCTGACGCCGACCGTCACCGGCGACGACCCACGCTTTGCGCTGTCGGAGCAGCTGATCGGCGAACTGGAAGCCGCCGATCATGTTGTCATCGGCACGCCGATGAACAATTTCGCGGTGCCCTCGACCCTCAAGGCGTGGATCGACCATATCGTGCGCATCCGGCGCACCTTCCGCTCCACGCCCGAGGGCAAGGTCGGTATGTTGCACGACCGGCCGGTGTTTGTCGTCAGTGCGCATGGCGGCTTTATGAGCGGCGGGTATCAGCCCGACTTCATGACCGAGTACCTGCGCACGATTTTCGCGACGATCGGCATAAGCCAGGTCGAGTTCCTGTGTCTCGACGGCTTGTCGCGCGGCCCGGATTCGGTCGCCGGCGCGCTCGACCGGGCGCGGGTCTGGATCGACGAAAAGGTGCCGCATTGAGGCAAAGCTTCGCGCGGCGCCGCAGGCCCGACCCGGCCCGGTATTCTATTCACTGCCTGCTTCCGGTCTGTCCGAGAGCTGCGGGTCTGCGCGGTTTGAGGCTTGTCGTTGCGGCTCGTTCTTAAGTCAGGGCGGCGGTTTTTGGTTTTTGACTTCGCCCCGTGGCCACCAGGACCATCTTCTTGTGCCTTGTTTTGATGCCCTCGCGCTGATCCGCACCACCTCGCCCAGTCTCCGGTTTCGGACTTTCAATCAACGAGCTTCCAATCTGGGAACATAACAAGAACTCGTCAAGAGCCCGGCGAGTGAGGGGCGACTTTTCCGCGGACGGGGTTTTATAGTCGCGGACGGATTTGACGAAAGGAACCGCGATGCAGCCACAGGCCGCCGCGCTAAAGGCTCTTCTCGACCAGCCGGGTCTGCAGGTCATGCCCGGCTGCGGCGACGGGCTGGGCGCGCATCTGATTGAAGAGGCTGGGTTCAAGACCGCCTTCATCTCCGGTTCGAGTATTTCGGCCATGCGGCTGGCGATGCCCGACCAGGACATGGTGACCTTCGCCGAGATGGCCGATGCGGTTGAAACCTGCATCGCCGCCGCGCCCGGCGTGCTGTGGCTCGCCGACGGCGATACCGGACACGGCAACGCGCTCGCCGTGCAAAAGACGATCCGCGCCTATGCAAGGCGCGGCGCCGCCGCGGTGCTGATCGAGGACAAGATCTGGCCCCGCCCGCTCGGGCATGGCGGGGCCAAGCTGGTGGTGGAACGCGACGCCGCGATCCTCAGATGCCGCGCGGCGGTCGAGGCGTGCCGCGAGGAAGGCATCCTGCTGTTGGCGCGCACCGATGCGCGCACCTCGCGCGGCTTTGACGAGGCGCTGGCGCGCATCAAAGCGTTCACCGCCGAAGGGGCCGACATCCTCTTTCTCGACTCGCCGCAGACCGAGGCCGAGATGCGCGCCGGGATCGATGCCTGCCAGGGGAAGCCCGCGCTCGCCGTTACCTCTCCGGCTGGCAAGCATTTCATGCCGGGCGACGCTGAGCTGGAACGAATCGGGATCAAGATTGTCGTCTACCCGCAGGATTTGCTGGCGGCGAGTGTTCATGCGGTGCGCGCCGCGCTCGCCGGGCTGAAGGGCGGCGCCAAGCCCCCAATGGCGACACAGGCCGAACTCGCGACCGCGATCCGCGTCGCCGATTACCTCGCGCGCGACGCGCGCTGGCCCGACCCGCGGTGATGCAATGTTGCCGTTGCGTCCTTCGAGGCTCCCTCCGGTCGCGCCTCAGGATGAGGAAATGTTACGGATGGCATCACAAGAACTCCTCATCCTGAGGAGCGCTCACAGAGCGCGTCTCGAAGGACGCACCTAGGATGGTTCCCCTTTCCGTTCTCGATCTGTCGCCGATCGTCGAAGGCGGCAATGCCGGCCAGTCGCTGCGCAACTCGCTCGATCTCGCGCGGCATTGCGAGGCGCTTGGCTATCGCCGGTTCTGGATGGCCGAGCACCACAACCTGCCGGGCATCGCCAGCGCGGCGACCGCGGTCGCGCTGGCGCACGTCGCGGCCGGCACCGAGCGGATCACCATCGGTTCCGGCGGGATCATGCTGCCGAACCATGCGCCGCTGATGGTCGCCGAGCAGTTCGGCACACTGGCAGCGCTGCATCCTGGCCGGGTCGAATTGGGGCTTGGTCGCGCGCCCGGCTCGGATCAGCTGACGATGCGCGCAATGCGGCGCAATCTGCTGGCGAGCGACGACCAGTTCCCGCGCGACGTGATCGAGCTGATGCAATATTTCGCGCCCCCCGAGCCGGGGCAGCGGCTGCAGGCCGTGCCGGGTGCCGGGCTCAACGTGCCGATCTGGATTTTGGGGTCGAGCCTCTTTGGGGCGCAGCTCGCGGCTTATCTTGGGCTGCCGTTCTCCTTTGCCTCGCATTTTGCCCCCGCGGCGATGATGCAGGCGATCGAAATCTATCGCGAGCGGTTCCAGCCCTCGCCGCAATTGGCGGCGCCGCACCTGATGCTCGGCGTCACTACCGTGGCGGCCCCGACCGACGCGGAGGCACGGTTCCTCTTTTCGTCGTTGCAGCAATCGACGCTCAACAATCGCACCGGCACGCCGAGCCGCGTGCCGCCGCCGGTGGAGAATTTCGCGGAGTCGCTCGACCCATACCGCCGCGCCGTGGTCGAAGACGCGCTGGGCGCCGCCGTGGTCGGCGGCCCGGAAACCGTGCGGTGCGGGCTTGAGGACCTGATCGCACGTACCGGCGCCGACGAGCTGATCGTCACCGCCAACATCTATGATCACGAAAAGCGCAAACGTTCCTTCGCGATCATCGCCGAAATCGGCGGCGTAACACCAGCCGCCGGGCCGGAGGCCTAACTACGCCGCTTTCGCCACCACCTCAGCACGCCGCACGAGCACCACCTTTTCGGCGGCCCGGCCGAAAAAGTGGTAACCCGAGCCGCCCTCGGCGAGCAGATCGAGAAAATCGTCGGGCCGGGTGATCTGGACACCGCCGAGAATGTCGGCGCCGCGCGCGAGAAACGCATCGGGCAGCAAGCCGACCGTCGGCCCGACCACGGTCACCCGCGCCTCGGGCCGCGCCCAGGACAACAAATCCTCCAGCGTGTCGTTGAGCAGCGTCGTTCCGGTGATCAGCAGCACATCGGCCAGAGGTACGACCTCGCGTGCCATCTCGGCCGGACGGTAGAACGGCATTTCCTCCGCCTTCAGCGTCTCGGGGTCCTTTTCCAGCACCAGAAACGGAAGCTTGCGCCGTTTCAGCTCCTTGAGAAACGGCACGAACGCGCCGATGACGACGGTGCGGTCGTCGGGCCGGTAGCTGTTCGCGTCGAAGGCGTCGACGCCGCGCAACAACTCGACGCCCGGATGTGGCCGCCGCTCCCAGCAGAGGGCGGCGAGCGCGTTGAGCGTGGCGATGCCGACAGCCCGACGGATGCCGTGGTCGGAAAACACCTCCTTGATCGCGTCGCGCGCCGGCTTGCCCTTCATCTTGCCGGGGAACGGCATCGCCATCGCGGAGGACGGGCAGCACACCGCCTCGGGGATCGATTTCAGCGGTGTCGCGCAGGCGCCGGCATGGCCGGTCGTCAGCTTGACGCCGGTAAAGAAGAGCCCGATCACCGCGCGCTCGACCGCGATGTCGTCGAGTTCGGGCCCGAGAATATCGGTGACGGCGGCGACGGTCTCGGCCAGGATGGGGCTGTTCACGACATCGATCCTTTCCTTTGGGCGGTGTTTGTAGCACAGCACAGCACCGCCCTACCCCCGGAGCATTGATCCATGCCAACCACCACGAGCGGTCTTATCTACAAGGACACGGAAATCGGCACAGGCGACGAGGCTGTTTCCGGCAAGAACGTCTCGGTGCACTACACCGGCTGGCTGCAGCAGCTCGATGGGGAGAAGGGCAAGAAGTTTGACAGCTCGCTCGATCGCGGCTCGCCGTTCAGCTTCCGGCTCGGCGCCGGCCAGGTGATCAAGGGCTGGGACGAGGGCGTCGCCGGGATGAAGATTGGCGGCAAGCGCACGCTGATCATCCCGTCCGAACTCGGCTATGGCGCGCGCGGCGCCGGCGGCGTCATCCCGGCCAATGCGACGCTGATCTTCGACGTCGAGTTGCTGGGGGTCTGACGCCGCCCAGGTCGGAAGCCGCTATTCGGCGGCTTCCTTGACCGGCGTCAGCTCGTAGCGCTGCATGCCGAGGCCGATCGCCTCATCCCAGCCCTTCTGCCGCACATCGAAATGCACTTCGTCGGGGCCTAGATATTTGAGGTTGAGCGCGCCGCCGCTCGCCGATTGCATCGGCGTCGCCTCGCGTTCCTCGTGGCCGTGCATCTCCATCGGCACTTTCTTCACACCGGCCGCCTGCAGCTCCTTGGCGGTGGTGTCGAGGTCACCGACCTGGAAGCCGATATGGTGGATGCCGCGAAGGTCGGAGGTCTGCCCCGGCCCTAGCTTGGGCGCGTCGGCATCGCCGTATTTCAAGATCGCGAAGTAGATATAGCCGTCACTCAACCAGACACCGTTTTCGCCGGTCGCGCTCGGGCGGCGATATAATTCCGTCAACCCGAAATGCTGCTTGTAGAACTCGGCGGTCTTAACGGGATCGTCGGTGACGAGCGCGATATGCTTGATGCGAGCCATGTCTTTCCTCCTTTGGTGAAACCTAGCGCCGCGGTGGATGCGCGCGGACGAATTCCTCGTTGACGTCGGCGCCCCAGCCGGGGCCGGTCGGTAGCAGCAGGTCGCCGTTTTCGATCACCGGCGGCGCGGAGACGATGTCGTCTTTCCAGGTCACGTCGTCGATGTCGATCTCCATCACCTTGAAGTTGGGGATCACGGCGCAGAAATGCGCGCTGATCAGCGAGCCGAGATGGCCGTTGAAATTATGCGGGGCGCAGTTGACCTCGAACGAATCCGCCATGTTGGCGATCTTCACCGATTCGAGAATGCCGTTCCACGCCACGTCGATGATCGCGTAATCGACCGACTGGTTCTCGAAATACGGACGGAACTGCCGCCGGCCGTAGATCGACTCCAGCGAAGCAATCGGCGTACGCGCCGAATTGCGGATGCGCGCCAAGCCGGGCGGGTCGTAAAGGTCGATCTCCAGCCAGACGAGGTCGAGCGGCTCCAGCGCCCGCGCGAGCCGGACATAGCCGTCGATCTTGTAGTTGAAGTTGGTGTCGAGATGCAGCCCGACCCCCTTGCCGGCGCCCTCGCGGAACGCCGCGAGCTGATCGTATGCGGCAGCCGCGATGTCCGCGTCGGCATTGAGATCCGGGAAGCCGGGCTGGCCGCCGGTGCCGGGGCCGTGCATCCAATGCCGGCCCTTCTCGAAGCGGATCAAATTGGTCTTGAGGCCCTTGAAGCCCTTCTCCCGCACCTCGCGGCCAAGCGCGACGACATCGTCCAGCGTTCGCACCGGCGCGACCCCGGCCCATTCCTTGATTCGGTCGGCGTAGCGCGCGCGATAGGTGCCGCAATGAGACCAGTAGACTGGCATGCGGTCGCGGAACGGGCCGCCGAGCAGTTCGTAGACCGGCACGCCGAGCGCTTTGGCCTTGATGTCGACCAGCGCATTCTCGATCGCGCCGATGGCCTGGGCATTGAGGCCACCAGCCGCCTGGCGCGTCGCGGCGTAGAGGAAATTGCTGTGACGCTCCACCGGGCGCGGGTCCTGGCCGACCAATCGCGCACCGAGCTTTTCGATGACGGTGGCGAGGCCCTGCGCGCCATAGCCTTCCATAAACTCCGACCAGCCGGTGATGCCTTCGTCGGTCGAGATCTTGAGAAAGGAATTGACCCGCCAGCCGGCGTCGCAATGCAGGGTTTCGAGCTTGGTGATCTTCATTCGCGCGCCCTCCCGAAGATCATCATGCGCCCGCCATCACCGCCGGCTCAACCCACTGATGAGCGGTTTTCCGCCGGCGCGGTTGACATCGCCGGAGACCGGGCTTATTTCGCCGGACTGGTGTCCCGCGGGATGCCCAGGTGGCGGAATTGGTAGACGCGCAGGTTTCAGGTACCTGTGGCAGAAATGTCGTGGAAGTTCGAGTCTTCTCCTGGGCACCATCCATTTTCTATACTCCTGTTTTTGCCTGCGTTTTTGTGGCAACTCCCGCACCGGACCCAAGGTGCGGGAGTCTTCCGTTCAGCGGTTGTGCCTGCTGCATCAGCAAAGGCCCTGCCTGAAACGCGAGGCGCTTGCGATCCGCCTTGCGCGTGTAGAGCAGGGCCATCTTTTCAGTTTTCCACCCGAACAGCGCCATGAGCTGGTTGACCGTGGCACCATTCTCAGCGGCGCGGGTCGCGCCAGCTTTGCGGAGGCCGTGAGCTGACCCAGGACACCCAGCCTCTCGACACGCTTCCCGGAACCAATTGCCAAAACTTTCCTTGACGAACGGCGTCCCGCGCTCGGTCACTAAGAAGGCAAGATCGCCCGTTCTGGATGCGGCGATCGTCGCCGCCAAGATCGGCAACACGGGCGGATACACGACACCATCGCCGCGCCCCTTTTCCATGCGGAAGGTGATCACGCCGTTGCTGACGTGCTGCCGCCCGAGCCGCACGACGTCCCCGCGGCTTAGCCCGGTGTAGAGCAAGAGATCGAGGGCCAGCCGTTGGCGCGTTCCGAGCGGCCAGCGTTTTTCGAACCGCTCAATCTCCTCATTTGACCAGGTGTGAAAGCCATCCTTATTCTTGCCCTTAAGCAGCTTCACGCCGATGGTCGGGTTCGTCGCTATGAGCTTCCCACCGCCAGGATCAGCAGCCCACTTGAAGAACCGGCGCATAGACTTCAAGAAATTGTTCGCGGCGTGCGGCGCCGCCGCCCGGCGCTCTCGGCCGGCGGTGATGGTGTCGGGGGTGATATCCCGCAATAGCACGTCACCGGCCGTTTTGATGACCGCACGATAGATGTTCTCACTTTGCCGGCGCGTTGCGTTTGAGAGCGTCGACCAGGCCGAGCTTTCCCGGTAGCGGGCGAGCCCCCAGGCCAGAGTATGTGCCTTTGGCACGTTGGCGGGCCGCGGCGCACCCTCTAGGGCCGCCCGGTACTCCGCCCAGAACTCGTCCGATCCGTATTCTGCTTTGAGCCGTACGCGTGGCCCATGGCCCTTGCGCACGTACCAATTCCATCGGCCGTGCCGGGTTTTTTCATGTTGTAGATGTGGCGGTCGGGGGCGCGGCATGTGAGAGACCCCTCAAAGGACAATTTCGGCTGCGGGCTGTTCCAAACCGTCCGGTGCTTCGTTGATGACCACGCCCTGGCCGACCTCGACAGTAATCTCGCCATCCTTGCCGATCCGGACCCGCATCACGGGACAGCCGGCAGCAACTACGGCCTTAACGGCGGCGGTCACATCGCGCTGGCGGAAAGTTGCCGGGCCGCGGGACATGTCACTCCAGCTCTTTAGGCTTAGCGCGGCTAGCACGCTGCTCAGCTATACGGTCGAACGCTCGGCGAATCGCGAGTGAGACGTTGACCGTCAGCTTGCCGACTGGATTGTCGTATATCTGCTCCGCCCTATGCTCTAATCGCACGGCGGCGGCAATGGCGGCAGGGTGATCCAACGGGATGTCCTCTGAGACGTGCCTCAGCCGTGGTTCCATCCCACGTTCCCAGCCGTCAATCCAACCAACAAAACCGGGCTTCTGGATATAAAGATTGCGGAGCGACTCAGGTTCGACAGACTGGCTCAGCCGTTTAAGCAAGCCGTTCGGGGATATGTAGACATGGCGCCGATCGCAGATATCAATTCGCACGTCCGATTCCATAGCCGGGACCAAACCCTCATAATATTCGCCACTATTCCGGATACGGGCCACATGCTTCCAATAATCTTCAGAGATAACTAAAACGCCGCCGATGAAAGTCTGATAACCAGATTCGAGCGCTTTTCGCAGTAAGCGTTGTTCAGATCGAACAATTAATGCGTGATATTCAAAGTCATTTGGTTCACGAATAGAGTCTATTTCACCGTTAGCCGCCCGACGTTCGGCGGCTATCTTGAGACCGCTCGGCGCTTCGCCGTCTAGTTCATCGAATTCGACCAATAGAGCGTTTGCAATTCGGCCGGCTACGATAAGCGGCAGTCCGGCCGCCATAAAGGCGCCAATGGTGGCGACCCGCTTGAACGGCCCAATGCCGCGGCCGGGCGGTAGAAGATCAGCATCGGCGAGATGCTGAAACTCGCGCCTGGTCATGTTTCCGGCAAGCGCGAGCTCACTATAGCCGAATACCGCACCCGGGTTTCTTGGAAGCCTAGCCATGGTCTAAAATATCACCGTTTAGGTGCAATAATTCAAGTTTCACCTCGACGACGAAGGAGAAAAATCGATGAAGTCCCGCATACCGGACTCCATCACTTCAAAAGCAATTTATTTATCGCGTGTTTTGGGTTCGTGCGCCGACATGATGTCGCCCGTTTGAGGGGGCGTTGGCGGCTTTAAGTTAACAGGCAGCGCGGTCGATATTAGCTACCCTGTTTCCATTCAGGTTTCCGTGCCCGACGCGAATGCCATCAAGACGGGCGCGCGACAGCACCCTCGCGGGTGCGGCGGCTGCGCCTTCGATCCGCCGCAGAGACGCTTGCTACCCCGCGCTCTCGGCGAGGCCAAGGGTTGCGGGTGCAACCCGAATCCTTGACAAATATAATACCATGAACTATAGTTCGTGGCGATGAGGGACGCGTGCGTATCTTCAAAACCAGGTGGCTGGGGCGTTACGCGCGTCGGCAGCGAATCGCCGATGACAGCCTGCAGGAGGCCGTCGAGCGCGCCGCGCAGGGCCTGATCGATGCCGATCTCGGCGGCGGGCTTTATCAAGCAACGGGTCGCGCGCAGCGGGCAGGGGCGCTCCGGCGGCTATCGTATGCTGGTCGCCTATCGGGAGGGAGACCGCGCGGTGTTTCTCTACGCGTTTGCCAAAACGACCGCGACAATATTGACGCTGATGAGCTGCTGACGTTTCGGGAGATCGGCACAGCGTGGTTGAAAGCGGACACCCGGACGATTGCGCAAGCCCTTGAAGACGGACGTTTGCAGGAGGTGCCGAATGAGCAAGACGACGAAACAGCCTAGCCGCATGGTCAAGGCGATATTGGAAATGGCCGACGACGCGCGCCGCGCAGGGGCCATGGATGCCGCGACGCATGCCCAAATCACCATGCGTCACCTTGGCGATAAGGCGGATGTCTTCGTCGAGCCAATCTCCGGCCCCGACATCCGCAAGCTGCGCGAGGATGCGCATATGAGCCAGGCGGTGTTTGCCCGTCACCTCAACCTGACAACCGGCTACGTGTCGCAATTGGAGCGCGGCGCGAAGCGGCCGAAAGGCCCGGCGTTGGCGCTGCTCAACGTCATCCGGCGCAAGGGGATCGAGGCGATTTTATAGGCGGTTCGGTCAGCGCGGGATTACCGACCGGCCTTCGCCAGCGCCGCGCGGGCCTGCAGCAACGCGCTCACCGAGGGCGTCCCATCGTCAAGCCGCGAAAATTCGCTCAAACACTCGACGCACAATTCCAGCGCCTCCGCCAGCTCGTCGGTGCGCGTCCGGCCTTTGCCCTCGCGGCGCGGCCACGGACGCCGTTCAACATCGCGGCCGATCTCGGCATGGTAAACCGCGTCTGTCTTTTTGGGATGGAAGCCGCTTGACGCGTGCCGACGGGGCAAAGCCCCTAAGCCAGCCCGCCGGCAGGCGGGAAACAGGCGACGCCGGCAGGCGAGGGGAGAGGGCGAGGCGGGCGTGGCGCGGGTCGGCCGCAGCGCCCGAGCTGAGGGGAGCGCTTGCGCGACCCGAAGCGAAGGAAGCCAGGCCGACACGGCGACCGTCCGCCTCGGCGGTGCGCACACGAAAATTGCGGCGCGGGCGAGCCGGGTAAGCGGTCGTCGCATCACCGCCGGCGAAATTCACGCACCACGTTTCGTGGTGCATTGTCAGATCGACGCCAAATCGCGCGCAGCTCTACGCGTGCGGTCTCAAAGAGGGAAGGGGGCCGATCCGGCATACCCTTCCGGCATGCTCTCGAACTGGTCCTTAGTCAACCGCAAGGGGCGAATTGGCTGTTAAAATAGCTGCCATACGCAAAGCGAACGTGCCATGCTTCTTTGTATTGATCTGGAAGCGGCTCGATAAGCATAGGCAGCCCAGCGAAAACTTGAATATTTTTTGCGCACATGTGCACCGTCAACATTTCAAATATGTCAGCCGTGTTCGCTACGATCTGCTCCATTAGCCATGAAATCGGGCACAGTTCTTGTTTGCTGCCGCGAAAATCTACTTCGATCGCTGGCGGCATAATCGTGCCGTCAGCCAACGGCTTAAAATCGGAGGTTTTCACCCCGTGCGCTGTCGTTTGGTGCTCAAGACAATTGCGTGCATTGCGCACGAGAAGCAGGGCCGGCGTCGTGATTTCGGAGACTTTATAAAAATTGTCAGTCGTCCCGTAGAGCTTCCCGATCAGTTCGTGAAACTGCTCCCAATCACCTTTGAACTCTGGATAAAACAAGCGCGCAATATTTAGCAACGCGCCGCCGAAGTGATCGGCCTTTTGCATAAACCCTTTGCAATGAGCACGCACATTGCCGACCGCAGGCAGCGTGAGCGAGGAGTCTTTTCGTTCGAGTGCTTGCACCCGATCGATCTCGGCTTGCTCGTCGGCCTTAAACACCTTCGCGGCCTCATCGGCCGCGGCGAGGTTACTGAAAGCTTCGTATGCGAGCTGCATTGCCTGCTCGACATCGATCCGCTGAAATTCCTTTCGGAACATCACCTTTGCGTGCAACAGCGTTCGGCGCAGCAACACCGACGCCGTGCCGTAATCGAATAGCTTTTGCTGAAATTGAGGCGGGAGACTCGGATTTGTGCGCTCGCGGTCGATTTGATCCGCGACCTGCACGCCGTAGGTGCACTTCTCCGTGACCATCAATAGCAGCTCCTCATGGAGCTTGAACGCCTCTTTGATGGGTGTGCCATCATCCGGGTTGTTGATGCTGAACATGCCGCCACGATCGCGTACCGGCATGCGCGGGCGATTTTTCAAGTCGATAGGCACAGCAAGATCATCCAAAGAGGGTGTTTTAGAATCCTATGTAGCGGCGACGGAAACGCGGCAGCTCACGCCCGAGCCTACGCCGCAGCCTTATTCCGTTCCTGTATCTCGTGTCAGCTAGCGTAAGGCGCAAGCGGGCCGGGAGTCGCGTAACCGGGTCTTGCGGAAAATGACCGCTGAACGAGGATACGGCCGATCTGGCGCCTTTGCCAGCTTTACGCGGATCGCGGCGGTCGGCAAGTCGGGAGAAAGAAACAAAGGCTTGATGCCATAGAACTACCACCCATCTGAAGAACGAATTTTCAGGTCCGAAAACACGGGGAAAACAGCAAAATGGGCATGTTCGATGTCGTTGAGGTCGAACCTCAGCAACTCGCCCGGCAGGTATTTGAGGACCTGCGTGAATTTTTAAATAAAGGGCAGAGCGCGGAGCGCGTGACACTTTCGTTCAATCAAAACCACATCACGATGCGCGCCCCTGAGGGCCAATCGGTCACGATCGTCGTCGATGGCCCTGATGCCTTTCGCGTGGGAGAGGATTTAGGGAACAAGGGCGGCCTCGGCCAGAGGTGGGTAACGATGCGACCGGCGCGCTGGAGTCTTTCTGAGCGACCGTTCGGCCGAGATGAATTGGTCAGGCGAGCAAGGATGTGGCTGTCTGAGCACTGAGTGCCACGACGCCGACCCGCTATGCTACCCCTCGGCGATCAAGCCGATATAGAAAACGACAAGAGGAACACGATGCGACAGTTTCGGTTCCTGTTTTACAGCCGCAGGAATGGTTCGGCGGTTGAGGAACGGGTCGTGATGGCAACGACAGAGGCTGAGGCCCGAGCCATGGCTGGCGCAACCCTCGTCGATTTTCTGCACTCCCGCTTTGTCGAGATGGATTGCATCACCAAAGTCGAGAGCACATGAGCCGCTATACCCTCGATCCCATCAAGCCCGAGCACGACGGCTACGAAATCGTTGTCGGCTGGGATGGCACCGCATTGCATAATTTTTTCGGCGAAGTCCGTCGCCCGCGCGTCCATCCCTACGACCTCGGCGGCGAGATCGTGATCAGCGTCGCGGAGCTACGCCCGGCGACCTATGACAACCTCAACAAACACTTCCATGAAGTGGTCACCGCGATTTCGCGCTACGCCGTCATCAGCGCGGACTTGCGACGAACTTTGTGGGCTGACAGCAAACGAGAGGGATTCGATTTTCGGACCCCGGTCCGATGATCGCTAACTCTCAACATCTTGTGTCCGCTCGCGCAGCACGCAAGCTAGTCATCATCCGAAAGTCGCGTAACGGGTCTTCTCTGATTGCCGTTTCCCCGTCAACCAACCTTCATCTTTGCTTTTATACCGGTCTCCATCTCCGCAAGGCTCGCGCGCTTCTCTTCGAGGTCGGCGAAACCGCCTCATGATGGGCTCGAAGGCCGGCGCTGCAATCTTCTGGGCGCACTTCGGTCACCAAACCGGCGTGAGTGCGACCCGTTATCCGCAATCGTCCAAGCCTCGTCCTCGCGGGACTTCGTTCCGCTGTGCGGAACTGTTTGCGTCGCGACGTGCGCTTAGGCTGCGCTAGCGGCCTCGTGCGACCAATTGAAAGTGGTTCCGTCGACCCATATCCGGTGCAAGATGATCGCGAGTTTGCGCGCGACGGCGACGACGGCACGTTGCAAACCCCGCCGCTTTGCGACCGATACGCCCCAGGCCTTTAGCGCGCACCAGCGCCGGCCGCGCGTCAACAAAGTCCGCCCGGCGTGAACCAATGCTTCGCGTACGGCACCATCGCCGGCCTTAGTGATTGCCCCGTTTCGGTCGATTTCTCCCGAGGCGTATTTGCGTGGGGTTAGACCAAGATGCGGGCCAACATCTCGCGAATGGGCAAAGCGCGTTGGATCATCGCGTAAGTCAGCGCCACGATCGGCCCGACGCCTGGTACAGAGAGCAGGCGTCGACACACGGCGCTGGCGCGCACGACCTTGAGCACCATTTTGTGCAGCGACGCGGTGTGCTGCCGCAGTGCGTCGCGAGCGTCGAGCATCGGCTGCACCATCGCCACTAGGCGCGGCTTGTCGGCGAGCAGCTCAATCACCTTGGCCCGAAAGCCAGCGATGGTGACTACGCCGATTTTCACCCCGAAAGCCTTGAGCGTCCCACGAATCTCGTTGTCGATCGCCACCCGCTTCTCTTGGAGCGTGCGGCGATTGTTCAACAGCAAGCGCAGTTCTTGGCTTTCCGCAGATTTAACGTGAACCATCGTAAACCAGCCAACTCTCATCGCATGCGCGATCGCTCGCGCGTCGTTGCGGTCCGTCTTGACCGCCATGGCGTTGGTGGCTCCTTTCATGCGCCGTGTCTCAATGCAGATCGCCGGAAATCCTGCGGCCCGCAGCCCCGCATGAAGCCACGGCGAGAGCGGCCCGGCTTCGAGCCCGAGGCGATCGAATGTCAGCCCCGTCGCAACAAACCACCTGATAAGGCTGTCGGGCTCCGATGCGGCGATGCTCTCGCACACGATTTCGCCGTCATCGTTGACTACGCAAATGGCGGTTTCTTCGAGTGATACGTCCAAGCCAGCGAAATACCTCATCACGCCCTCCATGCTGCGCAGGCCCAACCCCTCGTCGCGCCTTTCTGCAGTTTGAAGGTCGCTGTGACGGCGGCAATCAACCCATCTTCTGGAAAATCGCCGGCGTGGTGCTGCTAACGACCGCTGCCGCCGGTGAAACCGGACCTTCCGGGCTGCTTCTGGAAAATCGCCGGCGTGGTGCTGCTAACGACCGCTGCCGCCGGTGAAACCGGACCTTCCGGGCTGCTTGTCAAGGGTCTCCGTCGCGCCGCTTCCGGTCGTTCGCAACATCGCGATCAGACCGTTGAAGTCCGTCATGGAGGTCTTTCGGGACGACTGGCGCCATCTGTGGTGATGTTTCTAAGCCGCATTCAAGAGAGCGAAGCGTGGACTGCCGTTTGTCCGGGCTAGCGGCAGCTTCTGCGTGCTAAAGTGGGCATTGAGCCGTTGAAGTCCGTTGGCTATCCGGGCCACCAGCCTCGACAAAGCTCACCACGCGCGCTTATCGCGCCGCAGAAAGATCGAATTGATATCGTTCAGCCACCGCGTCTTTTGGCGTGGACTGTCGACCTCGCCTTGGCGTAGCACCGAACCTGTACGCGCTGAGCTGTTCAGCCTGGAGCGGCTGGAAGAGCATGCGCGTACCCTCGCGACCGCGCAACCCGTCGCGCCGAGGCCAACCGGGGGGTATCCGCTGGGTGGCCGCCTCAGGGATAACGGAGCAGTCCTGCTCAACGCCTACCGCCGAATCGTCAAAGGCATCGACGAACGCCGCGCTATCACTCCAGCCGCCGAGTGGCTGGTCGACAATTACTATCTCGTCGAGCGACAGGTCCGGGAGATTCAATCCGCCCTGCCGCCCGGCTACTACCGACAATTGCCGAAGCTGACGGGCGGGCCGTTCAGGGGTTATCCGCGGGTATTTGGTCTCGCCTGGGCCTTTGTTGCGCACACCGACAGCCGTTTCGACAGCGATATGCTATGCCGGTTCGTTAGCGCCTACCAGACCGTGCAGCCGTTGACGATCGGCGAACTCTGGGCTGTTGCGATCACACTGAGGATCGTGCTCGTCGAAAACCTCCGGCGCCTGGCGGACCTGATCACGTATAGTAGCGACGCGCGACAGGAGGCGGATGATCTCGCCAACCGTTTACTGGGTGCCGGGGGCCGCACCGCGGAACCAGCTTCGAGCGTGCTCACCGCGCATCAAGGCACGACGCTAGCGGACGCCTTTGCCGTGCAGTTGGTGCACCGGTTGCGCGATCAGGATCCCAGCGTTACCCCCGCGCTGAATTGGCTCGACCATCGCCTGTCAGCACAAGGTACGACGGCCGATGCAGCGGTGCACGCCGAACACCAACGACAGGGTGCGGGCACCGTCACCGTGCGGAACATCATCACCAGCTTGCGCCTGATCTCCGATGTCGATTGGCCCGACTTGTTCGAGCGCGTCAGCTTGGTCGACGAACTGCTTTCGGCCGGTAGCGCGTTTCGCGACATGGATTTCCCGACGCGAAACCTCTACCGCAGCGCCATCGAGGAATTGGCGCGCGGCGCCGACCGCACCGAGCTCGACGTCGCGGGTCGCGCGGTCCTGGCGACGAAACCGGCGCAATGCGCTCATGCCGGCGTGGAACAGGACCGGCAGGGCGATCCCGGCTATTACCTGCTCGCTGGCGGACGCACGGCGTTCGAAAGGTCGATCGGCTTCCGGCCACCGCTTGCCAGCTTGCCGGGGCGCCTGATTCGGTCCTGGGGTATCGGCGGTTACGTCGCTGCCGGCAGCGCGGTCGGCGCCATGCTCCTCGCCGTACCGCTGTTTGTCCTGCATACACAAGGCATCGGCCCGATATGGCTGAGCATGCTGGGCCTCCTCGGGGCGATCTCTGCGATCGATGCGGCGGTGGCGCTGGTGAACCAAGGGGTGACGCGGGGCTTCGCCGCGACATTGCTGCCTGGTTTGGAGCTTCGCGGCGGGGTGCCCGCGCCCTTGCGTACGGTTGTCGCGGTGCCGACGCTGCTGACGACCGACCTTGCGATCGAGGCGCAAATCGAGCGGCTGGAAATCCACCACCTTGCCAGCGGCGAGGGCGACCTGTATTTCGCGCTGCTGTCCGACTGGGTCGACGCCGCGACGGAGCATGTCGACGGCGATGCGAGCTTGCTGAAAGCGGCGACCGTCGGCATTGCGCGGCTCAATCATCGCTACGGTCCGGCGCCCGGCGGTGCTCGATTCATGCTGCTGCACCGCAAGCGGGTCTGGAATGCCGGCGAGGCGCGCTGGATCGGCTGGGAACGCAAACGCGGCAAGCTGCACGAACTGAACCGGCTGCTGCGCGGGGCGACCGATACCAGTTTTCTCGAAATCAGCGGCCAAGCCCCGCACGCACCTGACGGCGTCCGCTTCGTCATTACGCTCGACGCCGACACCAGGTTGCCGCGCGACACGGTCCACCGGCTGATCGGCAAGATGGCACATCCTCTCAACCGGCCCCGATTTGACGCCGGCGTGGGTCGAATCGTGGCCGGCCATGGCGTGCTGCAACCCAGGGTCACGCCGTCATTGCCGGTCGGGCGCGAGGGCTCGCTGTTCCAGCGCATCTTCTCCAGCATGAACGGCATCGACCCGTACGCCGCCGCCGTTTCCGACGTTTACCAGGACCTCTTCGGCGAAGGTTCCTACGCCGGCAAGGGTATCTATGACATCGATGCCTTCGAAGCTGCGCTCGCTCAACGCGCGCCCGATTCGACCCTGCTCAGCCACGATTTGTTCGAGGGCGTCTTCGCCCGCGCGGCTCTCGCCACCGATATCGAAGTCGTAGAGGAATTTCCCGCCCGCTACGACGTCGCCGCACGGCGGCACCACCGCTGGGCGCGCGGCGATTGGCAATTGCTGCCATGGATAATGGGGTGCGGGCCGATCGCCGGCATTGATCGAGCACATAACGCCATCCCCGCGATGGGCCGATGGAAGATGCTCGACAATTTGCGGCGAACGCTATCGGCGCCGGCTTGCATGCTGTCGTTGCTGGTTGGTCTCACATTGCCGTTCGGCGTGGCGTCCGTGTGGATCAGCTTCGTCCTGTTAACGCCCCTCTTGCCGATGCTCATGCCCGTCGCAGCCACTGTCGTGCCGCGCCGCGGGGGGATCACGCCGCGCAGCCATTGGGGCGCGTTTGGCAGCGATCTTGGTATGGCATTGGCCCAGATGGGACTCGTCGTCACCTTCATGGCGCATCAGGCCTGGCTGATGGGCGATGCGATCGGCCGCACGGTGTGGCGGCTGTTTGTCACCCACCGGCATCTGCTTGAGTGGGTTCCGGCGGCGCAGGCGACGATCGGTCCTCGACTCGACTTTTTTGGCTTTTACCGCGTGATGGCAGGCGGCGTGGGACTCGGCATTCTGACGCTGCTGGTGTCGCGGCTATCGGAGCACGGCGCGCCAGGGTATGGCACGTGGCCCTTGGCGGTTCCACTAGCCGCCCTGTGGATCGCCTCGCCGATCATCGCGCGTTGGACCAGCCGGTCTCCTTCGATCGCGGGTCGCGCTTCCGCTGCCGATGCTCAGGCATTGCGGCTGATCGCGCGGCGCACCTGGCGGTTCTTCGAGACATTCGTGACGGCAGCCGACAATATGCTGCCGCCGGATAATTTTCAGGAAGACCCGGCTCCCGCAATCGCCCATCGGACCTCGCCGACCAATATCGGCCTGTATCTTCTTTCCGCTGCGAGCGCTCGCGATCTATGTTGGCTGGGAACCACCGAAGCGACCGAACGCCTGGAAGCGACATTCGCGAGCATGGCCCGCCTCGCGCGCTTCCGCGGACATTTCTACAACTGGTACGACACAAGCGACCTACGCCCGCTTGATCCAACCTACGTTTCCACCGTCGATAGCGGAAATCTGGCGGGCCACCTGATTGCGCTGGCCAATACTTGCCGGGAATGGTCCCTCCGGTCGCCAAGCCCCGCGCAGCGCCTGGGTGGCATTGCCGATGCCCTTGATCTGGCGCGGGAAGCGACGGATCAGTTGCGCGACGGCCGACGCACCCAGACGGTCACGTGGCAGCAGCTTGACCAGACGCTTGTCACGCTCGCAGCCGGGATGCGGCCACAAGACCTGGACGGTGCAGGCCTTGCGGTGCGACTCGCCGATCTGGCCACACAGGCCGAGACGCTAATCGACATCGCAGCCGCGTTCGCCACTGAACGAGGCGACGATAGCACAGTAACGGATATGCTGTTCTGGGTCGCAGCGGTGCGCCACTCGATCGACGGCCATCGGCGCGACATCAATCTGGCGCCGGACACCGCCATCGCGCTGGCGACGCGCCTCGCCGTCCTCGAAACGACCGCGCGAGCCACCGCGCTCGACATGGGCTACGGCTTTCTGGTCGATCCCAACCGCAAACTGCTCTCCATCGGCTATCGCGTTCAGGATGGGGCCCTCGACCCTAGTTGCTACGATCTCCTCGCCTCCGAAGCGCGGCTGGCGAGCTTTATCGCGATCGCCAAAGGCGACGTCCCCGGTCGTCACTGGTTTCATCTCGGTCGTGCCGTGACGCCGATCGCGAATGGGGCCGCGCTGATTTCCTGGTCTGGATCGATGTTCGAGTACCTCATGCCGTCACTCGTGATGCGCGCGCCGGCCGGCAGCCTCATCGAACAAACCAGTCGGCTGATCGTGCGGCGGCAGATCGGCTATGGCGCCGCGCGCGGCCTGCCCTGGGGTGTTTCGGAATCCGCATACAGCACGCGCGACCTGGAGTTCACATACCAATACTCCAACTTCGGCGTCCCCGGCCTCGGATTGAAGCGCGGGTTGGGCGACGACGCGGTCGTGGCGCCTTATGCGACCGGGCTCGCGGCCATGGTCGATCCGTCGGCGGCGGTCCGCAACTTCGCGCGCCTCGCGGGCATCGGCGCGCGCGGTCGGTACGGCTTCTACGAGGCCCTGGACTACACGCCGGCCCGGCTTCCGGAGGACGCGAACGTGGCGATCGTCCGCGCCTTTATGGCCCATCATCAGGGCATGACCATCGTGGCGATCGCCGATGCGGTGCTGGATGGCTTGATGCGGGAGCGGTTCCATGCCGAGCCGATGGTTCAGGCGACCGAACTGCTGCTGCAAGAAGGTACGCCGCGTGACGTCGCCGTGGTCCGCCCGTGGGCCGTGGACGGAAAGTCCGACGCCAGGGTGCGGGAGATCAGATCGCATGGAGGCTGGCGGCTCAGCACCGCGCACGCTGCGGCACCCGCCACCCATTTGTTGTCGAACGGTCGCTATGCGGTGATGCTGACGGCCGGCGGGTCCGGTTATAGCCACTGGCGCAACCTAGCCATCACGCGATGGCGCGAGGACGCGACTTGTGACGATTGGGGCTCCTACATCTTCCTGCGCGATGTCGCGAGCGGTGCCCTATGGTCCGCCGGCTTCCAGCCGAGCAGGGTCGAGCCCGACTCCTACAATGTTTCGTTCAACGAGGACCGCGCAGAGTTCACCCGACGTGACGGTACACTCACCACGACGCTCGAGGTTCTAGTCTCGGCCGAGGACGATGCGGAAGTCCGGCGCGTCTCGATCGCCAATTCCGGCACGCACACACGGGAAATCGAGGTTACGTCCTACGCTGAGCTCGTGTTGGCGCCGCAGGCCGACGACGTTGCCCATCCGGCGTTTCTGAAACTGTTCGTTGCTACTGAGTATCTCCCGGAGCTCGGCGCTATCCTGGCGACACGTCGCCGCCGTGCTCCCGCGGAACAGGAGATTTGGGCTGCGCATCTGGTGATCGTGGACGGGGAGGTCCTGGGAAAGCTGGGAGTGGAAACCGACAGAGCGCGGTTCCTCGGCCGCGGCCATGCCGTCAACCGGCCAATCGCCATGATCGACGGTCAACAATTGTCCAATACCGTCGGCGCCGTGCTCGATCCGATTTTCGCGCTGCGTCACCGCGTGCGGGTGGCGCCCGGCGCGATCGTCAACCTCGCCTTCTGGACAGTCGTTGCTGAAACACGAGCAGTTCTGCTCGACATCGTCGACAAACATCGAGACGTCACGGCGTTCGAGCGTGCGCGCACCTTGGCGTGGACCCAGGCGCAGGTTCAGCTCCACCACCTCGGCATCGATCCGGGCGAGGCCGCGCTGTTTCAGCGTGTCGCCGGCCACCTGCGGTATGCCGGCCCAGCGCTAAGGCCGTCCTCCGATAATATCCTTCGGGGCTGTGGCGCACAGCAAGGGCTGTGGCCCATGGGCATTTCCGGCGACTTGCCGATCGTGCTGCTGCGCATCGCGGATGCTGAACACGTCGACCTCGCGCGGCAATTGCTGCGAGCGCACGAATACTTGGGGATGAAGCAGTTCGCGGTGGATCTCGTGATCCTGAACGAGCGCGCCTCTTCCTACATCCAGGATCTGCAGATCGCGCTGGAGACTCTCGCCCGGGCGAGCCAGTCGTCGTCGCCGGAAGGCGTTGAGCGGCGGCAAGGGCGTGTTTTCGTGCTACGGACAGACCACATTTCCCCCGAAGCCTGCACGCTGCTCGCGTCGGTGGCGCGGGTCGTGCTCGTCGGACAGCGCGGCTCGCTTGCCGAGCAGCTCGACCGTGTGCCGGAACCTAAGGAAGCTGCACGGACCAAGCAAACCCGGGTGGCTACTCGTCGTGAACAGTCGGTGGCGCCTCCTCCGGCGCTCGAATTCTTCAACGGTCTGGGTGGTTTTGCACTGGATGGGCAGGAATATGTCACGGTCCTCGCGCCGGGCCAGTCAACGCCGGCGCCGTGGATCAACGTCATTGCCAATCCTGCTTTCGGGTTTCAGGTGGCGACGGAGGGCGGCGGCTTTACCTGGTCGGTAAACAGCCGTGAAAACCAACTCACGCCGTGGTCCAACGATGCGGTCAGCGATCGCCCCGGCGAGGTATTCTATCTGCGTGACGAAGAAACCGGCGACTTGTGGTGCCCGACGGCGCTGCCGATCCGAGATGATGGCGGGACCTACACGATTCGACACGGCCGGGGTTATAGTCGGTTCGAGCACGCGGCGCACCACATCACCGCCGAACTCGTGCAGTACGTGCCGCTCACCGATCCGATCAAGGTCTCGCGCCTGACACTGCGCAATACATCGGGTCGCGTCCGCCGCCTGTCGGTGACCGCGTACGCAGAGTGGGTGTTGGGGTCGTCGCGCGGCGCCTCGGCGGCGTTCGTCACGACCGACATAGACGCCGAAACCGGCGCGATGTTCGCGCGCAATCGATGGAATGCGTCCTTTGGGTCACGTGTCGCTTTCGCCGATCTTCGCGGGCGCCAGACGGATTGGACGGGCGATCGGCGAGAATTCATCGGCCGCAACGGAACGTTGGAGAATCCGGCAGCGCTGACCAGCGGAGCCCCGCTTTCCAATACCGTCGGCGCCGGCCTCGATCCTTGCGGCGCGTTGCGGAGCGCCTTCGTTCTGCCGCCGCATACGCGGGTTGAGGTTGTCTTTTTCCTCGGCGAGGCGGCCAGCGCGCAGGACGCGCAAAACCTGATTGAGCGCTATCGCCAAACCGACCTCGATGCCGTATTGGCCGAGGTCGGCAGCTATTGGGACAACATCCTCGGCGCGGTGCAGGTGAAGACGCCCGATCGGGCGATGGACATCATGCTGAACGGCTGGCTGCTCTATCAGACGTTGGCCTGTCGCATCTGGGCCCGCTCCGGGTTCTACCAGGCAAGCGGCGCCTACGGCTTTCGGGACCAGCTACAGGACGGTATGGCGCTAACGAGCGCGCTGCCAGCGTTGACGCGCGAGCACCTATTGCGGGCGGCGGGTCGGCAATTCCACGAGGGCGACGTGCAGCATTGGTGGCTGCCCCATTCGGGGCAAGGCATCCGCTCGCGGATTTCCGACGATCGGGCGTGGCTCGCTTACGCCGTCGCACAATATGTCCGTGGAACCGGAGATACCGCGGTGCTGGATGCGGCGGTGCCGTTCCTCGAAGGTCAGCTTTTGCAGCCGGGGGAACACGACAGCTTCTTCCAGCCTACGGTGTCAGACGATGTCGGCACGCTGTTCGAGCACTGCGCCCGCGGCCTCGATGCCAGCCTTCAGGTCGGTGGTCACGAGCTGCCGCTGATGGGCACCGGCGACTGGAACGACGGTATGAACCGGGTCGGCGAGCTTGGCAGGGGCGAGAGCGTCTGGCTGGGCTGGCTGCTTTATGCGGCGCTCAGCGCATTCGCCCCTCATGCTGACGCACGGGGCGAGACGGCAAGGGCTTCTACCTGGCGAAACCACGCCGATGCACTGCAAGCCGCGCTTGAGCGCGAGGCGTGGGACGGCGATTGGTACCGCCGCGCCTGGTTCGACGATGGGACGACGCTAGGCTCTGCGACGGACGCGGAATGCCGGATCGACGCCATCTCGCAATCCTGGGCGGCGATTTCGGGCGCGGCCGACCCGGGACGCGCGGCGCGCGCCATGACGGCCGTGGAGCGCGAACTGATCAGGCCGCGGGATCAATTGGCGCTGCTCTTTACGCCGCCCTTTGACAAAACACCGCTGGATCCCGGCTACATCAAAGGCTATCCGCCAGGCATCCGCGAAAACGGCGGGCAATACACCCATGCAGCTCTATGGTCGGTAATGGCCTACGCCGCATTGGGGGAAGGCGACAAGGCGGCCGCGCTGTTCTCCCTGCTCAATCCCATCGACCACGCCCGCACGCGGTCCGATGTCCACCGCTACAAGGTCGAGCCCTACGTCATTGCCGCGGATGTTTACGCCACCTCTCCTCATACCGGACGAGGCGGCTGGACCTGGTACACCGGCTCGGCCGGATGGATGCAGCGCGCGGGTGTCGAGAGCATTCTCGGGCTGCATCTGGAAGACGACACGCTGTATCTGAATCCGTGCATCCCCAAGGCCTGGCCTTGGTTCGAGATGACGGTGCGGTTCCGCTCTGCGCGCTATGAGGTCGTGGTTGAAAACCCCGACGGTGTCTGCCGAGGCGTCGTCGCCGCCACGAGCGACGGGAAAGCAGTTATGGAGCGGCCGTTAAGCCTGAAGCTGCTGGACGACAGCCGCACCCATAACGTCCAGGTGCGGCTCGGCTGACCTTTGCGCCAACCGTCAAAGTCCCCCCTTCATTTCGCTTAAGGATTATCGCCCGAACCATACGAACGTCCGCTCTCGGGCCGCTGCCGCTGGCAAAGATCAATCGTGCCCGTTTCCCCCGCCCCGGCTCACGGCGCGGTCTCGAATGTACTAAAGGGAGCATGAAGACCAGTTTCCGCCACCCTGCCTGAGCGACTGCTGTCGGCCCAATCAAGGGACCTTCGCCTGGGCGCACGCAGTGGGCGAGACGCGCCGATAACAGATCAGCCGGGTTCGATTGGCGAGCGGTGGTTCGACCGGCTTGCTCCAGCATCACCGGCAAGAGGTCATTGCCCCGGATGGCCGTCTGCAGCAGTGCGACAAACATGCGTCAGTTATTTTCCTGGTAAAACATATTTGTTCGATGAGAATTATAAATCATTGTAATTACAAAATTGATCGCCATTTTTACACAGCTCATACGAGCCTTCTCAAGAAAACTCGCAAATATTACCAGCCTATTCGGGTGATGATTGGAAAAATCATCTCTGGATCGCCGCTGGTGGCCCGCTTGAAGACAATCTGCAATCGCGTCGCCGCCGGCAACGTCTCGAAAGGACGCCACCATGTTCCCTTCCATACACGCTCCTACCGCTCCATTCGCCCGCATCGTCGCGATTGCGGCATTGATGGGGGCCACGTTTCTCACCACCCCGCTGGCCGCGACCCGTGCGCTGGCGCAGGCTGCCCCCGCTGCCACTCCGGTCGCCTCGGCCGCCGCTGAGACGAAGGGCGAGACTGTTGAGCAGCGGATCACCAATCTGCACGCTGCGCTCAAGATCACGCCCGCCGAGGAAGCTCAGTGGAATGGCGTTGCCCAGGCGATGCGCGAGAATGCCGCCGCGATGGACAAGCTCGTCGCGACCGGCCGGACAACGCCGCCGCAGAACATGACGGCGGTGCAGGATCTGCAGAACTACCAGCAGTTCGCCCAAGCGCACGTGGACGGGTTGAAGAATCTGACCTCCGCGTTCTCGACCCTCTACAACGCGATGCCCGATGCCCAGAAGAAGGTCGCCGATCAGGTGTTTGGAAAGCAGCGTGGAAGAGTGACCCGGCTTTGGGGGTGATCAGCGTCGAATAGCGACCCACCCCCGAATCGTCGAATGCTCCCCTTGGTTGTGCTTGGGGGAGTGTGGCCGGGGAT